>OLQE01001363.1_pt1 | contig 13508 bp, 10 predicted proteins | sample 1643161 | NCBI WGS metagenome assembly OLQE01 (sample SAMEA3136650, study PRJEB25190) | human gut metagenome | reverse complement strand
GCTTATCCCTGCCCGGTTCCTTGGTAACATTAAAGGTCATGGAATACGCACATGGATAAAGATTCATCTCATGAAGATCCTGATGTACATAAATATTTGTCATAATTCTGCGGCTGTATGGATTATTCTTCAAGTCATAAAGGACACGATCCACCTGATCCATCATGCCCTCTTTATACTGATGTTTCACACCCAGCTGATAGCCATAAGCTTTTCCAATAGAGCCATTCTCGTCAGCCCAGCTATCCCAGATGTGACTGTGAAGATCATGAATATTATTGGATTTCTTCTGCCAGATCCAGAGGATCTCATCCATGGCGCTTTTCAGCGCAGTTTTACGAAGAGTAAGTGCAGGGAATTCCTTGCGCAGATCGTAACGGTTCACAACTCCGAAACGTTTAATGGTATAAGCAGAGGTACCATCTTCCCACACCGGGCGCACCTTTTCTCCCTCTGTACTGGTTCCATTTTCAATTACGTCTTTACACATGTCAATAAATATATTGTCTGCTAAGCTCATCTCTGTCCGTTTCCTCCTGTTTCATCACGTTCTATACTTCAATGCTTCACCAATTTTAGCATAATTCGTGGTAAATAACAAGGTTTTGCCGCACTGCCAAAATACCTTTCCCTTTACAATCCAATTTTCCCGTGTTATAGTAAACCCCATGAAGAAAATTTTAATCCATTTACTGAAACCTTTTTCTTTTCTTCCTGCAATTCTGATGATGTATCTGATTTATTCATTTTCAGCCCAGACAGGGGAGGTGTCCGGAGCCCTAAGCTATGAAGTCAGCTACCAGATTGTGGAAACCAAGAATGAAGTTCTCAACGAAAACAAAACTTATGACGAGCTCGCCTATTCTGCCAGCTCCATCGAATTTTATGTGCGAAAAGCCGCTCACATGACAGAGTACTGTCTGCTTGCCATTGCCATTTCTTTCCCACTTTATGTTTACGGAGTAAGAGGTATCTGGCTGATCCTGCTGGCAGGCGCCATATGCGTAGGCTTCGCAGGCTTTGATGAATACCACCAGTCCTTTGTGGCAGACCGCGGACCTTCTGTACGTGATGTGGGAATCGACAGCATCGGGGTTACAGCGGGAATCCTGCTGGTGCAGGCATTCTGCTGGTCCACCCTACATAACCCAAGCGGGAAACGGCGGCGGAGACGGCGTTAGAGCGTGTATTTCAACAAAAAACAGACTTCTGATTGATTATCACGCATTCGGAAGTCTGTTTATTTTTTTTATATTTAGTATTGTATTCGTAATTTCATGCTGTTATAATCATAAAACGCAAAAGTAACCGCCCGGTCTGCAAACTAGTGTTTACTTTTGACATTATATACACGGACTAACCGTCTATCGGCAACACTCATTTTTCATACATGTATTAACACTATCTATTAAATATGTCAATTTCTTTTCAAAAGCAATACTCTCTATTCTTCATCCTCTGTCGCATCCCCTAACTGGCTAACCAGATTAGCGCGGTCAGCGATAGACATTTTCTTATTCAAGGATGAATTACTTTCCATTTTAGATTCAACTGTCCCTGAAGTTTCTATCTCAGAAGCCTGTGCTTCACTTTCTGCATTCGGCTCGTTCTGCATCTTGCCAGCCTTTATGCTGCCGCGGATTCCATTGATCACGAAAGCAACGCCAAGCACAATAAAAATCACTCCCGCAACCATAAATCCAGGACTGCTGCCCTCAGCACCATTTATTACATTCTGGCAAAGTGAAACACCCAGATAAGCCACATAAACCCCTGCCAAAATCATAACCAGGCAGGTTCTCATAGGCATAGCAGACTTCCCATTTCTGACTTTCTGCTTCTCATTTACATCAGCCTCTTCCAAATTCTTATTTTCCATATTCATCCCCCTTATGACACAGCAAACTGACTCTCATACAGATTCGCATAAAAGCCCTTCTTCGCCAGCAATTCCTCATGTCTGCCCTGTTCGATAATATTTCCATCCTTCATGACCAGGATCAGATCTGCCTCCTGGATAGTGGAAAGACGATGTGCTACAATAAAGCTGGTTCTTCCTTCCATCAACTCTGCAAAAGCCTTCTGCACCTTCACCTCAGTACGGGTATCAATGGAAGAAGTGGCCTCGTCCAGAATCAGCATAGCCGGGTGCATCAGCATAACCCTTGCAATGCAGAGAAGCTGCTTCTGTCCCTGGGAAATATTTCCGCCGCCCTCTGAAATCACGGTGTCATAGCCGTTTGGCATACGCTTGATAAAACTATGGGCATGTGCATGCTTAGCTGCCTCCATAACCTCTTCCAAAGTCGCATCCGGCTTTCCATAGGCAATGTTCTCGCGGATGGTTCCTGCCTTCAGCCAGGTCTCCTGAAGCACCATACCAAAGTTTCGTCTCAGGCTGTCTCTTGTCAGCTCTCTTACCGGATAACCGCTTACCTTAATCTGTCCCTTATCTACATCATAGAATCTCATAAGAAGGTTGATCATTGTGGTCTTACCGCATCCGGTAGGTCCGACGATGGCGATCCTCTGTCCGGGTTTTACGTCAATGGAAATATCAGTAAGAAGCGGAACTTCTTTTCGGTAAGAAAAGGAAACATTCTCCACGCTTACACGACCGTCTGCTTTCTCCAGTTCTGCAGCACCAGGCGCATCTGGCTCCTGTGCCGGTGTGTCAATAAAGTCAAAGAGACGTTTTGCACATGCCAACGCATTCTCCAGCTCTGTGATAACGCCGGAAATCTCATTAAACGGCTTGGTATACTGATTTGCATAGTTCAGGAAGCTGGTCAGCTGTCCCACAGTCATACCGCCCTTAATTACTGTAAATGCACCAAAAATTCCAACTGCTGTGTAAACAAGGCCATTTACAAAACGTGTGGACGGGTTTGTAATAGAGGAAAAGAAAATCGCTTTGATTCCGCAGACGCGAAGCTCCTCATTTACTTTTCCAAATCTTTCATTGGCTCTCTCCTCATAGGAAAAAGCCTGCACGATCTTCTGATTTCCAACAAGCTCTTCCACAATAGAAGTCATCTCCGCTCTCTTCTCGGACTGCTCCTGGAACATGCGGAAGGTTCTGCCTGCAATAAAGCTTGCCACAAACAGGGAAATCGGAGTAAGCAAAATGACGATCACTGCAATCTTCACACTGATGGAAAGCATAAATCCAATGGTTCCAAAGATGGTCAGCACACCGGTAAACAGCTGGGTAAAGCCCATAAGGAGACCATCTGAAAACTGACTGACATCAGAAACAATACGGCTTAAAATATCTCCTGGCTGATTGGCATCTATATAAGATACCGGCACCTCCTGAAGATGGGCAAACGCCTGGCTTCGCACATCCTGCACCACGCTGTAGGTAACCTGGTTGGTAAGAAGGTTCATCACCCACTGGGAAACTGCATTTCCCACAACGATCACAGCCAGAGTTCCAAGTACCTTTAAAAGTCCGGCTACATTTACATTTCCCGGACCTACGATATTATCTACACCGTTACCAATAAGAATGGGTGTATACAGGGTAAATCCAACGGTGACAAGCGCTGTCAGAAGCATAATGATAATTTTTGCTTTGTAAGGGCTGATAAATTTCAGTACCCTCTTCATAGTCTCTTTATTCTTTCCCATCAGCGGTTCACCTCCTGTTCGGAAAGCTGTGACAGGCAGATTTCTCTGTAGACCTCACAGGATTCCATAAGCTCTTTGTGTGTTCCCACACCAGCCAGCTTTCCATCATCCAGGACCAGAATCTTGTCTGCCTGCTTGATGGAGGTTGCTCTCTGGGAAACGATAAACACAGTCATTCCCTTTGTCTGCTCATGAATGGCATGACGAAGAGCCGCATCTGTGGCAAAGTCAAGGGCAGAAGCACTGTCATCCATGATCAGGATCTCCGGATCTCCCACCAGTGCTCTTGCTATGGTAAGACGCTGGCGCTGTCCGCCGGAAAGAATGGCGCCGCCCTGACTTACCATGGTATTTAAGCCCTCCGGCTTACTTTTTACAAAATCACTTGCCTGCGCAATGGAAAGAGCCCGCTGGATTTCCTCTTCTGAAGCGTCCTCTTTCCCCCATTTCATATTGTCACGGATGGTTCCTTTAAACAGAACTGCCTGTTGTGGTACCATCCCCACCTTTTTACGAAGCTGTGAAAATGGATATTCTTTTACATTATTTCCATCAATTACCACATTACCGGAAGTTACGTCATAGAAGCGTGGGATCAGATTGACCAGAGTGGATTTACCACATCCGGTACCACCGATGATACCGATGGTCTCACCTGGTTTTGCCGTAAAGGAAATATGGGAAAGTGCCGGCTCCTTGCTGCCTGCATAGGTAAAGCTCACATCTTCAAAAACAACTCTTGCAGCGCCTGCATTCTCTTTCTGAACACTGCTGCCCTGATCCGTGAGAGACGGCTGTGTATCCAGCACCTCATTCAGACGCACACCGGAAGCCATAGCCTTTGTCACTGCCACGATCAGGTTTGCAAGAGCGATCAGTGCGATCAGGATCTGGTTCATATAGTTTACAAGGGCAACCACTTCCCCCTGTGTAAGAATACCCACAGACACTTCCCTGCTTCCATACCAGAGGATTCCGATAATGGAAAAGTTCATAATAACCGTAGTAGCAGGATTCAGAAGTGCGGAAATTTTTCCCGCTCTTACCTGCACATTGGTGTAATCGTCGTTTACTTCTGAAAATTCTTTATATTCTTCCTGCTGTCTTCCAAAAGCCCTTACTACTCTGGCACCCACATGATTCTCTCTGGTGATCAGGGAAATTCTGTCCAGAAATGATTGAGCCTTTTTGTAAATTGGCACTGTTGTGCGCATAATTTCGTAAATTACAATGGAGATCACCGGAACCGCAATCAGGAAGATCAGGCCAATCTTCACATCAATGGTAAAGGACATGATCACTGCACCCACAACAATAAAAGGAGAACGAAGGAACAGACGAAGTACCATGTTCACACCAGTCTGTGCCTGATTCACGTCATTGGTGATCCTTGTCACAAGGGTAGGAGTTCCAAGCATATCCAGTTCTCTGTAGGAAAGCCTGCTGATATGGAAAAAAAGCTCCTTGCGAAGGGCAGTGCTGAATCCCATGGCTGCCTTTGCAGAAAAATACTGTGCAGTCAGAGAGCATGCAAGGCCAATCACTCCAAGCAGTACCATGATCACACACTGGTGCCAGATGTAGACATTGTCCTGATTCTTAATGCCGATATCCATGATTCTGGCAACAACCAGAGGCACGATCAGCTCAAAGGTGGCCTCCAGCATTTTGAACAAAGGAGCCAGAAAGCTTTCTTTCTCGTAGCCCTTCAAAAATCTAAGCAATCTCTTCATCTTACTTCTTATTCTCCTGGATTCGTCCATATAATCTGGTCATGGCGTTAATTCTATGAATAATCTCATCCGTAAGCTGACCTCTTGTAAGACGCCATTTCCAGTTGTCTCCCAAAGTAGAAGGCGTATTCATTCTCGCTTCATTTCCAAGACAGAGATAATCCTGCAAAGGTACTACGCACACTTCTGCTACTGAAGACTGTGCCGCCCGGATAAGCCCCCATACACATTCATCTGTGTCTTTATCCTCACAGGCTGTGTACTGGTTCACATAGTCTCTGTTTGACTGGGTAAGGTTCCCAAGCCAGCCCTTCGTAGTCTCATTGTCGTGGGTTCCAGTGTATACAATGCAGTTTTTGTCATATCGGAAAGGAAGATATACGCTCTCGCCGCTTTCATCAAAGGCAAACTGAAGCACCTTCATACCCGGATATCCGGATTCTGCCAGAAGCTCCCTGACACTGTCTGTAAGGAATCCCAGATCCTCTGCGATCACATCCAGATCCTTAATTTTCTCCTCCAGGACCTTGAACAGTTCTATTCCAGGACCTTTTTCCCACTTTCCGTTCTCAGCAGTCTTATCTCCATAGGGAACTGACCAGTACTCGTCAAAACCGCGGAAATGATCGATCCGGACCTTGTCGTACAGCTTCATACAGTGAGTCATACGAAGAATCCACCAGTTATAGCCTGTTTTTCTGTGATATTCCCAATTATAAAGCGGATTTCCCCACAGCTGACCGGTTGCAGAAAAAGCGTCTGGAGGACATCCTGCCACTGCTACCGGTGTAGCCTCCTCATCAAACTGGAACAGATCCGGGTTCGCCCATGCATCTGCGCCATCAAAAGCCACATAGATAGGAAGATCACCGATGATCTTAATACCTCTGTCATTTGCATATTTCTTCAGCCGGTTCCACTGGCGGTAGAACCAGAACTGCTGAAAGGCATAGAAGCTGATATCTTCCTTCAGCTCCTCTCTTGCCTTAGCAAGCGCCTCCGGCTTACGTGTCTTTAAGTCCTCCGGCCACTGATTCCAGGAAATTCCCTCCAGGCTGTCCTTTATTGCCATATAAAGACAATAATCTGCAAGCCAGAAGCCCTGCTCTTTCTCAAAGGCTTCCATCTCCTCACGGATCAGCTGAAGCTCCTTTTCTTTCCCATCCATCTGGTAAAAACGTCTGTAAGCCTTCCGAAGAAGGGAAAATCTGGAAAGATAAACCTTCTCATAGTCCACATAGCTTCTGCTGCCGCCCCAGTCACATTCTGCACATTCTGCTGCTGTGAGAAGGTCTCTCTGGATCAATTCCTCCAAATCAATGAAATAAGGATTTCCTGCAAATGTGGAAAAAGACTGGTAAGGGGAATCCCCGTATCCGGTAGGTCCAAGTGGCAGGATCTGCCAGTATTTCTGACCCGCTTCTGCAAGCTGATCTACAAAAGCGTAAGCTTCTTTAGAAAAACATCCGATTCCATAGTTGGAAGGGATACTGGATATAGGCAATAAAATACCGCTGGCTCTCATCATATGTTCCTCCTGTCTGGTTCAATAACCATTATCTGCTTATTATACCGCTATCATGCATAATCGGTCAACAGAATAAAACAGCTTCGCAAATTTTATCCTGCTTTCGTTGCTGCTCAAAAAAACAGGCACCCGGAAAAATTCCGAATGCCTGTCATTTCCTTCAGCATCACATTTAAGTAATGCCAAAAGACTTATATTCTTTTGCCTGAATTATTTCTTGCTTGTATAACCGAAGAAGAAGTATCCAAGTGGTGTGTAATACATGCCGTCAATGTCTGGATTGAGCATATATGGCTGTGTATAGAAGTAGATCGGAGCAAGCACGCTGTCCTGTCCAATGAGGATATCCTCAGCTTCGTGGAATGCTTTCATACGCTCTTCCGGATCGGAAGTAGCTTTTGCTGCATCGATCGCTGCATCATAGTCTGGGTTAGAGTACTGAGCGTCGTTGTTACCGCCGTCTGTGTACCACATATCCAGGAATGAGCAAGGATCGTTGTAGTCTGCGATCCAGCCGTTACGGGCAATCTGGTAGTTACCATCTTTTCTGTTCTGAAGGAATACGTTCCAATCCTGGTTGTTCAGGTTAACAGTTACACCAAGCTCTGTCTGCCACATGTTCTGAAGAGCCTCACCGATCTTCTTGTGGTTATCAGCTGTGTTGTACAGATACTCTACAGTCGGGAAGCCTTCGCCGTTCGGATAACCAGCGTCTGCAAGAAGCTGACGAGCCTCTTCGCAGTTAGCCTCATAATCCTCATCGGAAATGCTGTAGTAAGAACCGCCTACTGTACGGAAGTCATCACTACCAGCACCAGCTGCATCATTTACACCGTTCGGTACATATCCGTCAGCCGGAACCTCACCAGCCTGAGAAACGTTCTCTACGATGTAGTTACGGTCGATTACAAGTGAGAATGCTTTACGGATGTTAGGGTCAGAGAAAACTTCGTCCTCTGTGTTGAAGCATACATAGTAGGTTCCAAGATAGTCACCAATCTCAAGCTCGCCAGAAGCAAGGTAGGTCGGGATCTCGTCTACAGGAAGGTTCTCGATGAAATCAAGCTCTCCGTTGTTGTAACCTTTGAGCATTGCGTTGTTGTCATCAAGAAGTGTAAACTTGATGGTATCCGGTCCAAGGTTCTCATAGTCATAGTAGTTCTCATTCTTCTCCATGGAAATGTAAGCGTTGTGAGACCACTCTGTCATTTTGTATGGTCCATTACCAATGTAGGTGCTTGGATCAAATGTCCAGTTGTCACTGCTCTCTACCATATCCTGACGAACCGGGAATGTTGCCGGGAATGCCATGATTTCTTCGAAATACGGGCAGTCATAGGTAAGATCGATCTGAAGAGTCTGATCATCAACTGCTGTAATTCCAAGAGTGCTTGGATCAGCACTTCCATCAGCAATTGCGTCATATCCTTTTACCATGTCGATCATGTAGCAGTAATCTGCTGCTGTCTCAGGATTTGCAAGACGCTGCCATGCATAAACGAAGTCACCAGCTGTTACAGCCTGTCCATCAGACCATTTGATGCCGTCACGAAGTTTAACAGTGTAAGTAACTGTGCCATCTTCGTTCTCGGTCTTTTCCCAGGACTCAGCCTGTCCAGGAGCTGTGACAGCATTTCCTTCACCATCATTTACCCATTTAGCCAGACCTTCGAACATATGGTTGCACATGATAGCTCCATCAACTGCGGAGTTCAGTGCAGGGTCAATTGTCTGTGGTTCAGATGCGATACAAAGATTCAGGTTGAATCCTTCGTCAGATGCTGTATCCTCGGCGAATACAGGAGTTGCTGCCATGCTTAATACCATAGCTGCAGTCAGTGCCATAGACATAAATTTTCTTCTCATTACATTTCCTCCTTTATGCTTTTTTGCGCCGCATGAGAGATGAGAATCGACGCTTGTATTCATCAGCTCTTCCGTGAAGAAGAACGAAATACCAAAACTCCCTTTATTTGTCCAGCAAATGGCAGGCTGCCCAGTGGCCCGGCTCGTGCTCTCTGAATACAGGGGCTACCTGGCTGCACTTTTCAGTGGCATATGGACATCTGGTGTGGAAACGGCATCCGCTTGGCGGATTCATAGGACTTGGCACATCTCCTTCCAGAATAATACGCTTTCTTGTCCGGCTCAGCTTTGGATCCGGAACCGGAACTGCGGAAAGCAGGGTCTGCGTATATGGATGGATCGGATGTCTGTTCAGCTCATAGCTTTCTCCCAACTCCACAAGGGAACCAAGATACATAACACCGATTCTGTTGGAAATATGACGGACAACGGAAAGATCATGGGCAATGAACAGATAAGTCAGCCCCATCTGCTCCTGCATGTCCTCCAGCATGTTTACCACCTGTGACTGGATAGAAACATCCAATGCAGAAATCGGCTCGTCACAGACGATGAACTCCGGTTTTACGGCAAGAGCGCGGGCAATACCAACACGCTGCTGCTGACCGCCGGAAAACTCATGTGGATAACGGTTTGCATGCTCTGTATTTAATCCAACCTGCGCCAGCAGCTCTTTGATCATGTCAGCGCGGTCTTTCTTACTCGCTGCAAGCTTGTGGATATCAATGGCCTCTCCAATGATCTCACCAACTGTCATTCGAGGATCCAGGGAAGCGGACGGATCCTGGAAAATGATCTGCATTTTTCTTCTGTAGGGAAGCATTTTAGCAGCTTTGGCTTTTCCAAGAGGTTTGCCGTCTTTATCCAGAGGATTGTCGTAAATAGTTTCGCCATCATAAATAATCTTTCCTCCGGTTGGCTCATAAAGGCGAAGAATCGTTCTTCCCAGTGTGGTCTTTCCACATCCGGACTCTCCTACAAGACCGAGTGTTTCACCTTTTTTGATATAAAGGGAAACATCCTGTACAGCCTGTACCCCCGGACCTTTTATGCCATTTACCGGAAAATATTTTCGTAAATTCTCAATTTCAAGAAGCTTCTTTTCTTCTGCCATTTATTTCTCCTCCTTGTTCATAAGCTCCTGAACCCGAAGCCAGCAGGCGGAACGATGTTTCTCGCCCACTTCCACGTAAGGAGGCATTTTCTTCAGACAGATCTTCATGCAATGCTCACAACGTGGAGCAAACGGACATCCTTCCGGCGGATTCAGCATATCAACCGGGGTTCCCTCGATTGGGATCAGTCTTTCATAGCTCTCGGCATCAACACGGGGCATGGAACGAAGAAGACCCTTTGTATATGGATGTGCAGGCTCGTAGAAAATGTCATCTACAGGTCCCTGCTCCACAATTTTACCTGCATACATAACGGATACCTTGTCACAGATATCTGCCACAACACCAAGGTTGTGTGTGATGAAAATGATTCCCATTCCGGTCTTTTTCTGAAGATCCTTCATCAAGTCAAGGATCTGTGCCTGAATGGTAACATCAAGGGCTGTGGTCGGCTCATCTGCGATCAGAAGCTGCGGATGGCAGATCAGTCCCATAGCGATCATGACACGCTGTCGCATACCGCCGGAAAACTCGTGTGGATACTGCTTCATACGCTTCTCCACATTATTGATTCCAACCAGTTCCATCATTTCCATGGCACGTTTCTGGGCTTCTTCTTTGCTGATTTTCTTATCATGGGCACGAAGAGCTTCCACAAGCTGATTTCCGATGGTGTAAACCGGATTCAGACAGGTCATGGGATTCTGGAAAATCATAGCTACTTTGTTTCCGCGGAACGCAGTCATCTCTTCCTTGGAAAAAGAAAGGACATCTTTTCCCTCGAAGGTAATGGAGCCTCCGATAACTTTACCTGGGGACTGAAGAAGCCCCATAATAGAATATGCCTCCTGGCTCTTTCCAGAACCAGATTCTCCAACAACTCCCATAACTTCGCCATAATCAAGGTCATAGGAGATACCGCCAACGGCTTTTACCTCGCCGGCCGGGGTAAAGAAGGAGACTTTCAGGTCTTTTACTTCCAGCAATTTATTTTTCTGTTCAGACATTGTTCTCCTCCTCTCTTATTTCTTCAGCTTCGGATCAAGAGCATCGCGAAGTCCATCGCCAAACAGGTTGAATGCAAGGATCATAATGCTCAGGATCACGGAAGGTACGATCAGTCTGTAAGTATAAGTGTACATACCGCTAAGTGCGTCTGTTGCCATGGATCCAAGGCTTGGAAGAGGTGCAGAAACACCAACTCCAAGGTAGGATAAGAAGGATTCCAGGAAAATTGCAGACGGTATCTGCAGGCAGGTAGTAACAACGATCTGTCCGATACAGTTTGGAAGCAGATGACGGCGGATGATTCTGCCGCCAGATGCACCAAGTGCTCTTGCTGCGGTTACATATTCCTGCTGTTTCAGCTGAAGTACCTGGCCACGGATAATACGACTCATGGTAACCCAGTATAACAGACCAAATGCAATAAACATGGAGATCAGGTTCGGTCCAAGTACATTGACAAAGGATTTCATAGGACTGGTTCCTGATGAATTCACATAGTCAGTAAGGATTGGTTTCAGTGCAGTTGCGATCAAAAGGACAACCAGCATCTCCGGAACTGCATAAATAAGTTCAACAATACGCTGCATCACTGCGTCCACCTTGCCGCCACAGTAACCGGAAATAGCACCATAAAGGGCGCCGATCACCAGTACCAGGATAGCTGCGAATACGCCGACAGACATGGAAACACGGGCACCATACATAACACGGACCAGAATATCACGGCCATACATGTCAGTACCAAATACATGTGGGAATACTTTTTCCCCATTTGCCTTGCGCTCAAGCTCTGCCTGGGAATAACCGAAAATATGTTTCTTGATTCCAAGCTCCTTGCGGACGGAATCCTCATCTACACTCTGCTCCTCAGAAGAGTCTTCTGAAGGTTTTGCAGCTACTTTTGCTTTTGCACGGATAACTGCTTCATCTTTCTTTGTAAATTTCTCGCCCTTCTTCTCAGCTTCTGCTTTCGCCTGGGCGATCATTTCATCTACATCCACTACATCGGACTGGGTTCTGGAAGCGATCTCGTCGTTCACACGCTGGGTGTCCTCCAGTGTGTAGTGATAGGGATAAAGGTTCTCAGCACCTTTGTTAAACTCGTCATAACCATATGGGATCAGAAGCGGGCCCACAAAGGCAAATAAAAACAGGAATACGATCACACCAAGTGCAACCATAGCCACCACATTTTTCTTTAATCTTCTCCAGGCATCTTTCCAGTAGGAAACACTCTGGCGGTCCTGAATAAAATCATCCTTCTCCTGTCGGGACGCAGATGCAAAATCATCCGGACTTAAATCCTGAAGGAGGTTCTCAATATCCGGCTGAAGACTCACCGGACATTTCTTAATCTTCTTATCTTCTGCCACGATTATTCTCCTCCTTTCGCAAGGCTGATTCTCGGGTCAGCAACCTTATAAAGGAGGTCTACAACCAGGTTCATCAGAATAATAAATGCTGCCAGGAAAATGGTAGTTCCCATAATAACCGGATAATCACGGTTCTGGATGGACTGTACGAAGTAACGTCCAAGTCCTGGAATTGAGAATACACTCTCTACAACAAAACCACCACAAAGAGTAAAGGCCACCTGCGGTCCTAAGTATGTAATAACCGGAATCAGTGCATTTCTAAGAGCATGCTTGAAAATAATCTTTTTGTTCTTCAGACCTTTGGCGCGGGCTGTCTTAATGTACTCCTGGCTTAAGGAATCCAGCATGGCAGAACGTGTCTGACGTGCTGTATAGCACATTGGGTAAAAGCCCAGGGCAAAGCATGGCAGTACATAGGCGCGCCATCCCTGCGACGGATCAAAAATAGACGGAAACAGATTCAGTGCATTGTTTCCGGTCAGGATTACCAGAAGAACAGATGCCACAACGAAGCTTGGCATGGAGATTCCAAGTGTACAGATCACACGAAGAATGCTGTCTGTCAGCTTGCCTCTCTTAAATGCGGCAAGACAGCCAAGAGGTACACCCACCAGAATCGCCCATGCAAGTGCAAGTGCACCTACCTTGGCAGATACCGGGAACATATCCACGATAATGTCAAGAACTGCACGGTTCTTCTGCATCTTAAGTGATACACCGAAGTCACCGTGAAGAATATTTTTCAGATACATAAACAGCTGTACATAGACAGGCTTATCCAGTCCATATTTGGCATTCAGTGCAGCCAGTGTGGTCTCGGAAGGTGTTTTTTCACTGAGCCATGGGCTTCCAGGTACAGCATTCATCAGCAGGAAGGTAAGACAGGCTACCAGAAAGATAGTCAGAATCGCCATTCCAAGTCTTTTTGCAAAATACTTTCCCATTTTTCCTCCTTATTTTTTCCGGTCGAAAACATTTATTTCGGTTTCCTTTATGAGAGATGCCATCAAAAACACCACACCCATATCAGACTGATTTCTGACCAGAGTTCATTTTTTAATATGTAAAAAAAATTATAGCATTTCAATTTGCTTTATTCAAGTAACATTTTAAACTTTAGAACGGTGACAATGCATTTTTTTAAGCTTGTACTATTTTTCAGTGCTATTATGGTATATTTTTTGTGTATTTTATACAAAGACATTTGTTTGTTTCACAAGTGCAGATTGTTTATCATAACACTACAGCA
>OLQE01001362.1_pt1 | contig 13524 bp, 8 predicted proteins | sample 1643161 | NCBI WGS metagenome assembly OLQE01 (sample SAMEA3136650, study PRJEB25190) | human gut metagenome | reverse complement strand
TACATTTCAGAAAAAAGAATTGCTTCAAAAGGCGATGATGCACAGTTCTTATACAAATGAAAAACATATGAAAAAGCAAGACTGCAACGAACGGTTGGAATTTCTCGGAGATGCGGTATTAGAACTTACAACGAGTGAAGCACTCTTTTTTGACAATCCTTCTATGCCGGAAGGTGAATTGACGAAAACGAGGGCAAGCATTGTCTGTGAGCCTGCGCTTGCATTTGTTGCAAAGGAATTGATGTTGGGCAGCTATCTTTTACTCGGAAAAGGTGAGGAAGCAACTGGTGGACGGCAGCGAGACTCAATTACTTCGGATGCCGTGGAGGCATTGATCGGAGCGATTTATTTAGATGGTGGTTTTGCTAGTGCAAAAGAGTTCATTCAAAAATTTATTTTGTCAGATCTGGAAAACAAAAAGCTCTTTTATGATAGCAAGACTATCCTTCAAGAGATGGTTCAGGCGAAATTTACAGAAAATGTAAGATATGTGCTTGAAAAGGAGGAAGGTCCAGACCATAACAAATCTTTTACAACGTCTGCCTACATTGGAGAGGAATGCTACGGAACCGGAAGTGGAAGAACAAAAAAAGCTTCTGAGCAGGAGGCGGCATATCAGACGATTTTGATGCTGAGAAAGAAAGAACAGTAGGTGGAAGATGTATTTAAAAAGTATCGAAGTGCAGGGATTTAAGTCTTTTGCGAATAAGATTTTGTTTGAGTTCCATAATGGAATTACAGGGATTGTAGGACCAAATGGAAGTGGAAAAAGTAATGTCGCTGATGCAGTGCGCTGGGTGCTTGGAGAGCAGAGGGCAAAGCAGCTGCGTGGAGGATCGATGCAGGATGTTATTTTTTCGGGGACAGAGAACCGCAGACCCTTAAGTTATGCTTCGGTTGCAATCACATTGGACAATGCGGATCATCAGCTTCCGGTTGACTATCATGAAGTGACTGTCACAAGAAAGTTATACCGTTCTGGGGAAAGTGAATATCTGATCAATGGAACTGCTTGCAGGCTGAAAGATGTGAATGAGCTTTTTTATGACACCGGGATTGGGAAAGAAGGGTATTCAATCATCGGGCAGGGCCAGATTGATAAGATTTTAAGTGGAAAGCCGGAAGAGCGGAGAGAGCTTTTTGATGAAGCGGCAGGGATTGTCAAATTTAAGAGACGAAAATATCTTTCTGTCAGAAAGCTGGAAGACGAGAGACAGAATCTCGTTCGTGTCAATGATATTTTGTCAGAACTTGAGAAACAAGTGGAGCCACTGAGAAGGCAGTCAGAAACAGCGAGAATCTATCTGAAGAAAAAAGAAGAATTAAAAATTTATGATATTAATATGTTTTTAATGGATACGATTCGGCTGAAAGAACAGATGGAAACCGCTCAGCGATCTTTTGATGATGCCAACAGAGAACTGACAGAAGCAAAGGAAAAGCAGGAAGCGTTGAAACATGCCTATGAGAAACAAGAACAGAAACTTGTTGAAGCTGAATTGCAGATGGATGGGTGCCGCACAAAGCGAGATGAAAAAACATTGGCAAAACAGCAGGCGGAAAGTCAGATCCAGGTATTGGAGGAACAGATCCGGACTGCGAAGATGAGCGATAGCCATTATGATCAACGTCTTCTGGCAATTGCAAAAGAATTAAAAGAGTATCAGGAACAGAAAGCAGCATTTGCAAAAGAGCAGGAACAATTGGGAGAAAAGATTTCTGGCGCAAAGATAGAAGAGCGTCAGGCAGAAGAAAATCTAAAGGAAATCCAGACGCAGATCGCAGAACTTCTTGTGGCGGTAGAAAAAAAGAAAAATGATACGATGCAGTTATTGGAAAATCGTGCTGTAACAAAAGCGAAGCTGCAACATTATGATACGATGATGGAGCAGACAAAAGTTCAGCGGGCGCAGATGAATCAGCGACTGATCGAGATGAAAAGCAACTCCGGAGAACAGGAAGCACAATTAAAGAAATATGAGGAAGATTTTCTTGCAGTCCAGGCGGAAATCGAAAAACATCAGGCAGAGAGCAATCGTCTGGAAGATGAGATCGAACAGCTTCAAAAACAGCTGAAAGATCAAAATGAGCAATTACAGATCGGTCAGACAACATTCCACAGAGAGAAGTCAAGACTGGAATCTCTTAGAAACTTGACGGAGCGGTACGATGGTTATGGAGGAAGTATCCGCAAAATTATGGAACGAAAAGAGGAAGAAAAAGGGCTTCTTGGGGTTGTGGCGGACTTGATCAAAGTTGATAAGACCTATGAGATCGCAATTGAGACAGCGCTTGGCGGTAACATTCAGAATATTGTTACGGATTGTGAGGAGACTGCAAAACGCATGATCGATTTTCTGAAAAGGAATAAGTACGGACGTGCGACCTTTTTACCATTGACTGCAATCAATGGAACCTCCGGGATTCGACAACCAGAGGCATTACAAGAGAAAGGGGTTATAGGACTTGCAAGCACACTGGTAGCAGCAGAGCCTAAGTATCAAAAGCTTATTGATCACTTACTTGGCAGAACAGTTGTTGTTCATACCATTGAGGATGGAATTGCACTGGCAAGAAAATACAGACAGTCTTTGCGGATTGTGACACTGGAAGGAGAACTGATGAACCCCGGCGGTTCCATGACAGGAGGATCTTTTAAAAATACAAGCAATCTTTTGAGTAGAAGGCGAGAGATTGAAGAGTATGAGAAAGCGGTAAGAAGGCTGTATCAGGAGATGCAGCAGATGCAATCTGCTGTGATTCGGGATAAAGAGAAGCGGACAGCTTGCTATGCAGATCTTGAAAAAAATCGAGAAATTCTTCAAAACCTGTATGTGAAACAAAATACGGTAAAGATGAATCTTGCACAGGCAAAGGAGCGACAGGGAGAAACGAGCCAGGCATTTACCGATATTCATCAGGAGGGAATGCGGCTGGAACGTCAGATGGCAGAAATTTTTGAAAACAAAGAGTCAATCCAGATGGAACTTGAAACGTCGGAATTACTTGAGAAAGAATTTCAGCGCAGAATCCAACAATTGCAGAAAGAAGTTGAGCAGAAGAAAGAGAAGGAAGCAATCTATCTGAAAAGCGCAGAGGCAGCACATCTTGAGAGTGCTGCACTGGATCAAAAAAATCTATTTTTGCAGGAAAATGTGAAACGAATGGAAGAAGAAATGTTTCGCAGATCACACGAGGAGGAAACACTTCAAGCCGGAAAAGAACATGCGGCAAATGAGATTGCGGAGCGGGAAGGGCAGATTTTAAAACTACAGCTGAGTGAAGAACTTCATGCAGCAAAAGAGGAACTGGCGTCTTATATGGAGCAGAAAGAGAAACTGCAGCTTGTACAGAAAGAAATTTTCCAGAGCCGGGAAGATTTATCCCGTCATCTTTCTGATCTGGACAAAGAAACTTTTCGCTTGGACAGCAAAAAGACTGCTTTGGAAGAGCAGACTGAAAAGTTGATGGATTACATGTGGGAAGAATATGAACTGACCTATTCTCATGCACTGGAAATGAGAAAAGAAGAGCTGCTTGATCCTGTGCTTCTAAAGAAAGAAATTCAAAGATTAAAAACAGAGATCAAAGCGCTTGGCACAGTCAATGTCAATGCGATTGAGGACTACAAAAATGTACTTGAGCGCTACGAATTCTTAAAAGGACAGCATGATGATCTTGTAGAGGCAGAAAAGACTTTGGTTCAGATTATTGAAGAACTGGATATTGCGATGCGGAAACAATTTGAAGAACAGTTTGCAAAGATCGCAAAGGAGTTCGACAGTGTATTCAAACAGCTTTTTGGCGGAGGAAAGGGAACGCTCGAATTGTTAGAAGATGAAGATATTCTAGAAGCGGGTATTCGCATTATTGCACAGCCGCCGGGGAAAAAACTGCAAAATATGATGCAGCTTTCTGGTGGAGAAAAGGCGCTGACGGCCATTGCACTTTTGTTTGCTATCCAAAATTTAAAGCCATCCCCATTCTGTCTTCTTGATGAGATTGAGGCTGCGCTTGACGATTCGAATGTAACGCGTTTTGCAAAGTATTTACATAAACTGACCAAACATACACAATTTATCGTAATTACGCACAGGCGTGGTACGATGACAGCGGCAGACCGTCTATACGGAATTACGATGCAGGAGAAAGGGGTATCGACATTAGTGTCGGTAAATCTTTTGGAAGATGAGTTAGAAAAGTAGGAGGAAATAGATATGGGAGAAAAAAAAGGATTTTTTAAACGACTGGTATCTGGACTTGCAAAGACAAGAGATAACATTGTATCAGGAATTGACAGCATTTTTAATGGATTTTCAAGTATTGATGAAGATTTCTATGAAGAACTGGAAGAGATATTGATCATGGGAGACTTGGGAATCCATGCGACGATGAAGATCATTGAAGATCTGAAGGCAAAAGTAAAAGAGAACCATATTAAGGAGCCGGCAGAATGCAAGCAGCTTCTGATTGACAGTATCAAAGAGCAGATGAGCATCGGAGATACGGCATATGAATTTGAAAATCGTACTTCCGTTGTTCTTGTCATTGGAGTAAACGGTGTTGGAAAGACAACAACAGTTGGAAAACTTGCAGGAAAACTTCGAGAAGAAGGAAAGAAAGTTGTTTTAGCAGCGGCAGATACTTTCCGCGCAGCAGCAGGGGAACAACTTACCGAGTGGGCGAGAAGAGCAGATGCCTATATGATCGGAGGTCAGGAAGGAGCAGATCCGGCGGCAATCGTTTATGATGCAGTACAGGCTGCAAAAGCAAGAAAGGCAGATGTACTGCTATGTGACACGGCAGGGCGTTTGCACAACAAGAAAAATCTGATGGAAGAGTTAAAAAAGATCAATCGGATCATTGACCGGGAATTTCCGGAAGCATATCGTGAAACACTTGTTGTATTGGACGGAACAACCGGACAGAATGCGCTCGCACAGGCAAGAGAATTTAAAGAAGCAGCAGATATTACAGGAATTGTTTTGACTAAATTAGACGGAACAGCTAAAGGGGGAATTGCTGTGGCAATCCAGTCAGAACTTGGCATTCCGGTGAAATATATTGGTGTCGGAGAACATATCGAGGATCTTCAAAAATTTGATCCGGATGAGTTTGTAAATGCATTGTTTGCGACAGAAGAATAAAAGATAGATGGAGCGGGATTGAAAAATTCCCGCTCCATTGTTATATTGAAATCTGTGTGATAGATGAAGGTTGATTATCATAAGGTGTGGTCCGCTTGATATTTTTCTTATAGCAGCTTGGGGTTACACCAACCGCCTTTTTGAACAGTTTTGTAAAATAATTGACATCATTCATTCCTACATTCCATGCCACATCCTGAATTTGCAGATCGGTGGTATTTAATAATTTCACTGCAATGTGTATTCTTTGCTGGTTGATAAATTCCGTCAATGTAATTTCAAGTTCCTTTTTGAAAATGGTTGACAGGTAGTTTGGATTTACATTCAGCACTTCTGCAATTGATTTTAATGAGAGTGGATGATGCAAATTAAAATGGATATAATTCAATGCTTTGCGAATGACTGGGCTATAATTCATCATGGACTGATTTTGAACAAGCAGACAATATCTCCGGATCATATCGAGCATCAAGGCATTTAAATCTTCAACAGAAGAAGAGTCTTCAATTTGTAAGGCATAAGATGTCGAAATTTCATTTAAATAGATAGGATGGACAAAACTCTTTTCAGCTGCTTTTCGGCACAGCGTATTTAAGATTACAAGCCGATTCTTAGCATCACGCAGAAGATCTTTTGTCCGATTCTCAAAGCGAGTGCAGCTAAATGCGTGAAAAGACTTTAGTGCATTTCTCCGGTCTCCTCTGGAAATCGCTTCTAGAAGTTCGTTCTCCATCCGATAACGTTCTTCCATGACATCCATGGAAAGATAGAGCTCCGGCGTGGAAGAAGATTCGTAGCTTACGTCATTTGTTCCCCAGTTTTCAGTGATGAAATGGACCAGGTAAGATTCCGGGCCACCGTATAGATAACTGCCTATTGTGTTGAGTGTGGCGATCATCGTTCGCATTTCCAACTGTGGAATTGTGTTATAGTAAGTACGGAGCGAATCACGCATATTTTCGGAAAGCTGATTTTTCTGAAGAATTTCCGAAAGAAAGGTATCATCCGCAGTTCGGGTGAGAAATGGACCTACATAATAATAACTGTTGGCAATCTCGGGGTGCTTAAAAATGATATAATGTGAATAAAAATTATCTTCCATGAAATAAATAGAATTATCAAATGTTACATTTGGTGCTCCGTAGAGTAGAGTCTGGTAGTCAAAATCGCTCCAAATCTTTCTGCGCAGTCCGAAGTCAATCTGCTCCAAAGATTCAAATGGAGGTGTCAGGACGGCAGAGTGCACTTTGAGTGTAGCGTACAAAAGGTCTGTGAGGAATGCAAAAATATTCGGTTGTTTCATACTCATCTCCTTAAAATTATTCTATATAATAATAAAATACATGAAAATAGTACGAAAATCAATGAGAATTCTACTCTCGCTCAAAAAAAATATGTGTTAAAGTAATAACAAGGTCAAGACAGACCGAATGCTAAAAGTCTTTTTGCCCATCCGACAGTGACACAGGTGTATACCAAGATCTGATTGTTGCTGGGAGAGGAACAAAAAGCAAAACATGCCGAAAGAAAAAGATTTTAGGAGGATGACAATGGCAAGTTCAACAAACAACAATCAACCTTTCGGAATCAAAGATAAGATCGCTTACATGTGTGGAGACTTTGGTAACGATTTCTTCTTTATTCTGATTAGTCAATTTTTAATGGTGTTCTACACAAGCGTGTTGGGAATCAATGCAGGTGTGGTAGGAACTTTGTTTTTAGTAGCGCGTTTTGTTGATGCGTTCACAGATATTGGAATGGGACGAATTGTAGATAGTTCCAAACCTGGAAAGGAAGGAAGATACCGTCCATGGATCAGAAGAATGCGTATTCCAGTAGTCCTTGCGGGAGTACTTGTATTTATTCCATGGGTAGCAAACCTTCCGTATGCACTGAAGATTGTCTATATTTTTGTAACTTACATTTTATGGGGAAGCTTCTGTTACACAGCAATCAACATCCCATATGGTTCTATGGCTTCCGCAATCTCTACTGATCCGGTAGAACGTGCACAGCTTTCTACATTCAGAAGCGTGGGTGCAGCACTTGCAGGAGTTATCGTTGGATTTGTAGCGCCGATGATCGTATACGTAAAAGATGAGGCGGGAAATCAGGTATTAGTTGGGGAGCGTATGTTTATTCTCTCACTTATTTTCGCTGTATGTGCATTCATCTGTTACACAATCTGTTACAAATGGTCTACAGAGCGTGTTGTGACAGAGACAAAAACAGTAGAAAAGAAGGCTTCTGCAAAAGACCTTGTAAAAGGACTTGTTGGAAACCGTGCACTCGTATCTATCATTGTTGCGGCAATCGTATTACTTCTTGCAATGCTTCTTGCACAGTCTATGAACGTATATCTGTATCAGGATTACTTCAAAAATACAAAGGCAATGTCAATTGCAAGTTTATTAGGTACTGCATGTACATTGATTTTAGCTCCATTTTCTGGTAAAATTACTAAGAGATTTGGAAAGAAAGAAGCATCTAGTGCGGCATTACTTTTTGCATCTGCAGTATATGTATTCTTATTTGTTGCAAAGATTAAAAATCCATGGGTATTCTGCGGAATCATTTTATTAGGAAACCTTGGAAGCGGTCTTTTCAACTTGATGATCTGGGCATTTATCACAGACATCATTGATTACCAGACTGTAATGACAGGTTCTGAAGATGGTGGTACTGTTTATGGAGTTTACTCTTTTGCAAGAAAGCTTGGACAGGCTCTTGCAGGAGGACTTGGCGGATATGCGCTTGCACTGATCGGATATCAGTCAGGTGCAGGTATTGACCAGACAGAGGCTGTAAAGAACTCTATTTATGCGGTGGCAACAGGTGTTCCGGCAATCGGATATCTTATCATTGCATTGATCTTGATTTTCTGGTATCCTCTTTCTAAGAAGAAACTGGAAGAAATCAGAGAAGAATTAGATAAAAGAGCAGCAAAATAATTTGCGCTAGATACATCCGGCAGTCAGCGATATGGCTGCCTGTCGGTACGAGAAGAGATATTTTGCGTTCCTTATAACGCATAATAAAATATATAAATGAAACGAAAGGAGAAATGTGTATGAAAATGACATTTCGCTGGTATGGACCAGACGATCCGGTAACTCTGGACAATATTCGTCAGATCCCGGGAATGACAGGTGTCGTGACAGCTGTTTACAGTGTTCCTGTCGGAGAAGTATGGCCGGAAGAAGAAATTCTGAAATTGAAAGCTCAGGTAGAAGCAAAAGGACTTGAGATGGAAGTAATCGAGAGTGTTCCGGTTCACGAGGATATCAAGTTGAGAAGAGGAAACTATCAACAGTATATCGAGAACTATAAAGAGAACATCAGACGTCTTGCAAAAGCAGGCGTGAAGTGCATTTGCTACAACTTCATGCCAGTATTCGACTGGACAAGATCACAGCTTGACAGAGAACTTCCGGATGGATCTAACGCACTTGTATACTACAAAGAGCATGTAGCGCAGATGGATCCGACAAAATTAGCTCTTCCGGGATGGGATTCTTCCTACTCAACAGAAGAGATGGCAGAGCTGATCCAGGCGTACAAAGATCTTGGAGAAGAAGGTCTGTGGGAGAACCTGGCTTATTTCATCAACGAAATTATGCCGACAGCAATCGAATTTGATGTCAACATGGGAATTCATCCGGATGATCCACCGTGGTCTATTTTTGGAATTCCGAGAATCATTACATGCGAGGAGAACATTGATCGTTTCTTAGGTCTCTATGATGATAAACATCACGGACTGACACTCTGCAGCGGAAGTCTTGGATGTGCGACATTTAACAACTACGCAGAGATGGTAAAGAAATATGCGGCAATGGGACGGATTCACTTCGCTCATGTAAGAAATGTTAAGATTCTGGAGGACGGATCCTTTGAGGAGAGTGCACACTATTCTCCGTGTGGATCATTAGATATCGTTGAAATTTTAAAAGCATATCACGATGCTGGATTTGAAGGATATTTAAGACCGGATCACGGAAGAATGATCTGGGGAGAGACTGGAAAACCGGGATATGGACTGTATGACAGAGCATTAGGTGCAATGTATATGACAGGAATCTGGGAAACCCTTGATAAATTAGACAAATAGTTCGAAAAAATAAAAAGATTGGAGCGTGGAAAAATATGAAACTTCCATTTCAAATTGATCTGAAAGATAAAGTAGTAGTTGTAACAGGAGCCGGCGGTGTACTTTGTTCTATGTTCGCAGCAGCTGTTGCTGAGACAGGAGCGAAAGTTGCACTTCTTGACCTGAACGAAGAAGCAGCAAAAGCAAATGCTGAAGCAATCGTCAAAGACGGAGGAATCGCAAAAGGATATGCATGTAATGTACTTCAGAGAGAGAGCATCGAAGCAGCAAGAGATGCGATCCTTGCAGATTTCGGAACATGTGACATCCTGATCAACGGAGCAGGAGGAAACAATCCGAGAGCAACAACAGACAATGAATTCTTCCACAAAGAAGATTTAAATCAGATGAAGACATTCTTTGATCTTGATGTATCTGGAGTAGAATTCGTATTTAACTTAAACTACCTTGGTACACTGCTTCCAACACAGGTATTTGCTCAGGACATGATGGACAAAAAAGGTGCGAGCATCATCAACATTTCCAGCATGAATGCATTTACACCACTGACAAAGATTCCTGCATACAGCGGAGCAAAGGCTGCTATTTCTAACTTTACACAGTGGCTTGCAGTACACTTCTCAAAAGTTGGGATTCGTTGCAACGCAATCGCACCAGGATTCTTCGTTTCAAAACAGAATGAAAAATTATTATTTAACGATGACGGAACACCGACAGCACGTACAGAGAAGATTTTAAGAAACACACCTATGGATCGTTTTGGTAAATCAGAAGAGTTGATCGGTACTTTATTATACTTAATGTGCGAAGATGCTTCTAGCTTCGTAAATGGTGTAGTAATTCCGGTAGACGGAGGGTTCTCTGCTTACTCAGGCGTATAATAGTAATCAGATAGAAAAGACACATTGCCAATGCAGAAGAACATGCAGAGTCTGTTTTTCTGCATTGGCGTTCTTTATCATAGAAAAAGTGAAATGACAGATGCTTTGGCAAGCATACAATCTTCCAGAGCGCACAAAAAAGATAGGATAAGGAGAAAATAAAAATGAAAAAATTTATGGATAAAGATTTCCTCTTAGAGACAGAGACAGCAAAAGTATTATATCATGACCATGCGGCAAAAATGCCGATCTGTGATTTCCATAACCACTTAAATGTACAGGAAATTTATGAAGATAAAGTGTTTAACGACATCGGAGAAATCTGGCTTGGGGGAGATCACTACAAGTGGCGTGCACTTAGAACAAACGGAATCAAGGAAGAGTATGTGACAGGAAAGGAAGTTTCTTTCCAGGAAAAATTCAGCAAATGGGCTGAAACAATTCCATATACATTCGGAAATCCACTGTATCACTGGACACATCTGGAATTACAGCGTTATTTTGGAATTGAAGAGCCGTTAAGCCCGAAGACAGAGAAAGAGATTTATGAAAAATGTAACCAAATGCTCAATACAAAAGAATTCTCTGTTAGAAATCTTCTCCGCATGATGAATATCACAGTACTTTGCTCGACAGATGATCCGGCAGACGATCTGAGATACCACAAAGCATTAAAAGAAGATGGATTTGAAATTCAGGTACTTCCGACATTCCGTCCGGACAAAGCGCTTGGAATCGACAAGGCTGATTTTGCAGAATATATTGCAAAACTTTCAGAAGTTGTAGGATATGAGATCGATTCCATCGAAACATTAAAGAAAGCACTGGAAGAGAGAATTAACTACTTTGCAGAAGTTGGATGCCGTGTCAGCGACCATGGATTAGATGAAAATCTCTACATCAAAGCATCTGAAGAAGAAGTAGATGCAATCTTTAAAAAAGCATTGGCAGGGGAGAAACTGACAGCAGAAGAGATCAAGAAATTTAAAGGAAACGTTCTTGTATTTTTAGGAAGCCATTATCACAAGAGAAATTGGACAATGCAGCTTCACATTGGAGCAGTTCGTAACAACTCTACAAGAATGTTTGAAAAGTTAGGACCGGATGCAGGATTTGACTCTATCGATGATATCTGCTATGCAAAAGAATTAAGTGCACTTTTAAATGCAATGGATTACAACGCAGAACTTCCAAAGACAATCCTTTACTGCCTGAATGCAAAAGATAATGAGATGCTTGCAAGTATGGCTGGAAACTTCCAGGATGGTTCCTGCAAAGGAAAAGTACAGTTTGGTGCTGCATGGTGGTTCCTTGATCAGAAACGCGGTATGGAAGCACAGTTAGACGTATTGAGCCAGATTGGCCTCCTGTCTGCATTTGTTGGAATGCTTACAGACTCAAGAAGTTTCCTTTCTTTCCCAAGACACGAATACTTCCGCCGTATCCTCTGCAACTACATCGGAACTCTTGTTGAGAATGGAGAATATCCGGCAGACATGGAATTCCTCGGACAAATGGTAGAAAATATTTGTTACAATAACGCAATGGAGTATTTCGGATTTTAGGAGGCATAGATGTCAACGATATTTGATTCTTTTGAAAGAAAACATGACTTTTTAATCTGTGTCGATTCAGACGGATGTGCAATGGATACAATGGATATCAAGCATTTTCGCTGTTTTGGCCCATGTATGATCGAAGTCTGGGGACTCCATGCTCACGAACAAGAGCTTCTTGCACGTTGGAATGAAGTAAATCTTTATACAATGACAAGAGGGATCAATCGGTTCAAAGGACTTGCGATCGCATTGAAAGAGGCAGAGGAAACCTACGATGATGTGCAGATTGATGATCTGGAGACATTTCTTCGTTGGACAGAAACAACAAAAGAACTTTCAAACCGTGCGATTGAGGAAGTGCTTGCTCAAAAAGAGAGCAAGTCACTTCGGATGGCGCTGGAGTGGTCAGAGCGGGTCAATGTGGCAATTAAAAATCTTCCGGAAGAGGAAAATCTTCCATTTGAAGGTGCGAAAGCAGGACTTGCAGCTGCTCATGCTGCAGCGGATGTAGCGATTGTGTCTTCTGCAAATGCAGGAGCAGTCAGAGAAGAGTGGACAAGGCATAACCTGATTGAGCATACGGACATTATGCTGGCGCAAGATGCAGGAACAAAAGCTTACTGTATCGGTCAGCTTTTACAGAAAGGGTATGAAAAAGCCCATGTACTGATGATTGGGGATGCTCCGGGAGACCAGAAAGCGGCGGAGGACAACGGAGTGCTGTACTATCCGATTCTGGTGAAAAAGGAAAAAAGTTCCTGGGAGCGGTTCCTGTCAGAGGGACTGGAAAAATTCCTTTCAGGAACATATTCAGGAAAATACCAAGAAGAAAGAATTAACGAGTTTCAGAAGAATCTTTCCGAGTAAGTCATTTGAAAGAAAAAGGAGGAAGCAGCGTGAGAGAAATTATTAATATCAATGAAGGATGGTCTTTCAGTAAAGAGCAGAAAGAACTGCCGATCGCGTGCGAAGAAAGCTGGGAAGTAGTCGATCTTCCACATACATGGAACCAGTATGACGGGCAAGATGGAGGTTCGGACTACTATCGTGGAGCTTGCTGGTATGTAAAGGAATTAGGGCCATATACAGTGAAGCCGCATAGCCGCATTTACCTGGAATTTCAGGCAGCAGCAAATGTATGCGCGGCTTATGTAAATGGAAAGAAAGTGTGCAGTCATGAAGGTGGATTCAGCATTTTCCGTGCGGATATCACAGAGCAATTAGATGAAAACGGAGAAAATCTGATTGCCGTATGCGTGGACAATGCACCGAAATCAAATGTCTATCCACAGATGGCAGACTTTACATTTTATGGAGGTCTGTACAGAGATGTGAATCTCGTGATTGTAAATGAATCTCACTTTGATCTGGACTATTATGGAGCACCAGGAATCAAAGTTTCCTCTAAAATCCAAGGAGAGAATGCACTTGTAGATATTCATTCTTATGTGACAAATCCTTTGGAAGGTGACCGTGTAGAGTTTGAGATTTATGATGAAGATGGAGAGACAAAAGTATTTGCAGTTCGTCCGGCGACACAGGAGACACAGGTAGCTGTAGAGCTTCTTGATGCACATCTGTGGCAGGGAGTCGAAGATCCATATCTTTATACCGTTTCTGCGAGATTGGTACGACACAATGAAGTACTGGATGAAATTGAAACGAGAATAGGTATTCGTGAATATACAGTGGATCCGCAAAAAGGATTTTTCTTAAATGGAAAAAGTATGCCGCTTCGCGGAGTATCCAGACATCAGGATAGATATGATCTTGGAAATGCACTGACATTTGAGGAGCATTACGAAGATATTCTGTTGATCAAAGAA
>OLQE01001361.1_pt1 | contig 13530 bp, 12 predicted proteins | sample 1643161 | NCBI WGS metagenome assembly OLQE01 (sample SAMEA3136650, study PRJEB25190) | human gut metagenome | reverse complement strand
CCCTGAACATTCCATATCCATTATCCTGTACGCTTTTTCCGAAATGCAGGCACTGTCCCATTGCTTTCATATCGATATCTTCCACTGCAACTGCATCAAAACTATCTGCTATCTTTCGACTAAGTTTATGCAGATAATCTCTTCGCTGATTTCGTATCTTTTCATGACATTTGGCAACTTTCTTTTTCTGCAGTTCATAATTATGGCTTCCTCGTATGCATCCTGACAACTTTCGTTGCTCCATCGCCAGCCTTTTTTCATTTTTTCTGAAAAAACCTGCTTCTTCCGTCTCAATCTTTTCTGAAAATACTGCCATTCCCTGCATTGCATAATCAATTCCAAGTATCTTTGCAGTACTGAAATCCGGTTCAGCTGCTTGGTTTTCACAGCTGTATCCTTCATACAACAGGCTTGCAAAGTATTTTCCGGATGGTTCCATACGGACTGTCACTGATTTCAGACGGAGATTTTCTGCTGGCTCCCTGTGTTTTTTCATGGCAATCCATTTTAATTTGGGAAGTCGGATCCGCTTACTTTCCACCAGAATATTTCCATTGACCACATTCGTTGTATAACTGTTTCTGGAATGATGTTTTGACTTGAATCTTGGAAATCCAATCTTGGGATCCCGAAAAAAATTCTTATATGCCTTTTCCAGATGAAGCTGGACATTTGCCAGTGCCAGCGAATCTACTTCTTTCAAAAATGAATATTCCTTTTTATACATGGCTGGTGTATTTTTTAACATTTTCTTCGTCTTTTCATACTCTCGGATCTTATCATTAAGCATCTGATTGTACAGAAAACGACAACAGCCAAATGTTTTGCCCAGAAGTATCTTCTGTTCTTCTGTCGGATAAATTCGGAAACGATATGCTATGTTCAATACTTTTTCTCTCCCTGGTTTTCAATGTATTGACGGATTACTTCTACCGGAGCGCCTCCAGCTGTCAGTAAGCAGAAACTCTGACTCCAAAAGGCTTCTTTCCAAAGTTTTTCTCTGATCTCCGGATACTCCTTTTTCAACAGTCTGCTACTGGCACTTTTATAAGCATTGATAAATTTACTAAGTTCTGTTCTTGGCTGCGCACGGAACATTACATGCACATGATCAATGTCATGATTCCATTCTTCCAGAACTATCCCATACCGTGGAGCAATATGTTCCCATATCTCTTTTGCTCTTTCTGAAATTGGATTATCAATCACTTTTCTTCGATATTTCACTACCATGATCAGATGATAATACATCAGATATACTGAATGCGCATTATGATCTATTTTTTCCATGCAAATCAGTCCTTGCTTTAATAATTTATGTTTTTGACTGACTCTATTATATCATGGAACGCATTGCCGAACAAGTGTTCTTTTCTATTTTTGTGCAATTCATCTCCCACCTGCAGAGGAAGGAGAATTCTTGCTATGTTATGTTAAATCCTTTGATCATCGTAAAAACCTCCCTGTTTTTCCACGGAATGATCCGGAAAATAGTTTTATATTGCCATTATAAAATTTTGCGTTTCCAGCTGCAATTCCTTTTTCAGATGAAATATTCAATCGTATGCTCGCTGGTCAGTGCCGTCCTTTCGTTAAACAACAGTACGGCCTCCCTCAGCTCATAGGGGCCAAACGCATAAAAACTCAGGTTTTCTTTGTTGAAATAAGTTTCCGGTACTTTCCGGTTGTAGGAAAAGGGGTGGTCCTGATCCACCTCGATGTCCGGATATTCTTTGAAGGGCTCCGGCTCGTAGTAAGGATCGAACATCAGGATCCTCTTGTCTTCTATCCCTGTAAGAAGAACATAATGCTCTTCATCATAGTAGAGACGGACGACGGCCACACCGCCCCGGTGGAGTGCATCGTTGATCTGGCTCTCCGGTCCCATGTATACGCTTTTTCCGGAAAGATAACGGCTGGAAACAGGCAGCTTTGACACCTTGCCAAAGCCGTTCAGCCAGTTGCTGAGAAACATCATGGCAGCCCGTGAGGTTCCGTTCCCTCCGGGCCGTCCTTCTTCATTGTAACAGTCCAGACAGTAGATCATAATGTTTCTCACGAGCTCCGCCGGGAGATCCTCCCGTTGAAAAAGATAGCTTAACGCATTTAAAACGGTCGTAGGACCACAGTCAAATTCTGATACCTGATAATGAAGCGGATTCTTCATCTCCCGCCCCTCCTTCTTTCTGTCTTAACCTTCCAAAATCAGCGCTTCTACAAGAGACGCTCCCTTTTCCAGATCTTCCACCGTTGTGTATTCTCTGGTCGAATGTGCCTGATACATCCCACAGGACAGCACGATCCCGCGGATTCCATGCTCAGCGAAGGTATTGCAGTCACTTCCGCCAAAAGTTTCGGTCAGCTTTCCCAGAAGGCCAAGCTTATGTGCCGCGCGGCGGAAATGCTTCACAGAAGCCTCTTCTTCTCCCGTATGATAAGCCACCAGATTGACGGAAACCTCAGACTCCAGAGACGCACCCTTTTTTTCTGCTTCCTCCAGAAAGATCCGCCGTACCGCTTCCATATAAGAAAGTGCTTTTTCATGACTGTAGCTCCGGATCTCACCTTCTACCGTACAGCTTTCCGGTACGATATTGGTGGCGGTTCCACCCCGGATGATGCCGATATTCAGCGTGGTATCCTCCTCCACATGTCCCTGTGGAAGTCTGGCAATGGCAAGGGCCGCCGCTGTCACTGCATGAATCCCTTTTTCCGGTTCAAAGCCTGCGTGCGCTGCTTTTCCATGGATCGTAAGCACAAAAGAGAGTAAGGACGGAGCCTGCACTGCCGCCGTTCCCACCGGACCGGAAAGATCCAGCACATAAGCCTCCTTTGCCCGGATCCTGGAAAAATCAAACACCCGACTTCCTTTGGTATACACTTCTTCGGCGATCGGGAACAATACCTCAATGTCCCGGTGCGGCTTTCCGGAAGCCAGTACCCGGCGGATCCCGCCCAGGATCTCCACCAGACCGGCCGCATCATCTGCTCCCAGCACGGTCGTTCCATCTGAGGTGATGACACCATCCTCATGAAAAACGGCTTTTTTTCTGATTCCCGGCTCCACCGTATCCATGTGGGCGGAAAAAAGAACGGGCTCCCCAGAAAGAGAGCCCTTCAGAAATCCATATACATTTCCTGCATTGCCGCCGTAATGGCTGCCTGCGTCATCCTCTTCCGTTTCAAACCCCAAAGCTTTCAGTTTTTCCTTCAGAAGATCTGCCATCCGGCGCTCACCGAAGCTTACGGAGTCCAGCTCCGTAAACCCGGCAAACTCTTCTAAAAGTTCGTTTCTCACTGTCCGCAGGCTGCCTTGAACTCTGTCCAGTTCTTGTTGTAGGCCTCGTCAGCCTCTGCGGATACGTTCTGGACGATCTCACCCTTGCTGACAGAATCCGGAACGACCAGATTCGGATCTACGAGATCATCTGCTGCCTTGATGGTGTTGTAATAACCGATATATTCCATGCATTTTGCTGCATTTTCCGGCTCCAGAATGTAATTCAGGAACTGGTTTGCAGCCTCTTTATTCGGTGCTTCGGAAGGAACGAAAGCGCCCATGATACCAAAGCCAAGTCCTTCTTCCGGATAAACGACCTTCAGATCCGGATTTTCTGCCAGTACCTGCGTGACCTGAGAGGTATAGAGGAATGCCACAGAAGCCTCGCCATTGAGAAGGGAGTTCTGCGTGTTGTCATCCTGGATCAGACGGATATTCGGAGCCAGCTCCAGAAGCTTCTGGCCAGCTTCTTCGATGACACTGACGTCCTCTTCATTCATGGATTTGCCCATGGAAAGAAGGGTAATGCCGTTGATCACACGATAGTTGGCAGTGATGGCTACCTGATCCTTCAGTTCCTCATTCCAGAGATCGGAATAACCTTTGATCTCAAAATCCACCATCTCCGGATCATAGACGATCAGCGGAATCCCTGCACCGTAAGGAACCGTATATTTATCATCCGGGTCATAGAACTGTCCCTGGTAAAGAGGATTGATATTTCCGAAGTTTGTGATGGCATCCTTATCGAGCTCGCTTACCAGCCCCTCATTCACTGCCTGCTCAATGATGTAATCATCCGCAACGACCACATCATAATCTCCGCCTTTTGCCTGAGAAAGCTTTTCCAGCATGGTTTCGTCCGTATCAAAGTTGGAATAAACCACTTTTACACCGGTCTCTTCTTCGAAGCCGTCCAGGACTTCCTGCGGAAACATGTTTTCCCAGGTGAAAAGCACCAGTTCGTTGTCATCTGCCAGAGCACTCATTCCACATACAGAAAGAGCCGTCATGGCGGTCAGCATTGCTGCAAGCACACGTTTTTTCATTTCATTTTCCTCCTCATTTTCACTTTCTATCTTGAACCTCTGCTCTTTTTCTGAAAGAGAGAGGAGACAAGCTCTACCAGGATCACGGCTGTCAGGATCACCGTACAAAGGGCATTGATCTCCGGTGTCACGCCGGTTTTCAGCTGTGTATACACTTTGATGGGCAGGGTGGACAGCTTCGGTCCGTTTACAAAGATACTGATGACCACATCGTCAAAGGACATGGCAAAGGCCAGCAGACAGCCGGACAGGACAGCCGGCATGATCAGCGGCAGGGTGATGTCCCAGAAAATCCTTCGAGGGGAAGCTCCGAGATCCATAGCCGCCTCTTCCAGGGATTTATCGATTCCCACCAGTCTCGCCTTTACCATCATATATACATAAGGGATACAAAATGCGGAATGCGCCAAAACCAGAGTCAGCATACCAAACGGCAGGTTCAAAAGAGAGAAAAAGGCCATAAACACCATACCGAGGATGATCTCCGGCACCATGATCGGCACCGTGGAAAGATACTCCATCATTCCCTTACTTTTATAATTTACCCGCGCCATTCCGATCGCGCCCAGCGTTCCGATAACGGCAGCCACCAGACAGCTCACTACTCCCAGGATCAGGCTGTTTTTCAGAGCCGCGATCAGAGCCGCATCCTGAAAAAGCTTCTGATACCAGCTCAGGGTAAAGCCTTTCCAGGAAACCGTCAGTTTCGAATCATTAAAGGAAAAGATCACCACCATCACCAGCGGCAGATATGTGATCGCCATGACAACCGCCAGATACAGATGGGAAAACCTGAATTTTTTCTTTTTCATCAGAACAGTCCCTCCAGATCTTTTACATGGGTGATCTTCCGGTAAAAGAAGATCATCAGGCTGGTGAGCACCGTCAGGATCACAGCCAGAGCCGCCGCAAAGGGCCAGTTGCTTCCACGGGTCAGCTGATCCTGGATCAGACTTCCCACCAGAACGATCTTATTTCCTCCCAGGATATCGGCGATAAAGAAAAGCCCCATCGAAGGAATAAAGGTCAGGATCACGCCGGAAAGAAGCCCCGGCAGAGTCAGTTTCAGAGTCACGGTAAGGAAGGCTTTCAAAGGAGAAGCACCAAGGTCTCTCGCAGCCTCCACCAGATCCCAGTCCATTTTTTCCACGCTGGAATAAACAGCAAGGATCATAAAAGGCAGAAGTGCATAAATCATGCCAACGACCACTGCCGGATAACTGTAGAGCAGCTTCAGCGGTTTATCGATCAGTCCCAGTGCCTTTAAAACTCCATTCAGGATCCCTTTTGCCTGAAGAATGATGATCCAGCCGTAAAGACGGATCAAGGAACTGGTCCAGAACGGTACCATGATCAGGAACATCATGCGTTTTTTGCCTTTTTCGGAAAGCTTTGCCATAAAATATCCAAACGGATAACCAATGAGTGTTACCAGGATCGTTGTGGTAAAGGCCAGCTGAAAGGACTGTGCAAAACACTGCAGATAAACAGAATCCGTCATTTTCCGGTAATTGTCCAGAGTAAAGATCCAGCGGAAGCCATAACCGTCACCATTGTTCGTGGCAAAGCTCACAGCTACCATGTAGATCATGGGTCCCAGCACAAAAAGCAGGGTAAACAGATAGAGCGGTGCGACCAGAAGTCCCCATTTGTTTTTCTTTTTCATCCCGTCAGGCCTCCATATCCACAAAAACTGCCTGTTCCGGCTCCCATTCCAGATACACCTGATCTCCGATGTCATAATCGAAGTTGATGCCATGGCGGCTTACCACCACTTCATCTCCGTCATGGAGTTTCACCACGATCCGGAGCATACCGCCCACAAAGGTTTTCTCCACGATGCTTCCGGTAAGACTGCAGGCACTCTTCGGCTCTCTCCAGACACTGATCTGCTCGCTGCGGACAGCCAGTGTTTCTTCGTCACCTTTGGAGACAGAGAATTTCTCTCTGTTACAGACCATGGTGCCGGAGGAATTCCGAAGCACCACCGTTTCTCCGTCGATGTCTTCCACCGTTCCTTTCAGTACATTGGCAGAGCCCACAAAAGAAGCCACATAGCTGGTCTTCGGATGATCGTAGATCTCCGATGGACTTCCGATCTGTTCAAACCGGCCATCCCGCATGACCACAATGGTATCTGACATATTGATGGCTTCTTCCTGGTCATGTGTGATATAAATAAAGGTAATGCCCAGCTTCTTCTGCAGCCGTTTCAGTTCATGCTGCATCTGCCGGCGAAGCTGCAGGTCCAGGGCTCCCAGCGGTTCATCCAGAAGAAGCACCTTCGGATTGTTGATCAGGGCTCTTGCAATGGCTACCCGCTGCTTCTGGCCTCCGCTCATTTCGGAAGGCATTCTCTTTTCAAAGCCCTGAAGCTGCACCAGCTCCAGCATCTCGTTTACCCGTTTTCGGATCTCGGCCTTTCCCACCTTCTTGATCTTCAGACCGTAACCAATGTTATCAGCCACATTCATATGAGGGAACAGGGCGTAATTCTGAAAGACGGTGTTGACGTTCCGCTTTTCCGGTCCGTCGCCCTTCACGTCCCGTCCTTCCAGAAGTACTTCGCCCTCATCCGGACTCTCCAGACCTGCGATGATACGGAGTGTGGTGGTCTTGCCACAGCCGGATGAGCCCAAAAGCGTCAGAAACTCTCCCGCTTTGACAGAAAGATTGATTCCTTTTAAGACAGGTACCTCTCCAAAGGTCTTCTTTATATTTTTCAATTCCAGTACCACTGGTTTTTCTCTGTAGCTTTCTTCTTCCATTTTCTTCCTTCCTGAAAAAATCCATCCTGCGGACAGATTTTCCTACTGATTTAGTGGGTATTCTATCATCTGCATTTTCCTGTGTCAAGTTTCTTTCTATTGAAATCTCCTATCAACAGCTATAGGAAAAAGCTTTCTCCGGACTTTACTCCAGATGCAGAAAAATCCCTGCCAGCGCCGGAAACGCTGACAGAGACTTCATTGTCCCGAACATACTGAGTTCGGAGGTATTATATCTTATTTATTTTATATTGTAAAGCGTTACTTTATCAAATTTTCCTTGTGATACTGCAATGTGTACAGCTGATAGTAGCTTCCATGAGCTGCCAGAAGCTCCTGATGATTTCCCTGCTCCAGAATTTTCCCTTTGGAGAGGACAATGATGTTGTCGGCATGCTGGATCGTGGACAGACGATGTGCCACAATGAGCATGGTTCCGATATTTCTCATTTTTTCCAGGGAATCCTGGATCAGAAGCTCGGTCTCCGTATCGATATTTGCCGTTGCCTCGTCAAGGATCATGACCGCCGGCTCATGGATGATGGTCCGGGCAAAGGAAAGGAGCTGCCGCTGTCCTGCGGAAAAGTTATTTCCTCTCTCCCTGACTTCCTCATCCAGTCCGTGATCCAGACGGTTGATAAAATGATCTGCGTTTACATAACGGCAGACTTCTTGGATCCGTTCATCGGAAATCCCTTCTTCCCGAAGGACAATATTGCTCCGGATCGTACCGGAAAACAGAAAGACATCCTGAAGCATCTGACCGAAGTGTTTCCGAAGAGAAGAAATCTTGATCTTCCGGATATCGATGCCGTCAATGAGGATCTGTCCCTTCTGAAACTCATAATTCCGGCAGATCAGCGCCAGGATTGTTGTCTTTCCGGAACCGGTGGAACCGACAAAGGCTACGGTCTCTTTGGGATCCACATGGAAGGAAACGCCCTTCAGTACCCATTCTCCCGGCACATAGCTGAACCATACGTCTTTGAACTCGATCTCGCCTCGAACCTCGGTAAGTTCCACGGCATCTTCGGCATCCACCAGCTTGATGGGAAGATCAAGGATAGAGAATACTTTTTCTGCTGAAGCAAACGCGGACTGAAGCCAGTTGAACTGCTCCGCCAGATTCTGGATCGGGTCAAAAAATCTGGAAATGTACATATAAAACGTAACAATGGTTCCGCTGGTCAGCGTCTGGCCCAGAAAGCTGGTGTTTTCAATATAGCCTTTTCCACCCAGATAGAGCAGGCAGAGCACCGAGCTGATGTAAAGCATATATACCAGCGGGCGGAAAACGCCAAACACAAAGATCTGTTCCCTCTTGGCTTTTCCCAAGGCATTGCTTCTGGCTGTAAATTCTTCCTTTTTGATGTCTTCCCGGTTAAAGATCTGTGTGATCTTGATACCGGAGAGGTTCTCAGACAGATAAGTATTGATATCTGTCGTGCAGTCTTTTACCTTACGGTGCGCTTTTCTCGTAAATTTCCGAAAGATCACAGAGAAAAGAATAATGAATGGCACGAAACAAAGCACCATCAGTGTCAATTCCACGTTTAAAAGCAGCATGGCCGCCAAAATACCGAAGATCACAAAAAAGTTCTTCACGAGATTCACCAGAAGATTGGTAAACATCAGGGAAATAGCATTGGTGTCATTGGTTGTCCGTGTCACCAGCTTTCCGACTGGGATCTCATTGAGCTGCTCCTGAGAAAGCGCCTCAATATGCGTAAACAGATCTTCTCTCATGGATGAGATGATCTTCTGCCCTGTTTTCTGCAAGATGATCGCCTGAAGATAAGAACAGCCCATGGAAACCAGAAGGATCGCCGCATAGGCAGCCACATAGAGGAACAATGTTTTCAGTGGGAAATCACCAACCACCAGTTCCTCGATCTCACCCACGATCAGCGGTGAGATAATGCTGTAGGCAATGGAAAAGACCATCAGACATCCGACAAAGACAAACTCTTTTCGGTAAGGCGCCGCGTACTTCATCAGACGCTTCATGATCTCGCTGTCTTTCATGTTCCGCTCAAAACCCATGCTCTCTTTTTTGTCCTTTACCAGGCCATAGGCAATGAGAAGAATGAGAGAGATCGTACCGATGATGCCTCCCATCAGCAAAAGCGGATAATATTTATGCATTTGTCTCACCCTCTCTTTCCTCTTCTTCCAGCTTCTGAAGATCTACCATTTTCCGGTATTCTTCGCAGGAAGCATAAAGCTCCCTGTGCGTACCTACGGCTTTCACTTCGCCCTCATCCATGAAAATGATCTTATCCATTTCCTCCACCGTTGAGATCCGGTGCGCAATGAGGAGCGTTGTCCTGCCTTCCCGCTTTTTCAGATTTTCCAGGATGATGCGCTCTGTCTTCGTATCCACGGCAGAAACAGAATCGTCCAGGATCATTACCGGAGCATTTTTGATCAGCGCTCTGGCAATGGAGATTCTCTGTTTCTGTCCACCGGAAACCGTCACGCCGCGTTCTCCGAGTACCGTATCGTAACCTTCCTTGAAATCAATGATATTTTCGTGAACATCTGCCATTTTCGCAGCCTGCTCCACCTGCTCATGATCTGCCTCATCGAAGGAAAAGCCGATGTTCCGCTCAATGCTGTCAGAGAAAAGGAAGCTGTCCTGCGGCACATAGGCACAGCCTTCCCGGACAGAATGGATGGAAATATCGTTGACATCCTGATCATCGATAAAGAGTGTGCCGTCTTCCACGTTGTAGGTCCGAAGGATCAGATCCACCAGCGTGGTTTTTCCGGAGCCTGTTTTTCCGACGATCCCTACGCTCTCACCGGCGTTTATGACAAAAGAAACGTTTTTCAGGACATCAAATTCCCCGTCCGGATAACGGAACGTCAGATTTCTGAATTCGATCTTTCCTTTGATTTCCTCTGCATCATGGACTCCCGGACGGTCTTTCACATGAATCCTGGCATCCAGAAGCTCGCTGACGCGGTTCAGGGACGCCTTGCCGCGGGAAGTTTTCTCAATGAGCATGGAAACCGCCATGATCGGCCACACGATCGCAGAGAAATATCCGATGTACTCCACCAGCTGGCCGGCATTGAATTTTCCCTGGTAGACCAGATAACCGCCATAACCCAGGATCACACAGATCACCGATTCCACAAAAAGAGTGACCATGATATTCAGAAGTGTGGAGATCCGGGTATAGGTCACATTGGTGTCCTCGTTTTCCTTGTTGAGTTTCCGGAAGGCATAGAGCTCCTTGTACTCTTTTACGAACGCTTTGATGACAGCAATACCGGAATAACTCTCCTGTGCAAAATCAGAAAGATCCGAAAAAGCCTGCTGGCGCTCTTCCCATTTCTTTACCATGACTTTTCCGAGTCCTGTTCCGACGGTCAGAAGGAAGGCCATTGGGATCAAGGAAAAAACGGTCAGCAGATGATCCATATTCCACATCTTAAGGATAGCCAGAAGCCCAAGCAGCAACGCATCAAAAAACATCAGGACACCGTCACCGAAGCACTCCTGGATCGTATCCAGATCGTTGGTATAAAGACTCATAAGGTTTCCTACTTTATTGACCTGATAATACTCCTGCGAGAGCATGCGGCTGTGATCAAACATCCGGTTTCGAAGATCCGTTTCCACACGGACTGCCGCACTAAAAAAACAGACTCTCCAGAGAAAACGGCCAAAAACCATGGCCAGAATGATCCAGATCATCGGCAGGCAGATCTGATCCAGCAGCACATCCATAGTGAACGCCACTCTCTGCCCGTCGATCACCACTTCGCCGCCATTTGTGCCATTGATCACCATGCGGTAGAGTTCCGGCACCTTGAGCTGAAAAAAATCAACCAGTACCAGTGCAGCCAGCCCGAGAAGAAGCAGCGGTGCATTTTTGAGGTAATACCGATTGATATGCTTTCCGAATATCATTTGTTTGTCCCCCCGTTAATAAATTTTTAGACTTTCTGTGAATTGTTTGCAGAGAAACAATTTTACCTCATGATACCAAGACTGTCATAAAAATACAAGTACTTACCTCAACTCCGGACAAGAAAAAACAAGCTTTTTCTTTGCATAATTTCTGTATAAAACATCCTTTTTTTACATTTTTATGCCATCATTAATATAATTTTTTATTGACAATCCCTACCTCTTTGATATAAAATCCAAATAAAACAGAAATGTTTTATTTTCAAAGAAAACTCGGAATCTTTTCCGTTTGTTCTTTTGCCCCTTAATACACATCACAGGAAAGGAAGTGCCCACATGTTGGCAAAAGGAAAAACCTGGTCCCCAACCAGACGTGAACAGGATGTTTTGGAAGTTCTCTGGACAGGTGAAAAACCCATGACTGCCTCTGAAATCGTGAACGCAAACCCCGAACTGACTATGAATACGGTTCAGGCAGTTTTAAGAAAACTGCTCGGTCAGAAAATTATCGAAGTGGCCGACATCGTTTACAGCGGAACTGTTCTCTCCAGGAGTTATCGCCCCCTCATCTCTCATGATGAATTTATTTCTTCCCAATTCTCCCAGGATCTGGAACGCTTAAACAAAACCATTTCCAAACCCTCTCTTCTCAAGACCCTCTTTGATGCGGAAAAAGACCGCGACCGGGTAAAAGCAGAGATTGAAGAACTGGAACAAATGCTTGACGAATACAGAAAAAAACTGCAGTAAAAAAACACCTCCGGTCATTTCTATCTGACCGGAGGTGTTTTTTACTTTTTTACATAACGGCGATACGCGCGTCAACATACTGGATCAGGGTCTGAAGCGTTCCATCGACACCAAGTCTGCTGCTGTTGATGGAAAGATCATAGTTCCGGGAATCTCCCCAGGCGATCTCACAGTAACGATTATGGTACTGTTTTCTGCGCTTGTCCTTCTCTTTCATGAACTCTCTGGCTTCTTTTTCACTCATGTTGTAATACTTCATGACACGTTCTGCCTTCTTACTGATGTCTCCGCCCACAAAGATGGACACCAGGCAGTTGTATTCCCTGAGAATGGTCTCAGAGCAACGTCCGACTACCACAAAGGAATCGCCAGCCTTGGCTTTTTCCCGAAGATAATCAAACTGCAGATTTGCCACATTCTGCTCCGGTGAACTGTTCAGGCCACGGACGGTGCGGTACAGGAAACGGTTCCATTTTACCTCATCATAGGCTGCCAGCTCATTGCCGTCCAGGTTTCGCTTTGCTGCGATCTCTTTTAAAAGATCGTGATCGTACATGGGCAATCCGTAATGGTCTGCAAGCCCCTGGGCGATCTCATGACCGCCGCTTCCAAATTCACGTCCTACAGAAATGATCAGCTGTTTTTTCTTCATACAAATCTCCCCCTTCTTTATCTACCACGGTAATCTGCGCCGGAACCTTTTTTTCTTTAGTTATGGTGGTTCCATCGGTAGTGACATAAATCGTACGAATGTCTCCCGGCTTCCTTTGTTCATTAGCAGATACGCTTTTTCCATTACACAACGCCCCTGAAACGACAATCAAAAATGCTGTCATTGTAATTAGCAATTTTCTAAGCATAATCCTTTCCTCCGTTCATTTTGTTTTATTCTATATTGCACTTCCCATATTTAATTTAACCCGTTCATTTCATTGATATAATTGTATCAGAGTATTATATTTTTTTAAATAAATTAAATGCACAAAAATAAAATGAGGCATAATGCCCAAAAGCAAAAGCCTCATTTTATGCTAAATAACCATTGATATTTTATCTACTGAAAATCAAGTTCCACAGGACAGTGGTCTGACCCCATTATTTCCGTATGAATTTTGGCATCCTTCATTCGTTCTTTTAAATCCTCAGACACAAGGAAATAATCTATACGCCATCCTGCGTTCTTTTCCCTTGCCTTAAATCTGTATGACCACCAGCTGTACACCGACTCCAAATCGGGATAAAAATATCTGAAGCTGTCCACAAATCCACTGTCTAACAACTCAGTCATTTTTTCTCTTTCTTCATCAGTAAATCCGGCATTTTTCCTGTTTGTCTTTGGATTTTTCAAATCAATTTCATTGTGTGCCACATTCATGTCTCCACAGACAATTACCCCTTTTTTCTCTGCAAGACTATTTAAATATCTTCTAAAATCATCTTCCCATTTCATTCTGTAATCAAGTCTTGCCAACTCATTTTGAGAATTAGGAGTATAAACAGTAACCAGATAAAAATCCTGATATTCTAATGTAATTACCCTGCCTTCTAAATCATGTTCTTCTATATTAATGCCATAAGAAACAGAAATCGGTTCATGCTTTGTAAATATTGCAGTTCCTGAATATCCCTTTTTAACTGCATAATTCCAATACTGATAATATCCCGGTAACTGAAGGTCAATCTGCCCTTTCTGCAACTTAGTTTCCTGAAGGCAAAAAAAGTCTGCATCTAACTTTTCAAAATCCTCCATAAAGTTTTTCC
>OLQE01001352.1_pt1 | contig 13642 bp, 10 predicted proteins | sample 1643161 | NCBI WGS metagenome assembly OLQE01 (sample SAMEA3136650, study PRJEB25190) | human gut metagenome | reverse complement strand
CCGATGGAATCGCTAGCTTGGCGATCCTCCGTCTTCTCTATAATCAATCACGCTGTCCGTTGAATCGCTAGTTGAGGGAAGTGGGTTGTATGCTTGAGAGAATGGACGATTTAACTTCATGCTCCCTTTCGTATGTCGCTTCGATATTGGGAGGCAAGTGGAAACCCTTTATCGTGTGGTATCTGAGCATGGCTCCCGGCAAGAGGGCGCGTTACAGCGAGTTGAGAAAAAGCATTCCGTACGACATATCGCACAAGATGTTCAGCCAGCACCTCAGCGAGCTCGAGCAGGTGGGGATCATCGAGCGCGTTGTCGTCGAGGTCAAGCCCCTGCGCGTCGACTATCTGCTCACGGAAAAGGGCATCAGCTTCGCGAACGTCCTGTACTTCATCCGCGATTGGGGCGCGGCGTACGGCGGCTTTTCTGCGGAGACGCTGCAGCGCACGAAGGGCACGATGGGCGAGGGCGTGCTGGTGTACGGCAGCGCCGACGACGGCTCCGAGCAGGGGGCTGCGGAGCGTATCACCTGGCAATTCGATCCTTCGACGTTCGACGTGCGCACCGGCTCGCGCGAAGGCGACGCACGCGAAGGCGACGCGCCCGAAGCGTAGTCTTCGGGCGCTCAAGCGAGGGCCCTGCCAGGGCGCTCTCAGGGCTTGCCGACCGCCTTGCGGCCCCTCTCGGCTTTCTTTCGATTACCCGTCTGTCTCACTTTCAGGTAAGAAGCGCACTTATAAGTGCATTATTGCGCCAGTATTCCCGCGTCAACAGAATACGAGGTAAGAACCGCATCTCGAAATGATCTGCGGTGCAAGGACAGGGGTACGTTTCAGAAAGGATGATCGGCATGATTTCAAGAATCAACTTGCTCAAACGGAAAGAGGGACTGACTGCTGAGGAGTTCGCCGCGTATCTGACGCAGGCTCATGGGGAGCTTCTGGCCACGATGCCCTTCCTCAAAGGGTGCGAAACGAACGTGGTGGTGGACAACGAGCAGCGCTCGCCGTTCGACCGCGGCTCGACGGAAATCGACGGGTACACCGAGATGTTCTTCGACAGCTACGGCGACATGGTGCGCGGCATGGCCGCTCTCGAAGAGGCGCTTGCGACCGACTACGCCCAGTTCGCGGCTCCCGGCATCCCGGCTCTTGTGGCGGTGAAGAAGGTCGACACGCCGGTTCCCGCCTATCTGGACGACGTGAAGCTGATCAAGCGCATGTCGTTCCTCGGGCGAAAGGACGGCGTGAGCGCGGCGGTGTTCCAGGACGAGTGGTGGCAGATGCATTCCGCGCTGGTCAAGACTATGACGGGCTATGCGGGGTACAACCAGAACCTCGTCATCGACCGCATCGTGGACGGGGAATCGGTGCCGTTCGAAGAGCTGCCCATCGAGGGCGTGGTGGAATTCTGGTTCGAGAACATGAAGGCGTTCGACGAGTGCTACGGATCTCCGGCCTTCAAGCGCACGGGCGCGCACGGCACGGAGTTCATCGACAACATCACGACCTACTTGGTGGAGGCGCAGCCTATCGCGATGGCGTAGGCCGCCGCGCCGGGGGTTTCGAGAGCTGCAACCCGGAATCCCCGGCGCGCACGTTGTCCGGGGAGGGGTGCGAATCGATGTTGGATGGCAGGGGGCATGGGAGGTTCGAGAGCTACCGACTGAACGTCCGTGAACCCATTGCGAGCAACATGATCGTCTCAGGCTTTTTCGGGAGAGGATGAAACATGGTGGCAGCTACAAAGAAAAAAACTTCGTTAGCCAGGGCGGTGTTCTCGGGGAGCCTTGGGAATATGCTGGAATGGTTCGACTACGGGTTGTACGGGTACTTCGCAGCGATCATTTCCGCAGATTTCTTCGTTGCCGACGACCCGATCGTCGGGCTCTTGCTCAGCTTCCTGGTCTTCGGAACGGGCTTTCTCGTACGCCCCATCGGCGGTATTCTGATCGGCGCGTACGCCGACAAGCACGGAAGAATCAAGGCTTTGACGTTGACGATCCTGTGCATGGGCATCTGCACCATGCTCATGGGATGCTTGCCAACGTATTCCCAGGTGGGACTTTTGGCACCCATCCTGCTGACGGTGCTGCGCCTGCTGCAGGGCCTGGCAACGGGCGGCGAGTTCGGCTCTTCGCTGACGTTCATCTCGGAGTACGGAACGCCGAACAACAGGGCCTTCCTGTGCAGCTGGCAGCCGTTCAGCGTCGGTTGCGGCCTGCTCCTGGGGTCCACCGCGGGGCTGCTCGTCACCACGCTTCTGCCTGAAGCGGCGCTGTACGAGTGGGGATGGCGCGTGCCGTTCCTCTGCGGAATCCTGATCGCCTTCTACGGCGTGCACATGCGCAAGAACGTCCCCGATTCCCCTGAGTTCCTGAAGGCGAAGGCGGAAGTGAAGGAAGAGGACCATACGCCGGTCAAAGACCTGTTCCTGCGCTACAAGAAGTCCATCATCACGGTGATCGGGCTGCTCGTCGGCTCCAGCGCGACCTACTACATCCTGATCACCTATATGCCGACGTACATCTCGCAGTTCATGGGGACGTCGTTCTCGAGCGCGTTCGTCGTCAATACGTCGGTCATCGCGATCAACTTGCTGCTCTGTCCCATCGTGGGCCTGCTCATCGACAAGGTGGGAAGGCGGAAATGCCTGATCATCGGCTGTCTCGGGTTCCTTATCCTGTCTTATCCGGTGTTCTACGTGCTGATCCAGCAGACCAACGCTCTCTTGATGATCGGCTTGCTGGGAGTGCTGATCGTGTTCCAGACGATTCTCGCCGTCGCCATCGTGGTGGTTTCGGCCGAGGTGTTCCCCACCAAGCTCCGCAACAGCGGCATCGGCTTCTCCTACAATATCGCGGCGGCGGTCTTCGGCGGCTTGGCGCCCCTTGCGGCAACGGCGCTCATCGCGGCCACGGGCGATCGCCTGTCCATCACCTACTTGATGATAGGTTCCGTCCTCATAACGCTCTTGACCACGATCTTCCTTTTGAAGGGGTATTACGTCAAGGGAAAGAACGCGTCGAGCTAGCAAAGAAGCACGGGGGAGGCGATCCCCCGTGCTCCCTCGCGCGAGGATGGCGGATGGGGAAGAAGGGGGCATGGGCAGCGTAGGGAGACTCGCTCGCACTGCGAGAAGCGTGATCACCTTTTGCTTGGGCATAAGCTATATGGCGAACGTGCTCCTCGGATCGCCGCTGATCGACGATCTCAACCTGGTTTTGATGGCCGTTGTGATCGTCCTGAGCTTCGCGGCATCAACCGGGTCGGCAAGGACGATCGGAGCTCTGCTGTTCTCCTTGAGCATCGCTTTGCTGGTCTACTCGCAGGCGCCGCTCGATATCTGGAAGCAGGCGTTGCGGGAGAACGCGTACCTCATCGTCATGTTCATCATGGTGCCGCTGCTGGGGATTCCCGTGCAACATGGAGGATACAGCGAGTCGTTGCGCGGGATGTTCGCTCGTTACGCGAGCACCGGCAGCCGGTATTATGCGCTGGTGAGCATCATGTCCGCGTTCGTCGGCGTGCTGATCAGCATTGCGGCAGTTCCGCTGACCTACGAGATGTCCCGAGCGAGCCGCCACAGCGACGACAAAAAGCTTCTCAGCTCGGCGCTCAGCCGGGGGTTCGTCACCTGCATGATATGGGCGCCGACCTCGGCGACCATCGCCCTGGTCGTTCAGCTGACGGGCATCGATTGGGTGGACTTCTTTCCCTGCGCCCTTGCGTGCGCGCTCGTGGCGGGCACCGGCTTCCTGATGACCCTCGCGAGGGAAAAGACGGCCGATGCCCCTTCCGGCAGGGTGGAAGAGCCCGTCGGCGCTTTCGATGCGAGGAAAGTCGTCGAGCTGGGCGCAGGCGCTTTGCTGCTGATCGCTTCCATTGCGACGGTGTCCCAGCTGGGCGGGCTTTCGATCATCATCGTCGTCGCCATGGCGTCGCTGGTTTGCCCCGTCGTGTGGATGGCGATCGTCAAGCGATTGCCGACGTACGTGAAGGAGTTCAAGGGTGACTATTTCAACAACAAGCTTCCGCAGGTCAAGAATCAGATACTGCTGTTCGCCGGAGCCGGGTTCCTCGCGCAGAGCATCGGCTACTCTCACGTGGGCGATGCCATGGCCGAGGTTCTCTTGCAGCTCACCGGGCAAAACGTGCTGTTGCTCACCATAGCGATAATCGCCGTCACCCTGGCGACCTCGGCCGCCGGCATCCACCCCATCGCGGTCGTCGCCGTGGTGGGAGGGGCAATCAGCGCTTCGGAGTGCGGCGTTACGCCCGTCTACCTGGCTCTCGTCTTGTCGATCAGCTGGGCCATGGGAAACGCGCTCAGCCCCGCATCGGCGAACGTCATAGCCGTTTCCGATATGGTCGGGCAGTCGCCAATCAAGGTTGGCTTGCGGTGGAACGGGCCGTGCTGATCTGCGTTCTCACGCTTTCGAGGGCGGTGGGACTGCTGTAGGCGGAGGCCCAAACATCGCCGCCCAACAGGGGTTTACCACTTACTTACAGGTGCCCTTATGACTTTAAAGTGCGTTATTGAGGCCGATTTCGAATCATCATAGTATGCGGGTATGCAGAGGTCGCGAGCCGCCCGAGCTCTTTGGACGGGCCCCGGCGCGGCAGCCGCCGCGATGCGGCGATGTTCATGCAGGCGAGGCGCTGGGGGCGCCGAAATTCGTAGCCATTTGCACGTTCGATTCAAGGAGGGTGATCACCATGATCAGCAGATGCGGATTGATGCAGAAAAAAGACGGCATGGGCATGGAGGAGTTCAAGGACTACTGGCTGAACGTCCATGGTCCCATCGCAAGCAAGATGGCGAATCTGCGCAAGTACGACCAGCACGTCGTAGTCGATGCCGAGCATCGCCATGCTATCGGACAGGGTTCGGTGGTTATCGACGGGTATTCCGAGCTGCAATTCGACAGTTACGGCGACATGGTCGAGGGCGTGGAGTCGCTGCACGGCGAAGGAGCGAACGATGTCCCGATGTTCGCCAACCCCCATTGCCAAATTCTCGTGCTGGCCAAGCGCGAAGTCATTCGGATCCCGGAGTACCTGCGCGGCAGGAAGCTCATCAAGCGCGTGTCGTTTCTCGGTCGCGCCGACGGCGTTACTTCCGAGCAATTCGTCAAAGAATGGTGGAACGTGCACGACCGCTTGGTGCAGACCGTTCCCGGGTGCGTAGGGTACAACCAGGATCTCGTCATCGACCGCATCGACGGCGGCGTATCCGTTCCGTACGAGGAGCTTCCTGTAGAAGGCGTCGTGGAGATGTGGTTCGAAACGAAAGAAGCGTTCGACGAGTACTACGCTTCCCCCGAATTCGCGCGCGCCTCTGCGCACGGCTCGGAGTTCATCGGGGCGATCAACACCTACCTGACCGAAACCTATCCGGTTGCCATGCCGTCTGCATAGGAGCCTGCGATCTTCCGTCAAAAAAGCTGCGTTTCAGTAAAGAAGAAGCACGAGAAAAAGGATCAACGATATGAAAGCTTACGAGAAGTTGCTAGAGCCGATAACCATCGGTACCCACCAGTGGAGAAATCGCATGGTCAAAGCGCCGTCGTCCGCGATGTCGTGGGATCCGGGCCAGTTCTGCAACGAGAGGATCATCGGTCTGTACGATGCGATTTCCAAGGGCGGCGCTTCGGCCATCATCTTGGGTGGCATGATCTGCGACGATCCTGCCACTTTGATCGACGATGCCGACGGCGGCGTGTACACCGTGGAAACCTACCCGCTGGGCGGTTTGTACGATGACAAGTTCATTCCCGGCCTTTCTCAATTGGCTGACGCCGTGCACGGGAACGGATGCGAGCTCATCGCTCAGATATTCCAGAACGGTGCCGCTATCAAGACCAAAGGCGGGGCCTGGTGCTCTTCTACGTTGACCGCAGACGAGCTCCCGAGCCCCGAACCGTACTGCAATCCCACGCGCGGCCTTTCGCTTGAAGAGATCGAGGCGTTCAAAGAGCGCTACTTCGCAGCGGCCGAGCGCGCCAAGAAGGCCGGTCTCGATGGCATCGAGGTGCACGCGGCGAACGGCTACTTCCTGCTGAGCTTCGTGTCGCGCGTGTGGAACCATCGCGACGACCAGTACGGTTGCCAGTCCGTCGAGAACCGCACGCGCTTGGTATGCGAGATCATCCGAGGCGTGAAGGAGCGGTGCGGCGAGGACTTCATCGTGGGCGTTCGCACGAACGGCCAGGAATACGGGCATCCCGATGCCATCACCATCGAAGAGGGCGTGGAGATCGCGAAGTTCTACGATGCTGCCGGGGCCGACTACATCAGCGTGACGGGTTACGGCTACGGTCCGGTTCCTATGCAGTTCGCTCTGGACTACTGGATGTACCCGTCTCCCGACGAGGACATGAAGCAGTTCCTCGATCGTCTGGACGGCGAAGGCCTCTCCATTCCCCCCGCTGCCGCCATCAAGCAGGCCGTGTCGGCTCCGGTGTTCGGCGTCGGCTTCGCAACGCCTGAAAAGGCCGAGGCGGCGCTTGAGAAGGGCGAGATCGACCTGGCGATGTTCGCACGCGCTCTGTGGGCCGACCCCGACATGCCCAACAAGATCGCGGAAGGGGCACCCGAGGACATTCGCCGTTGCAACCATTGCGCAACGTGCGACGAGCTGCGCATGAACGAGACGCCGCACCGCCGTTGCCGCGTGAACCCGGCGTTCCTGCGCGAGCGAGAAATGGCCGTCGTGCCTGCGGAGACTAAGAAGAAGGTGCTGGTGGTAGGCGCTGGCGCCGCGGGTCTCGAGGCTGCCCGCGTCGCCGCCGAGCGCGGCCATGAAGTCACGCTGTGCGAGAAGGAATCCGTCCTGGCCCTCGAGCTCAACCTGGCCACCATGGTGAAGGGCACGGTGTGCGAGAACGTCCCCGCGCTCATCGATTGGCTGACGTCTCAGGCCAAGAAGACGCCGGGGCTTACCATCAAGACCAAAACGACGGTGACGCCTGATTTCGTGCGCGCCATGAAGCCCGATGCGGTCATCGTCGCGACGGGAGGCGTGTACGGCGCGCCCGACGTTCCGGGCATCGACTTGGGTATCGTCTCCACGGTTCCCCAGCTCACCCGCTTGGCCGAAAAGCCGCTCAAGCTCTTCGGCGCAAACGCCATCAACAAGCTCTCCCAGATCGCCCTGCCGGGCATCGGCAAGAACTGCGTCGTCCTCGGAGCTCAGATCGAAGGCGTGCAAGGCGCGATCTTCCTGCGCAAACGCGGCAAAAACGTCACGGTGCTCGAAGATTTGGACACGGTGGGAGAGGGGTTGCCGCCGCGGTACAAGAGCAGGTCGCTTAAGTGGCTGCGGGAAAACGACGCGGAGACGATCACCGGCGTCGAGTACCGCTCGATCGACAAGCGCGGCATCACGTACGTCAAGGACGGCGAAGAGCGCTATCTCAAGGCCGACAGCATCCTGGTGTTCAAGTCTCCCGGTTCCGGCCTGAGCTTGTACGACCAGCTGAAAGACCTGGCCCCCGAGGTGTATTCCATCGGCGCATGCCAGGGACCCGGATCCACGCTCATGGTCGACGCGGTGGGCCAGGGCCGAGCCGTCGCCCTGAAGCTGTAATCGCGAGACGAAGGGAGGGGAGTTTGCATGAAAGGCTTCGAGAAGCTTTTGTCTCCGATTGAGATAGCGCCGAATTTCGTGTTGAAGAACCGGATGATCAAGGCTCCTCAGTCGTCGTGGCGCTGGAACGAGGACTGCACCGCCGACGGCAGCGATGCCATCGCCATGTACGAGAACATGGCGGAAGGGGGAGTTGCGGCTATCGATGTCGCGGCCATACTGTGGGAACCTGCGGGAGGCATCTACCTTGGCGCTTACGACGACAGGTTCATTCCCGGCATGATCGAACTCAACGAGGCCGTTCACAAGCACGGGTGCCTCACCATCGGTCAGTTGCATCATATCGGCCCTTCGGCCGGCCCGACCCCTGACGGGCTTCCCCCGATCTCGTCCTCTACGTTGTCCGAGGACGAGATGCCGGTTCCCAAGCCGTGGTGCCAAGCCCCTCGCGGCCTGACGGTCGAGGAGATCCACGAGAAGCAGCGCTTGCAGATCGAGGCTGCCGTGCGGCTGCAGAAGGGCGGGTTCGATGCCGTCGAGGTGCACGTGGCTCACGGGTACTTTCTCGACAGCTTCGTCAGCCCGCTTTGGAACAAGCGCGATGACGAATACGGTTGCCAGAACGTCGAGAACCGCACGCGCATCGTACGCGAGATCATCGAAGGCATCCGCGAGGCGTGCGGCCCCGACTTCGTCATCGGCTGCCGTCTGAACGGGCGCGAATTCCATCCCACGAAGCAGGGTATCACGGCCGAGCAAGCTGCCGAGAACGCCCGAGCGTTCGTGGAGGCCGGCGCCCAGTACATCAGCATCGCCGGATACGGGTACGGTCCCACGCCGTTTCGCTACTGCCCCGACTACTTCCCGTACCCGGAACCCGATCCGTTCATGGAGCCCTTCATGGACGAGTACCGCGGGAAGGGCCTGTGGACGGCTGTCGCTCGGCAGATCAAGGATGCTGTGGACGTGCCGGTCATCACGGCGGGCCGCATGGACGAGAACTTGGCAGAGCGCGTGCTCGAAGCCGGCGATGCCGACGTCATCGCGCTCGGCCGCACGCTGTGGGCCGATCCGTGGTTCGCGCGCAAGGTGGACGAGGGGCGTATCGACGAGATCATGCGTTGCACGCGTTGCGCGAGCTGCGAAGATCCGGTCACGCAACCGCGCATCTGCCGCGTGAACCCCACCTTGGGCCAAGAGCGCCAACTAGCCGCCAAGCCGGTGGCGAAGAAGAAGCGCGTGATGGTGGTGGGCGGCGGTCCGGCGGGCATGGAATGCGCGTGCACGCTCTCCGAACGAGGGCACGAGGTGACCTTGTACGAGAAGACGGGCGCTTTGGGCGGACGCATCAAGCTGGCGGCCATGATCAAGAGCGGCGGATGCGAAGAGGTCATGCATATCTTCAACCACTTGACCGCCATGATCGAGAAGTCTGACGTCGAGGTGAGGCTGAAAACCGAAGTTGACGAGCAGCTCATCCGCCAAGAAGCTCCTGATGCGGTGGTCGTGGCCGCTTCGTCGCCGTATCGCATCCCCGATATTCCGGGCATACATCGCAAGAACGTGTTCACCATCCCGATGATGTCGAAGCTTGCGCAGGTACCGCTCAAGATGTTCGGTCCGGACAAGCTTGCTTCGATGAGCGAGAAGTTCTTCCCCGTAGGCAAGAGGATCGTGATTTGGGGTGCAGGCGCCGAGGGCGCTCAATGCGCCGAGGTCATGCGCAGGCGCGGCAAGGACATCGTGCTGGTCGCCGAAGATGGGGATGTGGGCGGTTTGATTCCGCTCAAGTACAAAGAACGTATCGAGCCGTGGTTCAATCGCGCAGGGGTTCGTGTTGTACGCGATGCCACGGTGGCTGAATTCGGCAAGCAAGGGGCGCTGCTGAGGTTCTCGCAGGGGGGAGAAGAGCTGGTGCCGTGCGATTCCATGATGGTCATGCTGCCTGAGCAGCGCGACCCGGCGTTTTTCGACATGGCCGCGTCGCTCGTCGACGAGGTGTACGAGATAGGCTCGACGCTCGGCGGCGAGAACGCGTTCCTCAAGCATGCGTTCGCCGACGGACGCCGCGTGGGCTGTCTTCTGTAAGGCATCATCCCGTGTCCCGTCGTGTCAATGCGCGCGACTCGGCGGGACACGGAGTGCATGAAGGGAAACCGGAAGCGACGCGAACCGAGGGAGGTGACTGCCGGGCGAAGCCAGGGTTTCGCACGAGACGGACCGCTGTTCGTTTCGGAATGCAATTTCGAAGGTAAACAAGGAGGAAAGAACAATGTCGGTTAAAACTTATCGTCGCGGGGTCATCCTGATCTGCGCGGCCTTGTGCGGTGCGCTGACGGCGTCGTTGAATATTTGGAGCATCTTCCAGAAGCCCCTGATGGAAGCTTATGGCTTCTCGCCTCAGTCGGTGTCGTTCGCCTACACCATCGTTATCGCTATGATCGGTTTGAGCGGTCCCATCGGCGGATGGCTGCAGCGCAAGGCGCCTGCGCATATCATCATGACCGTTGCCGGCATCGGCTTCGGCCTGGGCTGGTTCCTGACGGGCTTTGCCAGCACCATCCCGGTGCTATACATATCGTTCGGCCTGCTGGTAGGCGTGTGCGACGGTATTTGCTACAACCTTGCCCTCGCTATCGCTACGCGGTGGTACCCTGACAAGCGCGGTTTCGCCAACGGCGTGGCTCTGGCCATCATGGCCATCTACCCGTTGTTCACGGCTCCTATGGGCAACATGATCATCGAGAACTTCAACGTGAGCATCGCGTTCAACATCGTGGGCGTGTTCTGCATCGTCGGCTTCATCGTGCTGTCCCGCTTCCTCAAGATGCCTGCTGCTGATTTCAAGCCCGAGGGTTGGAATCCGCCGGCCGAGAGCGATACGAAGCGCGTGAAGAACTACACGTCCGGCCAGATGCTGAAGACCCCGTTCTTCTGGACGCTGCTGCTGTTCTTCGGCACCGTTGCCTGCACCGGTTGCGTGATGCTGTCCACGGTTTCGCTGGTGGGGCAGGTCCAAGCCGGCATGGATGCTGCGACGGGCGCGCTCATGGTGGGCATCTTCGCCATCGCCAACGGCACGGGCCGTTTGGGTCTCGGCGCCATTTCCGATAAGTTGGGGCGTTTCCAAACCATGTTCGTCGCCGTTGCGGTGACGGCGGTCATCCACCTGTTCCTGTTCGCTAATGCAACGAGCACCGCGATCTTCATCGTGGAGGCATGCATTCTGGGTATCTGCTTCGGCGGCATCATGGCCATCATGCCGTCGGTATGCGCCGATGCCTACGGTCCCGGCAATGCGGGCCAGAACTACGGCTTCATGTTCATCGGCTACACGCTGGCCTCGTTCATCGGCCCGGTGGGTTCCGCCAACGCGCTTGCCACCACGGGCAGCTACAGTTCTGCATTCCCGTTCCTCGGTGCGCTCTGCATCGTCGGTCTCGTGCTGCTGTCGCTGGCGTGGATGTTCTTCAAGAAGATGAAGGCTAAGGACGCCGCTGAAGCGTAAAACGCGTATGTGCTGGTCGGATGCATCTTACCAATAAGTGAGTTGCGCACTTTCAAGTGCGTTGTTGAAGGCGCCCAACAGCTGCCGGATACTAAAATTCCCGAACGATCTGAGGAAGGGGTAGGACATGATTTCCAGGATTAGCTTGCTGAAGTGCAAAGAAGGGGTTTCCGAAGAGGCGTTTCGCGAGGGCATGATGGGGGATGTGCGCGACGTGATCGCCCGCATGCCCCAGCTGCGGAAGTGCGAGATCGATTTCGTGACCGATCGCCAGCAGCGCTCTCATCTGGGTCGCGGCGCCATCGACATCGACGGCTTCATCGAGATGTTCTTCGACAGCTACGGCGACATGCAGCAGGCGATGGACGAAGCGGGGGATGCTCTGTTGGCTGCTCTGGAGCCGCTCGTGGAAGAGCCCGTTTCCACGCTGGTTGCGGTGAAGAAGGTGGACACGCCCGTTCCCGCCTACCTCGACGGCAAGGCTATCAAGCGCGTGTCTTTCTGCGATCGCGCGGAGGGCGTCGATGCCGCGACGTTCCATGACGAGTGGTGGTACACCCATTCCCTGCTGGTGAAGCTGATGAGCGGGTACTGCGGCTACAACCAGAACCTGGTCATCGACCGCATGGTCCAAGGCGCGTCCGTCCATTACGCCGACCTGCCGGTCGAAGGCATGGTGGAGTTCTGGTTCGAGGACATGGACGCGTTCGACGAGTGCTACAGCACGGTCGGTTTCAAGCTGCGCGCGAGCGTGCACGCAGCGGAGTTCATCGGCACCGTCACGACGTATTTCGTCGAAGCCGTGCCTGTGGAGCTGCAGAACTAGACGAAGTTCGGACTGCATCGCGAACTCGGCGTGATGCAGTCCTTTTTGGAAGGGGAGCGTTGCTATGAAGTCAATGCGAGCAGAGTTTTTCGATGATGCCGTTGTCTCGGGTCCTGATCAAAAGGCTTTCGAGGAGAAGATCTACGCCGAAGCGCAGGCCAAACGTTGGCCGCGCGTAGCGGAAGGCACGGGTAAATTCGAAGGTCAGGTGGTCATCGTGACCGGCGCCGCGGGCGGCCAGGGCGAGATGGAAGCCAAGATGATCGCCCAGCAAGGTGCCAAGGTGTACATGGCCGACATCGAAGAAGAGGGATTGAAGCGGGTCGAGGCTGCCATCATTGCCGACGGCGGAGAAGCCGTGGCGTTTCCGATGGACGTTGCCGACGAAGGCTCCTGGCAGGAGCTGGTGAAGAAGGTCGTGGACGAGAGCGGTCGACTGGACGTGCTCGTCAACAATGCCGGGATGTGCCAGAACGGCACCGTCCTCACCGAGACCCGCGAGTCCCTGAACCGCATCATGGACGTGGATTGCTGGGGCGTGTACAACGGCATGCACTATTGCGCACCCGCCATCATCGAAGCGGGCGGCGGCACCATCGTCAACACGTGCTCCTACCAAGGCACGCATTTCGGACCCGGGAGCTTCATCGGCTATGCCATGGCCAAGGCCGCAGTCATGGGCATGACGCGCGCCGCCGCCACCGACCTCGGGACCTACGGCATACGCGTGAACGCCGTGAACCCCGGCCTTGTGCTTTCGGGGATGACCTTGCCGCGCGGCCAGAACCGCAAGGGTCTGGTGGACGCCTCGTCGATGAAGCGTTACGCGCTGCCCGAGGAGATTGCCTCAGTGGTCATGTTCCTTGCTTCGGACGATTCCAGCTTTATCAACGGCGAGTTCATTGCCGCCGATGGCGGTGCCACGACGTATCTTCATCTGGCGACGGCCGACGCAAAGTAACGGCGCGTTCTGCGTCGATGAAGGCGTGCGCCAAAGGGGGAGGGTTGGCGCACGCCGATCGGCGCGCTCGCGGTAACTCATTAAGGAGAAGGGGTGTGTCATGGCTCGGTTCGATAACAAGATCGTGCTGGTCACGGGTGCGGCGAACGGTATCGGGCGTTGCATGGTCAAGTGTTTCCTTGCGGAAGGCGCCGAGAAGCTGGTTGCCGTCGACATCGAGCACGATACGTTAGAGGATGCGTTCGGCGACGAGGATCGCGTTCATACCATACCGTGCGATATCACCGATTACGATGCCGTGCACCGCATGGTCGACGAGGCCGTCGAACGCTTCGGCCGCATCGACATCCTCATGAACAACGCGGGCATCAGCATCAAGGACGGGCAGAAGTACGGTATGCTCACCTGTCCTAAAGATGCTTGGGATCGTGTGATCGCCACCAACGTGAACGGGTCGTTCTACGTGGCGCAGGCCGTTGCCCAGGCCATGGTGGCGAAGAAGACGAAGGGCGTTATCGTGAACACGTCTTCGAACACCTTCCGTTTCATACCGAAGTACCTTGGCGCGTATCCCGCATCCAAGGCGGCCATCGCCGTGTTCACCAAGCAGTTCGCAAAAGAGCTTGCCGAATACGATATACGCGTCAACGCGTTTGGACCCGGCACGACGAAAACCCGCATGAGCGAGCCGACGCGTTTGAACCCGCACATGAACGAGCAGTTCTTGAACGATATTCCCATGCACCGCTACGGCGAAGTG
>OLQE01001347.1_pt1 | contig 13687 bp, 14 predicted proteins | sample 1643161 | NCBI WGS metagenome assembly OLQE01 (sample SAMEA3136650, study PRJEB25190) | human gut metagenome | reverse complement strand
GAGCAGGAAGCCCCCACTTCAAAATCGTAAGATTTAAGTGGTGGGAGCATGTCACATCTGTTTTTCAGATAAGCAAAAGCACAGAAAAATTTGCAAATACAAAAATAAACTTTGCATAAAACAAGTGACAAATGGAAAAAACTATGTTACTATATAGACAGTTAATTTCTAATATTCTTTAAACGGTATGTTACCGTTTCTGTATTTTCTGCGTTCGCAGGCTTGGAAAATCCCAATACGCTACTGATAATTAAATATGGAGGAAGGTCCTGAGCAGAAAATACAGGATCTTCCAAAAAAGCAGCCATTGATCAGGCGGTAGAAGAATGTATCAGGGAAGATGTTCTCAGAGATTTTCTGCTGAGGAACAAAGCGGAGGTGAAAAAGATGTGCCTTTATGAGTATGATGAAGAACGTCAGCGCAGGTGGGATCGTGAAGAAGGCCGAGAAGAGGGACGAGAGGAAAAAGGGATGGACATTGCAAAAATGATGTTAGAGAAGGGTCACTATTCGAAAGAAGAAATTGCGGAGCTTACCGGCCTGGAACTGGAAAAGGTGATCCGACTTGGGGAAAATATGAAACAGAGTACGGAAGCAAAGGGAGAGGGACACTCCTGATGGGATTTTCGCAGAAAAGAAAAAGACGTATACCCGCAAAGGATCCATCTTTGCAGATATACGCCGGATTTTTATGGGATCATGCCAGCATCTGAAATCCCATGACGACGATACCCAGGATAACCAGCACCACGCCGGTAGCACGGTTCAATGTTGCCGGTTTTGCCTTGTTGGCAAAAACAGCTGCGATACGCGCCCAGAGCAGGGTAAAGATAACACACAGGAAAAATACAGGCCAGTCAGGCATACCGCCGATCATAAAGTGGGAAGCAGCTCCGGTCAGGGCAGTGAAACTCATAATGAACACACTGGTACCCACGGCTGTCTTCAGCTCGTAGCCCAGGATACTGGTCAGGATCAGGAGCATCATCATTCCGCCGCCGGCCCCGATGAAACCGCAGATGAAGCCGATCATCACGCCGCAGATCACGGACTGGACAGCCCGCTTTTTCGGAGAAATGCTTTCCATAGCCTCTTTGGTTGTCATGACCGGGCGGACAATGAATTTAATGCCCAGAAGGAAGGTCATGAATACGGAAAAGCTTCCCATAGTCTGGGAAGGAACCAGGCTGGCAACATAGCTTCCAACGGCGGTAAAGATCAGAACACTTACCATCATGATCAGGCCGTTTTTGACATCCAGATTCTTATTTTTGTGATAGGTGTAAGCGGAAATGGCACTTGCCAGTACGTCAGAGGACAGGGCGATACCTACCGCCATGTAAGGATCCATATGCAGGAACGTGATCAGCATGGGACTTATGACCGCAGCGGCACTTAAACCGGCAAAACCGGTTCCAAGACCGGCACCCATGCCTGCAAAAAAGGTGACTAAAACCGTTAATAAAAAACTCATTTTACTTTGTTTCCTCCAATATCATATCTACATTTTTCTCCATGATTTTCATGGCGGCAAAAAAAGCGTTTCGTGTCTGTTCGTCCGTATTCTCAAGAAGACGATCAAAGAAAGTACGCTGAAGCTTCTGTCCACGAAGGATGACAGGCTGTGCTTTTTCCGTGCAGATCAGTTCTGTTTTGCGCCGGTCTCCTTTGACCTCCTGCCGCATAAGATAACCTTCCCGGACCAGTCGGTCCACATTTACTGAAACGAGATTTGCTTTGATATGCCGGATCTCTACGATATCGCTTGCTGTTTTATAAGACGGATTGTTGGCAAGAAACATCAGGATATCGAAAGCCGTCTGCGGCAGGTTCAGTTCCTGACAGAGCGGGCGGCAGAGAGCGTTGTAGGCCAGGGCGGTCTTACGGTAGAATTCCAGTTCCGGATTCATGATAGATGTCTCCTTTCTCTGATATTTCAAATTTGAATCATTCAAAAATGAAGTATAATGCGGAGAGAAAAAAATGTCAAGAGAAAAGAAGAAAGATTGTCTGAATTGTCTGCATTATGCTATGATGGAAGGGAAAGAGAACATCCGGTGGATGTTTGTTTTGTACCGACCGGGAAAGGAGAACAATATGAGAAAAAACATTCAGGTAAAAGTAGAAGCCCCACAATTTACTGTGATCACAGGACTTACGTATGCCCAACGGGACAGCTGGTTCGGACACACGATGCAGGATCTTAAAATGGATCTGATCTATCCGGAGGATAAGGAAAGAAAGTATCCATGTATCGTCTGGATCTGCGGAGGAGCCTGGCTCCAGATGGATCGTTCTGCTCATCTGGCATACCTTTCAGAACTTGCAAGAAAAGGATTTGCAGTGGCTTCCCTTCAGTACCGGACCAGCAATGAAACCCCGTTTCCAGGGCCTCTTGAAGATGTGAAAGCCGGAATCCGCTATCTGCGTGCGCATGCCGGACGTTTCCATATAGATTCGGAAAAAATCGGCGTTATGGGAGAATCGGCTGGCGGATATCTGACTTGTATGGCAGCTCTTGCAACGGATCCGTCTTTTGATGTGGGAGAGAATCTGGAATATTCCAGCAGTGTGCAGGCAGCTTGCCCCTGGTATCCGCCCACAGACTTCAGAGGCTTTCCTTATGATTCAGCGGAACAGTGTGCGGCAGCACCGGAATCACTTCTCCTGGGAAAGAATGTTATGCGTCATGCCGGGGAAGCGTTGAAATGCTGTCCGGTGAGCTTTGTGACTCCGGAAGCGCCGCCTTTCCTGATCATCCATGGAAAAGATGATCATACCGTACCTTTTACTCAGAGTGAGCTGCTTTATGAGAAGCTGGAGAAAGCAGGCTGTGATGTGACTCTTCTTGCGATTGAAGGAGCAGATCATGCCGATCTTCATTTCTTTCAGAAGGAGATCTGGGAGGAAATCGGAGAGTTCTTCCTGAACAGTCTGGGCAATGCCAGATAGAGAGCCTCAGCCTGTCACTGTACTGGTTCCAAACGTTTTAATTCCGGCAGGATCGTGCACAGCATCGTCACAAAGCAAAGGCCTCCGCCAATGACATTGGATACCGGCTCGGCGAGGAAAACACCGGCGGTTCCCATGTGGAGAGTGTAGGGCATAAAGTAGGTCAGAGGAACGACGATGACTACCTTGCGGAGCAGAGAGAAAAAGATCGCCTGTTTCTTTTTGTTCAGGGATTTAAAGACAGTCTGGCCGATATATTGACAATCCATGAAAATGAAAGCCGCAAAATACTGTTTCAGGGCAGGAACGGCATCACGGATCAGTGTCTCATCAGAACTGAAGATCCGGATCAGCGCGCCCGGCTCCAGAAGGATGATGCTCCACATGATGGCTGTGTAGCCGAGAACCAGGGCACTCATGACCAGCATGGCTTTTCGTACCCGGGCCGGGCGGCGGGCACCGTAATTGTAGCTCAGGATCGGAGAGGTTCCCTCATTCATGGCATAGATCGGCGTTTCCACCAGCTGGCGTACGCTGGAAACGATCGTCATGACAGAGATGTAGATGTCGCCTCCGGTGCTGGAGAGCACATGGTTGCAGCAGATAGTCACCAGGCTGTTGGTCAGCTGCATGATAAAACTGGAGGTTCCCAGGCTGACAATATTTTTTGCGTAGGGCACACAGGAGGAAAGTTCATTTTTCCGGAGAAAATGGACTTTCAGCTCTGACTTTCTCGTAAGGAAAAACAGGACAAACACGGCGGAAAGACACTGGGAGAGCACCGTTGCGATGGCCGCTCCCTGAACGCCAAAGCCCAGTACAAAGATGAACAGTGGATCCAGCAGAAGGTTTGCAACGGCTCCGATGGCTACGGAGAGCATTCCTACCGTAGAATAGCCCTGCGCGTTGATGAAAGGATTCATACCAACGGCGATCATTGAGGGCAGTGTGCCGATGAGATAGATCATCAGATACGGACAGGCATAAACCAGAGCCTCCCTGGAAGCTCCGAAAAGCACCAGCAGGGGCCGGGCGAAGAGAAGACCGATGGCCATGAGAATGAGACCGCTGACGCAAACCATGGAAAAAGAGGTATCCATGATCTGTTCCGCTTCTTTGTTTTTCTTTTTTCCTCTGTAGATAGAAAAGAGCGGGGCACCGCCGCTTCCGAACAGGTTGGCAAAGGCAGTGATCACAACAATCAGCGGAAAGCAGAGACCTACGGCTCCAAGTGCTGCCGTTCCCACATCCGGAATCCGGGCAATGTAGATGCGGTCCACAATGTTATAGAGGAGATTCAAAATCTGGGCCACCAGCATGGGAAGTGCCGCTCCGAAGATATTCCGCGTCACTGTTCCGTTTTCAAAATCGATTCGCTTCATTTTCTACACGTTCCTTTTCTTTTTTCTTGTTTTTCAGTATAGCATGGGCTATTCCATATGTAAATCAACCCATGGTGCTGAACGGCTGTGAAAACCGTTCCCTGGCAAAAGAAAGCCTGCTGATCATGGCTTCACCGGAGAATCCGCTTCTCGAAGTTCGCGAAGAGACTAACTATGGAAAAAAGTAATAAAAATAACAGAAAACCACATATTTGTGATAGGCATTTTTCTGTCGCCGCGATATAATCAAATCATCGAGGCGACAGTTTTTTTCGGCAGACAGGGAAACGATGTCTGCCAGAGACTTTATTTTGTGCAGCTGTCGCAATGGATCTTGATCAGGAGGTTTGACATCATGAAAAAATTTGTTTGCAGAGAGGATTATCCTGTTGTTCAGACGGAAGCAGGCAAGCTTCGTGGATACGAATGGGATGGAAGTGTCATTTTTAAAGGAGTCAAATACGCGGATGCGAAGCGTTTTATGCGTCCGGAAAAGGTACAGCCCTGGGAGGGGATCAAGGACGCCAATTCCTATGGAATGGTCTGCCCGCTGATGACGCAGGACCGGCCAAACAGCGAACTCCTTGTTCCCCATATGTACTGGCCTATGGATGAAAACTGTCAGTCACTGAATATCTGGACGCCTTCTATCGATCCGGAGGCAAAACGCCCGGTCATGGTCTGGCTCCACGGAGGCGGTTTTTCTGCCGGTTCCTCTATTGAGCATATCACGTATGAAGGTGCCAATATGGCAAAATACGGAGATGTGGTCGTGGTGTCTCTGAACCACCGGCTGAACGTGCTTGGCTATCTGGATCTCTCCCCCTTTGGAGAAAAGTATGAGGCTTCTGCCAATGCAGGAAATCTGGATATCATTGCAGCTCTTCAGTGGGTGCGTGACAATATCCGCGGTTTTGGCGGAGATCCGGACAATGTGACCATTTTCGGCCAGTCCGGCGGCGGGGCAAAGGTCTGGACGCTCATGCAGATGCCTGAGGCAGACGGTCTGTTCCATAAAGGAATCATTGAGAGCGGCGTGTACTGGCTTCAGCGGGATGCGGAAGAACAGGATGGCAGAGAGATCGTGACGGCTATGCTGAAAGAACTTGGCCTTTCAGAAGACCAGGTGGAAGAACTGGAGACGGTTCCCTATGCAAAGCTTGCCGAAGCTTATCTGAAGACCTCTCCTGCCGTTGCGGCAGCGGGCGGTTACATAGGAAATATGCCTCATGTCGGAAAAGAGTATCTGGGTGATCCGGTGCAGCATGGTTTTACGGAGCATGCAAAGACGATCCCGCTTCTGATCGGAACGGCACTTGGCGAATTTGATTTCGGACCGGCTATTCCGGGAAAACACAGCATTCCAAGAGAAGAGGCTATTCAGATGCTGAAGAAAAAGTATGGAGAACACACGGAAGAACTGCTGGCTCTTTACGAAAAAGCGTATCCGGGTAAATCTCCGGTGGATCTTCTTGCAGTGGATACCATTTTCCGTCTGCCCACCATGGAGTTTATCAAAGAACGTTCCAAAACACCGGAAAGTGTCACTTATTCCTATCAGCTGACGTATGAGTTCCCGCTTCTGGACGGTAAGATCGCATGGCATTGTTCGGAGATCCCGTTCGTTTTCCATAATACGGAACTGGCACCTCTCTTTAATAAAGAAGGGGAAACCGATAAACTGGAAGAAGCGATTTCTGGAGCCTGGATAAGCTTTGCAAAGACAGGAAAACCGGTGATCGAAGGCGTTGACTGGCCGGCCTGCACAGAAGGAGATGAACCGGTGATGATCCTGGATGTCGATTGTGAGATCCGTCATAACGTGGATCATGAGCTGGTTCCGCTGGTAGAAAAATATGGAAAAATGACGTGGATGGATTCAGAAAATATCCAGCACTGACAGAGATAAAGGAGGATTTTTTAAAATGACACAGTTTTACGGAACACTGACTCCGGAAAAAACAGAGCGTGAAGAAAAAAACATGCAGCTGGTGAGAAAAGGAGCCGGCGAGTGCATGGTACTTCTGGAAAATGATGGCGCTCTGCCTTTAAAAAATACCGGAAAGATCGCTCTTTACGGAGCAGGAGCAAGACATACCATCAAGGGCGGTACCGGTTCCGGTGATGTCAACTCCCGTGAAGTCATCAACATTGAGCAGGGACTGAAGGATGCCGGTTTTACCATTACGACAGACCGCTGGCTGACGGCCTATGATGAGCTCCTCAAAGAGACAAAAGCAGCCCATCAGGCAGAAGTAAACCGTCTGGCGGAGGAAAGACAGCAGCCGCCGTTTATCATCGAGTTTGAGCTTCCCTTCAAAGAACCGGATCTTCAGGCCATCACGGAGGAGGATGTGAAAGCCTCCGACACCGATACGGCTGTTCTGGTGATCGCCAGAAACTCCGGAGAAGGCGCGGACCGCTGGAATAAAAAAGGGGATTATCTTCTCAATGACGGAGAAGTAAAAGCTCTGGAATTTCTGGGCGCTCATTATGAGAAAACCATCGTACTTCTGAACATCGGCGGAATCATTGATGCCACAGTCCTTAAAGAAACAGCAGGTATCAATGCGGTCCTGCTCACCGGTCAGCTGGGCAATTCCGGCGGTCTGAGTGTGGCAGATGTGCTCACGGGCAAACAGGTTCCATCCGGAAAACTGACGGACACCTGGGCCAAAGCATATGCCGACTATCCGTCCTCCGAGGGCTTCAGCCACAACAACGGAAATATTGATGATGAATACTATACCGACGGCATCTATGTGGGTTATCGTTATTTTGACACCTTTGGCATTGAGCCGCATTACTGCTTCGGTTACGGAAAAGGCTACACGGATTTTGCCATCGAAAACGTGAAAGCGGTTGTCGAAGGTTCCGGCGTAAAAGTAACTGCCAGGGTCACCAACACCGGAAAAGCGTATGCCGGAAAAGAAGTTGTCCAGGTATATGTTTCCGCTCCGGAGGGGGCTCTGGAGAAACCGTATCAGGAGCTGAAGGCATACAAAAAGACTGCTCTTCTTGCTCCGGGTGAAAGCGAAACAGCAGAGCTTACCTTCGCACTGAAAGACATGGCATCTTATTCCGAAGAGAAAGCCGCCTGGATCCTGGAGCCCGGCGAGTATCTCATCCGTGTGGGCAACAGCTCCAGAAATACGCATGTTGCAGCAGTTCTGACGGTGGAGGAAGAGAAGCGGACCGAGCAGCTGAAGAATCTCTTTAACGGGGACAAAGAGCTGAACGAGATCTCCGGAAAAGGCCGGAAAGCCTATACCTATGAAACAGAAGCGGAGGAAATAAAGAACGCAGAGCGTATCCTTGTTCCTGCTGACGCTGTTGAGACCCGCACCGTGGTCTATCAGGAAGCACGCCCCATCCTGACTACAGATAAGACAGAAAAGCTGACGATCCAGGATGTCATTGACGGAAAAGCAACTGTGGAAGAGCTGGCTGCACAGCTTACCGTGGAAGAGCTGGCAGATCTCTGTGTCGGAACTCTTCGCACCAGTATGGGCGGCGATCCGGAGGGAAAAGACAATGTGATCGGAAATGCCTCTGCTACCGTACCGGGAGCTGCAGGAGATACTTCCTCCATCATCTGGGAGAGCCGCGGTGTGAAGAATCTGATCCTGGCAGACGGTCCTGCAGGTCTTCGTCTCCAGCCTCTCTTTAAGACGACAAAAGAGGGAACACTCCTTCCGGGAGGCGAAGGCATGGGAGACATCTTTGCTCCCTTTGATGAGAGCAGGATCCCGGCAGATGCGGTCGACCACTATCAGTACTGCACGGCCATTCCCATCGGAACCGAACTGGCTCAGACCTGGAATCCGGAGCTGATCGAGGAGATCGGCTACATGGTGGGAAAAGAAATGCAGGAGTTCCATGTGGACCTCTGGCTGGCGCCGGCTCTGAACATCCACCGGAATCCTCTCTGCGGAAGAAACTTTGAGTATTATTCCGAGGATCCGCTGATTGCCGGAAAATGTGCGGCTGCCATGACGCTTGGCGTACAGAAGGATGGCAAGGGTGGTACGACCATCAAGCATTTCGCAGCGAACAATCTGGAGGATAACCGGATGTTCTCCAACAATCATATGAGTGAGAGAGCACTCCGTGAGATCTATCTGAAAGGCTTTGAAATCGCAGTCAAAGAATCTCAGCCGCTTTCCATCATGACCTCCTATAACCTGATCAATGGTCTTCACACGGCAAACAGCCATGACCTCATTCAGGCGGCTGCCCGTGATGAGTGGGGCTTTGAGGGAGTTGTGATGACGGACTGGTTCACCTCCCAGGATGTGCCTGCCATTTCCGGAGCAGGTCATATCTATCCGATCTCTGCTTCCACCGGCTGTGTTTATGCGGGAAATGACCTGCAGATGCCGGGCTGCCAGAAGAATGTGGATGATATCGTAGAAGCGGTAAAGACCGGAAAAGAGCTGGACGGTTATCATCTGACGCTCGGTGATGTGCAGTTCTGCGTTACCAACCTGCTCCGTGTGGTTGCAAAAGTGATGAAATAACCTTTCTTAGGATTTGAGTGTTTACAGACAGCCAGTTATAGTGTTAAACTATAACTGGCTGTAATTTTTTCAGATTAACACATTTTCCAGAAAAGTGTTATAGTAGATTCCATCGAAGAAAGGAAAGAAAAGAAATGGCAGAGATTTTAATCGAGAACGTTTCAAAGTCTTATATTTCGAAAGACGGCTCGGTGCAGGCTCTGAAAAATGTAAATCTGGCCATTGAGTCGGGCGACATTTTCGGAATCATCGGAATGTCAGGAGCAGGAAAAAGTACCCTGGTCCGCTGTATGAACTTCCTGGAGGTGCCCACGGAGGGTACGGTTTCCATCCGGGGAAAAGCGTTAAGTGACCTGTCGGAAAAGGAACTTCGTAAAGAACGGGAAAAGATCGGAATGATCTTTCAGCATTTCAACCTGCTGATGCAGAAAACCGTTCTGGAGAACATTTGTTTTCCATTATATATTCAGGGCAAACGAAAAGGGGAGGCCCGGAAAAGGGCTATGGAGCTTCTCAGGATCGTAGGACTTGAGGACAAGGCGAAGGCCTATCCGGCACAGCTCTCCGGAGGACAGAAGCAGAGGGTAGCCATTGCAAGAGCACTGGCATCCGACCCGAAGATCCTGCTCTGTGATGAGGCCACCAGTGCACTGGATCCCCAGACGACCTCATCTATCCTGAAACTTTTGGAGGAGATCAACCGGAATCTTCAGATCACGATCGTCATCATTACGCATCAGATGTCCGTAGTCCGTGAGATCTGTACCAAGGTTGCCATCTTAAAAGACGGCGAGGTGGTAGAGGAAGGTTCTGTAGAAGAAATCTTCAATCATCCCAAGTCCCAGGTAGCGAAGGAACTGATCCTCACCGACGGAAGCCAGGAAACAGACCTGAAGCCTCTGATCCGGAGCGGAGACAAAGTCCGGATCGTATTTTCCGAGAACTCGGCATTTGAGCCGGTGATCGCAAATATGATCCTGAAATTCCATGAACCGGTCAACATTTTAAAAGCCGACACGAAAAACGTGGGTGGCGTTGCAAAGGGCGAAATGATCCTGCAATTCCCGGGTGACAGCGAAAAGGCGGAAGCCATGAAGCAGTACTTAAGGGAACGCGGACTTGCCATTGGGGAGGTGACGGACAGTGTGGACTAAAGAAGTAGTGGATATGATCCTGAAAGGAATCCAGGAAACGTTGTATATGACGCTTTTGTCCACGTTAATGGGTTACGTCATCGGACTTCCTATGGGAGTGCTCCTGGCAGTATCTGATAAGGAAGGTTTAAAACCGAACCGGGTGCTCTACCGCATCCTGGACGTCGTTGCCAATATCGTGCGAAGCATTCCGTTTCTGATCCTGCTGATCTTACTGATCCCATTCACCCGTATGATTGTTGGAAAAAGCTACGGTTCCACAGCTACGGTAGTGCCGCTGGTCATCGCGGCCGGCCCCTTCATCGCCAGAATGGTGGAATCTTCCTTAAAGGAAGTTGATGAGGGTGTCATCGAGGCAGCCCGTTCCATGGGAGCCAGCAACTTAAGGATCATCATGAAAGTGCTCCTGGTGGAGGCAAGAACTTCCTTAATTAACGGAGCAACCATTGCAGTAGGAACCATCCTGGGCTACTCAGCCATGGCAGGAACCATTGGCGGAGGCGGACTGGGAGATATCGCGATCCGGTACGGTTATCACCGCTACCAGGCAGATATCATGGTCGTCACGGTAGTACTTCTGGTCATTCTGGTACAGATTTTCCAGATGATCGGAACAACCCTGGCCAACCGGCTGGACAAGAGAAGATAAAAAATAAATCATATATAAGAGGAGGAAACTATTATGAAAAAATTACTTGCAGCAGCATTAAGCGGCGTTCTGACCGCAGGCGTTATCCTTGGAGGTGCCGGCCTTTCCACAAAGGCAGCAGAAACTGAGACAGAGACCGCAGGCGATCTCACACCGATCAAAGTAGCAGCATCCGCAACCCCTCACGCAGAGATCCTGGAGCAGGCAAAACCGATCCTGGCAGAGGAAGGATATGACCTTCAGGTAACTGTATTTGATGATTATATCATGCCCAATGAGGTAGTAGAGAGCGGTGATATGGACGCCAACTACTTCCAGCATCTTCCTTATCTGGAGCAGTACAACGAGGAGAAAGGCAGCCATCTGGTAAGTGTAGGCGGCATCCACTATGAGCCCTTTGGAATCTACCCGGGAACAAAAACCAGCCTTGATGATGTGGCTGACGGCGATTCCGTTGCAGTTCCGAACGATACCACCAATGAGGCAAGAGCCCTTCTGCTTCTTCAGGATAACGGTCTCATCAAACTGAAAGACGGTGCAGGTCTTACCGCTACCGTAACCGATATTGAAGAGAATCCGTACAACCTGGACATCGTAGAGCTGGAGGCAGCACAGGTAGCCCGTGTGGTTGATGAGACCGCTTATGTGGTACTGAACGGAAACTACGCTCTGGCAGCAGGCTTCTCCGTAGCAAAAGATGCTCTGGCTTATGAGAAATCTGATTCTGAGGCAGCCAAGACCTATGTAAACATCATCGCCGTAAAAGAAGGCAATGAAGAGAACCCGGGCGTTCAGGCTCTGGTAGACGTTCTGAAATCCGATGAGATCAGAAATTACATCAACGAGACCTACGACGGAGCTGTTATCCCCTACGATGACAGCGAAGCTGAGGCTGAGAGCGAGACTGAGACCGGTTCTGAGGCTGAGAGCGAGACCACAGCAGAGACCGCAGCTGAGTAAGCAAAAAACAGAAGATAAGATTTACCGCCCGTGCATCGGAAAAAGGATGCACGGGCTTTTTTTGTATAAGCATAGCTTTCTGGTGGATTGTGGGCTATAATAGCCATAGCTGAAAAACAGGATTTTCAAAGCATACAGTAAAGAGGGAAGAAGAGCGGAGCAAACCGGAAAGCTGTCGTGGAGGAAATCGAAGAAAATCTATAGCAATTCAATAAAATAATGCATTCAAGGCGATTTAGCAGGGTGCGAAAGACAAGGATGAAATCTGCAGGCGTGCTGACGCACGGCAAAGATTTCTGACACAGTATTTCACACTCTGATGAATCGGATTGGATGCAGTATTTTGCAGAATTGCTATAAAACCAGGAGGCATATTTCATGCAGAAAAATCAAGACAGCAGGCTGGGAACAGAGAACATCACGAAGCTGATGATCTCGCTGGCGATTCCGGCTGTGCTGGCACAGATCGTAAACGTACTTTATAACATTGTAGACCGGATCTATATCGGCCGGATCCCCGGTGTCGGGGCTGCGGCGCTTACCGGTGTGGGAGTCACTTTCCCGATCATCACCATCATCTCTGCCTTTTCCAGCTTTGTCAGCGGAGGAGGCGCACCGCTGGCATCCATTGCCCTGGGACAGGGCAACCGGAAACGGGCAGAAAGGATCCTTGGAAATGCCGCATCACTGCTTCTGTTCTTTTCTGCACTTCTGATGCTGTTTTTCTTTGTTTTTCAAAAACCGCTGCTGTATCTTTTCGGAGCCAGTGACAATACCATCGGCTATTCCTCGACCTACATCAGTATTTACCTTCTGGGTACGGTTTTTGTACAGCTGGCGGTAGGCCTGAACACCTTCATCAGCTGTCAGGGACATGCCAGGACGGCTATGTGTTCCGTGCTGATCGGTGCAGTTGTAAACATTGCACTGGATCCGCTTTTTATCTTTGTTTTTCATATGGGCGTGGCCGGAGCCGCTGTGGCAACCATTCTTTCCCAGGCTCTCAGTGCTGCCTGGGTCCTGAAGTTCCTCTGCTCTGAGAAATCCGGCATCCGCCTGAGGCTGTCCGGTATGCGGCCGGACTTTGCTCTGCTCCGTCAGGTGATGGCGCTTGGCGTTTCTCCCTTTATCATGGCGGCTACGGAAAGTGCCATCACCATTGTGATGAACCATGGCCTGCAGGTTTACGGAGGAGATCTTTACGTCGGATCCATGACGATCCTTCAGAGCGTCCTGCAGCTGGTTTTTGTACCGATCAACGGCTTTACCACCGGTGTACAGCCTATCATCAGCTATAACTTCGGTGCAGGCTCCTTTGACCGTGTAAAAATGACCATCCGCCGGATGATCTCCGTTACCTTCCTGGCAGCCTTTCTGTATGTGGTTTTTGCCATGCTCCGTCCCGGCGTCTTTGCAGGCTTGTTTACCACAGATGAGGAACTCATCGCCCTGGTAAAAAAGGTTTTGCCGGTCTACCTGTGCGGAATGTCCGTCTTTGGTATCCAGAGCGGTATCCAGAGTTCTTTTCTGGGGCTTGGCCAGGCGAAGATCTCTCTTTGCATTGCTCTTCTCCGAAAAGTGATTCTTCTGATCCCGCTGGCTTTGCTCCTGCCGCATTTTTTCGGTGTGATGGGCGTGTACTATGCAGAGCCTGTGGCTGACCTGATCTCCGTGGCAATCGCTTCCACGCTTTTCCTTCTGAATATCCGAAAAATCCTTTCCAAAGAGATGCTGGCGAAGGTGACGCATACGGCATGAGCAGACCGGATCTACCTTATAAAAGTGCAAAAAAAGTCATGAGATACGCAAAAAAGGACACTGTTTTTTCATGCGGGATTGTGGTAATCTGAACATAGAATAAGCCTTCCACCGCTTCAAGTGCGCGGAGCATCAGGCGGCGGGGCAGCGGATTGCGAATGCCTGCTTTATCGAAGGAAACGATCCATATCATCATAGACTTACAAGGAGCTTCTTGTATAATTCAAATATAGGGAATTCCGAGAAAGAAGGTTGAGAAAAAATACCTCAGAGTAAAATAAGATTACTGACTTTGCACGGTTAGTAAAAAAT
>OLQE01001342.1_pt1 | contig 13714 bp, 13 predicted proteins | sample 1643161 | NCBI WGS metagenome assembly OLQE01 (sample SAMEA3136650, study PRJEB25190) | human gut metagenome | reverse complement strand
ACTTGTTTTGATGCAAACGAGAGTTAATTATCAAGGAAGTTCACATTTCTGGCTAAATACTTTTACCCGGGAATCTTTCTGCTCATAAATTTTCAAAATTGATAAGCTATCATCCGTACTTCCATCATCTACACATATTACTTCAAAATTCTTATAAGTCTGATTTAAAATCGAATCCAAACATCTTCCTAAATAATTCGCTGTATTATATACCGGAACAATGAAACTATAAAATTCATTTTCTATTTTTTCATCTCCAACAGATAATGTGTTCATCCTAACTCTTACCTTTCCTATATTCCTGTAACATCCAAAACAATACTATTAAATATCCATTTCGACTCGCAATTATACATCTGACTATTTTACTCTCATCTGCCATATAAAAATCTATATTTTGCAAATATTCTTCAATTGGTTTTCGTTTTAAAATTTTCTGTAACCTTCTTATTTTTTTCCATCCGTTAATTTCCGGTAATTTCAGTATATAAAAAATAGTATAGTGATAAACACTCCACATTCTCTTTTTCCACTCTAAGTTATCCGTAATTTTCCACCGTTTTTCTAATGACTCATCAATTAATCTGTTTGCTTTCTCCAGTTTTTCAACATAATTTTCATCTACGGAACTTAAAGTTCCGCCACCATACTCATAATAAATATATGACTCCTTTTCAAGAAATCTTATACTTTCACAATGGTACAAATAATCCGCTACAAATAATGTATCCTCTCCTAAGCTCAAATCTGAATTAAATCTTATTTTCTTATTTTGGAGTACTTCGTTTTTAAACCTCTTTGCATTTACATAACTCAATGTTTTTTCTTGATCCATTTTGATAATTTCTTGTACCGTAATTGTTTCCACTGTTCGGGAAAGAATTTTTGTATTTGCAATAGGTTTCCGTTCTTTATTCCTTTTTTCGATTCCGCATACAACTAAATCAATATCCTCATCCACTTGCAACAATGTCTCTATATAATCGCTTTTAACCTCATCGTCACTATCTAAAAAGACAACAAATTTTCCTTTTGCCAAATCAAGACCAGTATTTCTTGCAACAGACACCCCTTCATTTTTTTTATGTATAACGCAAATTCTCGAATCACACTTTGCATACTCATCACAAATTTCCCCACATTTATCAGGCGAGCCATCATCAATCAAAATCAATTCGAAATCTTGAAATGTCTGTGTCAGAACAGACTCTATACATCTTTTAATATATTTTTCCACATTATAAACAGGAATTATAACACTAACCGAAACCATAATTAACCTCACTCAAAAATCTTATCGATCGCCTCACTGGTCTGAAACTTCATCATCTTTAAATTATTAGTAATTTCCTTTAATTGCTCCGGATATTGTATACACCACTCTACTTTTTTCAAAATCTCCTCTATATCTATTGGGACAATCCACCCTGTAACTCCATCCACAAACTGTTCTCTCGCTCCCGATACATCCGTTGTAATTACGGGTTTGCACAATATCCTTGCTTCATTTGTTGTTGTACAAAACCCTTCAAATCGAGACGGTTGTACATATAAATCACAATCATACAAAAATCTATAAGGATTATCCTGATTTCCCAATAAAATAAAATGCTCTTGTAAATGATTTTCGGAAATCATTTTTTCCAACTCGTTTCGACCTTCCCCCTCACCGCAAATATACCAGCGTATGCTATATCCTTTACCAATCAATCTTTTGCACACTTTAATTGCTAAGTCCAAGCCTTTTTGCTCTGCGAGCCTGCCGATAGTTAAAATGCGGACTCCTTTAAAGCCATCGTGATACGTTTCTCCTGTTTCTACCTTATGTTTTATGCTTTCTAAATCGACATAATTATAAAAAACCTCTGTTTGCTTTTTCATATCAGGATGGTACTTCAAAAAACTTTCATAAACACTCTGTGAAACAGCAAATACCTTATCATATTTTCTATGATATTCTATTGCCAATGGATTGTCGCCATCGTTTGATTCCATATTTCCATGGAGCCAGAGGATTTTCTTCTTTGCTTGTATTTTATCAATAACATAAAACATAGGAACAGTATTGGGCGCATGATAGGCAATCGCTATATCATACTTTTTCCGAATCGGAATCAACATTTCACTGCTGATTTTGTTCTGTTTCAAATAAGAAATCCCTTCCTTTTTCAATTGGCTTTTACACAACAATTTCCTCAGAGCTGCTACAGGATAATTTATTATGTTTTGGGAATTTACAGTAAGCAAACAACTCACGTTAACTTTTTCAGGAATCTCAGCAAACAGTTCTCCACCGTCTTTCTCGACATACAAATCCACATCCACATCATCATAGTTAAATTGATTTAGCATTGCTATCAGGGCTCTTTCTACACCGCCCATAATCATTTGTCTACTTACAATTGCAATTTGTACTTTCAAACTTTTTTATCCTCTTTTCGCAAATATCTTAAAAATTCTTCTGATTTTGAAATACCAATAAATAAATCTCACTCTATTTTTCAAAAAATTCTTTAGAATAAAATCCATCTCTGTCTTTCTCTCTGTATACACAACAGTATTATCTTTTATTCCCTCTAAATTTCTAATGTTTGAAATTTGTTGTGCAGATTCCGAATAGAACAATGCCACATAAACCATTTTTCGAATCCGCTCATTTACAGGCATTACATCGATGTTATATTTTTTGGCGTATTTTTTCATTTGAATTTGATTATGCAGCAAGTTTTCCGCCGGAATAACTCTTTTATTTTCTTCATGATAATATAGATACCCATAATATGAAATTTCATATATTTTTTCACACGCATTAAAAACTTCAAGCGCAAAGGCAAAATCTTCCTGTGCTGTTATTTTTTCATCAAATCGAATCTGATTCTCTCTGATTAGACTGAGTCGATACATCTTATTTGGCACATATCCATATATACCACTTTCATCCATACATACTTGTTCCCAAAACAACTTTTTGGAAATTTCACCTTCTCTTTCAGGATATTTTATCAAATAACTTCCATCCGACTCTATTATCTTTATTGCACCAATCACAAGATCTGCACAATACTGCTCTGCCACTTCCACATAGTTTTCGACCATATCAGCAAGACAGATATCATCTCCGTCTACAAACATGATATATTTTCCGGTGGCACATTCGATCCCTCGATTTCTTGTGTAAGAAACTCCTTTATTTTGGTGATGTAACACTTTAAAACGCTTATCTTCCTTTTCAAATCTTTTACAAATTTCTAAACTCCTGTCAGTAGAGCCATCGTCAATTAATATAACTTGAAGATTGTAATATGTTTGTTGTTGGAGTGACTGAATACATCTCTCTAACTTTTTTTCCAAATTATATATTGGTACTATAATACTAACTTTTACCATTTCTAAATCCTTGCTAATATTTTTATCTGTTTATATTTAACTAATATCAAATAAAACTTCAACTTCCATGAAGCATGAACTTTATTTAAGTTTTTACATACTTCCTTTGTAATCTTATCTTCACAAATTTTCCTACAATATTCCTCTCGCTCCGCTAAATTTACAAGTAAATTTTTCTGACTTAATGCCGAAACAATACAATATAACTTCTGCAGCTCGAGCTGTTCGGAAAAATCATAGTCATTACTATCTGAGAAATCTCTTTCAAAACAATACATTAGTTGTTTACATGACTCCCATCTATCTTTCTTAAACGATTTGGTAATGGATTGAGAATTATAAAAATAGTGATAATATCTGGCTCCATCTAAATAAAAAAACGAATTTGCTGCCCTCACAACCTTAGCACTAAATATTGTATCCTCCGAATATCTCACTTCTTCATCAAAGCGTAAACAATTTTTCTCCATGAAACTTCTCAAATATAGTGACCGCCACGCTGCTACTATAACCCCCAATGTAAGTTCTGGCGTGGCAAAAAGTCTCGGATATATTTCACGTATAATATCTTCTTTTGTATATATCCCTTCTTTCATACCTCTTTCTGTCCCAAAATCGCATAGTGAACCATCTTCTCTTCCAGGCCATCCCGCATACATAGGACGAAATCTGACAAACTCCACTTGATATTTTACTGCAATATCCACCAGTTCTTCCAATGTATTAGCATCAATCCAATCGTCACTATCTATAAAGAAAATATATTCGCCCTCAGCTACGTCCATCCCTGCATTTCTCGCAGATGCCAACCCACCATTTTCTTTGTGTATCACCTTTATTCTGAAATCTTTATCCATATATTCATCACACATTTTAGGACTGCCATCCGGCGACCCATCATCCACTAAAATAACTTCTATATCCTGTAGTGTTTGTCCTAAAACACTTTCAACACATCGTGTCAAATATTTTTCGACATTATAAATCGGAATAATAACTGAAACTCTAGGACTCATCACTTACCCCTTCCTATTTTTCAACACACAATCAATATAAAACTTAGAATCTTCTATTTGTTTTTCTATATTTTTTTCTACATTCTCATAGTCTCTCAATTCTGTATAATTCGTCAAGCACATACTTTTTACCAAGTCCTGCATACGAGTATTAATCTTTTCACTTCTGTCAAACACAGCAAACGGTTTTCGAAATATTATCGCAAAAGCTGTTCCATGAAAAGAATTGGACACGATATACTCTGCATGATGTATCAACGATATAAACATCTGCGGACCTTCCTCTTCAAAACATCTATCACAATAATCACAAGATAATATCGAATATATTGCCAAATTCTCTTCTTTTGCCTTTTTTATCACAAAGTCTCGTATTTTCTCATTTCCCTCGAAATCATAAACTAACAAATATGGATCTCTAAAATCGCCTTTTTTTTCTATCTCAATCCACTTTGGCTGTTCCAGCAAAAATACTGGATCCAGTACCTGCACCGCTCCTTTTATCCCAAGCTGATTAATAATCTCAATCCCAGACTTTTCTCGAACAGATATATAATCCATCTTTTCTAATCTTTTTTTCACGTTAACCTTTTCTTCTTCTACAATATCTTCTGTAGCAAAACTTGCCGCATAAGATGCACGTACACTTTCACTCGGTGCAAAATCCAAATAGAATGCAGGATCTTTCCCGTTTTTGAAAAGAGTATTCCAAATTTGGTCGCTTCCCGCAAAATATATATTCGCTTCCGGAACATCTCGTTTCAGCTCTTCATTCGTACAATATGTCTGATCAGTAATAGGTAAAAATGTTTCCCGGAACATGTCAAATTCTTTTTTTCGTTTACTCCTTCTGTCCTTTAATCTCTCCGGAAGTTTAAGAAGAAGATATAGTTCTCTCAAAACAGGTTTATCGTAAGCTGGGTTATTTACTTTTTTCAGATTATAATGTTGCAAATAGAGTGGTTTATAGTCTATAATTTCTACTTCCTGCCCTATTTCTCTTAAATATTCTGCCAGAGCATATGCCTGCAAACTGGCACCCAGATTATAAACATCATGACATGTAATCGTCTTAATCTTCATTCTATTATTCCTCGTCTAATTTCCTCTATTTTATAAGTGCATAGAGTTTTTGTACTTCTTCCTTATTGGTATAATCATTTTTTCTTTGATTTTCAACTATCTTCTGCTGTAAAACTTTATTTTGAATAACCTCCGCTATTTCCTGAGCACACTTCTCATTATCCATTGAAACAATGACTCCATCATATCCATCTTTCAACTGATTTACCGATGTTTCATAGTTTGTAATGATAACTGGTTTTTCTAATATTTGTGCTTCTCGCACTGCAACACATTTCCCCTCATACCGACTCGGCTGTACATAAATATCACACGCTTTCACATATGGATATGGATTTTCTTTTTTTCCTAAGATTATCACACATTCTTGCATACCTGCTTCTTCAATTTTTTTTCGAATAAGTTCTTCATCTGGCCCTAATCCAATAAGATACCATTTGACATTCAATCCCAGACCCCTTATTTTTTTGCAGATAAATGGGACATTATCAAAATTTTTTTGAGAACAAAATCTGCCCACTGAAAGAATTGAAATTATATCAGGTTCCTTTATCTCACTTGACACATCACTCTCATTTGACTTCTCATATATAAATTTATCAGACAGTATGTTCTCAATTACAATTGTTTTGTTTGCGAACTGTGGGAACACCTCTATAAAAGATTGCTTACATTGTTCACTTACTGCTGCAATCCAATCCATCCCTTCATATTGCCTTAACAATGCACTATGATCTGACGGTTCATTTTTATAATCAGTATGTATCCAACCAACCTTAACTTTTGCATGTACTTTCGTCTTAATAAAATCAAATGGCAGAAAAAAACCTAATGCTAAATCATATTCTTTTGCTAATTCAGGCGCACACTTGTCCATAATACGCTCCCATGTTTTATCATAATCTATTTTCCGAAAATGAGAACAAAAGGCATCTTTAAGACGAAGAGCTGCTGAATAGTAACATCCATTCTTTATTTTTTCACTAAAAGATTCTCTTAAATACGCCAGCTCTTTTACTTCCGGCAACAAATTTGCTCTCTTATCTATTAACGAATAAAGTGCTCCATGATGTCCATACAAAAATAGATCTATATCATATTTTTCATAATCTAATGTTTCTAACAATCCTAATAAACTTCTCTCAATTCCGCCCAGTTCCATAGCTCCCGTAAAAACAATCAAGATTTTTTTCTTTTCCATTCCTATCTTCCCTCATTCTACCGCTGATATATCTTTTCTAACTCAGATACTATATGACAAACATCATACTTTTCCGCAAGACTCTCATCTAAATTATAATTTTTATATTGACCCTTCTCTGTAAAATCATATATCGTCTCAGCCCAACCTTTCGGTCCCTTTTCTAACGGTATGCACATTGCATATCCAATATCTGCTTCTTGAGGAACTCCATCGGAATAAAACGTAAAACATCCTGCCAACTGAGATTCAACGACCGAAATCCCAAGCCCTTCATACACAGATGGATATATTGCGATTCCGCTCCTATTCAAGTAAGGCATTATTTCTGTTGTACAACCAACAAATACAATATCCTCTTCCAATCCTAGTTTTTTTGCTTTCTGTTCCATCTCCAATTTCTTTACACCTTCACCTATCCAGTATAACTTAAATTCGTCAGACAACTGTTTTAGGTAATATATAATTTCAACGATAAACTCCGGATTTTTTTGTGGATCAATTCTCCCCACAGTAATTATATTTTTCGTACATGCTTGTTCAAAATTAAATTTCTTCTTAATTTCAAATCCGTTATATAAAACGGTACCACGCTTTTTTCCATAATAGTGTTCCAAAGCAGCTTTAGAGCACCCTAATTTATCTGTTGCATAATGGCACAATAATATTTGCTGTATTTTCCATTTCCATTTCTTCTTCCCTTTTAACTTATCGCCATTCAAAAATGCAGTATGCACATGTGATACCCGGATTGCTACTCCTGTTTCTTTTGCAACCTTTAATGTAGAAATATTCATAAAATCCATATGGGAGTGTACAATATCATAATGATTTTCTTGAATTAATTCCTTTTCAAAACGCAGAAACTCTTTTTTATCATTTTTATTATATACAGCCCCCTTGTATACTCGACACCCTAACTCTTGTATTTTCGGATCATAATACTGCTCTGTTCCTTGGTCTGCCGCTACCAAAAAATCAATCTGATATTGGTTTAAATCTATATGGGACACTATTTCCCAGCAAACCTTCTCAATACCACCAACAATTAAATTGTTTACAATATACAAAATTTTTTTCATTATCATCACCCTACATAAACTGATGGAATCTTTTTATACTCTGTACCCCGCACATACTTTTTGGCATCTCTAAATCCCCGTTTCAATGTTTGGTTCATTTCATGAGTATTCTTCTTTGTAATAAGCAAAATTTTTCCATATAACATTGTCATCATCATATAATATGAAATACATATACTCATCCACATTTTTTCAATTGCAGATTCACTTAAAGAATACAGATACCTGTGCCAAAACACATAATGATTAAATGCTCTCGCATAAATTGGTTCTAACCGCATTTTTTTTGTGGACGTTTTTCCGTCATTATGAATATATTTTGCATTTCCAACTACACAACTTTCATATCCATTTTTTACTAATTTATAAAACATTGCTCTGTCTTCAAACGCAGCATATCCAAATTTTTCCGACCACATCTCATCTTCAAATCTGATTTTTTTCATTACATCCGTTTGAATTAAAAAACAGGTCCACGGAAGTGATTCTGTTCTATAAATTCGGTTTGAATCAATATCAATGCCTCTGTTATAAGACCACCCTCCCGTTCTCAAAATCCTGACATATGTATGATTTTTCCCACGGAGCATGACGCAGGCACCTCCAATCAAGGATGCCAATTTGTGTTTGAGCGTTGCCGGTGGGAAGAACTCCAACAAAGGTCCTGCTGAGCAAACATATTGTCCGCTGAGTATTGGATTTGCTAGTTTTTCAATAAATTTCTCTTCTAATTCAACATCATCATCACAAAATAAAGTAAGATCACTAGTAATATATTCCAACGCTTTTAAGCGCTGCATAATCATTCCTTTCTGCGAATATACAAATTCTTCCGCCCCAAGTCTATATTCAGGAGGAGCATACCCTTCCGGCAAAACAACAATGATTTTCTCCGGTTGAATCGACAATTTTACTATACTGTCTAATAACTTTTTATATTTTTCTCCTGCTGTTCCAAGTGTTCTGATGGCAATAGAATACGTAAACTTTTGTTTCATAGTTGCTTTGTTTCCTTTCAACTTACGAATGTTTTCTTAAAAAATCCACACCAAATAATCGATGTACTATTTGCGTAATTTTGCTTTTTAATATAGTACTCTTTTTCATCCAACTTTTTGCAAACCAATGAACTGAATGCGTATTTTTTGTTTTTTGAATACGGCCTGTTGTATCGTCATAAGGATTAAAATAGTCTATCGGATAAACTGCACCATGCTCCAATTGCTGTTTTGTCCCATCACATCTCAATCCATACTTGACCAATGCTTTTGTATTTAATTCTGGACAACTAATCACTCCATGCTTTCCATCCAATAATTTCGCATACTCTTCCAACATCTGTATAACTAAAATGTTGCTTTTTTCGGCTCCAAATCCCACTCCTGTATTAATATATTCTGAATTTTCGAATCCAAAAAAAGCTTCATTATCCAACATATCATCAAATGAACATAATACTTCTACATCTGTATCAAAATAAATCCCACCGTATTTTTCAACAACAAAAAGTCTCACATAATCTGTTAAAAAAGCAAACTTTTTATTCTCGTAACACATTTTTGTATATGCATTCATATTAACATCGAAGTTCTGTTCATTCCATTCTACTATTTCATAATCTGGACAAAACTTCTTCCAACTTTCAATACATTTTTTAGCTAATTTAGGTTTCTCATTTCCACCAAACCAACAATAATGAATAATCTTAGGTATCATTTACTCTTCCTCATTTCATTACTTTCTGTGCAAATACATATAAATTTTTCCTGGCATGATCCCCAACAACACATTTTTCAAAAAATTTCGTACAACATAAATATACGTATACCATGGCATATGCAACATTTTAAATCCGACATACGTCACATAACTTGAATTCATTCTAGATTTAAATGTTCGACGTTTGAAAGCATTTTGATCATCACGCATCTTGTATAGCGGTTCAGTTAAATTGAACCCCTTATATCCATGTGCATATATCTTGTACCACAAATGACAATCTTCAGCTCTTAACGTTCTTTTATCTTCTGAATACCCCTCTACTTCTAGAAAAACTTCTTTTCTTATCATACACGGTGCATGACAAAAGAAAGGGGAATGGTTAATGAAATCTTTTTTTTCAGGATATTCAATCGCCGTTCCGGTCTTCCAATCCCCATTTTTATCAAAGAAAATCATCGGTGTACTGACTACTGCAAATTCCGGATGTGTTTCGAGCGCGTCGATTTCTTTTTGAAAACGTTCCGGCAATGAGATATCATCTCCATCCATTCTCGCAATATATTTTCCTCTTGCTTGATGCAAACATTTATTTAAAGTTTTATTTAGCCCCAAATTTTGCTCATTTCTTAACAAAATGAACTTATCCGGATATTTATTAACGTATCGCTCTGCAACTTCAACTGTATTATCCGTCGAACCATCATCACACAGAATAACTTCAAAATCCTTATACGTTTGCCAGAGCAACGAATCTAATGCTTCTCCTAGTGTATCTGCACAGTTATATATTCCCATAATCACTGAAACGTTTATTTCCATAAGTTTATCTCCCTCTTACCGAGCAATTTTTGTTTTTAGCTTACGAATTATCTTTAATAGAATCAGTAACAACTCTGTTTGTTTATACTTACACAAGCTGTAGAAAACCTTCCACTTCATTGGAAAGTATTTGAAATCCAGTTGTTTGAATGCATTTTCCCATTTTGGATGTTTTAGTACTTTACGGAGATATTTTGCTTGTTTCCAGAAACTCTTATCACTTTCGAGCTCATTCAATCCTATACCAAGCATTCCTAACGCAATCCTATTATTAAGCGCTATTTTATACTCTTGTCCCAATCCGTTTTCTTGTATATATCTTTCAAAATGTTGATATAAGTACTGCCATTGTGCAACCATTCTCGTCCTATATTTTCTAGTCGTTGATTCTATATTCGTTTTTCGATAATTATACAAAGATTCATTCAAATACACACATTTCTTTGCATCTGCAAATGCCCCCAGGTTGTAGATAGCATCCTCAGAAGATCCTACTTCTCGTTCGCTTACCCATACACCAGAACAAGCCATCTCCCGTCGATAAAGCTTACCCCACATGGTTGTGATTCGATCCGCCTTTTCTACACAAGACAATTCACTATTTATCGGTCCCACCATCATTCGGTGTAAAGTTAGGACATCTTCTCCTGCAAACTGCTGACTATCTTCAAAAACCGAAGATTCAAATATCTTATCTTTATAAACTCTTTTATATCCGAAAATTATAATATCTGCCTGATATTCTACAATCGCATCAACTGCCAACTGTACAGACTGAGGTTCAATCCAGTCATCACCATCAACATACATTATCAAGTCGCCTGTAGCAATTTCCAAGCCACTTTTTCTCGCATAGGACTGACCTTCGTTCTCTTTCCGAACATATACCACTCTATCATCTTTTTGTGCATATCCTCTGCACATATCGGGACACTTATCATCGCCGCCATCATCAACCAATATGATTTCAATATTTGTATATGTCTGATTTAACAAACTGGAAACGCACTGTTCAAGATACTGTGCCACATGATATACGGGTACAATAATCGAAACCTTCTTCATTCGTTCTCTCCTCAATCAATAATTTAAAATAACCCCCATCCAAAATGGAACTGATAATAATAAAACATCAAATAAGAAATTACCATTAATATATATACTATTTTCCTTGATTCTTTTGTAAAAATATGTTCTATTTCCCAAGGTAATAATATATATCCATACAGGCTTGCATATATAGGCAGCCTTCCTATAAAAATACCACTTGTAAACATAGAAACCACATACAAACCAGTAGAAATAATAGACATATTCGTCATAAAATGAATCATTTTATTTTCTTCATATTTTATTCTTTTTTTACCTATAAATGCAAATATTGTTGGCACCGAATAAACCAAAACTCTTAATATATTTGTCCCGTCATCTTCCCACGACTGCCAGTCACTTACTACATTTTTATACTGTGTCTCGGCTAACGCCACATCAAGAAAGCTTGTAAAACGTTCTACAAATAACACCCCTATAATAGCCATAACAATAAAAAAAAGTGTCTTTTTATTCCATGCCTTCCCCTGCGCTATCAATACCATTGGAATCATCAGCAAGGCTGTTTGATGTATTGTTGCCGCTAAAAGAATTACTACAAGCAATGTTTTATATCTTTTGTTCAACATTAATGCAGTCGCAGCAAATACAATTGTAACGGCAGTAAACTGTCTGATTCCATTAAACATCCACGAAAAATAATCTGTGGACGCAATAAACAAGAAAACTGACACCATATAATTACCGGAATATTTTCTAAAAATACTCAATATGGAAATCCCCTGTATTGCCGCCAATATGGTCAAATAAAGCGTCACATTGTTTCCAATAATTATCTTGATAAGCGATGAAAAAAAGTAGAATCCCTTATCCTTAGAAACCCCGGCAATATACATTGGTATACCGCCAAGTGTATCCGGCATCTCTGCAAATGCTCCCATATACATGTATGTATCTGCAACATGCCCTCTGGTTCCTGCAATCCAGATTATCGGGAAGAATATTAAAAATGCAATAATCCACGGATAACGCATTACAGATTCTTTATTTACCACTTCTTTCTTTTTCAAATTTGTACTTGCGGTAAATACAGCCATTATTCCTAACCAAAATATAATAAAAACATACGGTGACATATCTTATTTCCTCACATTATAAAGTAGTCGTTAGACGCTTACAAAACATCTAAATACACCTAAATACAAATCTGTACTTATAAGAACCGAATAACTCACTGAATGTAGTACAACAGCGTTGTCTAAAAGCTATCCCCCCAGTTAAGTGTATACCATATTTATTTAAGCTTGTTACAGTTTAACTTTTAGCACTTAAACTATCTATTCTATTTATTGTTTCCTGCACAACTACCTTCTTATCAAATTCCTTCTCCATCTTTGCTCTTCCAGACTTACCCATCATTTCTTTCTTTTCATAAGGTAACTGTATAAATTGATTCATCTTTTCATATAGACTTTCTTTATCTTTTGCTTTACATAGATAACCCGTTTCCCCATTTACTACAGATTCTCTACACCCTGGAATATCACTCGTGATAATTGGACGTCCTGAAGCTGCGGCTTCTAAAAGTACATTGCTCATTCCCTCATGATAAGATGGAAGCACAACACAATGTGCCATTTTATAATATGGCCTTGGATCTTCCTGAAAACCATGAAAAATAACAGTCTGGTCTTCTACTAATCTTTCTACAATTATTTTATATTCATCTTCAAAAAAACCAACAAGATTAAGAACCACTTTTTCTTTATATTCTTCCTTAAGTTGTTTCATAGATGCAAACAACTCATCTACACCTTTTTCCTTCATAATACGTCCCACAAACAGAAAATGTATCTTTTCTTTCTCATGTGGATACGCCTCATATGGATAATATTCCAAATTAACTCCTGCTCCACTCAATATAGTCTGCTTTGACAAAGGAATAATTCTTCTCTTTTGAAATTCTTCTGCATTAGATTGATTTTCAAAAAATACTGTTTTCACTTTTTTAAATGCGAATTTGTAAAGAACTGTAACCAAATATGACAAAACTCTTTTCTGAAAGGCCGTTCCTAGCCCCTGAACATTTGCCACATATGGAACCTTTCTAAATCGGCAAACTATTCCTGCATATATATTCGGTTTAATTGAATATGTAATAACCAGATCAGGTTTTTCTTTTTTTATCATCTTCGAGTATGTATTCAACAATTTTAAATCTGTAATAGGATTAATTCCTCGCCTGTCTATTTCTGTTTCGATACAGTGGTATCCCATTTCTTGAAAATAATTTTCTCGACCAACAAAAGGCATACTAATTACCACTTCATAATTTTCTTGCATCTTTTGAATCA
>OLQE01001341.1_pt1 | contig 13731 bp, 11 predicted proteins | sample 1643161 | NCBI WGS metagenome assembly OLQE01 (sample SAMEA3136650, study PRJEB25190) | human gut metagenome | reverse complement strand
CCGCCGTCATCGACGGCGCGGGCACACTGCTCTCTGACATCGTGGCCTCGCAGATCGACTTCCACGCCCGCTTCGGCGGCGTCGTGCCCGAGATCGCCAGCCGCAAGCATATCGAGGCCATCTGCGGCGTGTGCGACGAGGCGCTCGACGTCGCTGCGGCGAGCCTGGGGCGATCGAGCCTCCGCTGGCGCGACCTGGACGCCGTGGCGGTCACCTACGCGCCGGGGCTCGTGGGCGCGCTCGTGGTGGGCGTGGCCTTCGCCAAGGGCGCGGCCTGGGGCGCCGACATCCCCTTCATCGTCGTGAACCATCTGGAGGGACACCTGTACGCCAACAAGATCGGCCGGCCCGATTTCGCGCCGCCGGCCGTGGTGTCGCTCGTTTCGGGCGGCAATACCATGCTCGTGTACATGGCCGATTGGGGCGACTACCGTGTGCTCGGCACCACCATCGACGACGCGGTGGGCGAGGCCTTCGACAAGGTGGCCAAGGCGCTGGGCCTGGGCTACCCCGGCGGCCCGGTCGTCTCGAAGTTCGCCGCCGAGGGCGACCCGGATGCCATTCCGTTCCCCCGGGCCATGCTGCATTCGGGTGATTTGCGCTTCTCGCTCTCGGGCCTGAAGACCGCCGTGGTCACCTACATCAACAACGAGCGCGCCGCCGGGCGCGAGCTCAATGTGCCCGACATCTGCGCGAGCTTCACGGCGGCCGTTGTGGACGTGCAGGTGGCCAAAGCCCGCGCGGCCCTGCGCGAGACGGGGGCGCCCACCTTCTGCCTCGGCGGCGGCGTGGCGGCCAATCCGACCTTGCGCGCCGCCTACGAGCAGATGTGCGCCGAGGAGGGCGTGCGCCTCGTGATGCCGCCGCTCGCCTCCTGCGGCGACAACGCCGGCATGATCGCCGAAGTGGCGCTCGACCGCTATCGGGCCGGGGCGTTCTCGCCGCTTAGCACCGACGCTTTGGCCCATGGCGACTTGGAGGTGCCGTACTAGCGGCTCCGGGCGTCAGGGTTCGGGCGTTTCCGATTGCCCTTAGCGGCCCGGAGCGTTGAGCCCAAAACAAAAGCCCGAAGAGTCGGCGGCTCTTCGGGCTGGGCGAGCGATGGGGCAGGTGCCCCGTGGCCTTTGCGGGCCGAGGCCTTCTCTAGTGGCGGCAGGCGTTGGCGGGATCCATGAGCGCGACCTTGCCCTCCGCGAACAGGCGGGCCACGTTACCGACGTTGGGCTCGGTGGTGTCGGAGTAAACCTTGATGCCGGCGTTGGTGAAGCGAGTGAACGGCGGCATGCCCATGCCCACGGTGAGAATGCCGTCGACGCCGATGCCGGAGACGAAGTCGATCACGCCGCCGCAACCCACGGCATCGTGATCGGCGTTCTTCACCGACTCGACGCCCACGATGTTCATGTCGTCATCGAACTCGACGACGGTCATGTACGCGGCGTGGCCGAAGTGCCCGCTGCGGATGCTCTCGAGGCCGGCGTCGGTTTCGCTGGGGATGGCGATCTTCATGCGAATGCTCCTTTGCTGTTGCGACTTGCCCTTTGCTCGGGCAAGTCATACGTGTCTTTCAGGGCGAATTATAGCTTGAGCTGCGTCAAACATGCGTTGAAAATCGGCGACGACCTCCGAAGTGGCGTCCGGTGCACCAGCGTTCGAGGCGCCGTTGCTTCTAGCTCGCTCGCGCTGTATCCGTTGAAAGCTGAATAGCGGGGCGGATGCGACGCAGACGCGGAGACGAGCTGCCGGACTGCAATCTTAATACCGTCTTAATGCGGGCGCATGAACCTTAACGGCGTCTTTAGCCCTTGCTGATTATGCTGACATTCATCGGGTGGTGCTCTTGCGCGCGAAGCGCGTTGCCTCCCGGATGTTGGCAAGCGGTCCTGCGGGATCTTGAGAGACAAGGGCAAGATCATGTTCGTGGTGACACCTATCGTGGGCGTGTTGGCGCTCGTCGCGATGGCGTATTTGGCAGTTTTGCTGCTGCGGGGCGGTGAGCAGCGATGAGCGCGATCGCGGGGTCGGAGTTTCTGCAGGCGGGCGTGCTGGTGGCGCTCGTCGTGGCCTGCGCCCTCCCGCTTTCGGGGTATTTGGTTGACGTGCTGGAAGGTCGGCCCCTTCTCATTCGGCGTGCGCTTGGCCCGCTCGAGCGCTCTGCGTGCCGTCTTGTGGGCGCGCGCGAGGATGATGGTATGGATTGGAGGCGTTTTCTCGCCAGTGCGCTCGCCCTTACGGCGGTAAGCTTTATCGGCCTCTTCACCCTGCTGATCTGCCAAGGCGCACTGCCTTGGAACCCCGAGGGCTTTCCGGGGCTTGCGCTCGATACGGCCTTCAATATGACGGCGAGCTTTGTGACGAACACCAATTGGCAGCCAATCGCCGGTGAGACGAATCTGAGCTACTTCTCGCAGGCGGTTGGTCTGGCGGTGCAGAACTTCCTTTCGCCGGCCGTCGGCATCGCGGTGGCATTCGCGTTGCTGAGGGGCCTGGCATCTTCGGACGGCGGCAAGCTCGGGAACTTCTTCGTCGATGTCGTGCGCGCGGTGCTCTACGTGCTGCTGCCCCTGTCGCTGGTGCTCGCTTTGGTGGGAGTATGGCAGGGATCCCCCCAGACGTTTCAGGGCTATGAGATGGTGCAGCTTTTGGAGCCGGTGAGCGTTGATGCCGAGGGGGCTCTCGTCGATGCCGATGGTCCGACGGCGGTGCAGGAGGTGACCGAGGCGGTCGTACCGCTCGGTCCGCAATCGTCTCAGGTGGCTATCAAGCAGCTGGGAACAAACGGCGGCGGTTTCAACGGCGCGAATTCCGCCTCGGCTTTGGAGAACCCCACGCCGCTTACGAATCTCCTCCAATGCGCGGCGATGCCGCTCATCCCCTTCGCTCTGGTATTTGCTTTCGGGCGCATGGTGGGCGACCGTCGGCAGAGTCGCGCGCTCATGACGGTTATCCTCGCGATTCTCGCGGCGGGCCTGTTTTCCGTTATCGCCGCCGAGACGGCGGCCACGCCCCAGCTTTCAGCCGATGGGGCAGTGTATCTGGGCGCCTTGGATCAGTCGGCTGGCAATATGGAGGGAAAGGAATGTCGTATCGGCGTCGGAGAATCGGCGGCGTGGACGGCGCTCACGAGCGCTACTTCCAACGGTTCGGCCAACGCATCAATCGAGGCCATGACTCCTATCGGAACGCTGGTGCCGCTGGCGCTCATCGGACTTGGCGAGGTGGTCGGCGGCGGTGTCGGCACGGGTTTGGTGGGCCTGCTTGGCTTCGCGGTGCTGGCGGTGTTCGTTGCGAGCCTGATGATAGGACGCTCTCCTGAATACCTGGGAAAGAAGCTGGGTCCGGCCGAGATGCGCATGGCGGTCGTTATCGTGGTGGCGCCGGCGCTTGCCATCCTGCTTGCCGCATCGGTGCTTGTGATGAGCCCCGCCAGCGCGGCGGCGGTGGGAACTCCGGCTCCCTTCGGTTTTACCGAGTTGCTGTATGCGGCCACTTCGGCCGGCGGAAACAATGGCAGCGGCCTTTCCGGTCTGAGCTCGAACACGCCGCTGATCAATGTGGTGCTGGGGGTGGAAATGCTCTTTGCCCGCCTGGCTCCGCTCGCTGCGGCGCTGGTGCTCGCCGGGAATTTGGCGCAGCTCAAGGTTCAGGCGACGGGAGCGGTCGGGCTTTCCACCTCCGGCGCTTTGTTCTCCGTGCTGCTGTTGGTCATCATCGTGCTCATCGGCGCGCTCTCCCTTCTTCCGGCTTTTGCGCTGGGACCTCTGGCCGAGCAGTTCATGGGTGCGTTCTAGGTAAGGTGCGTGGTCTATGAAAAAGGAAACGAAACGAGCGATTCGCGACGCTTTTGCCAAGCTGTCCTTTCGCAGCCAGGCTCAAAATCCGGTTATGCTCATGGTGTATCTGTCGGCCTGTTTGACCACCGTGCTGCTTGCGTTGGCGCTCGCGGGCATATCTGACGCTCCGTGGGGCTACATTGCGGCAATTTGCGTGGTGCTGTGGGCGACGGTGCTGTTCGGAAACTTTGCCGAGTCGCTCGCCGAGGGTCGCGGCAAGGCGCAGGCCGATGCGCTGCGCTCCGCCAAACGCGATGTCGAGGCGTGCCTCATAGACAACGCCGCCCTCGCTGATGCCGCCACGATGGAAGACCCGTCGGCGTTTCTTGCTGATCGAGGCCGCGCGGTGGGATCGGCTACGTTGAAGCGGGGGCAGGTGTACCTTGTTCGCGCGGGCGAGCAGGTGCCCGCCGACGGCGAGGTCATCATGGGGGCGGCAAGTGTGGACGAAAGCGCGATTACCGGCGAATCGGCGCCGGTCGTGCGCGAGAGCGGCGGCGATCGGTCGTCGATTACCGGAGGCACGACGGTGCTCTCCGATTGGCTGGTAGCGCGGGTGACCGCTGAGGCGGGTCAAAGCTTTCTCGATAAGATGATCGCCATGGTCGAGTCAGCCGCGCGCAAAAAGACCCCCAACGAGCAGGCTCTCGAGCTGCTGCTCATCGCGCTGACGTTGGTGTTTCTTGCGGTGTCGCTGTCCTTGTACCTGTTCGGAGCATTTACCGCCGCGCAGCACGGCGCGGGAAATCCTCTGGGAATCACCTCGTTGGTGGCGTTGTTCGTGTGCCTGGCGCCTACCACCATCGGCGCGCTGCTGTCCGCTATCGGCATTGCCGGCATGAGCCGACTGAATGCAGCCAATGTGCTGGCCACCAGCGGACGTGCCGTCGAGGCGGCGGGTGATGTAGATGTGCTCCTGCTCGACAAAACGGGCACTATCACGCTCGGCAACCGTCAGGCTGCGGCCTTTCTGCCCGTTGGCGGCGTTAGCGAGCGCGAACTTGCCGATGCGGCTCAGCTGGCAAGCCTGGCCGACGAGACGCCCGAGGGACGCAGTGTGGTGGTGCTCGCCAAGGAGCGCTTCGGCATCCGCGAGCGCGAGTTGGCGCAGTCCGGTTTTGCGGTAGTTCCCTTTACGGCCCAAACGCGCATGAGCGGTGTGGATTTCGAGGGTCACGAGATTCGCAAGGGTGCGGCCGACGCCGTGCGGGCTTACGTGGAAGCGCGCGGGGGCGTCTTTGGCGCGGAGGTGGCCGCCGTGGCCGAGGAGGTGTCTCGATCGGGCGGGACGCCTTTGGTGGTGGCGCGCGATGCGCGCGTGCTCGGCGTCATTCACTTGAAGGACATCATCAAGTCGGGCATTCGCGACAACTTCGCCGACTTGCGCGCCATGGGCATTAAAACAGTGATGGTCACGGGCGATAACCCCCTCACGGCCGCTGCCATCGCCGCTGAGGCGGGGCTTGACGACTTCATCGCCGAGGCCACGCCCGAAGCGAAGCTTGCGGCCATCCGTCGCTACCAGGCCGAGGGGCATCTGGTCGCCATGACAGGCGACGGCACCAACGACGCTCCGGCGCTGGCCCAAGCCGATGTGGCCGTGGCCATGAACTCCGGCACTCAGGCGGCCAAGGAGGCCGGCAACATGGTGGACCTGGATTCCTCGCCCACCAAGCTCATCGAAATCGTGCGTATCGGCAAGCAGCTGCTCATGACCCGCGGCAGCCTCACCACGTTTTCGATCGCCAACGACCTGGCAAAGTACTTCGCGGTCATCCCGGCGCTGCTCGTGCCCCTTTATCCGGGTTTGGAGGTGCTCAACATCATGCATCTGGCCACACCCGCCTCGGCGATGCTTGCGGCCATCATATACAACGCTCTTATCATCGTCGCGCTCATTCCGCTTGCGCTGCGCGGGGTGAAGTGTCGCGAGGCGTCGCCGCACCGTCTGCTCGCGCGCAATTTGGCAGTGTACGGCCTGGGCGGCGTGATCGTTCCCTTTGCGGCCATCAAGGCGCTCGATGCGCTCATGGTGTTTGTCGGCGTTGCGTAAAGGCATCCGGGCCGCAACATGGCGGCGGCCTTCGTTTGAACCGCTGTGAAGGCAATTTTCGAGAACAGGAAGAACGCATTATGAGTGGAAAGATGGTGACGCGGTGCTTCGCGAGTGCCCTGGCGTTGTTTATCGCGGCAAGTGTGCTGTGCGGGATCGTTTACCCCTGGGCTGTGACGGGGCTGTCGGCTATAGCGTTCCCGTACCAGGCGACAGGCTCTATTATCGAGGTCGACGGGGTGAAGTACGGCAGCGAGTTGGTGGGACAGCCCTTTAAGAGCGACACCCATTTGTGGGGTCGGCCCACGGTGGTCGACGCCAGCTCCTTCTCCGATGCGGAGGGGCAGCCGCTTTTGTGGTACAGCCCCGAGAACCTCAGTCCCGCGAGCGACGAGTTTGCCGCGCGAGTGGACGAACGCATACAGCAGGTGCGGGCGGCCCATCCCGACCGTGCCGCGCAGCCCGTTCCAAGTGATTTGGTGACGGTGTCGGGATCGGGCTTCGATCCGCATATCTCGCCGGCCGCTGCCGATTACCAGGTGGAACGTATCGCTGCGGCAACGGGACGGCCCGAGAGAGAGGTGCGTGCCATTATTGCTCAGTGCACCGAGTACCCCCTGTTGGGCATTATCGGCGAAGCGCGGGTGAATGTGCTGAAGGTGAACCTCATGCTCGACGGCGTGCTGGAGTAAGTGGAGCTTGGCGCGCTTGGAGAAAACCTGAGGGAAACGGATGGCGAATGAGATGCGGCTGAGGAGTGGGGCGTGCTAGGATGCAGGGGCGCTGTCGGGACGACGCGAAAGGGCAAGTGACGTGGCGGAAGTTCGAGAGAGATGGGAGATCGGCGGCGGCCGCGGCGACCCCGATGCCATCCTACAGCGAATCCGGGAGGAAGAGGAAGCGGGTGAGGCGGAGCGCTTCGAGGGGCGCGGCCGGCTCAAGGTGTTCTTCGGGTACGCCGCCGGCGTGGGAAAGACCTTCGCCATGCTCACCGAGGCTCATCATGTCCAAGATGAGGGCGTCGATGTGGTAGTGGGCTACGTTGAGCCGCACACGCGTGCCGACACCCTTGCCTTGCTCGATGGCCTGGAAGTGCTGCCCGTGAAATCGGTGAAGCACCGAAACGTCGCTTTGCGCGAATTCGACCTCGACGCCGCCCTGAAGCGCCGTCCCCAAGTTGTGCTGGTAGACGAGCTGGCGCATACCAATGCGCCGGGGTGCCGCCATCGCAAGCGCTATCAAGATGTCGAAGAACTGCTCCGTGCGGGTATCGATGTGTACGCGACGGTGAATGTGCAGCATCTCGAGGGGCTTAACGACAAGATTGCCTCCGTGACGGCTGTGGCGCCCTCCGAGCGGATCCCCGACCGCGTTTTCGACGCGGCCGATTCGGTCGAAGTCGTCGATTTGGAGCCTGCTGACCTCATCAAGCGCCTGCGTTCGGGCAAAATCTACGCGCCCGAGCGGATCGGGTCGGCGCTTTCGCACTTTTTCTCGCGATCGAATTTGGCGGCGCTGCGCGAAATTGCCCTGCGTCGCGCTGCCGACCGCCTCACGCGCGCCTCTGCGGCTACGGTGCCGCATGCGGCTGGCGGCGAAGACGTTTTGGTGCTGGTGACCGCCGATGCGGCGGCGCCGCGAGTTATTCGCGCGGCAGCGGGTATGGCCGAGGCGTTTGGCGGCTCGTGCACGGCGCTTGTGGTCGAATCGGGCGGCGAGGGCGTGGAGGGGCGATCGAAAGGCGATGCGGCCCTTGCCCGCTCGATCGCCCTTGCGGAGGAGATGGGTGCGCACATCGTCACGTTGACGGGGGACGATCCGGTGCAGCCCGTGGCCCTTTACGCCGCAGCGGCGGGTATTCGCCGTATCGTGGTGCCCTCGATGCCCGGTCGCATCGGCCTGCTCGGATGCGGGGATGTGGCGTCGCGGTTGATGCGGGCCGCTCCCGAGGCCATGGTGACGGCCGTCCCCGCGGTGGACGCCCCCTCGGTGCTCGAGCGCTTGCGCACCCATGCGAGCTTTCGCCTCACGGCCTCCGATGTTTTTCGAGCGCTTCTCGCGATAGCCGTTGCGACGGCGCTGGGGGAAGTGGCGTGGCTGGCAAGCCCTACGCCCTCGATCATCCTCATGACCTATCTGCTGGTCGCGCTGCTGCTCGCCACGCGCGCGGATGGTTTTCTGTATGCCGTGCTTGTGGCGCTGGGCAGTGTCGTGGCCTACAACTTCTTCTTCACGGCGCCGCGCTACACCTTCCATGCCTATAGCCTATCGGCCCCCATCATCTTCGCGTTTCTGCTGATAGGAACATTGGGGGCCTCATCTTTGGCCATCCGACTGAAGCGTCAGGCGACCACGGCGGCGCGACGGGCCTATCGTACCGAGGTGCTTTTGGAGAGCAGTCGGGAGTTCCAGGCGGTCGTGAGCCTCGGCGCTTGTTTGGAGACGGCGGCGGCCCAAGTGGTGAAGATTCTCGATCGGCCGGTGGTGATGTACCAGGTCGACGGGGCGGCGCATGGCGGCCTCCTTCCGCCGCGGGTCTTCGATGTCCCCGGCAGCGGCGGGGGAGACGCCGAGAAGCTGGATCTCGCGGCTCCGGGCGAGATGGCTGTTGCGTCGTGGGTCGCCGCCAATGGCGAGGCCGCCGGCGCGACGACGGATACCTTGCGCGAGGCGCGCTGCCTGTACCTTCCCATTCGTTCGAAGGATCGCGTGTTCGGTGTGGCGGGATTGGTGATGGAGCAAGGCGACGACGACTTCGGCTCCTTCGAGCGCAATCTGCTCGTAGCGCTGCTTGACGAATGCGGTCAGGCGGCGGAGGCTCTGGCGCTGGCGAGCGAGCGGAAGAACCTCGCCGTGAAGGCCGAGAAGGAGGCGCTGCGCTCGAATCTGCTGCGTGCCATTTCCCATGATTTGCGAACGCCGCTCACGAGCATCTCGGGCGACGCCGATATGTTGCTCGCCTCGGGGGACGTCCTGGACGAGGCGCAGAGGAAGCGTTTGACGTCGGATATCCATGAGGACGCGAATTGGCTGATCAATCTGGTGGAAAATTTGCTGTCGGTGACGCGGCTCGACGACGGCGACGTCGAAGTGTCGCGCGCCCCCGAACTGGTTTCCGACGTGCTGGCCGATGCGCTGCGCCATGTCAGTCGCTTTGTGAGCGAGCATCGGCTGACGGTGGAGATCGAGGATGAGTTTCTCCTGGCTCAGATGGACGGACGTTTGATTGTGCAGGTGGTGGTGAACCTTTTGAACAACGCCATCGCCTACACGCCCGCGGGGTCGTCCATTCGCCTCACCGCGCATCGCGAGCGCAGCGCTTCCGGCGATAGGGTGGTTGTCGCGGTGGCCGATGACGGTCCGGGCATCCCTCCCGCCGAGCAAGCGCGCGTGTTCGATCTGTTCTACCACGGGGGACGGGTGGGCACAGGCTGCGAGGACGGCGAAGGGGGCGATGCGCGTCGAGGAATGGGGCTGGGTCTTTCGCTTTGCCGCTCTATCTTAAGGGCGCACGGCAGTGATATCGTGTTGCGCGATGCCTATCCGCACGGTTGCGTGTTCTCGTTCGCTCTTCCCGCGGCAGAGCTGCGCGAAGAGGCTCCGGTTGGCGTCGTCGAGGAAGGGAGTGCGGACGTTGAGCGATAGAAACGAGGGCGTTATCCTCGTTGTGGAGGATGACCCGGCGGTGCGCAATCTGGTTACGTGTGCCCTTGACGTGCACGGCTATCGTTCGCGCGAGGCATCCACGGCTACGGCGGCTCTCGCTGACCTTACGTGCGCGAGGGATGTCAACCTCGTCATTTTGGATTTGGGACTGCCCGATCGCGACGGGACGGAGGTCATCGGAGCGGTGCGCGGGTGGTCGCGCGTGCCGATCATCGTTCTGTCGGCGCGCCAGGAGGATGCCGATAAGGTGACGGCTCTTGATGCGGGGGCCGATGATTACCTGACAAAGCCCTTCTCAGTTGCGGAGCTGCTTGCCCGAGTGCGCGTGGCGCTGCGTCGCGTCGCCTTCGACGAGACCGAGGGAGAGGCGGGGGAGACGTATCGCAATGGCGATCTCGCCATCGACTTCGATGCCAAGGTTGTCGTGAGGGGCGACGACGAGATTCATCTGACTCCCATCGAGTACAAGCTTCTGGTGCTTTTGGCCCACAATACCGGCAAGGTACTCACCCACAACTACATCCTGAAAGAGGTATGGGGGCAGGCGTTGACGAGCGATCTGCCCAGTCTGCGCGTGTTTATGGCCACCTTGCGCAAAAAGATCGAGCCCGATCCTGCCAGCCCGGTCTATCTCCAAACCCACGTTGGCATCGGCTACCGCATGCTGCGTGTGGAATAGGTTTTCGCTTCTGCCCCATGTTGTCATATACATTGGCGAGCGTTTGTGTCATACTTCGGGAAACGGAATCGAAGGGGGCGCGTTGTTCGGGGAGCTGGTGACAGCCTATCTGTTCTTGGCCGGGGTCGGCGCGGGCGGCGTGGCCGCGGCGTCTGTGGCCGACCTGCTCTTCGTGCGTGAGCCCTTCGGCGCGGATGTGGTGCCTGACTTCGCTGAGAAGCACCCGGCTGAGCGCCTGGTTGCCGGTGTGCTGGCCCTCTCGTGCGGGGCGCTGGCCCTGGGCGCCGGCTGCCTCGCCGCCGACCTCGGACGTGCCGACCGCGTGCTGTCGCTGTTTTTGGCACCGCCCGTCACGCTCATGAATCTGGGCGCTTGGGCCGTGGCGCTGCTGACGGCGGTGGCGGCAGCGCTTGCCCTGGCGCGGTTTCTGTACGTGCCCTGGTTGCGTCGGTGCGCGATGGTGGTCGCGGAGATCGTCGCCTGCGGGCTGGCCGTGGTCGTGGCGGTTTACGCCGGGCTGCTGCTGCAGACGCTTTCCGGGGTGCGGCTGTGGTCGTCGCCCTGGGTACCGGCGCTCTTCGCACTGTCGGCCGCTTCCTGCGGCTGCGCCCTGCTCATGGCCGGGGCGCTGTTCGTGGAAGGCGACGGAAGCGTCTGGAAAGCGGTGCGCAGCGCCGCCCGCGTCGATGCGGCTATCATCGCAGCAGAGGCGGTGGCGGCCGCGGGGCTTCTCGCCTTCGCGCTGGGAAGCGATCATCCGGGTGTGCGAGCCTCGGCGACGAGCCTCATGCACGGTCCGGCGGCGCTGCCCTGGTGGGCGGCTTTCGTGGCCTGCGGCCTTGCGGCGGCGCTCGCCGTGGAAGTCGGCTGCCTTGTTCGCGGGCACGGCCGCTCGCGCTCGGCTGCGAAGGCGGTCGCGAAGGCGTATCCCACTGCGGCCCTGGCTCTTGCGGCTGCCCTCGTGCTCGTGGGTGCTCTGGGCCTGCGCGCCGCGGTGGTGGAGGCCGGTGCCCAGCGTCCCTTGGAGCTGCAGGAAGCGGAAGCCCCCGCTTCCGTACCTTCCGAAAACGAGGAGGCGGCGGGCTTGCGTTCCGCGCCTTCCGCAGAGGAAAGCGGGGGAGAAGGCTCCGCAACGGAAAGAGAGGACGTGACCCTGTGGTCAAACTAGGCAAGACGATACCGGCCGGGGACCTGTTCCAGCTGGACGATGCCAGCTCCATCCCCGTCTGGCTCCAGTTGAAGAACCGCTTCATCTACCTCATCACCTCGGGGTTCTACCTGCCGGGCGACCAGCTGCCCACGGTGCGGGGCCTGGCCGCCGAGGTGGAGGTGAACTACAACACCGTGAGCAAGGTGTACCAGAGCCTGGAGGAGGACGGCTACATCGTGTCGAAGCGGCGGCTCGGGGCGTTCGTGGCCGATGTGTCCGACAAGCCCGGCGTCTCGGCCGAGGTGACGGCGGAGATCGTCACGGCAGAGTATTTGCAGCGCTGCCAGGAGCTCGGCATGTCGCTGGAGGATATCGACGCGCAGTTCACAGCGGCGCTCGTGGCCGCCAAGGCCAAGCGCGAGAAGGATGGCACAAGCGAAGGAGCAGCCCATGACCCGCAAGAAGCACGGCGCGGACGCCTCGTCAAGTTCCCCGAGCCCGCAGGAGAGGGCGCCGCAGACGGGCGCGCGGCTGGAAACGGGGCGTAACCGCACTTCCCGCAACGGCGCCGTGGCGTTCACCATCATCGTGTTCGCCGCTGTTTGCGCGCTGGTGCTCGCCTGCGCCCAGGCCCTCGCGGGCAGTATTGGCCTTGCGGCCCTCGTGATCGCCACGGTAGTTGGCGCCCTGGCCGCCTCGTCGGTGCACATCGTCATGGAATGGGAGCGCGCCGTGGTCATGCGCTTCGGCCGCTTCAACCGTGTGGCGGGGCCGGGCATCGTGTTCACCTGGCCCGTCATCGAGTTCTACACCGTGCGCATCGACCAGCGCGTGGCGGCCACCTACTTCGGCGCCGAGGAGACGCTCACGTCCGACTTGGTGCCCGTGAACGTGGATGCCGTGGTGTTCTGGATGGTGTTCTCCCCGAAGAAGGCGGCCTGCGAGGTGGAGGACTACGCGAGCGCCGTGGCGTGGATGGCCCAGGCCACGCTGCGGGCGGCCATCGGGCGCGCGAGCTTGGCTGAGGTGGCCTGTCGGCGCGACCAGCTGGACGCCGAGCTGAAAGAGGTGCTGGAGGCGAAGCTGGACGGCTGGGGGATCGACGTCATCGACGTGGAGGTGCGCGACATCGTGGTGCCCCGCGAGCTGCAGCCGGCGATGGCCGCCGCTGCCGTCGCGGCCCGCGAGCGCGACGCTCGCATGACCCTGGCCGAGGCCGAGACCGACATCTCGGCCATGCTGCGCGACGCCAGCGCCACCCTGGAGGGCGATGCCGACGCCATGCGCCTGCGCACCATGCACCTGGCCTACGAGTCCGTGAAGCAGTCGGGCGGCACGCTGGTCATCCCCAGCGCCTTCAGCGAAGGTTTCGTGCCGGAAGGAGGGGAGAAGACCGGGAAGGCGCTATAGACTCTCGTAATGGGACCAAAGACTCACGATGACGACGGTGCCATCGTAGTCGATGTCATCTACTGTGACGGGCTCTTCGACAACCTTGTACACGAAGCGGTGCTTGAGGTTGATGCGCCGTGAGAACAGCCCCGTGAAATTGCCCACGAGCCCTTCGTAGGGAGGAGGCGACTGAAAGGGATTCTGCTCGACGATGGACACCAGCTGTCCTGCCTTCTTGCTGAGTCCCGCTTGCTTGAGCTTCTTGAAATCCTTCTGGGCCTGTTTGTTCAACGTGACGAGATACATGGTCGCCTACCAGTCGAATTCACTTGCCGGCACGCAATCGGCGGGGTCGGTGGCTAGGCCTTCGGTAAGGGTTTCCGTCATGCCGGGAATACCCATGAGGTACAGCGTCTCCTCGATGGCGGCCCAGTCGTCCTCCCCAATGAGCACGGCGCCCTTGCCCTTGCTGTTGGTAATGGCGATGGGCCGACTCTCATCGTTGACGCGGGCAATGGTGCGGTACAGGTCTTGTCGCAAGGCGGTGGCGGTAATGGAAGTCATGAGAAATCCTTTCCTCGGTGGCTGCCATACTACCGTACATAAAAACGTACGTCAATAAGCGAACAAGCAACTTTGTCATAGTCTGTCCTACATTTTCTCTTGACAAGCTATGACAAAGTATGACAGACTAGGGCAAGAAGAATCCGGCCGATTCTATTCACAGTCAGAGGAGCCTCGCGAATCGCGTATACAGCGCCCGCGAGGCACAGGGGAAGTCCGGCGGCGTGCGCCCCATGCGCGGGGAGCGTTCGGCCGTCAGCGGCAACCCCGCTATTAGAGGAGGAGAGATGTCGGAGGACAAAACCCCAAAGACCACCCTCACCCGCCGAGGATTCTTGAAAGCCACGGCGGCAACGGCTGGTGCTGCTGCCGCAGTTGTCGGCGGCGGTGCAGC
>OLQE01001334.1_pt1 | contig 13829 bp, 14 predicted proteins | sample 1643161 | NCBI WGS metagenome assembly OLQE01 (sample SAMEA3136650, study PRJEB25190) | human gut metagenome | reverse complement strand
TCGATACGAGCCGCTACCTGCGAAGCGAGCTCTGGCGCGGGAGCGCGGAGCACTTCCTCATGCAGCTTTGTCAGCTCGCGGCAAAGCGCCGCAACGCGCGTCGGGAACACGCTGGCCACGGATTCGAGCGTTGCAGCGACGCGATGGGGAGACTCATAGAACAAAAGCGCTCCCGGCACCGTCATGAGCTGCTGCAAGCGCCGCACGCGCTCGCCCGCCTTACGCGGCAGGAACCCCTCGAAAAAGAAGTGGTCACAAGGTATCCCCGATGCAACGAGCGCTGTCACACATGCCACCGGACCGGGAACGACCTCCACCGACACGCCCGCCTCTCGCGCCACGTCCACGAGCACCTGCCCGGGGTCCGACACCCCCGGCATGCCCGCATCGGATGCAAAGGCGAGCGTCTCGCCCGCCAGCATGCGATCGACCAAGGAAGGGGCGCGCCCAGCAATCACGTTCTCGTCACAGCGAATGAGCTGCCGCGACACGCCCGCCGCCGAGAGCAGCTTCCCCGTCACACGCGTATCTTCGCAGCACACGGCGTCGGCCACGCGAAACGCCTCGACCGCGCGGGGCGAGAGGTCGCCCAAATTGCCGATCGGCGTTCCTACAATGAAGAGTTTTCCCTGGTTAGCCATGACGTCTATGAGGTTTCGCTAGTCGAGCATCGCGCGCTCGAGCGTACCGAGCGCAGCGCGGGCGTCCCACGCCGCTATGCGCTTCTCGGTCTTCCAAGTCTGGAAGAACCAGCCATAGGCATCCGCAAACGAAGCCATCTGGTTCGAGATGAACACGCGCTCGTATGCTGCGCGGCCCTCGGGCGTGACCGACACGTTCGAGAACACAGCGGCTCCGGACCACTCGCCGACGATGACTGGGAAGCCGGCCGCACGAGCCTCTTTAATCAGCCGCCTGTTGCGCGCGATCGCAGACGAGAGGCCCTTGGGCGTCGTGATGTCGATCGCCATCTCATCGCGGTAATGGTACAGGTGAACGTCCATGCACACGTTCTTATACTGGTCGCCCCGCATGAAATGCTTCCATGCAGACGGATAGCCAGAGGCCGAGAAAACTACCATCTTCTCTTCAGGCATGTGCATGCGCACGATTCCGTAGGCGTCGCGGTAAAAGTTTCGCAAGTAGTGGCTCGGTATGCCATCGGTCGTGGTGAAGAGGTTCTTGCGCACGCTCATGATGGGCGAGTCGAGCAGCTCGATGCCCATGATCTCCGCACGCATACCATATCGCGTAGCCAGGCGGTCGAGCACACCGAGAGCGATGTGCCGCCCGTTGGCCGAGGAATGCCAATCGACCGTGGATTCCGGCGTGCTCCGAGAATTATTCGAATCTCCTTGGCCGCCCGGAACCGTTGCCAAATCGAGCAGCACCTGCATGCCGAACTTCTTCGCCCATTCGAAGGCGCGGTCGATGTAATCGACGAGCGGGATATAGACCTCGCTGTCGCCCTGAGAGCCAAAGGCGTACCACGGCACCGGCAGGCGCACTGCATTGAGGCCAATGGCCGACATGCGGCGGAAATCATCCTCGGTGATGAACGTCTCATAATGCTGGCGCATGCGCTCGTTGTAGGCAACCGAGCCGAGCGCGACCTGCAGCTCCACTTCGTTCGAAGCACCTGTGGCGGCGAACAGCGAGGGGGTGACCCACGGCTCGGGTATGAACCATCCCGAAAGGTTGACTCCACGGATTCGCTCCATCGCTTCCCTCTCCTCATCAACGGCGCGCCCGACCTATTCAATCCGAAAACCATCTTGCTTGCCGCGTTTTACTCGCCTAACGCACCTAGGTGAACTATGAGTATAGCGCCATAGAACGAACTTTGTTCGATATCGCATATTTTGACTTGACGCTTACCGTCGATTTGGTATAGTTATCGAGCTGTCCTGCTTACAGCACCCGGTCAGATAGCTCAGTTGGTAGAGCAGAGGACTGAAAATCCTCGTGTCGGGGGTTCGAATCCCTCTCTGACCACCTTCGAAGTTTGCGGCCCCGGAAACGGGGCCGTTCTTGTTTTCCGCCCAATCCGCGACCCGGCATGCTGCGAGGGGGCTTTCCGCTCAGCGACTTCTCACATCGTCTTTCCGGGTACCGTCATCAATCTGCTAAACCGTTGTTGCCGCCGGGCGCCGCCATCAACCCGCAGAGAACCGTTCAATTGCACACCAAGCCCCTGGGCACGACCGAATGCGCCACGGCGGAACGCTATCGAACCGAGCCAGCACTTCGCCTTCAGGGCCTGCGAAAACGATATCAATCGCCCGTCGCATAAACCATGTATGCACCGACGCGCAGCCCGGAAACACCATGACGATCAAAGCATCATCCAGCCCATCCATCTTTGATGGAACGCACGCCACCAAACCAAGCAACCGGCGTAGCGGGCTTGCCGCGATGACGACCATGCGATCGTCCCAGCCCAAGCGCCGCACAACGCGACCGATTGCTTGCCCATCGAGACGATTGGCCCTCGCAAGCCTCTTTATGTGCGAGCGGCCCTCTCTCTTCATCACATCACCACCCCCGGTCTCCAGGGATCGACCGTCACATCACGATGATGCGCCAACGCGACCGGCGCACCGAGATCGACACCCGCAATGGAAAGAGAACTCGGCCAAGGCCTCATGCGCATCGAACATCGATAGGTTCGCAAGCCCCCAATCAGGGTGAGGAGGTCATCCCCCGAGCTAGCTCCCCCTTCGGTGCACGTCACCTCAATCTCCACGTCGTAGCCGGCCATGGCACCCTCTATCTGAGATTCGATCACACTCACGCCGTCATCAGCTGGGCCGTCGCCTTCGCCCGAGGGCGAGACGGCATGCGCGGCCACGATATCGGGGGCGATTCGATCGAACCGAGCTGTCGCAGCTACAAACAACATGATGTTGTATACGATGAGCGCGAGAACGAGGAGTACGGGGACGACGACCGCCATCTCAACAGTCGCCTGCGCCCGTTCTTCTCCTGCCAAGCTGCACCGATGATTGGCTCGACCCGTGGGTGCCAGCCATATGCCACCCTTACGTCTCAGCCACGAGGGCGTAGCGCACTTCCCGCGCACTATCGCAAGCAAACGCGAATGTAGTCGCATGCGCATCATGGTTTGCCCTCCGCCGACCCGACCACATCCGAAAGGCGTATGGTGAGGGGGATTGACCCTCCTCCCGGCAGGGGAATCTCAGCGATCGTGAAAGACGCGGACAAAACCTCTTCGCCGACCTCGTACTGGAGCGCCTGCAACAACGCCGAGGGGTCGGTCGTTCCCAAGGGAATGGAGCGCAAAAGTTCCTGAGCATTAGTTAGGGCAGGAACATCTGCATGGGGGAGAACGTTACCGCTATCGGTAAGAACCGGCTTAAGCGAACTCAGGTCAACCGGCTCGAAGCCAAGGCCGCGCACCGCGCTGTCAATCCGGTCACTCAACCATGACGCTATAGGGCCCATCCCAACAGCAGATAGCCCGCCGATAAGATCATCCATGAGCGCCGATAGCCCGGCGCTCACATCCCCGTACGAAACGAGCAGCGAGCCCCATAACCCCATGACGTCATCAATCAATCCAACCGCGCCGCCTCCGCCGGTTCTATGCTCAAGAGAGCTGAAGAACGACGACAAGACGTTGTTCGTATTGGTCGCGGCATCGGGCGCGAGCACGGCAGCGGACAGCGCACCCCGTCGCGACAGGCTCGGGCTTTCGGCGAACGTTGAGTCAAGGTTATCCGGGGAAGACAACTCGCCCGACACCACAAGGGAACCCACGCCGTATCTTCCGGGAGGAGCGATGCGCGGCCGCTTTGTCGAAAGAACCGAAAGCGCCTCATCGAAGGCGTCGCCGGCCGTTTCCGCCGCGCCCTGCGCCGCCCGCTCAAGCTCGAGCTCCTGATTTCGACATGATACGTATGCATCAAGAGCCTCGGTAAAGGCGCGCAAATGGTATTCATAGCCGTTGTCAATCGAAGTCGATGCAGCAGGAACCCTTCCAACATCGCCGATCCCGAAATGGCACACAGGGCATTCGCGAACCGCTCCCGTCTCGACATCGGCGAGAGATCGCAACGGTCCGGCGGCACCCTCAGCTCCGGGGCAAGCCTCCCCATAATGAAGGACAAGCCCGCTTCCTTCGCGAGTCGTTGGCCACACGCTCTCGGTATAGAGCGTTGTCTTGCGGACTTCATCGGTATTGCGCGGCAAGAGCTCCACCGTCGATGTCACCCTGCCGCCAGACTCAACGACATGGGCGCTTCGAAAATAATCGACCGCATATCGATAGAACGCCTTACGGGCAGCAGAATCGGCAGCCGCCTCGACGCTTGCGTTCTCCGGTTCGTCGTGCTCGAGACGCCATGCGTAATATGACCGCGTTCGATTGAGCGCGACCTCGGGCTCCCAGGTGATGCTCGAGGCATAGTCGGGGTTTTCCGTGCCGGAAAGCGACGAGAGCTTCCCGGCACGCTCTTGCATGTTCCGCCCTTCGCTGCCGCAGTCGGCAAGCCAGGCCTCCTCTTTTGCCTTCGCCGTCTCCTCTGCAGCTGCGGCGAGCTCTTGGGCGGCCTCGTCGAGCTCTCCTGCAGCGTTCTCGATGCCTTCCGTGGAAACCTGCTCCCCTTCAAGCGCGGGGAAATCGGAACCAGACGAAAGCGGCACGGCAAGCGCGGTCCCCGTAAACACCACCTCATCGCTTCCCTGAGCCGCGCACGCGCGCGTGCCGTTTGCAGCAATGACAAACGGCAACGACGACTCGAGTGCCTTTAGCCCCTTCGATGCCGAGGCTGCCAACTTGTTGCGGGCCTCGAGCATGCGCAATCCCGCATTGATCGTCTGAGGCGCAACCGCGTTCACGCCTGGAATCAAGAGCCCAACCAGCCCGGCCCCTGTTACGCAGAGCCCTGCAAGCCCCATGCTCAGCACCGAGGCGTCCAGCACCGTAGCCGCCGTGTGATACGACGACACGACGTTCGCCCCGGCAAGCGCGGTCACATCGGCTGCCACCTGGGTATCTCCGGCGCGTGACATGCTCCAAATCCCACTCGCGATGGCAAACAACAAAGAGAGTATCACGAGGATCGACACCGCAGAGGTGAGCGTCGTATACGCGCCGTCTTCAAGAAACAGATCAATCCCAGCGCTGCGTCCACGTTCCATAGTCGCCCTCCAGCCAACTCGGCCTGCCGTCATAGCCCGCCCGGACCGACATCTCCACATCTCCCTGGCCGTTCACCGCACCGAATGCGTGCGCGAAGGCTCCGATTACCGGCAGCGGCGTTATCGCGCCCGTAATGCAGACCATCACCTCGCCGTCCCCGCTCGATGCCGCCTGCATCTCGATATCCCATGCGAGCGGACCCCCTGCATGGAATATCGAGATATCGGGTACAGCTGCCAGGCGCCTCAGAGCGAATGCCCGAATGCTCTCGTCCGTTTCCCCTTCAGCCGTAACCATCAGTCGCGCTGTTTCCGCCGCCGCAGACTCCATCACGGCGCGCGTGTACAGCACGCAAACGGGCTGCACGGCGAGAAGCAGCAGGGTGAGGAAGACCGGTAGGAGCACCGCGGCTTCCACCGTTGCCTGAGCGCGCTCTTCACGCGCTGCGCTCAAGGCGGCTGACGCCCCGGGCCGCCGCAACCCCTGCCTAATACAGCGAGATATCCAGCAACCCCAACCCATCCAGCGCATGCGATGCTGCCTCTTCGACTGCGCGTGCGAGCGCTCCGTCCGCGCCCGCATGCCAAAGCAACGCCAAGCCCGAGACCATCGCCATGAAAGCGATAACGGTGAGAGCATACTCAAGCGTTGCTTGGGCACATGATTCCTCGGCAATCTCGCGCAGGACGATTGCGCGGCGCTTTCTATCGTCCATATCTCCCTCCCCAAGATGCCCCCTCACCAGACCGGACCCAGCAAGCGCCCGCACCGGCGACACGCTTGGAATGGCCCTCCTCCTGCCCGAACCTAATCCTCTGCATCGTCTGTAGCGAACATCCGAACCGCACGCACCGTCGAAGCCGAATCTTCTTCCAAGGCGGCTACCGTAACCACATCAATGCAGCCAGAACGAGCCTGAACGATAGCGCCCCAAGCATTTCCCTTTAGGTCGAGGTAGCCACTGGAATACAGGTGAGCGCCTTCGACACCCTGATACACCTGGAGCACAGAGCGGGCTGCAGGAACAAGTCCCTCGTCCATGCGAAGCTCAACCGCCACCTGGCCTTCTTCCGCCTCACGATCCGCCGAAAGCCGATCCAGCTCGGCGAGAAGCGAAGCGGCTGTCGAAGCATGGGAATCGCCGGCGCCCGCTTCCTCTTCCCCCGCATCCGAACGCCCCAACAAAGAATCCTGGTCATATGTGGCGTCACCTCCTCCTGCGTCATCGACTCGAGCGGATGTGTCGGCAGAGCCTTCGCCGCTAGAAGCACGTTCCCCCTGGGCACCCTCTTCAACAGCAGACGACACCTCTCCATGCGCCGCCGTACCCTCTAACCGCCCATGCGCAATCGCCCCAAACCCCAACAGAGAGGCAGCAATCACCGCAAGGCAAAGCAAGCCGCGTTCTGAGAGAACCGCCGGTGCGCAGCCCGTCCCCAACCGTTGCCCGCAATCTTCCCTGCGAGCGCACGAAGTCTTTGCCACGCCCACGCATTCGACGCGCTACAAACTGTTAATGCCGTCTGATATGGCATTCCAGAGCTCGCTAACCCTATCCCGGAATGCGATGATCGCAATTATTGCGATTACAACTAATACGCCAACCAAAATGGCGTACTCCGTCGTTCCCTGCGCCTTTTCTTCTGCAACCAGCCTGCTTGCTTCGCCCAGCCGCCTGTTTATGGCATGCATCACGCGCACGCGAATGATGTCCCTTTTCATGGAAAACCACGCCCCTCCGCTTTCAATGGCCCCTCGGCAACTCTGTTGAATCCTCAGCCAACCCTTCATGAACACCCTCCTTACAACATGCCGCTCGCAGCGAGCAGCGGACCCACGATTGACAGCAAGAGCGCTGGTAGAATCAACGTTCCGGTGGGTATGAGCAACTTGACCGGAATACGCTCGATCTCTCGCTCGACATCTGCCCGATGCGCCAGCCTGATTTCCCTACTTTGCCCGGCAAGCGTTTCGCTCAGCGGGGCACCCAGCCCGAGCGCCTGTGAAACCGTTGCGGCAAACGACTCCAAGGCCCTTTCACCCAGCACGCGGGCAACCCTCGAAAGCTCCTCTTCGCGTGTTCCAAGACCCATCTGCCACGACATGCGTGCTTCACTCAAAAGGTCCGCGAGTCGCCCGGTCCGATTGGCGCAATACAACTCGAGTGCAGCATCAAACGAAAGCCCTGCAGACAGCCCGAGCCGTACAACATCAATCATTTCGGAGATCTCTCCAAGGGACGCTCGTCCGCGAGCAGCGTCGGGTGCAAGCGGAACCAGCTCTACGAGCCGGCTTCCCACGGAGCACGCCCTTCCCGCAATCGCCTCGCCAACTGCAACCATCCTGACCAGAGCCTTCTGTCGCTCACCCGGCTCGACCCCCTGAAAAAGCCACAGGAACGTTGCCCATGCACCGCCGACCGCGCAAGGCCCCAACCACGACGCGGACATCACACATCAACCTCCATCATGTGCCGGATGATCCACCACGCAAGCAGGTTTAAGGCAAGGGCAACGGCCACGCTGCCAGCCCCAACGGGCGCTGCAAGGCCCGCCCTGAAGTCGCCTGAGAGCAGCGTGAGCAGACCGACCATCGCCACCGGCATGAGGGCCACCAAGCGCGCCGACATGCGCGCTTGAGACGTTTTCACGTCGAGCCGGCGCGCGAGCTCCATGCGTTCGCCCACCATCTCCGCGGCATCTGCGAGTAGGTCGCGCAGCGGAGCGCCCGTGCGCTGGGATATCTTCAAAGCGAGCGATACGAACCCCAACCCAGGGGCAGGCAGGCGCTCGAGCAAATCGTCAAGCGCCGACGCTGCGGGGACCCCGCAATCTATCGCGTGCGAAACCCTCGTGAACTCCGATTTGACAGGCTCTTGAGCATGACTTCCCACGAAGCGCATACCTTGGGCAAGCGAGTGCCCCGAACCGAGCGCGATGGCAAGCGCGGCGAACGCCTCCGGCATCTCCGCCTCTATGCGCCGCTCTTCCGAGCGCTTCCTCCGAGATGACCGTAAGCCCAGAACGCCCCAAAACGCCACAAGGCCTGCGGCGAGCCCCCACAAAGAGAACGAGACGATAGCCCCCGCAAGGCCGCAGGCGGCATCGGCGCACAACAGCATGCCAAGCTTGGTAACGTAGTCCCCACCATCGAAAGGAATCTCCATCACGTAACGCCGTACCACGGAATTTCCTGAGATCTGCTGCGGAACCATCTCGCCCAGCCTTCTCGAGAAAGCGAGCAGCCCCTCTTTCATCCCTGCTACCGAGACTTGCCGTGCACCCGCAGAGGTGGGCACGGAGCGCCCTGGCACGCCCCCTACCGAAAAGCAGCCAAACAGGCAGGCCGTGCTCACAGCCACAAGCGCCCCGATCACGAAGGGCATATATCGCGCCATGCCGATACCTCCTCTTCTGTAAGAACATGAGCCTCGAGCGCTTGGGCGATAAACGGCGGCTCCCGCACAAGCTTCCACGCTCCGGCAGCACGGTCGAAGGTCACATACTGCTCGAGCTCTACGCCTCCCCCCGCCCCTCTCGCCACCCCTGAATACGATGACACGAATCTCCTGCCATCGGCCCGGCGTTCAGACATGACGATTCCATCGAGTGCCATCGCGATCTGCTCTTCAATAAGCTCGGAGGGAAGATTGATGCCGTAACGTGCAAGCAGCGTGAGGCGCACGACGGCTTCCTCCTCGGTTCCCGCGTGCAAGGTCGTGAGCGATCCGTCATGCCCGGTGTTCATGGCCTGCAGCATATCGATGCATTCCGCCCCTCGCACCTCTCCTACCACGATGCGGTCGGGCCTCATGCGCAGGGCGTTTGTTACCAAGTCTCGTATCGTCACCTCACCCTCCCCCTCTATCGATGCCGCACGGGCCTCGAGCCTCACCACATGCGGGTGCCGCGAGAACTTGAGCTCTGCGGAATCCTCAATAGTCACGATGCGCTCGCCTACGGGAATCTCGCACGACAGAGCATTGAGCAGCGTGGTCTTGCCCGACCCCGTACCGCCTGCAACCGCAAGGTCCTGGCGGAGCGACACCGCGCACGAGAGAAGCTGCGCATACCATTCGGGCAGAGAGCCCAGGTCAACGAGCTCTTTGAGCGAACTGATGCGATCGGAAAACTTACGGATGGTGAGGATGGGCCCATCGATCGCGATAGGTGGAATCACCGCGTTAACGCGGTAGCCCTGGCTCAGGCGCGCATTGACGATGGGGCTACGTTCGTCGATACGCCTACCCAAGGGAGAGATAATGCGATCGATGAGAATACGAATCTGCTCGTCATCATCAAAGAGCCTCCCCATGGCATGCAGCGTTCCCGCCTGCTCAAAATATGTCGACATGCATCCGTTGACCATTATCTCTGTGACCGAATCGTCTTCGATGAGGGGTTGGAGCGGCCCAAGCCCTACTACATCGTCCAAGACCTCGACCACGACCTCTTCACGGTCCTCTTGGCTGAGCTCTCCCGTATCCCGTGCGTTAATCACCGCTTCCACCGCGGGACGCAGCTCTTCGCGAGAATGCCTTGTGTCGGAATCTCGAGCTAAACGCGCCACCTCGGCAAACCCCACGCGGTCGAGCATATCGCGCTTCGCATCTCGCACAATGGCGCGAAGAGAGCGCGACGCCCTTCCCCGCGGCGCGTGGCCTCGCCCGCCCGAATCGAGCTGGCCTTCACTCCTTCTTACGCGCTCAAATCGTTCAAAGACGCTCACGAGGCCTCACCGAGCCTCTTCCAAGGCAACCGCAGGCGAGGCCGCCCAGAAACCTCCTGGACGCCGTCTGGCACATCGGCACCTATCGAGCAACCAAGCTCGCGCAGCAAGCTGCGGGTAAACGCATGGATGCTTCTGCCGAACGCATCCTGAGCGCGCACGGCATCCTCTATGCGTCCAAACGAGAGAAGCGATGCGAGCGCACTTCCCCCGTCGGGGATGCGCGTCTTCGCGCTCAGCGACGCCGCCATCTCCAGGCGCATCGCCTCCTCTTCGGTGCAGGCGCGCTGCCCGAAGCGATTAACGACGCAGGCCATGCGCGTCCGCGGAACGCCTAGCCGGCTGACCATGCTCACCGCTCGCTCGAGCGCCGTCACCGCACCCACCGCATGGCCGCATACCATAAGGCAACGATCGCAGCCTGCGACCGCCCCCGCCACGGCATCAGTCCACGTGCGGGACGTGTCAACGAATACGACATCCGATTCCCGGCGAAGGACGCCGATGAGCATCTCGACCGCGCGCCCAAGCAGCTCCGCGCGCTCGGGTGTGGCGATGGGGCCCCACAGCGTTAGCCCGGGCCCCACGCGCATCGAAGACCTCACGATTGCAGCCTCATCCAACGGAGCGCTTCCCATTTGGTTCGCAAGCAAACCAAGGTCATGCAGCGTTTCTACGCCAAAGAGCTCGTAAAGGTTGCCGAACATGAGATCCAAGTCGAGCACGGCGGTCCGAAGGCCGGCATGCGCAGAGCAAGCCGCCATCGCAGCGATGAGCGTTGTGGCTCCGCTCCCTCCCGCACCGGAAACCGCACAGATTACCGGCGCTCGACGTTCGCTAGCTCCCTCCACATGAGATGTGTCCACGTGCGGCGAAATCTCCTCGCCACTCGGTCCAGGCGCCGCATGATCCGGGCCCGCAGTTTGAGATCCTCCCATGCACCGCAGGTCTTCCGCGCGGCATGGCGCAAAAGGCACCTCATCCGGCTCATCGAGGTCGGCCAGGTCATCTTGCGTATAGGACGGCGAACATCCATCCTGGACCCGAGGCACCGGTTCGTGAACGGCTTCCGTTGCGTTACAGGCAAGCCTCGTGGGTGCACAAGGCACCTCGAGCCCAGGCGTGGTATCGAGAGGCGGCGTCTGAGCCTCGCGGTTGCAATCCCTTCCCATGCATGCCCCATCAGCGCATCCGCGCCGCATCTCTTCCCTCGAAACAGGCACAACCTCCGCTGCGCCCGCGTGAAATAGCTGGGCGATCCACGCTGGATCGAGCTCGGAAACCATAACGACGGCACGGCACGGCACCTGAGACGACGCAACCTTGGCCAGCAAGGCAAGCAGCTCATCGCGCATGCCTTCGTCGTCCAGCACTACCACGCCATCAACCGGCTCGGATAATGCCGCGAGCACCTCCCCAAGAGCCTGAACCCCATCAAGCCAGAGCAGACGCGCGCCCACCTCTCGCGACTCTATCTCACGCTGAACGATCCTGCGTTCGTTACGCGGGCAGCACGCAAGCCATACCGCATCCTTCATCGCGCGTCGCCCCCTTCATCCAGCTCATCCGTCGGGGTACCGGTGCTCGCCGCGCTGGACCCTTCACCGACGGCATCGCTCGAGGCCTCGGTATCTACTGAATCATCTGAAGCGCCCGCATTGGCTCCCTCACCAGGAGCCGCAAGAGTGATCGTCCCCTTTGCCGTTGCAGCCAGCACTTCCGTTACGCGGTCGGGCTCAATGGCCAGCGTTACCCAGCTCAAATCTCCGCTCGCCGCTCCCTCCCCCTGTGCGCTGGTATCGATTACATGCGCCCCGCATAACCAATCGGCCACGCCGTTTGCGGAAACATAGACGTCAACGCTCGTGCCCGGCTCGATAGAACCTCCCACGGCATGGGCGGCATCGACGCCCACCGAGACCGCAACCCGGCCTTCGGGTATATCCAAAGACCCGCTTCTCGTCTCAAAGTACAAGGGGCAGAGCACCGCCTGCTCCGGAATCGCCGAGGTCGCCTGCCTCCCGATCACATCATCGGCCGAGGTGAGCGCACCGGAAGGAAGCATGCCTGCAACCCATTCCTCAACGCGCACGCATCCTTCATCGATCGTTTCACCCGCATCGATGTCGCGCGACGCCACACAGACGCTCACAAGATCCCCTCCATATGCCGCGAGCATCTCCTGTCGTTCCTGCTCTGCCCCCGCCTGCAGGGACGCTCCGTACCACAGGCTCAGCGCAGCGGCAAGAAGACCCGACGCAACGCTTGCGATCAACCGCTTTCCCTGCTTCATCTGCCGCCCCCTCGCTTGAACCATCGTGAGGAACTTCGTCCTTGATGCCATTGTCGCGAGGGACCAATCCAGAGCAGGCGTCAACCCGATAAAGTGAGAGACCCGCTGACAAAACGCAGGTGGAAAACTAAACGCCCAGCTCCTATTCAGTTGTTTCTTTATGCATTACTCGAGCGCAAAGGAAGCGAGGCGGCCACCCTGCCAGCCTCGCACGCACAGGAAACGAAAAGGGGATTCATCTTTTGGAAGAACCGATGCATCACCAATCAAGCGCCTCGGCGCGCTCCCCGGCATCCCAGACGCCGCGACAAGACCAATCTACAGGTGGATATCAGGGTCCAGACTCTGCGCACTTACGCGCATCTCAGATGCCAACCCCTTGAACACCTCGAGGCGCAACTCGTCAACCTCTCCCGCCTCGACCGCAGCCCGTACCGAGCATCCAGGTTCATGCGTATGCGTGCAGTCGTTGAACCGGCACCCTCTTGACGCCTCGACTATCTCGGGGAACGCTCTGGCAAGCCCGCGCTCATGACCCACCAGGGGCAGGCTGCGCAGCCCGGGAGCATCCGTCACCACACCGCAAGAACCCGGCAGCTTGACCATCACGCGCGCGACCGTCGTGTGCCTGCCCGCATCGTCACGGGCGCGCACCGCACCGGTTTCGAGCGCATCGTGTCCCAGCAGCGTATTGAGCAGCGTCGATTTGCCCGCGCCCGATTCTCCCAGAATCATGGAGCAGGTACCCGCGGGCACGCAGGTGCGCACGCCGTCGAGCCCCTCTCCCGTCGCGGACGACGTCACCACGACGCGGACCCCGCCGCCCACAAGGCGCCGCACGCGAGCCACCTCGCCCTCGCGCTCTTCCTCAGAGCAGCGATCTGCCTTGGTGAGCACCACGATCGGCTCGGCGCCACAGTCTGCCGCGAGCACGAGCGAGCGCGCGATACGCCCAAGCAGCACCTCGCCGGCACCAAGTGGTTGAACGACAAGAATCGCATCCACGTTCGCGCATAGAACCTGTCGCTCGCCGCGATTTTTACCGCGCCACCGCTCGAACACCGTGCGGCGCGGCAAAACGCGCTCGATGACGCCCATATCGTGCCCGGGAGCAAGCCTCAGCGCGACCCAATCTCCCACGGCGGGGAGCAGGCCATCGCCCTTCTCCTTATCCTGTTTGGCGAATCCAACGGCATGTTCCGCGCGCAGCATGCGCTCCGCAGTCACCACCAACGGAAATCCGCGGTCGAGGCGAACTACACATCCTAAATGCATTTCACCAGGCGTTTCCGCCGCCGCGCAGAAGGCCTCGAACGCCGCGCGCTGCTCGTCGCTCGGCCGCACATCCGTGAACGCCGGCACGTCCTCCAGCGCATCGATCTTAGGCAGCGCGGCGCCTACACGCGCAGCATCGGCCGGCCCCATCGCGGCCCTTCCACGCTTGCCGCGGCCAGCACCTTTGCTCCGCGCCCGTTTTGCCATGCAACCGCCCTTCAACACATCGACATACGCTGCTCATCTTACCGCACAGCCCCTCACTCAAAAACGCTCGAACCTCGAACTCATTCCAGAGCCCGCCGGTAAGTAAACAGGAACAGAACGCGCTGCAGAAGCGCACACTATCCCACACGTCCAGAGAATGGT
>OLQE01001333.1_pt1 | contig 13838 bp, 7 predicted proteins | sample 1643161 | NCBI WGS metagenome assembly OLQE01 (sample SAMEA3136650, study PRJEB25190) | human gut metagenome | reverse complement strand
ACGAGAAATTGTATTTTATGATAGTATTGATATTGAAAGTATTACTGTAGCCATGCCTACCCTGCATATTAACAGAATTCCGGCCGATTGGGCAGATTATGGAGGTATTCCTGTGGAGTTTGGAGGAACCGTGCGTTTTTCCGGTGCATTGACGGAGTCGTTTCTAGTTCGCAATGACGGGGAAAGTGATGGTGATTACGCGGAACGGGTGGAGACCTCCCGCAGGGTGAAACTTGAATCAAATATTATTGTGGAAGGGGGACGGCTGGTTCTTGAATACGGCATGAACCTGGCGAATGAGAGTGGGGATGTATGGCAGGGAAGTTCAAGAGTGGAGCAGGACAAACCGGTGTTTAACCTGGCCGGCGGAGTGCTGGAAATGACGTCCGGTTCATCCATCAGCGCCCAGCAGGTGATTGTTTCCGGCCATGGCAGCGGCGCTATCCTGCGGGTGGGAGCCGCTCCCATCGGTTCCGACAGTTGGGAGGGGAAGACCTATGAACTGCCTTCCCTTTCCGCTGTCACCATTGACATGTCCCACGGGTTTGACTGGGATCTCATGCCTTTCTCGGAACGGGGGGACAGCGGTATCAACATCACCGCCTCCGGGGAATTTTTACTGGGGGGAACCATTGGAATTGCGGATACGCTGGATGATTACGCCTCCGCCGCCTGGGGAAGGGACCGGGAGTTTGTCATTTTTAATATGGATTCTTCCAGCAAACGGCCGCAAGGAGAGCTGAAAGGGGTTATTTCCAATACGACCCAGTCATCCACGGTTGATTCTCCCTATACCTACGGCGGTACCTGGGAATATGAATGGCGCGACATGGATGGAGATGGAGAAGATGACCAGCTGTTGGCAATTTGGAAACATGAAGCCGGATGCCGCCCGGATCAGGTCCGTCCGGAGCAGGCTGGAGAGCTTGCTCTCAATTCCCTTTGGAGTTCCGCTTCAAACGCGGCTTCTCTTGGGAATACTGCGTTGGCGCAGTTAACCCCGGTGCGGTTGTATCAGCGGTATGCACGCAATGTATGGGGAATGGGGCTGGGGGATTTCGCCCGCCAGCGTTCCCGGGGCGGCGTAGATGGTTATGACTATGACGGGGGCGGATATTCCGTTGGCATGGATTCCGATTTTGGAGGAAAGAGCGGGATATGGGGGATAGCGTTCGGACAAATGCACGGTTTCAGCAGGAGCCGGGATTTTAATGGGAGGATTACCCAGGATTCCCTGATGGGGAGCATTTATTGGGGGCGGATATTCCGCTCCGGCGAGCGTTCCCTGTGGACGGTGAAAGCCGATCTTACTTGGGGAATGACTGATAACTGCATGAAAAGCCGGTTCAGCAACGGTATGGACGCTCATGGGGAATGGAACAATAGAACGTGGCTGGTCCAGGCGGAAGTTTCCAGAAGCATTCAGTATGCAGGAGGATGGACTGTGTCTCCGTTTTTGAGGATGGAGTTTACACATGGCACGGAGGCTTCTTTTCTTGAAGACGGCAGCTATGCCAGAAAATTTGAAGGAGCGGTTTTGCGCCGGTTGTCCATCCCGGCAGGTGTGAGTGTTGAGAGAAGTGGTGACTGGAAAGGCAGGCACTGGACGCAGGTGCTCCGCCTTTCCTATGTGGGAGATGCTATTCAGGATGTGCCGGAGGCTTCCGTTTACAGCATATACAGCGACATTTTCTGGAGGGCCCGTGGTGTCCAACCAGCCCGCCATGCCGTACGCGTGGAGTATGATGCCGCCTTGCAGTGGAATGACCGCTGGACGGTTTATGCCGGTTATGGCATGGAAGCCCGGGGAAGCTCCGTGTACCACCGCGTAAATGCGGGTGTATCCAGGGCGTTTTAGGAAACATCAGCACGGATAGAAAAAAGGGCACGTTTTCGAAGGAAACGCGCCCTTTTTTGATACTGCGGGGGGGATGTTCCGGCAGGGGAGGACAGCTACAATGTTTTGCCGTTCGGCCACATCAGCATCCGTTTCAGGAAGCGTTCGTTGTTGACGGTGATCTTCGGGAAGAGGCGTTTGCTGGATTCCTTGAGCGCCCTGATGGCGTCTTCACCCTGCAGCGGCGTGCGGCCGGATTCGTCGATGATGGTGCGCAGCCATGCGGTCTGCGGCATGCCGCATGCTTCCACGGCCTTGAAGGGCATGCGTTCCCTCCAGTTGGTCCCTCCCGTAGTGCCGGGAATATTGAGCCGTTTGTTGATGCCGAAGAGAGCAGGCCAGAGAATGGCCGCATAACGGGAACGGGAACGGAACAGGGCGTTGTACATGGCCGTCTTGATTTCCTGGTTCCAGTAGGAAAGACAGGTTTCAGGCTGCATGCCGGAGAAATCCGCAAACCATTTCAGAAGGCGCGCTCCGTCCTCCGCCTGGCGCACGATGTTTTCCTGTTCCGGGCTGGACGGCGTTTTGGGGGAGCCGTTCTCCCACAGGCCCAGCTTGCGGGCGTGTTCGATTTTCGCGTAGCTGTCGTTCCATGTCTGCATGATGGTTTCGAAATCATGCGTTCCGAACGCCGCAAAGGAGCATTCGTGATACTCTTTTCCAGATGTAATGGTTCCGTCCGCCTTGATTTCCCAGTGGGGAATTTTGAAACCGGGGATATCCAGCTGGCGCATGTTCGGGCGCACGTAGTCCGGAACGCAGCCCAGGTCTTCCCCCACCACGCTGACGCCGGGAGCGGCGGAAAGCAGAAGGCGCAGGTACAGGTCCCCGTCCGCCAGGTTCATGTTGCGGTCCGCAGCATTGTCATCCCCGCGCGGCTTGAAGCCGGGCAGCCTTCCGCCCGTTCTCTGGGCCGCCTGATCGGGGGAAAGCGGCAGGAATACCCCGTTTTCCGTGGGTTTCCACGGGAAGGAGTAAATGCGGTAAAAGCCCAGGATGTGGTCGATCCTGTACATGCTGAAAATCTTGGTGCAGTATTTTACCCGGCGGCGCCACCAGGCGAAGTTGTCCTGCGCCATGACATCCCATCTATACAGCGGAATGCCCCAGTTTTGCCCCCATTTGGCCGTGAATGGGTCTTCCGCATAGCTGCCTTCCGCCGGGGCTCCTCCGCACCATTCCGTGTCAAACAGGTGGCGTTCAAAAAAGACGTCGGCGCTGGAAAGGGAAACGCCAATGGGGATATCCCCCATCAGCTTCACATTGCGTTCGTCCGCATAAATACGGATGAATTCCCACTGTTTTTCACAGAGCCACTGGAGCCAGCGGGCAAAATCCTTTTCTTCCTCGTAATCGGCGGCAATGGCCTTGGCCCGCGCCGGATCCTGTTCCGGCCAGTGCCACCAGATTTCCGTGCCGAACAGGTCGCAGAGAACCTGGAAACAGACAAAGTCTTCCAGCCAGCTTCCCTGTTCTTTCACCCATTCCCTGAATTTGGGCATAATGCACTCATATTCCGGTTTGGTTTTGAAATTGTTCCAGGCTCCCCGCAGAATCCACATTTTCCAGAATCTGACCTTGGGGTAGTCCACCAGATCCGGGCCGGAGGGCTGTTCCCACGGCAGCGTGTCCCCCGTTTCATTGAATACGCGTTCTTCCAGGCCGGGTATGGTCCAGGGTTCCAGGGAAAGGTACAGGGGTTCCAAAGCTACGGAGCTGATGGCGGAATAGGGGGAGGGGCATTCGTCCCTGCCCAGGGCATTGACGGGGAGCAGCTGGAGGAACCCCACATGGGCATCCGCCGCCCAGTCAATCCATTGGCGCAAGGCCGTCAGGTCCCCGATTCCGTGGTCATTGTTACGGCGCAGGGAGAACAATGGCAGAACTACGCCGGCTAATCTTTTCTCATCCATATCAGAACGCATTACTTGAGCGGTTCCCCCGGATGGACCTGCGTCAGCCGTTGGAACAGTAAGCACCAGAATAGCATTTCCGGCAGGAAGGCGGCAAGCTTAATACGTTGTCTCCGCGCCATGCTTTGCGGTTTTTCCTGGGAAGTGGAGCAGGGGGACGGTAAGACAGGCTGTTTTTTTCCGCCGCAGGAATAGACGCCTTACCGGGAATCCGATTATTTGTCCGGGATGCAGTTCGGAAGCGGCATGGTTTTCTCTGCGGGAAACAGCATGAACCGGAGGGAAAGGCGGAATTTTTCTTTTAGAAACAGTCTCTGGCGGAAACAGGCGCAAATTCTGCTTCCATCCGTAATCCCCGGCAATTAAGATAATCTGCAAATGAAATTGCTTTTTCTCCCTTCCGCTTTGCTGGTGCTGCTGGCCTCCTGCGGTCCGAACAAGCATGTGAATGCCTGGGACCGCCAGAGTTCTGCGTTGGATCCCGTGGGAATCACTTCCAAGAAAATGGCGGCTAAAAACAAGGCGGAGCAGGCATTTTACAAACCTGGGGAAGCCGTTACGTTCAAGAAGGACAGAATGATGGTGTTTGAACAGAATCCGGAAAGTAATTTTTCCACAAGCGGAACCGTCAGGGGTGGGGTGAAAACCGGGAAGGTGCTGGTCTGCGGGGATTTGTTCGCCAAAGTCGAATTTAAAGACGGCAGCCAGGGTTACGTAAGCCTCTCGGAGATTGTTAATCCGCAGGAAATGATGGGTTTTTATCCTGTTTCCGCTTCCGATCTAATTGGTCCGGACGGAGCTTTGCTTCCTTTGCCCTCAAACATGGGCGCCGTCAGCCCGGAAGCCGCCGCTTCCCGTGAGCTGGATATATCCCGGATGAATACCTCTCTGGTTCCTGTTCCGAATTCCGTTTCTCCGTCGGGAGCTGCGTCTCAGGAAGCTCCTCCGGAAAACCTTCCCCTGCCTGAATCCAGCGTGAAGCAGTAGGGCCTTTGCAGAAAATCCGGAAAGCCGGGCGGAAAACAGGAGGCAATATACGTCGGCCTGCGCTTCGCCTGTATTTTTGTTCCCGGGTTCTTTCCGACAGGCACGGAAGCAATTTTATTCCGCCGTCAATTCATACGCAACGGCATCCGTTACGGTGACAGTGGCGAATTGCCCGACGGGCAGCGTCAGAGGAACGGAGACGGTTCCGTCAATGTCCGGAGCATCCCATTCCGTTCTGGCGACTCCGGGAGCATCCACCAGCACGCGTATTTGCCTGCCGATTTGTTCCTGGCCCGTTTCCGAAGCGAGACGCGCCAGCAACAGGGTGGCTTCATTGTAGCGGCGAGCCTTAGTGCGGTGGTGCACCTGGTTGGGCATCTTGTAGGCTTTTGTCCCTTCCTCCCGTGAGAAGGTGAAAATGCCGGCGCGTTCAAAACGGAATTCCTCGATAAACTCCATCAGTTCCTGATGGTCGTCTTCCGTTTCTCCGGGGAATCCGGTGATGAAGGTGGTGCGGATGGCGATGCCCGGAACGGCCTTCCGGATATTCCGGAGCAACGTGCGGATATAGTTTCCGTCCGTTACGCGCTGCATGGCGTCCAGCATATTATCGGAAATATGCTGGAGGGGAATGTCTACATAGCGGGCCACTTTGGGGCATTCCGCGATGGCTGCGGTCAGTTCGTCGCTCCAGTGGGCGGGGTGGGTGTAGAGCAGCCTGATCCAGAATTCTCCCTCAATGGCGTTCAGAGCGCGGAGCAGGGAAGCCAGGGATTCTCCGCGGGAGGAATCCACCGCGCTGCGGCGGTTTGGGCGCGCATCCGTCCATTTATCCATGCCGTAATAGGTGATGTCCTGCGCGATGAGGCAGATTTCCTTCACGCCGGACCGGATAAGGGTTTCCGCTTCACGCACTACGTCCTGCTGGGAACGGCTGCGGTGGCGTCCGCGGATCATGGGAATGATGCAGTAGGCGCAGCCGTGGTTGCAGCCTTCCGCTATCTTGATGTAGGCCGTGTGCGGCGGGGTAAGGCGGTAGCGCGGCGTGTTCCAGTCAGGAACGTACCTGCATTTTCCTTCAATGAAGTTCCGGTCCTGTATGGTCCGGTCCATCACTTGAGTGATGATTTCCGGCAGTTTGGTGATTTGGTCCGGACCGATAAAGGCGTCCACCTCCGGAAGCAGGGCGGGCAGTTCCTTCCGGAAGCGCTGGGACAGGCAGCCCGCCACGATGAGTTTCTGGTTTTCCGGATAAGCCCCATTTTCCCGGGCACGCACGATGTCCAGAATGGCATCGATGGCTTCCTGCTTGGCCTGGTCAATGAAAGCGCAGGTATTGACCACCATTACGTCCGCGAGTTCCGGTTCCGGAGTCATGGTCATGCCGGCTTTTTGCAGGTGGCCGATCATGATTTCAGAGTCAACCAGATTCTTGGGGCAGCCCAGGGAAATGAGTCCAACGGTGAGAGGCATGGCAGTAGATAAGAAGCGTGATGGCGTCAATCCCCGGAGGGGGAGTCGTCCTTGACGACGACGAGGTCGAATGGCCGGATGTCCACGACGCGCACAGGGGTACCCTTAATCAGTATGCCTTGTCGAGAGAAAACCTCGCATATTTCGCCATGAATCATGGCTTTTCCATTGGGTTTCAGCTCCGTGACGGCGTTCCCGCGGTCTCCTACCTGAACGCGCGCGATATTGACCGCTTCCCCGGCGGAACCTCCGCTGACCGTGGCGTTGGTAACGCGGCGCATCAGGATGGAATCCGGGAGGTATTTCATCAGCAGGGCAATCAGAAGGGAGCCTCCGGTCAGGCCCAGGGCCAGTTTCAGAAGGGGGATGCCCAGGACTGCCGCCAGCGTGTTGACGTCATCCCACTGTCCGTCCCGGATGATATGGTCCCATTCCCAGGAGCTGACCATGCCGCCGAACAGGGCCAGAAAGATGCAGACGCCGCCCGCAATGGCCGCAATGAATGTGCCCGGGATAACGAAGAATTCCACGCAAAGGAGGACTATGCCCAGAACGAGCAGGGCCGCCGTCTCATAGCCGGCCAGATTCCCGGCAATGTTGTTGCCGAAGAAGAACAGGGCAAACGCGGCAATGGCCACAATGCCGCCGATGCCGAATCCCGGCGTTTTAAATTCCATGTAAATGCCGCCGATGCCCAGCAGGATCAGGATGGGGGAAGCCCATGCAATCCAGAGGCCGATGCGCTCAAAGGCTGTAGGTTCCGCCGTGACCACGGGGGCATTTACTTTCTCCTGGGCCAGCAGGTCCGTGACGGAGGAGGCTGTGCCCTGGGCCAGCAGGGGCCTGCCGTCTTCCAGACGCGCGGCGGCTTCCTTGCCCGTCAGGGTCAGGAGCGCGCCTTTTTCCAGTTTGACGGGGCCGAACTGCTGTTCCTGGTCGGACGGGATCATCATGGCTTTTACCACTTCCGGGCGGTAACCCTTTTCCGTCACGACGGAGCGGGTAAAGGCCCAGAAGGCGCTTTCCGCTTTCTTGCGCATGACGGGATCCATTTCCTCTCCGGATGAGGTGATGATGCCCGCTGCGCCGATGGAGGAGACGGGAGCCATGTAGATTTTGTCGCACGCCGCGGAGATGAGCGCCCCGGCGGACATGGCCCTGGGGTTTACGTAGGCGTAGGTGGGAATGGTGAGCGGCTGGATGCTTTTCATCATCATCTCGCTGGTCTCCCAGGCCAGGCCGCCGGGCGTGTTCAAATCGAATATTACCGCGCGCGCCTGCTCCTCCTGCGCTCTTTTCAGGATGCGGTTCATGAAGCCGAAGCTTTGTTTGCTGGTCAGGGAGTCCTCCCCTACGGGGATGACGACTACCCTGTCGCGGAAGGTTTCCTCCGCGGCCGCCCGGAAGGGGGCGCCGGCAAACAGGGCCAGCAAAGCCAGCAACAGAAGGTGAATGCGCTTCATGCGGACAGGCTAGCATGTTCCGCTCCCGCGCTCAATGGGGAAATGTGTTCCTCCGGGGCGGGAAGCCGCCGGTGCTGCGCCGTCTTTTCCCTGCCTGTGGAGGCCTTGTTTCCTCGCATGGCGTTCCGATTCTGTATTCTTGTGCACCCATACCCCTTGTGATAGACTGGTTCCGCCTTATGGGAAGGATTGATGAAGACAGTATCCGGCGCGTTCTGGAGGCCACTGACATTGTAGATGTGGTGGGATCCTATCTTCCCCTGAAAAGGGCCGGTTCCCGGTGGAAGGCATGCTGCCCGTTCCACAATGAAAAGACGCCTTCCTTTATTGTGGACCAGAGTCGGCAGAATTTTAAATGCTTTGGCTGCGGGGAAGGTGGGTCTGCCATCACTTTTGTGATGAAGATGGAGAACCTGGGGTTTGCGGATACCGTGCGAAGGCTGGCGGAAAAAGCCGGAATCTCCATTGTGGAAGAGGTCTATGACGCAGCGGAGGAAAGGCGGCGCAAGGCACGCACGGCTTTGCTGGTGGCCCACAAGAAGGCTGCTGGGTTTTTCCACAGGCTCCTGCTTTGTTCCCCGAAGGCGGCGGAGGCCAGGGCTTACCTGAATTCCCGCGGATACGGGGCAGACATGGCGAAACGCTGGCAGGTAGGGTGGGCACCTGACTCCTCGCGGGAGTTTCTGGCCTGGGCCCGCAGGGAGGGGATCCCGGACCAGGTGCTGATAGATTCCGGTCTCGCCAACCGCGGAGAACGGGGAGATTTGTACGCCCGCTTCCGGGACAGGCTGATGTTCCCCATCAACAATGTGTACGGAGAATGTGTGGCGTTTTCCGGCCGCATTCTGCGGCCTCAGGAAAACGTAGGCAAGTACGTTAATTCCCCGGAGACGGCCATTTTCAAAAAGGGGGACGTGGTGTTTGCCCTGGACAAGGCGCGCGGCCCTATGGGAAAAAGCGGCAAAGCCCTGTTGTGCGAGGGGCAGATAGACGTCATTGCCTGCCACGAGGCGGGTATTTCTTTTGCCGTAGCCCCTTTGGGGACGGCGTTTACTCTGGAGCATGCCCGGATTCTTTCACGCTATGCTTCACGGATAGTGTTGTGTTTTGACGCGGACAAGGCGGGCATGGCTGCGGCGGACCGGGCTTTCCGTGAACTGGCCCCTTTTGGCAAGGATATTTACCTGGTGAACCTTCCTGCCGGGGACGATCCGGATTCTTTCATGAAGAGGGAGGGGAAAGAGGCTTTTTCTGGGATGGTGGAACGGGCCCGTTCCTTCTTTGAGGTTCGCATTGAACGGGCCAGGGAGAGCGGTTTGTTGGATGACGCCGCTTCCAGCGCCGCTTTTGCCCGTGAGATGACGGCCCTGCTGGCCTGCATGAGCGATCCGGTGGCCCGGGACCTGGCTACGGCTGACGTAGCCACGCGCATGCGCATGGCTGCGGATAATTTGCGCGGCGCCGTCAGAATGGCCGGACGCCGGAAGGGGCAGGAACAGGCCCAGTCCGCAGAGCGTAAGACGGCTGAGGAGGTTTCGCAGCATCCTCCTGTGAAAATGGATCGCGCCGTGGCCGTGCTCTGTGAACTGGCCCTCCAGAATTCCCGTGCCCAGGGGCTTATCGTGGACCGCATTGAAGAATTGCTGGAGCCGATGCGGCTGCTGCAGGGCGGAGGCATCTTAAAAAAAATTCTGGCCAGGCTGCCTTCTCCGGACAGCCCCGCGGCCGTTCAGGCTTTTCTGGTGTCTCTGCCTCAGCCGGAACGGGATGCCCTGGGCATGCTGAATCTGGAGCCCATACCTATTCCCGATGTGGACAGGAGCGTACAGGAAGCCTGCTCCGGCATTGCGAAGGCCGCTTTGGAGAGGCACATCGCCTCCCTGATGGCGGAACTGGCGGATCCCTCCACGGATGCTGCCAGAAGGCTGGAATTGTCCAAACTTAGTGTTGACTTGAAGCGTTTGCTGGGTACAATGTAGTGCCTCGATACCTCCGGGTATTGATATAATGGTGAATTGTGCCCTCTTCTTTTCAAGATATGTCCAAATCCGGTGACCCATCCCCCTCTTCTCCCAAGAAGACTTCCGCCAACAAAAAAGCTTCTGAATCCAAGGAAAAAATAGCGGCCCGGCCCGCCGCAAAAAATTCCAAAACCGCTCCGAAGGCGGCTCCTGTCAAAAAAAACTCTGCCAAGGCTGCCGCTCCGGCTGCGGAAAAGGCCGCCGCCAAGCCCATTGCGGAAAAAAAGGCCCCGGCAAAAAAAGCGTCTCCGGCTTCTGCCTCCAAGAAGGCGGCGCCGGCCGCCAAAAAGACTCCGGCAAACGCGCCTGAAGCTGTCCCTGCCAAGAAAGCCCCAGCCAAGGCTGCGGAGAAGAAGCCGGCTGAGAAGAAGGCCGCCAAACCTGCCGCGAAGGAGGAAACGCCCAAAAAGTTAAGCGAAATACTGGAAGAGGAACGCAAGAGGGCTGCCAGCCGCAAGATCACGAATCCGATTGACGCTCCGGAAATTCAGGAAAAAATCCGTGAACTTATCAAGCTCGCCAAGGAACAGGGGTATCTGACTTTTGACGATATTAATGACTCCCTTCCCAACGACATTGTCGATCAGCAGGATTACGAGGCCATCATGGACCGCCTGCGCAGCATGGCGTTTGACATCATTGACGCGTCCGATGTGGACAGCTACACGGACCGCACCCGCATCAGCACGGAAGAAGAGGACGAAGAGGAAAAGCTCGAAGCCAAGATGGACATTCTGGATGATCCCGTCCGCATGTACCTGAAGCAAATGGGCCAGGTTTCCCTGCTTACCCGTGAAGAGGAAGTGGCCATTTCCAAGAGAATTGAGGACGCGGAACAGAACGTCCAGCGCTGTGTGCACCGCTTCGGTTTCATCGCGAATGCCTATCTGGACGTAGCCTATCGCCTGCTCGACAATGAGGAACGCTTTGACCGCGTTATCCTTGACAAAAAGATAGACTCCCGTGAGCGCTATATGAAAGGGCTGGCCCAGCTCTGCGCCCAGATACAGCAGACCCATCAGGACGCATCCGGTTCCTTCCGCAAGCTGTACCGCAGCAAGGAGGCGGCCAAGTCCGTCAAGGCCCGCCAGGCCGAATTCGACAAAGTTGCCGGCGCTTTGGTGAAGTTCTTCGGTCGCCTGTATTTCAAGCACAAGGTGATTGAGGATTTCTGTTCCATGATTGACGAGGCCCGCGACCGCGTGCTCCGCATGCAGAAGAAGGTTGCCCTGGAACCGGACAACAAGGAACTCAAGGAACGTCTGGCAGAGCTGGAGCTTCGCATGTGGATGACTGCGGATGAGATGGGAGATGCCTACCAGGAACTCCGCAAATGGCTTCGCGAAGCCCGCAGGGCCAAGGATGAAATGGTGGAGGCCAATCTGCGCCTGGTCATTTCCATTGCCAAAAAATATACCAACCGCGGCCTCTCCTTCCTGGATCTGATTCAGGAAGGCAACATGGGCTTGATGAAAGCGGTGGAAAAATTTGAATACCGCCGCGGCTACAAATTCTCCACCTATGCTACCTGGTGGATTCGCCAGGCCATCACCCGCTCCATTGCAGACCAGGCCCGCACCATCCGCATTCCCGTGCACATGGTGGAGACCATCAACAAGCTTGTGCGCATCCAGCGTCAGCTTCTGCAGGAGCTCGGCCGCGAGCCAACCCCTGAGGAGATCGGCGAGGAGATGGGACTTTCCGCCGAGCGCGTCCGCGAGATTCAGAAGATCAGCCAGGAACCGGTAAGCCTCGAGACCCCCATCGGCGAGGAGGAGGACTCCCAGCTCGGCGACTTCATCGAGGACGATGCCGCCGTGGTGCCCCCCGATGCCGCCTCGTTCTCTATGCTGCAGGAGCAGCTGGCCAAGGTGCTGGAGGGTCTGGCCGAGCGCGAGCGCAAGGTCATCAGCCTCCGTTTCGGCCTGGAGGACGGCCATCCGCGCACGCTGGAAGAGGTGGGCCGCGAGTTCGGCGTCACCCGCGAGCGCATCCGCCAGATCGAGAGCAAGACGCTCGCGAAGTTGAGGCACCCCAGCCGGTCCAGCAAGCTTAAGGACTATCTCGAGGACTAGGGAACGACCCGACAGACCCGATGCCCGCGGCCTCGCTGCTGCGGGCATCTTCTTTTGCGTGTAAAAATGGTCACAAAGTCGAGTTTTGGGTTTCTGCGGTGGCCCAAACTCGCATATCTTGTCCGTTTCAGCTCGTTCTGCGGACAAATTCAGGCTTAAAAGTTGCCGAGTCGCCGAAAACGTTGGCTCAGAAAACCCAAAACTCGATTTTGTGACCAGAAATTTCAAAATAATTGCAAGGAAGGCAGTGAGGGCCCTATGAATGAGGCCGTTTATGAGTTCTTCGCCACGTGCCTGCCGGGCGCCGAGAAGCTCCTGGCGGATGAGCTGCACGGACTCGGCGTGAGGAAGGTGCGTCCGCTGTCCGGCGGCGCGTCGTTTTTCGGCGCGCCTGAGGACGCCCTGCGTGCGTGCCTGTGGTCGCGACTCGCGGGGCGCGTTAATCTCACGGTGGGTCGCGTGGCGGCGCGCGACGCCGATGCCCTGTACGCCGGCGTGCGCGAGCTTCCCTGGGAGGCGGTGATCGCCGAGGAGGCGAGCATCGCCGTGCGGGCGAGCGGCACCAACGCCGAGCTGCGCAACACCCAATTCGTCGCCTTGAAGGTGAAGGACGCCATCTGCGATCGCTTGGCCGAGGTTCGTGGCGCGCGACCCGATGTGAGTCCCCAGCAACCCGATGCCCTCCTTGAAGTGCGTCTTCGAGAGGAGAAGGCGACGCTCTCGCTCGATCTGTCGGGCCGCTCCCTCACACGCCGGGCGTACTTCGGCGATGAGGCCGCGGAGGAGGCGCCCGCGGTGGTGTCGCAGGCGGCGACGTTGCTGGCGGCAGTTGGTGCGGTCGAGCTGTTTGCGGAGGGAACGACGTTTCTCGACCCCGTCGACGACGACAGCATCCTCGCCCGCGAGGCAGCGGAGGTGCGCGAGGACCGGGCACCGGGCCTCTTGCGCGAACGATGGGGGTTCACGGGCTGGACGGCGTTTCCCGAAAAAGCCTGGGACGCTCTGTTGGACGAGGCGGACGAACGCTGCGAGGCGCGCATGGCGCTGCTTGCCACCGCGCCGGTGCGTCCCGATGCCCCCCGGCTCGTGGCCAGCGTCGCCTCGGCCTTTCGGGCCGACGACGACGCCGAGGCCGTGGCTGCCCGGGCTGCCTGCGTGGCCGCTTCCCGCGAGGCGCCGGCCGGTTCTCGCTTCGCCTTCGCCGGTTTCGAGGGCATGGCCGCGAAGTTCAAGGAGGAGCCGGCGGCGCGTCTCAAGCTTGGCCGCGGGCGCTCCGAGACGACGATAGAGGTGTTCGACGAGCCGCCGCGGTTATCGCCGTGGCCAACCCCGCCGGGGGTGCCGACATTCCCGTCGAGGTGAACGACCCGGCGGCCGTCCAGTTCGCGAGTCGTTTGCGTAAGGTGGCCCGCGAGCGGCGCAAATGGGCGGCGCGCGAGGGGGTGGCCTGCTATCGTCTCTACGATGCCGATGTGCCGGAGTACGCCTGCGCCATCGACCCGTACGAGGGGGCGGCCGAGGCCGAGGGCGAGCTGTACGCCCATGTGGCCGAGTACGCGCCGCCCAAGTCCGTCGACCCCGAGCAGGCCCGCGCGCGTTTCGAGGACGTGCTCGCTTTGGTGCCCGTCGTGCTGGGCATTCCGCCGGAGCACGTGTTCTCCAAGTCCCGTTTACGTGCGAAGGGGGGCGGGCAGTACCGCGACGCCGGCGGTCGCCGTTTCGTGACCCACACGAGCGAGGACGGTTTGATCTGCGAGATCGATTTGGGCGGCTATCTTGATACGGGCATCTTCCTCGATCACCGCGTAACCCGCGAGATGGTAGGGAAGATGGCCGAGGGCAAGCGCTTCCTGAACCTGTTCGCCTATACGGGCGTGGCGACGCTGCATGCTGCGGCCGGCGGTGCGAAGGAGACGACGACGGTGGACTTGTCTCAGACGTACCTGGACTGGGCGGCCCGCAATCTTGCGGCCAACGGGTTCGCCTTCGAAGTTGTTGACAAGCCG
>OLQE01001330.1_pt1 | contig 13880 bp, 9 predicted proteins | sample 1643161 | NCBI WGS metagenome assembly OLQE01 (sample SAMEA3136650, study PRJEB25190) | human gut metagenome | reverse complement strand
TTTCCCACCAAGGGAAATCTGATCCTGGCCAAGAATTCTCTGGCACTTGCCAGACAGGGCTTCGATCTGATGGATAAGAAGCGTAACATTCTGATGCGTGAGATCATGAACCTGATCAGTCAGGCTTCGGAGATCCAGACAGAGATCGATACCACATTCCGGGAAGCCTACAGCCTCCTGCAGCGGGCCAACATCGAGATGGGTATCCATGAGGTGGAGGAGATTTCCTTCTCTGTCCCTGTGGAGGATTCCATAAGGATCAAGACCCGCAGCGTCATGGGTACGGAGATTCCGCTGGTGGAGTATAAACCGCAGGCCGACGAACCGACCTACGCTTATTACAGCACCACGCAGGCGCTGGATCAGGCAAGGCTCGCTTTCGAGAAGGTGAAAGACCTTACCATCCGTCTTTCCATGATCGAAAACTCCGCCTACCGTCTGGCAGCCAACATCAAGAAAACCCAGAAACGGGCCAATGCACTGAAAAACATCACGATTCCGATGTACGAAGCTCTTACGAAGAATATCCAGAATGCTCTGGAGGAAAAAGAAAGAGAAGAGTTCACGAGGCTGAAAGTGATCAAGAGGATGCAGACCAGTAAATAAAAAAGTTCCATGCGATGTGTAGAATATACATTGCATGGGATTTTTTTATTTATGGGGGCTTTAGAAAGCCGCCATGAAACTGAATTTGAGGGGGCCCGCTCCGAGTCGCGAGCCCGCAGGCCCCCTCAAACTCCCCCATCTGGGCCCGCTTTAGAAAATAGGGGGGCTTACGTCAGACTGGTACAGCGTTTTCGAATGTCCGCTTTACTTGCTATAGGGATGCGTGAAATGACGGGTGGAAGTTGGCTCATGAGCCAATTATTTCATTAAGCAGCACAAAACGAAACGATCAAAATGTCAGAAGCAGCTAACTATAAGCCTGAATTGACTGCATATTGTAAAATACCGAAATGAGCCAGCAAAAATAGAGGAGTCAGTTGCCTGAAAATCCCAAAAAGCTAAATAGAGTCAATGAAAACAGAGAGATCAGTTGCCTGAAAATCTCAAAAGGCCAAATAGAGTCAACGAAAACGGAGAGAGAAGTTGCCTGAAAATCTCAAAAATGCAAATAGAGTCAATGAAAACGGAGAGAGAAGTTGCCTGAAAATCCCAAAAATGCAAATAGAGTCAACGAAATCGAAGCGCTAAGCTTCCTGTTTTCTAAAGTGATCCTTTTTTGCATACTGCCCCTCATGCTTTCCCAAAAGCGTCTAGTACAGCGAATATTAAGTAATTGCCACCTTTGACTTGTCTGCAGATCTGATTGTACGGTTGAAAAAGCCTCAGCGCAGCCAGTGATAGTGAAAATGGCTGCTCAGACGGATGAAATTTTATAAACAAATGAGGAGAATAAATCATGAATTTAAAATTGGAACCATACGAAAAAGGAAAAAAGCCTCTGGCCTGCCAGCTGATCCGGGGATTCTGGAAGGCCCATAATGCTTATGATGAACCGATGGAAGAAGCGGAAGCAGACTTAAAGGAGTGGACAAAGGAAGGCCATCAGTTGTTTTTTATCTGTCTGGATGAGAAGGCAGTAGGTCTGGTGCATCTTGGCAGCCGCGGAGCCGCCACTGACTGGCTGGAAGACCTTTTCGTCCTGCCGGAATACCAGGACAGAGGGATCGGGTCAGAAGCGATCCGGCTGACGGAAGAGATCGTAAAGACGTATTCGGAATCGCTCTATATCGAAGCTTCCGCCAGAAACATAAGAGCGATCGAACTCTACCGGAAGCTGGGCTATGACTGTCTGAATACGATTACAGTAAGAAAGGATTTCAAACCGGAAAAATTTGAAATCCTCCGGGAAGAAAAGATCTTTGAGCAAAATTTTGAGGTGAAGATTTTACGCACTTCCAGTCAGACGTAAGCTTCTTGTTTTTAAGCGGCCTGATGGAAGTGTATGGGAACATCCCATATTTTTTCTTAAAAATACCATCTTCTCTTGACTTTTCCATGAAAATCCGATAAACTTTTCATAATGATGTAACAATTCTGTAATAGTTCGAACTGCGGGTCTGTGGCCTGTGTTCGGAAGTTTTGAACGTACATAAAAGGGGATTAGTATGAAAAAGAAATTTCTCATGGCATTGTTTTTTGCCGGACTTCTGGTGTGTGTTCCGGCAGAAAATACTGTCCCTGCCAGAGCGGATACCGTTACGGAGAAGGCGAAGGTCAAAGATGGCTGGGTAACAGAGGGAAATGCCAGATATTATTATACAGATGGAAAGAAAGCCACCGGTTTTACGAAGATCTCCGGAAAAACTTATTTTTTTGATACCAAGACCGGAGCGCAGCAGACAGGCTTCGTGGTCTATCGAGGAAAAAAGTATTACTTCAGTCCGAAGACCGGAACGCAGGTATCTGGCTGGGCCGGGATCAATGGAAAAACCTACTACTTTGGCAAAAAAGGCTATGCGCTGAAAGGACTCTACAAGTTGGGCTCTTATCGCTACTATTTCAATGGCCTAGGAGAACTTCAGAAGAATACACTGGTCCGTGGAAAATACTATGCGGGACCAAGAGGCCGTCTGACCAGAGGCTGGGTCACCATCGGAAGTGATACCTATTACTTCAGTTACACCAATTATGCGGCTGTGACGGGCTGGCGGCGGATCGGCGGAAAGGTTTACTGTTTCAATACAGACGGCACCTTAAAGAAAATGACCGGACTGGTAAAAAACGGAAGCAACCGTTATTATTATGATCCGGCCAGTGGTGAGATGACGACCGGCTGGGTCCATTATGGAGTCAATGACTATTATTTCAGCACCCGGACCGGCAGGGCCGTGACGGGCTGGCAGACCATTGGCGGGAAGGAATATTTCTTCAATAAATATGGTCAGCTGGCGAAAAACCGCATGGTAGGGAAAACCTACTATGTGAACGACAAGGGAGAAAAGGTCTACGGCTGGTATACAAATGGGGATAAGACCTATTATCTGGATACGAAAACGGGAGAAGCAGTGAAAAACGGCTGGCATACCATCGATGGCAAACGTTATTATTTCAATGCGGACGGGACACTTGCCAGAGGTACCTGGATCAACGACTCACAGTATCTGGACGAAAACGGTTCTTATGCCGTTGGCTGGAAAGAGATCGATGGAAAAAAATATTATTTCAGCAAGGTCAATTATAAAAAAGTGACCGGCTGGAAGAGGATCGACAGTAAAGTCTGGTATTTTGGAAGTGACGGCATTCTGAAGAAGCTTTCCGGTATCTGTAAGACCTCCGGCGGTCTCCGTTACTATTTTGATCCGGCTAGCGGAGAAATGCTCACCGGCTGGATCCATTATGGGGTCAATGATTATTATTTCAGTCCGAAAACCGGACGGATGCTGACAGGCTGGCGGACCATTGACGGTCAGAAATATTATTTGAATGCTTATGGACAGCTGGCGAAGAACCGCTTTGTCGGAAATACCTACTATGTCAACGAGAACGGTCAGAGGCAGTACGGCTGGATCACCGTGGGAGAGAACAAATATTATCTAAATCCCAGTACGGGAGCCCGTGCCAAAGGCTGGAAGACCATTGACGGAGCGAAGTATTACTTTGATAAATCCGGTGTCATGCAGAAGGATGCCTGGGTGGACAAGTGTTATCTCACCTCTGACGGGACCATGGCCAAGAGTACCTGGATCGGTTCTGAATATGTGGGAAGCGATGGCGTGAAGACCGGTGAGACCAGAAGTCCTGGACTTTTTACCGATAAGGATGGAAAGACCTACTTTCTGGATTCTTCCTATCAGCCGATGACCGGCTGGCAGGAGCTGGATGACATCTGGTATTACTTTGATACGACTACCGGTGTGATGGCAAAAGAGACCTGGGTGGACGGTTATTATCTGACAGATAAAGGACAGCGGGCAGCCGGTGCTCTTCTGAAGGTAGGAAGCGATACATACCTCTTCCTGGCAGATGGTACGAAGGCCCGTGGTCTGGCAGAATACAATGAAAACAAATATTATTTCAGTACGACCAACGGTGCCATGCAGACAGGCTTTAAGGTGATTGATGGCATTACCTACTATTTCAATCCGTCCAAAGGCGGAGCCATGGCAGTGAACACCGATCTGCAGATCGATGGCGTTTACTATATCTTCAATGCCAACGGACAGATGACGACGAAGACACCGCTGACAGAAAATGACGCACTGGGAAAACAGATCGCGGCTTATGCCCAGCAGTTTATCGGCTATCCCTATGTCTGGGGCGGAGATACGGATCTGACGCAAGGCGTGGACTGCTCCGGCTTTACCATGCTGGTGATGAAGCATTTCAAGATCAATATTCCGCGAACGACCTGGTCACAGTATGACGGTTCTTCCGGTTATAAAAAGCCGATCAAGATCTCGACCGAAGACTTGAAGCCCGGCGATCTGATCTTTTACTATGCGGGAAATACGCATGTGGGAATCTATATCGGGGACGGGAAGATCGTTCACGCTTCCAACTCTGCACCCTATCCGCAGGGAGGGATCAAGGTCTCCAGCTATGATTATGCTTACATTTACGGCTGCGTGCGCTACTGGTACACGAGTGACTGAGAAAAAATAACCAGAGGTTAATAGAAATCCCTCTTCTTTTCTGTTTGAATGTAGATACAGACGACAGAAAAGAAGGGGGATTTTTCTATGAAAAAAAGAATATTTGTGATGTTTCTGGCAGTGCTTATGGGAAGCCAGCCCGTGCTTCCGGTTCTGGCAGAGAGCATGGAAGAAGTGACGGAGGAAAGCAGCAGTCTGGCTCCGGAAAGGGTTGAAGAGGAAAACGAGACAGAACGGGAACGGACAGAGGAAGAAAAGCTCATCGAAAAAATGTGTGATACGGATATCCTGGAGACTGCTTTTATCGGAAAAAGCTTCTGGAATGACGAGGAAAACTTTGAAGATATAAAAGAAGATCTGCCGCAGATCTTACTGGATTATTATGAAAGCGAAGGCGTGGATCCGGAAGAAATGGATGCGGAGACTCTGCGGGAACTGATCGATACGGCCTATGAGTCCGGAATCTCCGCAAATACACTGGAGCTTGCCTCCGTCTGCTTTGAAGATGATTATGAAATTTACCGGGAGGCGATCCTGCATGTTTTTGAGCAGCAGGCGATGGAAAATCTGGATGAAGAAGCACTCCTTCTGGTAGATGCGGAATATCCGGAAATGGCACTGATGTATAAGAATGACTGGTACGGGGACCGTACGGATGATGAAAGGATCGCTCTGGCGGAGCAGATCCTGGAAGTGCTTGAGAACGCAGGCGAAGATACCGGAGGTTACACCGGAAATACACTGGCTCAGGCTATCAATGACCTCTATGACCAGGATGCCGGGGACAGTGTACTCTATCTGGCGTTTGACCTTCTCGGCGGGGGAGAACTCTATATAACTGTTCTGGAAAGCATCATCTCCGGCCTTCAGAGTGTTGCATACCGCTGACAGTCAGGGGAGCTTTGAAACGGCAGCGGGGGGGCTCTGTTTCAGAAGCTCTTCCAGACGGCGGCGCTTATTCCGGGCGTCGCCATCCAGATGGAGTTTTCCGTAGATACGGTTCAGGTATTGCTTTACGGTGCCCTCAGAAAACCCCATTTCTTCAGCAATTTCCCGGTTGCTGAGCCGGGAAGCGGCGAACTGGGCTACGGTCCACTCGTTGTCTGTGAAACCTTCCGGCCGTTGGGTGTCTTCTGCTTTGGCAAGCATCGTCTCTTCCAGCTCGTCTGCAAGCTTCAGGATCTGTTCGATAAAAGGCCGGTGTGCCATGAAAAGGATCTGCCCCAGCAACGGGCGGATCCAGGCCGCATTTTCTGCAAAGGGAACGGCCAGGCGGTCTTCTTCGCCGATAACAAAGGCCGCCTGGAGATGGGAGAGGGCTTTGTCATTGTCTCCCAGCTGATGAAAAGCTCCGGCCAGCTGAATCTCCAGATAAAGGGTGCAGAGCAGGTTGGGATAGATGGAAAAACGCCTGCGAAGCTCCTGTTCCATGGCAATAAGCCGGGAATACTCCCCCTCTGCCAGAAGAACCTCCCCATAGGTCATGAAAAGCATGGGGGTGGCGGGATGGAGCACCAGAGCACTGTCAAGCCGCCCGGACGCGATCCATTCCGGAATCTTGTCTTTACATCCGAGAAGTGCAGAAAGAAAAGCACTGCATACGTCCAGTGTATTCAAAAACATGCTCTGAAGCTCGCGTTTCAGAGTTTTTTTCTGTGCCTCCATCCGTTCCCGGATCCGCTCCCGTTCTCCGGAAAAAAGAGCCAGCCGCATTTCAAGAAAATCCTTACAGAGAAGCATACCCCATTGCTTTTTCTCAAGAGCAGCGAGCTCTGCCCGCTTGAGCGGAAGAGAGACAGCTGCAAAATTTCCCTGAAGAAAAAGACTTTCTGCCTCCGTCAGATCTTCGGCACCGCTTCCGTGCCCGTCGGTGAGACGGTAATAATAAGGCATACATTCCTTCATATCTGCCACTACGCGATCAAGACTGCCCGGGGTCCGGTAATACATGGCGAGGACGCTTGGAGAACCGAAGGTCCAGGAGCCAGAGCCGCCCACGGAGGTCGTCTTTTTTGTCATAAGATCCAGTGCTTTCCGGTGATGAAGGCTCATGCCCTGAATGTCATTGTAGCTCAGAAAGCTTAAGATCACTTCACATTCCCCCAGAAGATTGCCTCGTTCCTCTTCGGAAAGAGAAGGGTTCTCCGATACACTCTGGAGAAAGAACTCCTTCAGCTGCAGCATTTCCGGGATCCGACGGAAGGTGTAAAGGCGGCGCATAAAGATAAGGAGCGCATAGGAATGCCGTGCCAGGATTTCCTTCGGGCACTGCTCCAGCCACCGCAGCACCTCTTCCTGGTGCTGGATGTTCAGTGCATACCCACGGTTTTCCTCCACAGCGGCCAGAAGCGCCTCATAATCATCGGAAAGGGAAAGCCAGTGGATGGCATCTTCATAGTATCCTCTGCTCTGATACCATTTTCCCATGCGGGCTCTGTAACGGTTCTGCTCCGCAGGAGGAAGCTGGGCGAACATTTTTCTGGTACAGCTTTTCAGCATATGATGACAGCGAAAGGTGTCCGGCTCTGTGAGGCGGCTGATAAAGGCATTGTTTTCCGTGAGTGTCTTCAGCATATCCCTGGCCCTGTCATCTCCCCAGAGATAGACAGCCTGGCTGCCGGTAAATTCATCTGCCAGACCGAGGATCGTCAGAAGCTTCCGGTGATCGACAGGAAGCGGATCCAGAAGGATATGAAAGATCATGTCATAAATGCTGGCGTTGTCTTCGATGAACCTTCCTTCCGAGAGGTAGGCTGTCAGATTCAGATAAACACAGGAAAACCAGCCCTCCGTGAGATGGTGGAGAGTCGAAAGAGAAGAGATATCCAGCTTCAGATCGCAGAGAGAACAGTAATTTTTCAGCTCTTCCGGCCGGAGACTTAAGATCCCGGCATCGATCTCCAACAGATTTTTCCCCAGGAGAAGCTTTTCGCTGGGAGAGAAAACAGGGTTGCGGCTGGCCAGGATCAGATGCAGACCGGGAAGGGAAAGCCTTGCCAGAGCCAGAAGGAGGGCAAAAACAGAAGGCTCGCTCAGAAGATGCAGGTCATCAATGAAAAAGCAGACGGGTGCATCATCAGTCTGAAAGCCCTGATCCAGAAGTTCGAGAAAAAAAGCCCTGGAGTTTTCATCTACGGGAAAGGGAAGTGCTGTCAGTTCTTCATAGACGGCCGTTCCGGAAAAAAGCCGGCAAAAACCCTTCCAGAAGGAAGAAGTGCTGCTGCTGTAAATACTCTGGCGGCGGATGAGGATCCCGTCTTTTTCCGCCTGTTTCAGAAAAGCGGAGACAGCAGTAGTTTTTCCATAGCCCATCGGGGCAGTCACAGTGGTAACAGAATACTGGAAAATGTCACAGAGCGCCTCCTGGAGGCGCTCTGAAATATAAGTGACGTTTAAATGAGGTCGTGTTTTCATGGCATCGCGTCCTTGTTCGGTTCTTTTCTCTTATCATACTCCGAACAGGGATTTTTTTCAATCGCGGTTTCAGGAAGCGGAGGTGACTTTTAAAGTGACTCCTTCCAGATAATCGTAGGCACCGACCCTGGTGATGAAGGTTTTGGTGGTTCCTTTTGGAATGGAACTATTGATGGTGGTATAGCCGCTGACCGTTTCGCTGATGGTTCCGCTGTAGAAAATCCGGATCTTATTCAGATTCTTGGAAGAATTGTTGGTGATCGAGTATTCAATGCAGGCTTTGGAACCATTCCAGTAGGAGCGGATCAGTTTGATCTTGATATCCTTCAGAGAGAACGGCTTTGTGGCGGCCGGTTTTTTATTGATCTTTACAGTGACGGTCTTTTTCGTTCCGTTGTTGAAGGTCACGAGTACCTTCTCTGTGGCTGTCTTGCCGGAAAAACTCTTGTTGGCTGTGAGCGTCAGAGTCTTGGAATCGGCGGAGAGCTTCAGGGAGAGAAGACCGTTAAGACTTACCGCTTTTCTGATGTAGATACCGCTGGAGCTGCCTGCGGCAGAAAGGGAGCGGCTGGAGCCTTCCGTGAGTGTGACGGAATTGCTGAAGACCACGGAAGCCTTTTTCACCCGTACCAGAACAGAAAACTTCTTCTTGCCACAGGTAAAGGAGATTCTGGCAGAACCGGCTTTTTTACCGCGGATGATCGGATGGTTCAGGCTTTTCCGCACGCTGACGATGCTGCTGTCTGAAGACTTTACCGTATACCGGGGCGTGCCGAGGATCCCGACGATGCCGTTATTGTCCAGATCCATTTCCGTACCCAGGATGCAGCTGACGGAAGAAACCCGTCTCTTGATGGTAGAATGCTGGACTTTGACGGTGAAGGTGGCAGAGCGCCCGTATCCGTTTGTCAGGGTGATCTTGCTGGTGCCGACCTTTTTCAGGCGGATCCGCTGGGTGGAGGCAGAAACAACAGTAACCGAAGGATTGCTGGAGGTGGCTTTTACGATTTTTTCATTGCCGCCTTTTAATTCAGCCACATCGATAAAATACCAGATATCATTGATATAACCGTAGAGAACTTTCTTTTTCAGCTTGATCCCGGGGGCATTTCCATAGATGGAGACCTTGATCTTGAATTTCACAGAGTACTGGACATCGTCAATCTCGAGATCCTCTCCGTACTGATAAAACAGGGATTCGATGGCGTACTCATCAGGGAGAGTGACCGTAAAATTGGCATAAGTGAGATCCTCGGAAAGAAGATCAGACCTGGAATAGCGGAAGGAACGGATCATGCCGTCACTTCCGTAGTCCGGCTGAAATTCGCCTCCGGTGGCAGTATCGATCCTTGCGTTGAGCCTGCCGTTGATCAGATTTACGATCGCCGGTTCCGCAGCCAGATTCGCCCGTTCACCATCGGAAGAGATCCAGATGCTATTGTAAACAGGCGTGAGGGTAATGTCCATGCGAAAACGGCCGGAGTTCAGGTAGGAATCACCGGCGAAGCCGAAATTTTCGGCGAACTCGACTTCGTCGTCGTCCCCGTCGGCATAAAAAGTGCGGGTGGTAAATTCCTTTGATTTGATCAGACTGTCTGCCCGGCCCGGAAGCACGGCGCTCCAGGCCAGTAGCAGGGTAAATAATAAAAGAATAAGTGTGGTTTTTGGTACGATTCTCTTCTTCATAAACGACTCCTTTCTTAGAAGGTGAAAGTTCTCCTGAGAAAAGATTAGCAGAAAAGCGGGCCCGAAAGAATTAACCTTAGGTTAGGATTTATAGCAGAAATTTTCACCGTCAAGGAATTTTCTGATCTCCTTCGGCTCAAGCAGTGCGTAAATGCTTTTGTGGAAGGTTGCGGCGACTTCCAGTTCTCCGTAATAGCCCGTGCGTACATCACAGTTACCATTGAGTGCTTTATCAAGAGCGGTTTTGAGCGCTGCCCCTTCCGCGCTGTCCATGAAATGCTTCAGCATCCGGCAGCAGGTGTGAGTATTTTCATAATAGCGCCGGTAGGCCGGGTGGAATTCCCGCATCCAGCCGCTGACGGAAACGCAGAAAAGAGCTGTGGGATGGATCACCGGCTGATAGAGAAGATTCCATTTTTCCTGTTGCAGCGGGTCAGAGGCAAAAGCCAGAAGAGAGTGTTTCAGTTCCTCCACAAAATGCGGGTGATCCGCTTCTGTCAGGGAAATGATTTTCTGATTCCTGAGATACTGATTGATATTGGTGGCATCGATCTGCTCCGGGGAAATGTACTGAAGATACCGGGACATGGTTTTCAGGTCGGTGCCGGCGTGCTCCAGCGTGGCCTGTGTGATCTTCTGCCAGAGAAACTGCTGATATTCTGTGACAGGAGTATCCAGATACGGCATCCAGAGATACTGGGCGAGCAGCTGGGCGTTCCGGGACTCCATCTGATATCTGGAAGAATCATCCGGCTGAAACTGTGTTTCCTGAAGCATGGCCGCCAGCTGCTCCAGAGACTGGCAGACGGGAAGCTGTCCGGTGAGGCGGTCGATTTCACTGATGGTCTGCTGAATGGAAAGCAGCTGTGACTGAAGTACATTCAGCTGTTTATGAAGATAAAAAGGCGTGGTTCGCGGTTTTTTCAGGATCGCACGGATATCTGCCAGAGGAAGTCCGGCTTCTCTCAGTTTCCGGACGAGGAAAAGCTTCTGAATGTCTTTTTCGGAAAAATCATGATAGCCGTTGGCTTCGTCTGCCTTGGGTGTGATCAGTTTCTGGTCAATATAATAATAGATTGTCCGCCGGGAAAGACCGGTCTGGCGGATCACTTCCTGGATTCTCATGGTAACCTCCTTAAAAGTGTACAGCAGGTGTAGACTTTTTTTCTTTATTATAACGCCTGAAAGAAAAGAATGCTATCTGATTCGTGGATTTTGCCGGAATCCTTTTCCTTCATGGAAAGATAGGGAAGATTATTTTGTGAATTATTTAACATTGACTGTCCACCAACTGTATCGGATATAGTAAAAGAAAAGAAAAACACAGGAGAGGTGATCAGAATGTTAAAGGATAAAGTAGCAGTTGTCACAGGCGGAACCAGAGGGATCGGCTATGCCATTGTAGAGAAATTCTTGAAAAACGGTGCAAAGGTAGTGCTTTTCGGATCCAGACAGGAAACTGTAGAAAAAGCGATCGCGTCATTGAAGGCAGAGAATGAAGCCTGGGAAGTTTCCGGGGCATGGCCCGTACTGACGGATGCCGGTGCGGTGGCAGCCGAGATGGCAAAGATCAAAGAAACCTATGGAAAGATTGATATTCTGGTAAACAATGCAGGCGTTTCTGACAGTACGCCTATCGGAAAATACACAGCAGAGCATTTTGCCGGAGTGATGGATCTGAATGTGAATGGTATGATGAACGGGATCCTTCCCGTCGTGGAGATCATGAAAGAGCAGGGTGGTGGCTGTATCCTGAATACCAGTTCCATGGTAAGCCTCTGCGGACAGCCGGGCGGTGTGGCTTATCCGGCCAGTAAATATGCGGTAAACGGACTTACCTGGTCTCTTGCCAGAGAACTTGGACCCTACAACATCCGTGTCAATGCAGTGGCGCCCGGAATCACCAGAACAGACATGGTGGCAGCTCTTCCCAAAGAAATGATCGAGCCGCTGGTGAATCGGATTCCGCTCCGGAGGATTGGAGAGGCGGAGGATATTGCGAATGCGTTTCTGTTTCTCGCCAGTGACATGGCAAGTTATGTGACCGGGGAGATCCTCTCGGTGGATGGGGCAATGCGGTCGTAGGCTTTTGGGAAAAGCGTAGGAAAATGGGATTGAGGGGGCCCGCTCCGAGTCGCGAGCCCGCAGGCCCCCTCAAACTCCCCCATCTGGGCCCGCTTTTAAATATAAGGGGCTTACGTCAGACAAGAAATGTGCGATGATATGGTGTTTTGTGTCTCATATGGAAAGGATAAGATTGTGAGGTTTTCATATGAAACAACAAACACCATATCATCGCGCAGTTGCAGTTTGACGTAAGCCCCTTATTTTCTAAGCGGGCCCACAGGGGGTGTGCAGAGGGGGCGGCGGGCTCGCGACTCGGAGCCGCCCCCTTTGCATAGGTTTTCTTCATTTTTCTCAAAAAAAGAATTCTCATTCTAAATGAAACCGTTTCAAATCTTTGACATTTCTCTCTTGCAGTCTTTGTTTCAGGGTTCTCATCACAAGGTAGCGCAGGACAGCCATGATCGGTACGCCGAGGAACATGCCGAGTACTCCGGCGATGCTTCCGCCGACAGTAATGGCTACGATGATCCAGAGAGGGCGCAGACCGACGGATTGTCCCAGGATCTTTGGCCCGAGATAGAGACCGTCAAACTGCTGTAAGCCAAAGATCATGATGATGAAGATCACGGCTTTAAAAGGACTGACCATCAGCATAATGATCGCTCCGGGGACGGCACCGATAAAGGGACCGAAATAGGGGATCATGTTTGTGATGCCTACGATCAGGCTGATCAGCAGAGTGTACGGAAGACGGAGGATCGTCATGAGGATGAAGCACAGGATCCCGATGATCAGGGAGTCAATGGCTTTTCCGATGACAAAACCGCCGAAGATCTCGTTGCATTCTTTCATGGTATCCACGACATACGGGATTCTTTTCTGGGGAAAGAAGGCATAGATGGCTGCTTTTACAGAGCCTACCAGGATTTTTTTATCCAGCAGGATATAAATAGAAACGATCAGCGCGATCACCAGGTTCAAAAGAAGCTGCATAATGCTCATGGACAGAGAATACAGGGTGGGGACAATGTTGGAGGCGAAATCCCTGATGTAGTTCAGAAGGGAAGGCAGCAGATTGTCCACAGCATCCTGAATGGCACTGATGTCCAGGCTGGGGAAGCGCTCATGAAGCTCTGTCAGGAACTGGTTCAATTCGGATGCAGACTGAGGAATCACGGTAAGGGCCGAGTTGATCAGATCTGTCAGGCTGGTGGCGATCTGAGGTACCACACCAAAAACGGAAACCAGGACCAGACCCAGTAAAAGAACGTAGGTAATGGCGATGGAGATTCCTTTGATGACGCCTTTTCTCTTCAGTTTCGTGTGCTTTTCCAGAAGATTGCAGAACATTTTCACTGCCGGATTCAGGATAAAAGCGATGAGAGAGCCGATGATGAACGGCATCAGAACGTTTAAGACATTTTTGATCCAGGCAATGGTCTGTTCCAGAGACATGATGGCTTTAAAGATCACGGCGGCAATGGCTACGACAGCGATCACATAGATCGCAATGGTAAAATATTGATTGTTTGCCTGAAAGCGGGTGCTTGCATGATTATCGCCGGGATCATCATTTTCTGCGGGAACAGATTTTTTGAGGGCGGTTTGTTGCTGACCTGGGACACCTTTTCTGTTCTCGGCAGAAAAACTATCTGTTGTAGAGGCTTCCCCGTCCTGATCGGAAATACTTTCACCGCTCTGTTGGCGGTTTTTCCATTCAGCGGCGAGCTGCTGGTTTTCACGTTGTTCTTCTTTTTTCCGGTTTTTCTGTTTCCGGACACTGACATTGCTGCGGGTGGGTGACAATTTTGATACTCCTTTTCATAGATATAGACAAAAAGTTACGATCTTACTTATTATAATGTGTGTCAGGAAAGGAATCAAGGAGAGGAAATTAGAAAGTTCTGAAAAAACTATAAACAGCCATTTTGTTAACTGTCACGGTTGTTAAAAAAATTTGAAAAAAATCGAAAAAAAGCCTTGCATTTTACTGGAAGCTGTATTATAATATTTTTTGTCTTGAGAGAGACGAAAACGAATATGCGCTTTTAGCTCAGCTGGTAGAGCACCTGACTCTTAATCAGGGTGTCCAGGGTTCGAGCCCCTGAAGGCGCA
>OLQE01001327.1_pt1 | contig 13896 bp, 7 predicted proteins | sample 1643161 | NCBI WGS metagenome assembly OLQE01 (sample SAMEA3136650, study PRJEB25190) | human gut metagenome | reverse complement strand
CGGCGGTCGTGCGGGCGAGGTCGGCTTTCGTCGGGTCGTCGGGCAGGCCCGCTTGCGGCATGTCGAGCGTGCCGGCCTTCTCGCGACGGTGCAGGTCCCACAGCATGAAAGCGGCCGCCACGATGAACGCGCTGCCGCCGAGGATGCCGACGGGCATGGGTCCCACGAACGGGTTGCCGCCTGTGACCGAGAACATGATTCCCGCGCTGACGAAACCGTTGATAGCGCCATGGCCTACGGCTGCCGCCAGACAGCTGCCCGTGCGCACGGTGACGTACGTGAGGAAGATGCCCAGCACGATGCAGAACACGCACATGGCGGCGATGCCGGCGAACGGCCAACCCGGGTACCCTACGCCGTAATTGTGCCCGATGATGGTGAGCGGCGCGTGCCAAAGGCCCCAGATCACGCCGGTGACCAGCAGCGTGGGCACGATGCGCATGCGCGTGGCCATCTTCAGCACCAGGTAGCCGCGCCATCCCCATTCTTCGCCGAACGTGGTGAAGATGTTGAGCACGGGAGCTATCAGCACGGCGGAGAACAGCTGGACGATTATCATCGTTCGCAGCTGGTCGACGGGGATGCCTTCGACGCCCGCCGCCGCTGCCGCTTGCTGCTGCGTGGCGACGATCGTGGACATGCCGGGATCGAAGTCCTGCGGAAACGCGACGAAGTACGCAGCGGCGCCGATGGCCATCAGGATCGCGGGCCCGAGCCAGGCCACGGCGAACCAGGGAGCGGACTTCCTGAACCGCTTGGGCTTGATGACGCTGTTTTTGAAGCCTTCGCGTGTGACGAGGCGCGTGATGAGCACGCCGATGGCGGGGAAGAACATGGCTGCCCCCGTGACGAGCTGCGCAGCGATGGGCGGTATGTCCGTCAAGGCCCCGGTCGAGACGGGGTAGACCACCCCGAACTCGTACGCCCACGTCAACCCGAACGTGACTGCTAGGAAGACAACGATTCGCTTCATGGCGACTCCCTTTCTTCGACTGATGCAACGAACGAATGTTTCACGTGAAACATCGACTCGCAGATTCGTTCGCCTCGCTGCTTTCCGGCAAACGCCCCTTGCATCTTTGTTCCATCTGTTATAGCATAAATATAACAAGCAGGCAAGGAAAGGAAAATCGGCATGGCATCTCCGGTATTGTCAGTCAACCATGTGGTGAAGAAGTTCGGTGCGAAGCGCGCGGTGGACGACGTGACCCTCGACGTCATGCCGGGGGACATCTTCGGCTTCGTCGGTCACAACGGCGCAGGCAAAACCACGCTCATCCGCGCCATCGTGGGCGTCACGGGCTTCGACGAGGGCGACATCCGCATTGCCGGGCAATCGGTGCGCACCGACGCGCTCGCTTGCAAGCGCGTCACGGCCTATGTGCCCGACAACCCCGACATCTACGAGTTCCTCACGGGCATCCAGTACCTGAACTATATCTCGGACATCTTCCAGGTGCCCGCCGACGTGCGCGAGGCCCGCATTCGGCAGTGTGCCGATCGCCTGGGCCTCACCTCCGCATTGGGCGACCTCGTGTTCTCGTACTCGCACGGCATGCGCCAGAAGCTCGTGCTCACGGGCGCCTTCCTCCACGAGCCGCGGCTGCTCGTCCTCGACGAGCCGTTCGTCGGGCTCGATCCCGAGGCCGCCTACGAGCTGCGCGCCATGATCCGCGAGATCGCCGCGCGCGGATCGGCCGTGTTCCTCTCGAGCCACGTGCTGGACACGGTCGAGAAGCTCTGCGACGAGGTTGCGATCATCAGGAAGGGCTCCATCGTGCGCGCCGGCTCGGTCGACGAGATCCGCGGGGACGAGAGCCTCGAGCAGGTGTTCCTCGAGATAGCGAGGGAGGCGCGCGATGAATAGCCTCGCTCCCCTGCTGAAAGTGCAGCTGCTCGGCGCGTTCGGAATCGGCCGCCTGCTGAACGAGCGCGACCCGAAGGCGAGGCGCAAGCTCGCGCTCGCCGCGGTCGGCGTCGCCCTGCTCGCCCTGCTCGCCGTCGGCTACGCGTGGATGATCGGCAGCCAGCTTTCCGCGGTCGGCGCGGCAAACGCGCTGCCGGCGCTCGCCGTCGCGGTCTCGGGCGTGGGCTGCGCCTTCTCGACCTTCGTGAAGGCCAACGGGCTGCTGTTTGGGTTCAAGGACTTCGACCTCGTCGTGACGATGCCCGCGCCGCTCTGGGCGGTCGCCGTCTCGCGCACCGCCCCGCTCTACGGCATGGGGCTCGCCCTCTCCGCCCTGATGGGCGGCCCCCTCATGGCCGCCTACCTGCTGGCGGTCGGCGCCGGCCCGGCGGACGTCGCCGCGGCTGCCATCGTCCTCCTGCTCGCGCCGGCGATCCCCGTCGCCGTCTCGGTGGCTTGCTCGTTCGTCGTCGCATGGGCGGCGTCCCGCACCGCGCACGCCTCCCGAGCCCTCGGCATCGCGGGCGTGGCGGCGACGGTGGCGATCGTCGTCTGCGTGATGGCCGCGACGGGCGGCGTGGGATCGGGGGATGCGGACGACCTGCGGATCCTCGCTTCGGCGGGAAGCCTGATCGAGGAAGCGGTCGTGTCGTTCTGGCCTCCCGCCGCCTGGGCGTCGGCCGCCATGGCCGGCGATGCCGCGGCGCTCGCCCTCTACGCGGCCGTCTCGGCAGCGACCTGCGCCGCCACGGTCGCCCTCCTGTCGAGGCTCCTCGTCCCCTTGAACTCGCTTTTGGCGTCCGGCGGGGCGCGTGGGTCCGCGAAGGCCAGGGCGGTATCGGGCGCCGAGCGCGCGCCGCTGCGCGCGATGGTCGCCAAGGAGCTCCGGCTCTGGATCGCCACGCCGATCTACCTCATGAACACCGCCGCCGGGCCCGCGCTCGCCCTCGTCGCCGCCATCGCCGCGGCGGTCGCCGGGCCGCAGATCCTCGCCTCGGCGGTCAACGTGCCGGGGGCGGACCGCGAGGCCCTCGCCGGCATGGGCGGCGCAGCAGCAACCGGCGCGTCGCTTGGAATCGGTGCCGTCCCCGCCGTAAGCAACCGCGCTCCCCTGCCCGCGCAGGCGACCGCCCAGCTCGTCGACGTTGTGACGGGAGACGTATACCAGGTGAACGGCCCGGCCTGCATCGTGGGCCGCGAGCGCGCCGTGGCCGATGTGGCCCTGCGCGACCCCAACGTGAGCCGCCGCCACGCTCAGCTCACCTCTACCGGAAACGACTGGTCCATCGAGGACCTCAACTCCACCAACGGCACGTTGGTGAACAACCGTCGCATCACGCGGTGCCCGCTGCGCAACGGCGACCTGCTCACCTTCGGGCTCAGCACCTTCGAATTTAGGAGCTGATGCGAGTGATCGACGTCATCCTCTTCATCGGACGCATCGTTCTGGTCGTCCTGCTCTATATCTTCCTCTTCGCGGTCATGAAGACCGGCGTGGGGCTCGTGCGCGGCCAACGACGCGATTCCGCCATCTGGACCATCGACGTCGACAAGGGCCCGCGCGGTATCCGCGGCATTCACGTTGATATGCTCGGCCCCGTGATCGTGGGCCGTTCCCCCAGCTCCGATATCTGCATCAACGAGCCGTTCGTCTCGGCAAGCCACGCCCGCTTCTCCCTGCAGGGCCCGGCGCTCGTGATCGAAGACCTCAACTCGCTTAACGGCACCCTCGTCAACGGGCGCCAGCTGCTTGAGCCCGCGACGCTCCGCGAAGGCGACGAGGTGCAGATCGGCGATGTCGTCATGAAGGTGAACCGTCGATGACGCCCGAGGAGCAGCATAGCGGGAACATCCCCTCCTTCCTTGAGCAGGCCGAGCACGCCCCTCTTGGCGCGCATATGGCGCCGCCCGAGAGGCTCGATGCCACCCGCGCAAACGCTCCCGCGCATACGGATGAACGCACCCGCGCCCATGCCGCAGAACCCGCGCCGGCACCTGCCCACATGGCAGATCACGGCCACACCGCAAGCGGCGGCGCAGACGATGCGGTTGACCTTGAGTCGAGCACGCTCTTTGGCAACGCCCCCGCGGCGACCGCCGCGGCATCCGTCTCAGAGCCTGCGGATACCCCTTTCGAGGGGCAGCCGGCTCCCTTTGCAGAGCAGCCCGCCCCCCAACATGAACACGTGCATGCCGAAGAAACAGCCAGCGCAGCTCAGCCGGGCCAGGAGGGCTCGTCGGAGCACGCGCGGCCAGACACTACGGCGGAAATCGATGTCACGGCCGTAGAGGCACGCCTCGACGACCCAGGCTCGACCCAGAGCTTCGCCCCCATCACGGAGGACCGCATCAACACCGACTCCACCTACGATGCCGGCACGAGCACCTCGCTCATGTGGGGCGCTCGCTCCGACGTGGGCTGCGTACGCACGCATAACGAGGACTCCTACCTGGTGCAGTCGCCGCTCTTCTGCGTGTGCGACGGCATGGGTGGCCACGCCGCCGGCGAGGTTGCCTCGTCGATCGCGGTCGAGACCATCGCGCGCCTGGCCCCGCAGGAAGCCGACCCCACGCGCCTGGCCGCCGCCGTCGAAGCTGCTAATGCCGCCATCATCGAGGCCGCAGCCAACGGTCTGGGAAAGGCGGGCATGGGCTGCACCGCCACCGCAGCGTACATCGAGGGCAACGTCATCGCCATCGCGCACGTTGGCGATTCTCGCGCCTACCTCCTGCACGAGGGAACGCTCATCCGCATCACACACGACCACTCCTATGTTGAGGAGCTCGTCGATGCGGGCGAGATCACGGCGGACGAGGCCCGCGTGCACCCCAACCGGTCGGTCATCACGCGCGCGCTCGGGTCTGACCCGGCGATGTACGCAGACCACTTCCAGCTCAACATCGAGGAGGGCGACCGGCTCATCCTGTGCTCGGACGGCCTCTCGAGCATGATTTCGGATGGCGAGATCGAGACCATCGCCACCCAATCCCCCACCGCACAGATTTGCACCGACAACCTTGTTGACGCCGCGCTCAACGCGGGTGGCGCCGACAACGTAACCGTCGTCGTGGTTGATGTGGTAGACGACGGCCGTCTGCGCGACCTCGCCCGCCGCCGCAGGCGCAACCTGCTCATCGCCCTCACGGGCCTCATCGCCGCCATCGTGATCGCGTGCGCGGCGGCCGCCATCGTGATCACCAACTCCGTGTTCCTCGGCGTGCACGACGGCTGCGTGGCCATCTACACCGGAGTGCCCGGATCGTTCATGGGGATCGAACTCTCCCACCTGAACGATGAGACGGGCATCGACATAGACGACCTTCCCGAAGACACGCAGAACCGCCTGCGCGCCGGCATCAGCCAGTCGAGCATGGAGCAGGCGCGTCAAACGGTCTCCGAGTACCGTCAGCAAATCTACGAGGAGCAGACCCGAGCCGTCGAGGACGCCGCCGCCATCCACGGCGACGCCAGCGCCGAGAGCGCTGGCTCGTCGGGCGACGCCGCGCCTTCCGATGATACGGCTGCGGCAGATCCCGCCGCAGACGCCGTAGACCCCGCCGATGCCGAAGGAGGCGAAAGCTAATGGGTAGCCGCCGAAACACCGAGCTCATGCTGCTCATCGGAGCGGCCTTCCCGGTCACGCTCCTCTACGCCCTCTATGTGGTCACCACCGGAGCGGCCCTCTCGTTCACCACGCTCGCCGTACCGATCGGCCTCTTCGCCGCCTTCGCCGCGGCGCATATCGGCGTGCGCATCTTCGCGCCCGGCGCCGACCCGGCCATCCTGCCCATCGTCTTCGTGCTTTCCGGCGTGGGCATCACCTTCGTCACGCGCCTTGCGCCCGATTCGGCCCTCAACCAGCTTATCTTCCTGTTTGTCTCCATTGTGCTCATGGTGGCGACGCTTGCCGTGGTTAAGAACCTCGACATGGTGAAGCGCTACAAATACACGCTCGGGCTCATCGGCATCATCCTGCTGCTCTTGCCCATTTTCATCGGCGAGGATCGCTGGGGTTCTAAGCTGTGGATCAACCTGGGCTTTATCACCATCCAGCCCGGCGAGTTCGCCAAGATTTGCATCGTGCTGTTCCTTGCGGGCTACCTCGCCGAGAACCGAGAGCTGCTCTCCATCGCCAACCACAACGTCATGGGCTTCAAGATTCCGCGCCTGCGCTTGCTCGCCCCGTTGTTCGTCGTATGGGGCGTATGCCTCGCCATTGTCGCCTTCGAGCGCGACCTCGGTTCGGCGCTTCTCTTCTACACGCTCTTCCTCATCATGCTCTATGTAGCAACCGGGCGCATATCGTATGTGATCATCGGCATCGTGCTGCTTGGCATCGGCGGATTTGGCATGTACCAGATCATGGCGCACGTGCGCACGCGCTTCGAGATCTGGCTCAATCCGTTCATCGACGCGCAGAACAGCGGCTACCAGCTCGTGCAGTCGCTGTACTCGCTCGCCGACGGCGGGCTCGCGGGCCAGGGCATCGGCCGCGGCATGGCCGATCGCATCCCCGTCGTGGAATCCGACTTCATCTTCTCTGCCATCGGCGAGGAGTGCGGCCTGCTCGGTGGCGCGGCGGTTCTTCTGCTTTTCATGCTGTTCGCGGTACGCGGCCTCACCACCGCTGCGCGCGCCAAGAGCGACCTCGCCGCCTTCAGCGCCACCGGCCTCACTGCGGCCATCAGCTTCCAGGCGTTCCTCATCGTGGGCGGCGTCACCCGCCTTATCCCGCTCACCGGCGTCACCCTGCCCTTCATGAGCCAGGGCGGTTCATCGCTTTTGGCGAGCTTCATCATCGTGGCGCTGCTGATGCGCGCGGGCGACGAGGCGACCGGCCGCGAGACCGAGCTCACCGGCACGGGCATCATGACCGCGCTCGGTGCCGACGCGACCCCCGCACGTGGCGGCTCCCCGGCGTTGAGCAGCGTGGGCACGCGCATCTTCGGCGGGCGCAGCGCCACCGGCAAACCGCTGGGTGGCTCGGGCTCCATCGGCGGATCGCACGCACGCCCCGGCTCCCGCATGCGCCGGCGCCTCCTCGACACGCCTGAATCCGGCGTGCTCGGGCGCGTGGCTCTCGCCAAACGCCTCACCCGCACGGTCTTCTTCTTCACGGCGCTCTTTGCGGTGCTCATCGGCAACCTTACCTACATCCAGGTCATCATGGCTGACACCTACAAGAGCATGCCGGGCAACAACCACACCATCGCCCGGCAGGCCTACGTGCAGCGCGGGTCCATCATCACCTCGGACGGCGTGACGCTCGCCGAGTCGATCCAGCAGGAAGACGGCACCTACGTGCGCTCCTACCCCAACGGTAACCTCGCGGCGCACACCGTGGGCTACTACTCCACGCGCTACGGCAGCTCGGGCGTGGAGAACTCCATGAACGATACGCTTACCGGCTCGGTCGACTACTCAAGCTGGGAGAACGCCATACTCTCGCTTGCCGGCGTCTCGCAGCCCGGCAACTCGGTCATGCTGACCATCAACTCGCGCACCCAACGAGCAGCCGAGCAGGCGCTCGACGGGCTCTCAGGCTCGATCGTCGTGCTTGACCCGCGCACCGGCGCCGTGCTCGCCAAGGCGAGTGCGCCGACCTTCGACAACACCGACATCGCAAGCGTGCGCGAGGGCGGCAGCGAGGGCAGCGGCGAATACGACCGCGCCACGCAGGCCCTCTACACGCCCGGTTCGACCTTCAAGGTGGTCACGCTCTCTGCGGCGCTCGAGAGCGGGCAGGCCACGCTCGACACCACCTACGACGCGCCCTCCGAGATCGAGATCGGCGGAGCATCCATCACGAACATGCACGGTAGCTCGTACGGCAACATCAGCCTTCGCCGCGCCTTCGCGTACTCGGCGAACACCGCGTTTGCCCAGCTCGCCAACGACCTTGGTGCCGACACGCTCGTGCAGTACGCGCGCGCTTTCGGCTACGGGCAGTCGCTTGGCCAGGACTTCACGACCGCCGCTTCCATCATGCCCGATCCAAGCGAGATGACCGAGTGGGAGCTTGGCTGGGCGGGCGCCGGCCAGCCCGTGGGCCAGGGACACACCCCCGGCCCGCAGACGACCTGCATGCAGAACGCGGTGATCGCCGCCGCCATTGCCAACGACGGCATCGTCATGAACCCGTATGTGGTCTCGCAGGTGCTTTCGCCCGAAGGCACGGTCGTGAGCACCACTCAACCCCGCTCGCTGGGCCAGGCGGTGAGCTCCACCACGGCATCGCAGGTCAAGGAGGCCATGCTCGAGGTCGTTGAGAACGGCACCGGCTCCGCCGCCCAGGTTTCGGGCGTGCAGGTGGCCGGCAAGACCGGTACCGCCGAGGTCTCGAACAGCAACGTGAACTCGATGTTCATCGGCTTCGCACCGTACGACACCCCGACGGTGGCCATCGCCGTCGTGGTGGAGAACTACAACGTAAACGGCGTCTCGGCCGCCTCGGTCGCCGGCGAGGTCCTCGCCGCTGCGCTCGCGGCGCAAGGGTAAGGGGTGGCCATGGATGCACGAGAACGAGAGGCCGAACGCGGGGGGACCCGCCGCGAGCTAAGGTGCTCGAGCCGAGGCGCTCGCACAGGCCCGGGTCGCAGGGAACCCGCGTAAGCACGCCCTTCTAGGTAATAATCGCCCGCGTGAGCGGCGTACGTAGATGTGATAGGAGCAAGAAATGCAGCAGCAGGTACTCGGGGGAAGGTACCTCCTCAAGGATAAAGTCGGAACGGGCGGCATGGCCACCGTCTACCGCGCACAAGACCAAGTGCTGAACCGCACGGTCGCAGTGAAGATCATGCTGCCCCAGTATGCGGGCGACGCGACCTTTGCCGCCCGCTTCAAGCAGGAGGCGCAGGCGGCGGCCGGCCTCTCGAGCCCGTACATCGTGGGCGTCTACGATTGGGGCAAGGACGGCGACACCTATTACATCGTTATGGAGTACCTGCGCGGCACCGACCTCAAGAGCGGCATCCGCAGCCACGGCGCGCTCGACCCCAAGAAGGTCGCCCAGATTGGCTCGCAGATCTGCGCCGCGCTCTCCGTGGCCCATAAGCACGAGATCATCCACCGCGACATCAAGCCGCAGAACATCATGGTGCTGCCCGACGGCAACATCAAGGTGATGGACTTCGGCATCGCCCGCGCCAAGAACAGCCACCTCACGCAAGATAACAACGTGCTCGGCACCGCACACTATGTCTCGCCCGAGCAGACGCGCGGCCAAGAGCTTGGGCCCACGAGCGACATCTATTCGCTCGGCGTGGTCATGTACGAGTGCGCCACGGGCCAGGTGCCCTTCGATGGCGACGACGCGATCTCTGTTGCTCTGAAGCAGGTTAACGAGCTACCCGTTCCCCCGTCGCAGCTCAACCCCAACCTCGACGCCGACCTTGAGCGCATCATCCTGCGCTGCATGGAGAAGGACCCCGCCAACCGCTTCCAGACGGCCGACGAGCTGCGCCAGACCCTGAATGCATACCTCGCGGGGCGCCAGGTGGATGTCCCCGAGCCCACGCGCGTGATCGGCGCGGTACCCGCGGGCGGCACCGGCGCTACCGAGACGCGCGTGATGAGCGACCAGACGCAGGCCATGGCGCGCCCGGCGGGCATCGGCAACACCGCGGTGCGCAGCGGGTCCGGCATGAGCTCGAGCGCCTCGGGCGGAGCTGACCCATACGGTGGAAAGAAAAAGGGCGGCAAGGGCAAGATCGTTGCCGGCGTGGTGGCCGCGCTCGCGATCATCGGCGTCATCGCCTTCGCTGCCTTCAGCGCCCTCAACAGCGGAGCGAAGACAGTCACCGTGCCCAACGTCTTGGGCTACACGCAGGAGGAGACCGAGGAACTTCGGTCTCTTAACCTTGGCGTTAAAACCTCGTCCGGATATAGCGATGAGTACGAAGAGGGCGAGGTCATGAGCCAGACCCCGAGCGGCGGCCTTCAGGTCGAAGAAGGCTATGAGGTTGAGATTCAAATCTCGCGTGGCCCCGAACCGATAAAGACCACTACGGTACCCGATCTAAAGGGCAGGACGCGCGAAGAGGCAGAAAAGCTTCTTGAAGAGGCAGGCTTGGTGGGCGTTGCCTCCGAGGCGTCCAACGACGCTGAAGAGGGCACCGTCTTCGAGCAGAGCCCCGCTGAGGGCGAAGAGGTCGAGGAGGGTTCGACGGTCACCTACACCGTTTCCACCGGTCCCGGCACCGTGAGCATCCCCAATGTGGTTGGCGACGGCGAGAACAGCGCCGCCGGAGCGCTCGAGGATGCGGGCTTCTCGGTGTCTCGCGAATACGAGTACAGCAGCCGCGTCGACGCCGGCGTAGTCATAAGCCAGAGCCTCACTGGCTCTGCCATGCCTGGCACCACCATCACCATCACCATCTCGCGTGGACCGGAGCCCGACACCAGCACCCCCGATACCCCCGCGACCTCGCCCGATTCTCCAACGACAGGAGAGGACGAGGAGGAGTCGGCTGGCGCCGCCTAACAGCTGCGCGCATGCACTGCATATGCTGGAAGGGGACGAGCAGGCTCGTCCCCTTTTTTCGTGCGTGTGGGGCGCTAAAGCCACCGCGCGCATGCGCACCCGCCTCTCACCCTCCGCTCCCGCGCATCCGACCTCCCGCGCGCCCGCCCACTCGCCCGCCCCTCCGGCCCGTCCTTTCCACTCGCCCGCGCACCCGCGCGCACTCAGTTCTAGCCTGCGCATTTGTATAGATTTATTGCCGTCATGCGTACCGGGGCGGCGCATGCGATAATGACCGCCGCCCAAGGTCAAGCGTGCACACGCCCTTGAGGCCGCTCCAACCACCAAGCTCCTATACCCCTGTTCCAGCAAAGGAGGCCACCATGACCACCGCGCCCGGATCGCTCAGCGATCGTGCCCTCGAACTCGCACGGCTCACCCTCGTTCGCCGCATCATCACCGCTGGTGCCGTCGTGGCATCCGCACTGCTGCAGGCCTTTCTCATCCAGGCATTCGTGAGCCCTGCAAACCTGCTCCCCAGCGGCTTCACCGGCATCGCGGTGCTCATCGACCGCATCACGGCGCTCTTCGGCGTGCGCATCTCCACCGACCTCGGCATGCTCGCGCTCAACATCCCACTCGCCTTCATCTGCTGGAACCGCATCTCCAAGCGCTTCGTCTTCTTCTCCATGATGCAGGTCGCGCTTTCCGCTGCGTTCCTGCGCATCTTTGATTTTCAGCCGTTGCTCGACGATCAGATCATGCTCGTCGTCTTCGGAGGCTTTATCTCGGGGCTTTCTATCGCCATCGCGCTCAAAGCGGGCGCATCGACAGGCGGTACGGACTTCATCTCGCTGCTCGTGGCAAACCGCACCGGCAAGACCATCTGGGGCTTCATCTTTGCCAGCAACTGCACCCTGCTCGTCGTGTTCGGCGCGCTCTTTGGCTGGGAGCATGCGGCGTACTCCATCGTGTTCCAGTTCATTGCAACCAAGACTATCGACAGCTTCTACCATCGTTACGACCGCGTGACGCTGCAGATCACCACGCGGCACGCCGACGCCGTGATGGACGCGTACATCGCGAGCTTCCAACACGGCATCAGCTGCGCCGAGGTGATCGGCGGCTACAGCAGGCAGCGTATGTACCTGCTGCACACCGTTGTCTCGACCTACGAATCCGAGGACATCGTCCGCCTCGTGCGCGAGGTGGACCCCGGCGCCGTCATCAACGTGTTCCGCACGGACAACTTCGTCGGCGGCTGGTGGGGCGGCCACGTGGACGAGCCCGTGCCCACCGCTGTGCCCGACCCTGCCAAGCTCCGGGCCCGCGAGGCGGCACGGCGCTCCCGCCAGGGACTCATGCAGGACGACGGGCGGTAGCAGGGCCGAAAGGACGCTGTTGTTCTGTTCGAGGGCCCACCTCCCCCGTCGCCAAGCGGCCGAGTAAGACAAAACGCGCGTCCGATGCTTCCGTCAGCGCATCGCTTTGTATAGGGTTATAGGACCTACTTTATGCGACGGTGAAAAACCAGTTATTTCGCATTACTTTTGATCAGGCTATCTACCAGCAGTTTTATACTGTTCTTGCAGGTAGAAAGCCTGAGCTCGGTACTCAAAACTCCGCCGTTTTAACCGTTTTTTTTCATTGACCCATAAGTAGCAAGCTCAGGCATGAATACTATTGCCACAAGAATGCATATTCAGCGATGACTTCCGCGCTTCGCGGATGCCAATCGCATCGGAAGCGCGCAGCGATTACCGCAGCTGCCGCGGCCGCAAAGCATAACTGCGGTACGCCGTGCGCCCTCGTTAGTCGTCATCCCCGCTGGGTCCCAACTGCTCCAGCACACGGAGTGCCGCGGCGACGGGCCCCGCCGGATCGTTGGCGTCGAGCCCCCGCCCCACACCGGTCCCGGTGCCCGCACCAGCCTTATACGGAACCGAAAGCTTGCGGCTCTTGGGAAAGTTCACCGCACCCAATCGATCGCGCAAGTCGAAGGCGACCGCCTTTGGCACATCAACCCCCTGGTACACAAGCCGCCCAGCCGAAAGTGCGATACTCTCAAGCCCCAGGCGCTCCGCACGGATGCGCAGGCGCGCCCGATCGAAGAGGTTCCGCGCCGCAAGCGGCAGCTCGCCATAGCGATCTTCGCACTCCCGCTGCGCCTCGTCCACCGCGGCAAGCGTATCGGCGGCAGCGACCTTGCGGTACACGAGCACGCGCCGATCGACCTCGGGTAGGTACTCCTCGTCCAAATAGTAATCTGCCGGCAGGTTGATAGCCACACTCGCCACCTCGACCTCGCCCGAAGTCTCGCCGCGCGCTTCCGCCACGGCCTGCCCGAGCATCTGCGTGAACAGGTCGAAGCCCACGCTCGACAGGTTACCGTGCTGCTCCGCGCCCACAAGCGAGCCGGCGCCGCGAATCTCCAGATCGCGCATGGCGATGCGCATGCCGCTTCCGAGCTCTTGGAACTCGCTCAGCGCCGTCAAGCGCTCCGTGGCCTCTTGGGTAAGTGGAAGCTCGCCAGGGAACATGAAGTAGGCGTAGGCCTGCGTGGCGCTGCGGCCCACGCGCCCCTTGAGCTGATAGAGCTGCGCGAGGCCCAGGCGCTGCGAGTCCTCGATAATCAGCGTGTTCGTACGGGGGTTGTCGATACCGCTCTCGATGATGGTCGTCGCCACCAGCACGTCGATGCGCCCCATCGAGAAGTCGATCATCACGTCTTCAACCTCACGCGGGCTCATCTTGCCGTGCGCCACGCCCACACGCGCCTCGGGCACGGCCTCGTGCACACGGTCAACCGCATCGTCGATGGTCTTCACGCGGTTGCTCACGTAGTACACCTGCCCCTTGCGCCCGAGCTCTAGCCGGATGGCCGCGCTCACCACGTCCGAGTCGTACTCGCCCACGTGCACGATGACCGGCCGGCGCCCGGTTGGTGGCGTGGTAATGAGGCTCATGTCGCGCACGCCGCTGATCGCCATCTGCATGGTGCGCGGAATGGGCGTGGCCGAGAGCGTGAGCACGTCGATCTGCTCACGCAGGTTCTTGAGCTGCTCCTTGTGCTGCACGCCGAAGCGCTGCTCCTCGTCGATGATGACGAGACCGAGGTTCGCCGGGTTTACATCGCTCGATAGCAGGCGGTGCGTGCCCACGAGCACGTCGAGCTTACCCTCAGCAAAGGCCGCGAGAGCGCGCTTCTGCTGCCCGGGCGTGCGGAAACGACTGAGGACCTCAACCTCCACGCCAAACGGGGCGAAGCGCTCGAAGAAGGTTTGGTAGTGCTGCTGGGCCAGAATCGTCGTTGGGCAGAGCACCATGACCTGCCGGCCGCTGTCCACGCATTTGAACGCCGCGCGCAAAGCGACCTCGGTCTTTCCGAAGCCCACGTCGCCGCAGAGCAGGCGGTCCATGGGCTTGGGCGCCTCCATATCCGCCTTGATGTCGGAGATGGCATCGAGCTGGTCGTGCGTGGGCTCGTACGGGAAGCTCGCCTCCATCTCGAGCTGCTCGGGCGTGTCT
>OLQE01001322.1_pt1 | contig 13923 bp, 10 predicted proteins | sample 1643161 | NCBI WGS metagenome assembly OLQE01 (sample SAMEA3136650, study PRJEB25190) | human gut metagenome | reverse complement strand
ACGAAGACATAAATAAAATGCTAAGCCATAGGTTTTAATCCGTGGCTTAGCACTATTTTTTTAACTCAACTCCGAAAGACAGGTACTATACACTTCCCGTAAAATCTATGTGTTTTTTGTTGATAACTCCTGTGAATTTGTTGGTAACCTTTTCACCTTTTTCACATTTCGTTTTCATGTTTCAGAAGTCTTACCTCGCCTGTAATCCCAGAGAAACTGGACGGTTTCACTTCCTGACCTATATATTTTGCATATGGATTTGGATATTTTGCCGTCTCTCGTTCCAACGTAGTTGCAACTTCGATTGCAATTTCATTTTCGCCATCCTTTACATAAGAGTTCAATTCATAGCGATAGCTTGGAACAATCTGAATCCCCAGACTTTTTCCGTTCAAGAATACTTCTACGCCTTCGTATGCATCGCTGATTTCCAGAATATATGTAGCTGCTGCCTCTCCCTTAAATCGATTTTCATAACGTACAAATCCGGAAAATTCCGGTTCTTCTTCATGCAGTCGGTCTGGAATTGTCACTTCTTTTTTCGCTTTGAAGTATGGATACTCAATACTTCTGCAAATGCTTCGCTGCCACGTCTTTATAAACGGAATTTCTACGCCTTCTCCGGAAATCGGTGTCGTCTTCTCCTTCAAAACAGCCTCTGCTGTTTCTCTTGGTTCAAATACGAGTAAATAGCTCTTCAATGGTTCTAATACAAGAGAAACCTTTGTTATGCCAGCCGTCTCGTCCCTTACCGCCTCTGCATCCTGAATGGTATTTTCCCATGCATCGTACACATAACACGCTCTGGACTCCGGCATCTCTACAGTTCCCTCATAAACACCATTTCCTTCATTGACAAACATATATACTGCACTTCCATCCGCATGTTCATAATGATAATACCGGATTCTGTTATTTTCCGGCGTAATAGAAATCTCACTGATTCCCGATTTTTCCAACATCTCTGCCAGCTCTGAAAGAGGAACTATTTTTCCTTCTACTCCTTCCGGCAAGCCATCCACAAAATACACCGGAAAATGTGCCGCCTGTAGTTGCTTCAACGCCGCCTTCATATGAGGCGTTATAAATTGTAACTTCGGCACGATCAGCACACGATAGTTTTGTGTATTCACGCGGAAACTTCCTTCCGCACGTTCTGTACCATATGTGATTTCCATATTATACGCATTTTCGGGCAAAAATACATCCTGCGGAATATAATCATAATCAATTTGATGATCATACAATTGATGTCCTACCACATCAGAAGCCATTGCTTCCCCCATCCATTCACTTTCTCCATGATACAATACCGCTGCAGGTGCAATATGCACCCCTCCGTTGAGCAGTTCCAGCACCCGATTGCCGTATGCCATCAAAGCACCAAAATGACGGTACTGGGGATGATTTCCATGAGCATAAAAATGCGGTGGACAATCCGGATCCGGATATTCCTTTGCCGAAAAAGCGTGTGGCACAAAATGATTGATTCCACGTACCATAAAATGATCTAATAAATATTTTTCCAGTCGAACTCCCTCGCCCCATCCGTATGCTCCGAAGATTTCACACATGGAGTTTCCTTTTTTCAGCGGTTCAATCGCCGCTGCTGAGGAACCTAATTTCCCTAATCCATAATGATAAAAAGAACCGTTTCTACTGTGGAATGGAGGCATATTAAGATCTAAGTCCTCTTGTCCGGGCATCACCTGTCCGCCAATATCATCGATTCCTGCCATATCCTGCCCGGCCAGACCACGGAAGTAATGTCCCAGAGAAGACCCGGTCTTAGATGCATGGTTATTATCCTCAATCAAATGTCCGATATATTCCACGCCATGTGCTCTGCACCACTCACCGATCGGCCATGAGAAATCTTTTTCCACCAGCCTGGACACATGATCCATATACGCATATCGCACTGCTGCCGTCTCTGCCTTGTCTGCCTGCTGCTCCCAAAGCAGCGCCAGTCGTCCGGCAAAATCTTCACCCAGTTCTTCCCGCAATTCCATCTCCAGTTCCCGGCTCCAAGGATAATCCATTTCCTCTGAACACCCCAGACCATTATTATGATCATACAAATGTCCATTTCCAAGTTCCGGTTCATCGGAAAAGAATCCTGCGATTGTTTTTCCAAATTCCGCTTGATAATGTTCCCAATGAGGCTCATACACTGCCTGGATCTGCACCTTGCAAGATTCCCGATCCATCATATTAATATAATCCCGATGGGGACCTCTGTTTCTGGTAAGCTGCAGTACATAAATCTTCCATTCCCCTTCCGGAACTCCCCATATCAGACCATTTTCAGAAATCTCAGACTCCAAATTCATCCGATACTCTTTTTTGAGAAATCCGCTTTCTCCGTCTTGGCGAATTGCATAAATCCCAAGCAGTCTGTCATCAGCAAATTGCTTTGTAGCGCCATCCGCAGAATTATGAGTCATCATCTGCTCCACCATATTCGGCTCAAAAGGACGGGCATTCTTGATATCTTCAGCAGAAATCACGATTTGTTCTCCCTGCTGCCCCCGGTATTGTCTGCATGTAATACTCTGGCGGTACAGCTCCAACGGCTGGTCTTTCATCGCCCCATTTGCATACCCGGTCGGAAAATGGCTGTCATCCAGGATCCAGACCTTCATTCCATATCGTTTTGCCTCTTCCAAAATAATATCCATGTCATGCCACCACTGTTCTCCGCAAAAATCCGGATGCGGTCTGCTCTCTACACAGACCGCTCCGATATTTGCCTTATGGATGGCTTTCATATATTCGCGGAGAATCGCTTCCGTTTCCCCATGCTGCCAGAAAAACGGGAAAATATAATTTCCTCCCTCTCCTTTTTGCAATGCTTTTATTTTCTCACTCATCTTACGCCTTCACTACTCCTTTTTGATTCCCTGCAGGATGCGGTTTACCTGCTTGATACTTTCAGCATCCGCTCCCCCTTGTTTCAGAAGACTTTCTACTGTAATTCTGCCCATCATTCTTTGTAATGCCGGATTATCTTTGACTGCTTCCGCCACATCTCCCCGGCTCTGAGCGCCCTGCTCCATCAACTGATTGATGACCGCTCCTGCCTTTGGATGTTCTCGAATTTCGCCTAACTTATCAAATACAGAATAGCAGCTCTCATCATAAGTACTTACATCAAACCAGTTAGACACCGGTTTTTCCTGCCGCATACGATATGCAGGATTCTCTTCTTCTACCTTCCGAATCTGCATCTGATCAGACACATCCCCGCTCTTCACCTCTATCGTATGTTCTCCCCGAATTGCAACCGAAAAGGTAAAGACCGTTTTTCCTGTCTTTGTCTCTACTTCATTTCCATCCACAAACAACGTCACTTCCGACTGATTGGAATATACTTTTACCTCTGTTACATCTTCTGCACGCTCTACATACCTTTTTCCACACAGATGCACAAATGCCTCTTTCTGATTCCAAGCTGCCTTATATAAATAAAACGCATCCTTTTTCAAACGCCGGTCAATGGTCACCAATCCCTTTTGGTTTTCCCCATGCTTTCCGCCTTCATCTCTTCCATCTGCTGCAAAATCAAACAAGTTCCATACATGGGTTGCCCACAGCCAGGGGCGCTCTTCGATCATTTTCAACATATGCTCATGATAAACTGCCTGATAGCTCTCTGTATAATCCCCCTTCTCCGGCTCAGAAGACTGATACTGGGGGTTGGCATCTGCACCATACTCCGAAAATCCAATGACACGATCCGGGTATTTCTCATGATATTCGTCAAAAAATTCATCATTCTGTTCCAAATCTCCAAGATACCATCCGAAATACAGATTGTAACTATTGATATCCGGAATTTCCAAAATCGGACTGTCGATTTCCAGCATAAATACATTTGCCATAGTGGTAGGACGTGTAGCATCCAGCCGATGACAAAGGTCGTTTAGCATCCGGTGATTCTGCAGCAAATCCTCATCCACTGCACTTGCGGCTGTGATTTCATTAGACAGCCCCCAGCAGCAGATACTTGGATGATTATAATTCTGTACGATCAATTCCTCCATCTGAGACAACGTATTAGCACGCGCACTGCTCATGTGCATCGTAATATACGGAATTTCCGCCCATACAACCAGACCATTTTCATCACACAAGTCATAAAATTCCTGTGCATGCTGATAGTGTGCAAGACGAAGGGTTGTTGCCCCCAGCTCTCGGATAATCTCCATATCCCGCTGATGAGCTTCCAGTGTCAGGGCGTTTCCAACACCTTTCAAATCCTGATGTCTGCTCACGCCCCGCAGCGGATAACTGCGACCATTTAAGAGAAATCCTTTCTGCGGATCCATCTCAAACTTTCTGCATCCAAACCTCGTACTCACTCGGTCTCCGCTTGCAAGACATGCCACTGCCGAATACAGATAAGGGTCTTCTAATCCATCCCAAAGACGTACCTGTTCAATCTCAAATACCGCCTTTGCATAATTCTCTGACACTTCAGCGGTCTTTGTCTGCCCCGCTGCGGTAATCGTAACCTCTGTCGGATTTCCGGAGGTCCATACTTCTACAGTAACTGTCGCCTTTTTCGTTTCCAAATCCACTTCTGGTGTTACTTTGATTCCCGGTGTTCCGCAATAGTCCAGCGCAAAATGTTCCTTCGGCACTACAAGAAGATTGACATTCCTATATAGCCCTCCATAAAAGGTAAAATCAGCCTTCTGCGGATAGCAGATGGTATTATCCCCATTATCTACCGCAACTGCAAGTACATTTTTATCTGCTAAATGTTCTGTCAGATTGACACGAAATGTCGAATATCCACCTTCGTGATGAAACAATTTTTTCCCATTCAAATATACATCACTGATCATGGCTGCGCCAAGAAATTCCAGATAGACTTCTTCCTCTTCCTTCTTCTCTATCTCAGCAAGTTCCTTGATATACCAGCAAGTTCCACGATAATAATCATTTCCGCCATCCTGTCCATCTTCGGCATTCCATGTATGCGGGAGCGAAATCCGCTCCCCTTCTGTCTGCATAGCTTTCGCTGCATCTTCTGCCTGTTTTACAAATCTCCAGTTGTCATTGATTGTCAGTTTCATTTATTTCACTACCTACTTTCTTTCCTAGACCTTTTTTACAACACCATGGGTAATTCCATTTTCATTATAAGAATCCACCCGCACAAAATACTCCTTCCCCTTCACCAGTGCTCCGATTCGTTTTTCCACCTGATGTTTTACTGCCTTTTGTACAGATTCCGGATTTCGATAAATCTGATAACTATGGTACAATCTTTCTTCCTCATGTCCCCATAAAATGTTATATCCAATGGCATCAGCGGTTTCTTCTATTGACACAAGAAGATCTAACTCATCTTCACTTTTCACTGCGTTATATTTTGGCGGAACAGGCTTGTCTCCGGCTCCCTTTCCAAATACACGTAGACCAGATATGCAAGGATCCACATGATATGGAATCTCCACAATCGTCAAACGTAAATAACGAACCTGCATCCCTTCTTCCCTTATGACCAAATCATGGGGCAAGTCTGTATCTGCTTTTGACTTATCCTCAATCATAAAGTACTCCGCTCCATCCAAAGAACCTTCCAATTTCCAACGTGTCACAAGGTCCCGCTCTTCAATATAACGTGGCTGAGTTTCACTGCCCTGTATTTTTCCCGGTGAATCAATCGGAAGTGCATCATCTGCAAAATTAATCTGAATAGCACGTACATCCATCACGGTTTCCAAATCTGTCTCCAGCCACTGTCCGCTCTCAGAATCTGCTGCTCTCCACCATGTTTTTGCATTTTCGTCAAATGCCTTCTCTGGTTCTTTTCCTTTTACAAATGAAGAGGCCTTTGCCGGTTTCGCATAATTCAGCAGAAACCATTCCGGCTCTTTCCAGGGATCCATCCTTCCATCCTCAACTGCAATAGGCCAATCCCCGTAATTCTGATTACAGAATAATTCTCCATCTGAATCAAAGCCAGCCGGCCACAGACCAACCCGTCGTTCAAATTGATGATTCACACTAATTCTCATCGTTGCGGTATGCCAGAGATTCTGCTGTAAATCCCACATCGTAGACCCATGTCCGGCTCCCGGCATAAAACCGCCCGGATGATAGGAATACGGATTGTTCTTCGCCGGTGTAAACGGTCCCAAAGGGTGGTCCGCCACATACACTCCATCTGCATAACAATTGTACTCTGTTCCCGGACATGCATACTGCAGATAATATCTGCCTTTGTATTTATCCATCCAAGGACCTTCAATAAAAGGACGTCTTGTAAACATTCCTTTAATTGCAGGAATATACGCCTTTGGAACCTGCTCAATCGGAACCTTGCTTTGTTTCACATATGCCTGAAACATAGCCTCAACCTCTTCATCGCTACGCGGAAATTCACAATGATCCACTCCCATCCGCTCATATCCACGAGTATATCCATCTCCGAAAAGTAGTTCCTTCCATTCTGTTTTCGGTTTCATCGATTCCGGCTCTAATTCTACACCCCAGACAGGTGTCTGGTTCGAGCATCCCCAATAAAAATACACCTTTCCATCGTCATCAAAGAACAAATTCGGATCCCAGAAGTCGAAAGTTCCCGGAATCTCTTCATATGGTCCTTCTATAATATCTTTGGTTCGATAATAATTGCACACCTCGCCTCTTTTCGATGCACAAAAATATACATAGTCTCCGCACACACGTGCATCCGGCGCATAATCATAAAGCGGCAGATTCACCGGAAGTCTATGCGACTCCCAGTGAACCAAATCTTCTGATACCCATACCGATAAATTCATAGAGGCAAAGAGATAGTATTTCCCATGAAATAAAATCATAGAGGGATCTGCCGCCTCGCGGTCGATCTGCAATTTTCCATTGGACCTTGGATCCATATTAAACTGATACCGATACGGAACATTTATTGGATTACAATAATACTTTTTCAAATTCTATGCCTCCTTCAGCGCCTCTTTTTTCGCTGCAATTCGTTTCTGAACTTCTACCATTTCTGCCTTGTTCAATTTACAGAATTTCATAGCTGCCAGTGTACACACCCATCCGATAATCGGAAGTCCGAAAGTCAAGAACATAGTCAGCCAGAAAATCGCCGGTGTACTTGCATCTCCCGGCTGCGGAACAGTTGTTTTATAACCAACAAGCGCAACTGCTCCTGCTGCAATCGCCGCACCACAAGAAGAAATCAATTTATCAAGGAAACTATACGTTCCTGTTACCACTGCCGGCACATAGCGTCCGCTTCTATCCAGCTCATAGTCGATTAAGTCTGACATAAATGCTGTGTTTGCTGTTGTAATACACATATTTGCTCCATTTTTACAAAGCGTAAATACCACGTAAATGATGGTCACCGCACCCATTTTTGCGATATCCTTCGGATTGATAATCACAAAGAATCCACACATAATCACTGAAATCGCAATACAGATTTTCGTCCATGTAACAATTGTCTCCATGTTTCCATACTTTCCTGCATACTTTGCGCCTCCGATTGCAAACAAAATAGACGGCAGCATTCCAATCACAGTCAGAATCGTAGAAATCCCCATATTTCCAATAATAATTCCATTTAACAATGTCACAATGACCGCCTGAAATGCTGTTACCTGTGCAATTTTATCAGATGCCGCAGAAATAATATAACACTGAAGCGGACGATTGCCTTTCAGCACTTCTATCATATCTTTGACTTTTAACGGCTCTCTTTCCTTTGTCAAGCCTCTGAAATTTTCCGGTTTGTCATATTCGCTGACTCCAATACATACCAACACAATTCCAATTGCTGCCAACAGTAGACACACCTTGCATGCTGCACTTAAAAACTCTTGGTTATATGTACCACCAAATTTCGGTAGCATTACGACATTCAACACAATTGTCAATACCATCGGAACCATATAATTCAATGCTGTCACCCACACCCCGAGCGTTGGACGCTGCCTCGGATCGTTAGTCATCAGCGGTGGAATCGTCTGAGCTGTCATATTCACAATTGTATAACCAATCACATAGATAACATAAAACAATACAAACGCCACTGTTCCAAGACCTTTTCCTGCTGCCCAGTCATACATACACAACAGAGCAACTGCTTCAATTGCAAATCCGGCAACCAACAAAATCCGGATTTTTCCATATTTTGTATTTACCTTATCATATAAAAATGCTAACATCGGATCTGTCACACCGTCCAAAATACGAGTTCCTGTCAGAATCACCCCGATTACAGCCGTTCCGATTCCAAATCCGATACTTGCCGCATAACTTGCCATTCCAATCAATGAATATACTGTCATTCCAACAAATGCATTACATGCATATAAAATGATCTGCCATAATTTCGCACGACGATACTGTACGCCATCGATTTCGCTTGCGCTCAATTTTTTACCCATAACTCAAACTCTCCTTTTATTTTTCACCTTTTTTTCTTCTGTACTCACTTGGTGAGATTCCCACTTCTTTTTGAAAACACGAATAAAAATAACTTCTGTTTCCGAATGCAAGGCTGTCACTGATAGATTGAATACTTGCTGTACTCCCTGTCAGCATCGTTTTTGCCCGCTCTATTTTTTCGTGAAGTACATATTCATTCACACTGACTCCCGTTTCTTTTTTAAATTTACGAGAAAAATAATATTCGGTATATCCGGATTGTTCTGCCAGTTTCTTCACAGAAATAACTTCTGACAAATGTCCTTTGATATACTCACAACTATTACGAATACAATCAGATACATTTGGATTTTCTCTGCTTTCACGCACTCTTCCCACATAATCTTCCAATAATTTCTGACAAACCTTTGTCGTATCGGTCATAGATTTGCATTCCTCAATCTTCTGCGCATAATAATCATTCAGATTATATGCGATTTCCGGTGAAAGTCCGCCCCGCATACTTGCTCTGGAGCAAATAGTCAAAAGCACCAGTGTATTATTCTTATGAAGTCTCAACGTATCTCCGTAATCCACTTTCATCCCGGCGCTCATCATTGAGGAAACCTTTAGCATCTCCTTGTACTGTGGACTTCCCTCTTCCAGCATTCTGCAGAGATTCTGCTCCGCCTCCCAGATACCGGAATGTTTCTCAGAACCTCCCAATTGTATCTCCTGTTCCATTTCCGGAAGAATATTTAGAATTTCAATCTCGCGTGCTTCGATTCGATTTTCGTTCATCGCATATTCAAACATCACCGCATACTGCGTCAATATATTCCCCGGAACAATCGGAATTTCTTCAAATACGCGAAACAATCGGGAACGGAGCGCCACAGAAAGATTATAGGAATCCAGTTTTTTTCGAAGAATCAGCATGCTATCTCGCCCGCTGTAAATCGGACCGATATAATAAACCTGTTCTATCTGCTCTTCTTTGTGTTCAAATCCTGCAATCCAAAGCAAGTTGTTTCCTGCCTCCAACACTACCGGATACAACTTTCCCTGTTCCTGGCGCTCTCTTAGAATTTTTTCCATTCCTACATACGCAAAAAATTCTCCTGAAAACAAATCATTCTTCCATGTTGTCTCCATCAAATGATACTCTGCATCGTATTTCCAATAACATAGTTCGTAATTACAGTTGAGCAGTTCCAGAAAAAACTGCATCCGTTCCCTCTTCTCCATCTTGTTCCCTTTCTTATTCTCAGATTGTGTTCATCTTCCGATATGGAAATAATATCTGATAGTCTGCATCTCCCATCCCCCGCACCGTTGCTCCGCAAAGTACTTCCGGATGTTCCGAAAGGGAGAGCATGATTACTTGACAAAATGTGGATTTTAACGAAAACCTGTCGCCCTCTAGCGTCTCGAACCAGACATCATTTTCACAATTCTGCACATCTTTCATTAAGGATTGTAAATCTGCATCTTCCGAATAAATAAATTCAAACTCTTCTTTTCTCATATATTTTCCTTTATCTAACGTTGATTTCCCAAGTAATAAAAACTATCCTTCGGCACTCGTTTCTGTGTTGTTCGATCAACCCCAATCAAACCAAAGGTCATAGAATACCCTTTCTGCCATTCAAAATTATCCAGTAGACTCCAGTAACAATAGCCTTTTACCGGTATTCCGTCTGCGATACAGTTTTGTACTCCTTCAAGTGCCTTTTTCAAAAATGTAATCCGCCGGCTGTCATCCGCTACTGCAATTCCATTTTCAGTTACAATCAAGTCTTGATGAAATTCTTTTGCCACTTTTCGAATCACATGTTCCAGTGCCTCCGGATAAAATTCATAATTCATCTGTGTCAATTCTGCATCTGCAGGATTCCCCATTCTTCCCTCTTTTCCAAAACGAGAACGCGTATAATTCTGTACTCCTAGAAAATCATCTTCTTGAATATATGGAAGATAATGTAAAAACTCATCCTCCCATTCTTTCTCTGCAAATGATTCACCGCCTATTTCTACAACCTGCACATCATGAAGGGATAATGTAAGACCAACCTTCATATCCGGATACAGTTCTTTGATTACTGATTTCGCCGCCTGATGCGCCTTCATAATCAATAGGTCGCCCTTTCGAGTTCGCATAGAAGTAAAGTTTTCCACTTTCTCTACACCAAACACCTTTTTGTTTTCCTCAGCCTGCGCCTGCTGCCCTTCTAGCATCTTTTGGAAATTCATTCCCATCTGCACATTTCCGTCTTTGTCTCCTGATGCCTCCATCTGAGACATCATTATTTTCTTATAACGCTCTGCAATTCCTGCAATCTGCAACCCGATATTTGCCTCATTAATCGTACACACATACTGAAGTTCTTCCCCAAGATGTTCCATAACATAGCGGACGTACTTCGCGAAGTCTTCTACAACGCTTTCCGCTTCCCAACCACCTTTTGTAATAATCCAGACTGGACTTGAAAAATGATGCAGTGTCACGATTGGCACAATCCCATATTCCTTACAGCAACGAATCACACTGCGGTAGTGTTTGATTTCCTTTTCCTCAAACACCCCTTCTCTAGGTTCAATTCTTGCCCACTCCAATGAAAAACGATACACATTCAATCCTGCCTCTGCCATCAATCTAATATCCTCTTCATATCGATTATAATGGTCTACTGCATCTAATGATGGTTCCACATAAGCAGTGTGCTCCATCTGCTCCATTGCCCAGCAATCACTATTCGTGTTATTCCCTTCCACCTGATGCGCAGCAGTTGCCGCACCGAGCAAAAAGGATGTTTCAAATTTCTTCATATTGAGCCTCCTTGTCTCACTCTTATTTATCTGCATCATACAAAATAAATGCAAATGCTGCGTTCATATTTTCGTTTTTATGTATCCATATTCGTTACATTCTAATATATATCTAATTTTAAAACATTTTCCCGAAAATACGAACTCCTTTTTGATCATTATTCGGTAAAATATTTCCTATATAAAACAAGATAAAATAAATTAAAAAATAAGAATGGAGTATTACAATGATATACAAAGCAGTACAACAAATCATGCTGGGCACTGTATGCAAAACAGAGCTGCAGACAAAAGAAACCTTAACCACAATCAAAGCTGCCGGATATGACGGAATCGAACTCAACGGCTTTATGATTCGTCCAACCCCGTTTCTGGTCCGTATGCTGACCAAATTCTCCGGTATGCCGGTTGGTAAAGGCGGCAATTATAACTGGAAAGAGCTCATCCGGCAAAGCCAGTTAAATGTTGTTTCCATCCACGAGGACTTGGGAACCATCCAGCGGGATCCGGATTTTGTCATCCAAGAAACCAAAGACTTCCGGACAGATACTATCGTTATTACAGGAATGTATCGTTTTGATTATTCTGACCGAAAAGCCGTCTCTAAGTTGGCACAAGACTTAAACAACGCGGGCGAACAATTAAAACAAGCCGGAGTCCAACTTCTGTACCACAACCACAACTGCGAATTCCGGAAAATTGATTCTCAGATGACCGCTTATGACCTTTTGATACAAGAAACCAATCCAGATGTCGTAGGATTTGAATTTGATTCTTATTGGCCCACTGAATCCGGTGTATCCGCACTCCAAATAATGAAACAACTTGGAAATCGAATGAAACTCTACCACATCAACGACCGCGGAACCCGGCTGACAGGACCTTCCATGACACCGATTTTAAAATCAGACAGCATAGAACTGGGCTGTGGAAATATGAATCTGACTGCCCTCATTGAACAAGCGGTTCAGGCGGATGTTTCTGCGATTATTTTGGAAAGTCACAAAAACTGGATAGAAAAATCTCCAATAAAATCACTCCAAAAAAGTGCGGAATTTCTAGACGCCCACCTTGGATGACTACCTGTGACTCCAAATTTCGATGCAGACCTCTGCGTATTCTGCACAAAAAAAAAATTGATCGACAAATCCATTGAACAGCTCTTAGAGAGCTAAATCATTTTTACAAGAAAAGCAAAACAAGCTAGAACTCGGTATGTCCGCATACCATGGCAAAATCGAACTCGTCGAACTACCAGAGCGTCCGATTCTGCTCTCATCTCCAATCAAAGGAATCTATGACGAAGAGGATTTTGCAACAGCAACTGAATTTTCTCTGCATTTAAAGAAAATATTTGGACTCTATGATAATTTGGGCAGCCGTATTTCTCTTCAAAATCTTTATGAAGAAAACTATCAGCGCTATGATTCCTTTTTCGCCTACGGAAAGGATCCCTCTGCTCCCTATGACGCTATCCTTCCTGCCGGAACTTATCTGCGCGCATTTAGTTTTGGAAACTGGGATAAGCTTGAAGATATCTATAAGTCCATCCTTAGGTATGCAGATACACACCGGCTCACACTGTCCGGCTATGCTTACGAAGAAGGATTAAATGAAATGTCCATTCAAGGCGGGGATGACTATATCACCATGATTACAATCAAGATTTTAGAATCACAAAACAAAAAAAGTCCCCGAGCAGGAGTGATTTGAACTTTTCATTTCCCATTCGGGGGCTTTTTCCACTTTCATGTGTATTCACATTTCTCTTTATTTTTATCTATCGGTTCTTTTCTTTCTCCATACTAAGAAACATAACACTGCTGTCATAGCCAGTCCCATTATTGGAAGAACCATATTTGACACATCTCCTGTTTTCACAGCAGATTCATTCTGGTTTCCACTCTGCCCTTCTGCTGGATTTGCAGGATTCTGTGGATTCTGCGGTTTTTGTGGTTCTTGTGGTTTTTGTGGTTCCTGTGGATCTGTTGTTTCTTTCTTCTCCACTGTCACCTCAAACTCCGCTGTCTTTCCCTCATAAGCAATCGTCACGATTTGTTTGCCCACTTTCTCAGCATCATAACCACTTACTGAATATCCACCTTCGCCTGCAGAAATCTCTTTTGTAGTTTTATCGCTATAAATTGCTGTCACTACAAGCTTACTTAAATCAAGTGTTTCTCCCTGTTGATATTTCGTTTTTACATCGCCAGAAAGTTCAATCTTATCCAACGTTGGCTGTGGCTCTGGCTCTGGTTCTACATCTCCCATTGCCGTTGTCCAAATCAACATCTGGCTGCAAGAGTTTTGGCCCTGTACACCATCATCTCCCCGATTGTTCCATGCATAATACGGAATTGCCTGCAATTTTACATCTTTTAAAGTTCCACCATCATTATACTGGACATCTCCATTAATCTCTACAACACCATTTAGGAGGTCTTCATTATATGTTGCTTCCAGTTTTGCATTTCTTGGAATCACGAAATTCAGAGGTTGGAAATTTTCAATACTTTCATTCAGCTGTTTGTTTCCTGCTGTTTCCATACAGTATACAATTGGACTTCCTATAATTTCAAGCCCTAATTCATTGATTTTTGGGCTTTTTTCTTTAACTGTTTACCTCAAAACAAGGGCTTAAGGTGTAGAACAATCATTGTATCCTGTACTGAATAGTTGAAAATGGGTACACTTAAT
>OLQE01001321.1_pt1 | contig 13924 bp, 10 predicted proteins | sample 1643161 | NCBI WGS metagenome assembly OLQE01 (sample SAMEA3136650, study PRJEB25190) | human gut metagenome | reverse complement strand
GAGTACTCTTTTTCGCACCAGAAGCATTGTTCCATGAACTGCACCCGGAAATCGCAACTTTCGACAACATCCCAAAGCGCGATGTGGTGGCGCAGGCATAAGTCGCGTTTTTCTTCGACGGTTTCTGGAGTCGGCTCATCGAAAAGTATGGCAAGCACTTCCCAAAATCTATTTTGTGGATGGCCGTAGAAAAATCCTGTTTCGCGCGACTTTGGGGAAGGCATGGTGCCAAGTAAAAGCACACGGGAGTTTTTGTCATAAACAGGCTCTATTTCATGGATAACGTGCGTTGATGTCATGACGACTCCTTTTTTGGTGTGCTGTTATGAGGTGCTTAAATGGTAGATGAAGATACTGCTTTAGATGTTTGTTACATGCTCTAAATCAGAATGCCATTGCAATGATCTATTTCGTGCTGGATTATTTGCGCCGTAAAACCTTTGAAGGTTTTTGTTTGCTCGCGGAATTGCCCATCGAGATAGCGAACTTCTATACGATCAAATCTTGTGGTGCTGCGAACACCCGAAAGCGATAAACAGCCCTCTTTGGTTTCGTAAGGTTTGGCTGATTTGATTATTTCGGGGTTGTACATCAGGATTGGTTCGCTTTTTGCCACGTTAGCTTTGGAGTTTGTCTTGGTGCCTTTGTGATCGTTGCCACTGTTATTTTTGGCGCCATTGTCATCGAACACAACAATTATGCGTTTATGTACTCCAATCATATATGCTGCCATCCCTACGCATTCATGCGCATGTGCCTGAAGCGTTTCTTTGAGATTTTGACCAGTAGGCATATCCTCTCGGGTGGCTTCAGTGCTGGGAATTTGCAAGATAATCGGAGAAGTAACAATAGGACAAATCATGTGGTGCCTACCTAGCTGAAATGGTTGTTAGTTAATAAGCGATATGAATATGATATCTAATTGTTCTGGTTAGAGGTTCTTATCTGCAGGGGTGGTGCGTTTTTCTCGAAAAAAGTCGAAAAACATAAAAAGAGGCACCCGCATTCTAAAGCGGGCGCCTCTTAGTAATATCACAGCGATTGGTTAACCGCTAGCTCGAGCAAGTAACGAGTTTAATTGTTAGCTTGGCTAAGCTGTTGGCTGGCTAAATGACAGGTTTAATTGTTAGCTCGGCTAAACCAATAAGCTATTAGCTCAACTTGCCTGTGAACAGGAATTTAATACGGGTCCATAAGCTTGGCTTCTTAGGAACGAGTTGAATTGCACCTGCTTCGCTTGCTTTCTGCTCAGTTGGGATAACTTCAACCTCGGGAGCCACTTGTGCGCTTTCCTGAGTTTGAGCAGTAGCTGCGGTATCTGTGACTTGAGCAGAGGTAGGCTGCTGAGTTGCAGTAGCTGCCTGCTGAGTTGTAGCCTGAGTTCCAGCCGTGCCGAATGCAGGACCTGCTACGCCAGGTTCAACTTCTTCAATTCCGCCTGCAACAGAGGTGCCTTCAGTTGAGGTGCCTGCTGAGGCGCTTGCTGCGGTGGAAGTAGTGGAAGCGGAGGCGGAAGCAGGAGCGTCGGTGGAAGTAGTCACAGATGATACGGAAGCGCCTGCAGTACCGAAGCCAAGATCGGTAGCATCGGAGCCAGAGCCCGCCTCAGAACCAGTCATACTTACAGCAGAGCCAGCCGCGCTTGCAGCAGCTGCCTGTGCCGCATCTGCACCCAACGTTGCCTCTTGGCTTTCAGTAGTTTCAAGTACGGCGTTTGCGTCTTCTGCTTGAGGAGCAACGTTGCCAACACCAGGAAGTGGTTCGCCCGTTTCTGGATTTTCCACGACAGGAGTAGCCGCGGAAGTCATCATTTCGCGATCGCGAATACGCTGAACTCGGGCAGTAGCACTGCGCTGAGCTGCCTGTTCTTCACGAACCTCTAATGAATGCAGGTAATCCTCGCGCGCTTTTTTGATTAAGTATTCCTGCGAATCAAACGACTCAGGAATGCCATCAGGGCCTTCAGCTGCAAAGAACTCGAGAGGAGTGTATTCAAGGTTGCTCTTCAGCATACGCAGTTTTGCGGTGTCGGAAAGCGAAATGTCCAGATACTCGTTAACTTTTTCTTTGAGTTCTTCGTTCTTGATTGGCCAAGCAATCTCAACACGCTTTTCCATGTTTCGGGTCATTAAGTCTGCGCTGGAAAGGTAAATTTCGCGGTTGTCGCGAGGACCGAAACCATAAATACGGCTGTGTTCAAGCAGACGACCAACGATGGAAACTACCTTTACGTTGTCGGTATAACCCTCAACGCCAGGAACCAGACAAGAAATACCACGAACAAACAGGGTTGCATGAACTCCTGCCTGAGAAGCTTCTGCAATCTTGTCGATTATGTCTTTGTCGGTTACGGAATTGGTTTTGAACATCAATCCGTTTGGCTTGCCAGCACGAGCAAGTTCAATCTGCTCGTCAATCTTTGCCAGGATCATTGGCTTGATCTGCAGAGGAGCAACGGAAAGAGTCTGATAACGATCAGATGCGTTTTCAAGCTGCATGTTGCGGAAGAACTCTGCTGCATCTTTGCCGATGCTCTCATCGGTAGTAATGAACGAGAAGTCGGTATAGAGCTTAGAAGTCTTTTCGTTATAGTTGCCCGTACCCAGCTGAGTAATATGCTGAATTCCCTTGTCGGTGTGACGGGTAATAGCGCAAATCTTTGAATGGACCTTAAAGTCGTGGAAACCATAGATTACATTTGCGCCTGCCTGCTCGAAGCGCTGAGACCATTCAATGTTGTTGGATTCGTCAAAGCGTGCACGCAGTTCGAACAGAGCGGTTACTTCTTTGCCGTTTTCAGCAGCTGCCAGCAAAGCTTCAGCCAAATGTGACTGGCTGGCTAAGCGGTACAGCGTAATCTTGATAGAAATAACGGAAGGATCTACGGAAGCTTCGCGAAGCATGGTTACAAAAGGATCCATGCTCTCATAAGGATACATAAGCAAGGCATCCTTTTCGCAAACCTGCTCAATAATGGAACGCTTCTTATCGAGGCATGCAGGCCAGGTAGGGGTGAAGGGCTCGGGGGTAAGCTTGCTGGCTAATTCAGGTTTAACCATGCCGTCTAAGCCCCACGCATATCCCATATCCAAAGGTACGCTGGTTACGTAGACCTGATGCATCTTCAGGCCAAGGCGCTTCAGCAAGAATTTCTTGGTTACAGGAGAAAGCGGCGTGTCGGTTTCCAAACGGACAGGAGCAAGGCGCGCACGTTTTTTCAGAATGCGCTTCATATGCTCGCGGTAATCGTAATCCATATCCTCGGTGCCATCGTTTGGATCGATATCGGCATTGCGGGTTACGCAGATTACGCTTGCACGCTTGGTGGTATACATCGAGAACACATCGCCCACGATGGTCTTCAGAGCGTTTTCCAACAAGATGAACTGGGTGTCTTCACCTGGAAGCGGAATGACGCGCTTTGCCTGACGAGGTAGTGGCACCAAACCAAACGTTGCATCTTCAGCGCCGAGGTTCTTTTCCTTCTTTTTGTCTGAGCCCTTGGTTTTTGTAGGGGCATTTTCTTCGTCAAGACGAAGAAGAACATAAAGTGCACCATTTTCTAGATGAGGGAAGGGGTGGCGGGAGTTGATAATCTGGGGTGACAAATAAGGAACCACTTGAGCTTTAAGATATTCGCTAAGATAAGCTGCTTGTTCTTTATTCAGCTCGTCTTCTTTAAGCTGGCGAATACCGCGCTCAGCAAGTTTTTCCTGAATCTGATTGTAGATGCGCTCCTGCTCTGGATACAGTTCGTGGCAACGATCGTAAATTGCGCGAAGCTGCTCGTCAGGAGTCATCTGCGTTTTATTGTCACGCAGTTCTTTATTTACTAAAGAAAGGTCAGTCAAGCTGCCCACGCGAACCATGAAAAATTCCTGCAAGTTGCTGGAGAAAATGGATACGCGCGTAAGGCGCTCGAGCAGTGGTACGTTATGGTCTTCGCCTTGATCGAGAACGCGCTTGTTGAAGTCAAGCCATGAAAGTTCACGATTCTGCATGTAAGGAAGAACATAGGGTCGCCCTGATTTGGTTTCATTTCCTTCGGGCGTGTTGGTTCGGCCAGTCTTTGACTTTGTTTCAATCATAAGGTCAAATCTCCCTTTATCGTTTCCCCAATAAACTACCTAGAAACATCAGTGCGCACATAAAGCGCATGCACCCTATACACAATCGAGTGGTACGCCGAATGGGTAACCGAATGGAACGACCAAAACGTGCAGCCGAACGGGATAGCCAAACGGCAACCTGTCGAGCAACCGAAGTGGACAACCAATCGGGTAGCCGAATGGTACGACCAATCGAATGTGCTGTGTGGTGCAAAACACCGAACAGTAAAGGTATTAACTTAGTAGAATCTATCTACTATTTCTATTGTAACGGTTTTATCTCATGAACTGGGAATTACTCTGCGACTATTAAATGTTTTACTGCGTGTAACATTTTCTGAATACTTTTGCTCTTTTTGCTATTCGTCGTTTCCGATTGGTTTTACCAGCACGCGCTCTGCTAGGTATCCCTCACGAACGCCAAACTTCAAAATATCTAAGCGATCAGCCTTGCAAAGTGAAAATATTTCGCGAATGATAACGCATCCAGGAATGAAGGTATGAATACGATCAGGCACGGTATGAAGTGCTTGACGGGCAAAGGCATCAGGATCTTTGGTATATAGCGACAAAATAGCATCAATGTGTTCAGGAAGAAGGTATTCATAGCGCTCTCCATTGTTACATAAGTCGCCATATACCTTTGCTGCAGAACGAATAGAGCCGCCAATACCGTAGAGCTGGGAAGCGGCATAAACGCTGGCACCTTCTTTGGATGCAAGAGTGTTGAAGTGCTTGGCGATGGATTCAATTTCCTTTGAGGTGGGCAGCAACCCCTGAACGTAGTTTGCAAAAGATGAAAGCGATCCTTGAGGGATGCTTACTTTATCGAGGTCAAGTCCATTTTGGATATGGGTAAGCTCGGTTGAACCACCACCAATATCTACCATGGTGCCGTTATCAAGCGAGCGATCAAGGCAGGCTCCCAGAAAACCTAAGTGAGCTTCTTCTTCGTTTGAAAGAATGGTTATGCGCTTGTCGATGCCTGCTTCAATAGCGGCGGTTGCCTCGCGTGAATTGGTGCAGTTGCGCAGTACTGCGGTTGCGAAAATATCAATTCGTTCACAAGAGAAATGAGCAGCACGGCGAAGGTGGGCGTTGATGGTTTTAATTGCTTTTTTTATGCCAGCTTCAGTCATTGCGCCATCTTTAATATGGGCAGCAAGACCCGCCATAACTTTATAATTAAGAAGTGTTTGAACATCTTTTTTTGCGAGAGGTTTTCGCGGGGTGTTTTCTACTTCATAAATGCAAAGACGAATAGTGTTAGATCCAAAATCGATAATGCCGTAGCGCGCCATAGTTGTCTTTCTCTTCGTGACGGACAGATGCTACTGTAACAAATTTTGCTCAAAGCAGTTGTTAATTAGATTTAACTATATTCGTTTATGCGAAAGTGGGGTAGCATCTGATATGGCACATTTCTTTAACAAGATTAGTCATTTCGGCAGATAAAAGCCTTTGAATGGTTTAGATCGTGAGGAAATTCTGGGGGAGAGGAGATACCTCATGTTAGATAGCGTACGAATGGGGACTCAAAAAGTTAGCAAAGCAGAATACAAGGTTCGTTTTAAGGAATTAGTAAACCGTTTGGTCGTACTTCAGCAAGAAGCTAAAAAGAAAGAACTCGGTACCGTTGTTCTGTTTGAAGGATGGAAGGGTGCCGGCAAAGGTAGCCGTATTTCCGATTTGCTGTATCACTTGGACGCTCGTGATACTTCCGTATATGTAACGGAAGACTTTGACGATAAAGAAGCTGCTCTTGTTTTGGATGATGATTTCGGAGCAACGGGCTACTATCCTTTCCTGCAGCAATTCTGGAAGGCGCTTGGCCAGCGAGGCAGCATGACGTTTTACGATCGTGGTTGGTATTCGGTTGCTGCTCAGCACATTATTAATACGCTTCCCAAGAAGGGTAAGGGCAAGCTGTCTAAGAAAGAGCGCGGTGCTATTAAGGCACATGCATCACGCATGGTTAAGTCTATTGAGGATTTCGAAACGCAGCTGCGCAACGACGGCTATCTGGTTATTAAATTCTTCCTCCAGATTTCTGAGAAAACTCAGCGCGAACGCCTGATCAGCTTGTATAGCGATCCTGCTACTTCGTGGCGCGTTTCGCGTAAGGATTTAGAGCATCTAGAAGATTATGATCGTACCTATCAGGTATACGATGAGATGCTTGATCATTCTAACTTCAAAATTGCACCCTGGATTTTGCTTGACGCAGAAGACCATCGCCGTGTGAATTTGAGCGTTGTGCAAACCATCGTAAACGCTCTTGAAAAGGAGCTTTCAAAGCCAGCAGATGCTTCTACTCAAGAGGCAGAGAAAAAGGCACAGGAAAATTCCGCGAAGGGAACCCAGGAAGTTGAAGGCGATGAACGTACTCGTTCTGCTGAAGAAAACGAGCGCTTGCGTGCGTTGGCAGAAGAAGAAGCTCGTGCAGCAAGTGTGCATGCGCCTACGATGACGCGCTTCGCTCCAAGCGAGCATATTCCTACGCTCGACGAAGTGGATCACACCCTTGCGCTTTCGCGTGCTGAATACAAGTCGCAATTAAAGGCAGAACAGGAACGTCTGCGTCGCATCGAGCTTGAAATGTATATCAGGCGTATTCCTATGATGATTATGTACGAAGGCTGGGATGCAGCAGGTAAAGGTGGCAGCATTAAGCGCGTTGCTCAGGCACTAGATGCTCGTTCTTACACCATCTATCCAAGTCCTGCTCCCACAAAGCCTGAATTGTTGCATCCTCATTTGTGGCGCTATTGGACTCGTTTGCCAAAGGCGGGTCATGTGGGAATTTATGACCGCAGTTGGTATGGTCGAGTATTGGTAGAACGAGTGGAAGGTTTTGCAAGTCCTGCTCAATGGTCTCGTGCTTATGAGGAAATTAACGAATTTGAACGTGACATGGTGGAATGGGGCGCTATCTTGCTGAAGTTCTGGGTCGATGTTTCTCCAGAAACTCAGTTGGAGCGTTTTGAAGCACGTGAAGCAAATCCTGAAAAGCGCTGGAAGATTACTGCAGAAGATTGGCGCAATCGCGATAAGTATCCACAGTATCGTGCCGCGGTAGAAGATATGTTCCGTTTGACGTCTACCCGTAATGCTCCATGGATTATTTTGGAGAGCGACGATAAATACTATGCACGTGTAAAGGCGCTGCGTATTATTAATGAAGCTCTTGAGGAGCGACTAGGTATTTACTAGCTTGCTTACTGGCGAAAGACATGTGAAGGTGATGTATGGCTCGGCATAACAGCAGAGGAAGGCATGCTGCCCAACATATTCCTGAACCACAGAATGCGCAAAGGTATTCTCGGAGTAATTATGGTTCGCAAGGTTATAGGTCACAGAGCCGCAAGAATCCCTGGCGTGTTGTGTTTATCGTGTCTTTGGTGGTGTTTATTGCAGCACTCATTGGACTTGGTGCAATAGCATTCCAATACATCTCGCAGCAGCGCGCTTACGGTGATCTGGAACAATATGCAACGGTTTCTGATTCGGAGAATTTAGCGCTTTCCGATTTAACGGTAGATTGGGATGCGCTAACCGCTATCAATCCTGATATCGTGGCGTGGATTTATGTGCCAGGCAGCCCTATAAATTATCCCGTGGTTCAAGGGGATGACAACGAAGAGTACTTACATAAAGCCTTCGATGGATCTACGGGTTGGCTTGCTTCTGCGGGCACGATCTTTTTGGATAGCGCTAATGCTGCAGATTTTTCCGACCAAAACAGTGCCTTGTATGGCCATCACATGAATGATGGTTCCATGTTTGCATCGCTTTCAAATTGGCAAAACAACGATGAATTCAATGCGCATCGGGATATATATCTTTTAACGCCTCAAGGAAACTATCGACTTAAGACCTTTGCTATGGTGAAAACCACGGGCGATGATGCTTTAGTGCAAACTTCCTTTGGTTCTGAAGAAAGTTACCAGTCCTATATTCAGGATAAATTGGATCGCAGTGTGGTAACTCAGCAAGGTGAGGTTCTGTCATCTGTTGATATTAAGCAGTCGATGCTTTTTTCTACGTGCGAGTATTCTCAAAACGATGGTAGAGCGGTGCTCTTTGCTGCAGTAGTGGAAACAACGGTGCCAGATGATCCTTATGTAACGGGCACCGCTGAGGGCACAACGGGTATTTCTTCAAGCGAAATAGGAGGAATGGGTACGCAATACAGCGAATCGTAATGAGATTGCGCGGAGGCAGAATAGGGAAACTGCGCTAGGTGACAATGGCCGCATTAATGCGCACTTCGGTGTTTCTGGTAGTCTATTCTGTACTAATTCCTGATACCATTAAATACAAGCGTTTTTTGTCGGAAGGTAGCGCTATTCTTGAACGGTACGATGGCGTTTAAGGCTGGCAGCTATTTAGATAATAAGGAGATACTATGACTGATCGCATCAAGGTCAACGCTTTGGATAATGATGAAACCAAGTGGCCAAGCTGGACTGCTCAAGGTGCTGCAACCACCTATGCGCAGGCTGGCGTCGATACCGCAGAGGGAGCTCGTGCGGTAGATGCCATTAAGGATGCCGTTCATCGTACCTATCGCGACGAAGTCCGTGGTGATATTGGCGGCTTTGGCGGTCTGTTCTCTATTGGGGTAGCCAAAAATATGGCAGATCCTATTTTGGTATCTGGTACTGATGGTGTTGGTACCAAAATTCAGCTTGCTAAATTGGCAGGCAAGCACGATACCGTAGGTATCGACCTGGTTGCTATGTGTGTAAATGATATCTTGGCGACTGGTGCTGAACCTCTGTTCTTCCTTGACTATATTGCTATTGGAAAACTTAAAAGCGAAGCAGTGGCAGAAATCGTTTCTGGTATTGCTGATGGTTGCCAGATGAGTGGTTGTGCTCTTATCGGTGGTGAAATGGCAGAGCATCCTGGCGTTATGGATCCTAATGAATACGATTTGTCTGGTTTCTGCGTTGGCGTGGTAGATCGTCCTGAAATGCTTGATCCTTCCAAGGTTCAGGAGGGCGACGTCCTTATTGGTCTGGCATCTTCTGGTATTCATTCCAACGGATATTCCTTGGTTCGCAAGGTAGTAACCGACGATAAAACCTTGTACGAATTGCGTATGCCGCAAGAATCTTTGGGAGGCAAGAGCGTTCTTGATGCGTTGCTTGAGCCTACTCGTATTTACGTAAAGCCTGTTCGCGCTGTTCTTCGCCAGTTGCCTGGTGCAGTTCGTTCCTTGGCTCATATTACTGGTGGTGGCATTACCGAAAACTTAAACCGTGCTTTGCCTGACAACATGAATGCTCAAGTTGAAGTTGGTAGTTGGGGTATGCCTCCTATTATTCCGTTTGTATGTCGTGCGGCACGTTTGGATGAAACAGAGGCGCTTAAGACTTTTAATATGGGTCTTGGCATGTTGTTGCTCCTAACAAAGTTGATGATGTGCTTGTAATTCTTGAAGAACAAGGCGAAGAGGCAGGTATTGTTGGTCGTATCGTTTCTGGTAACGGTGAAGTTGAATACGTAAATAAAGACCAGCTTTTCGCGTTTGACACACAAGATAAGCAGGACGCTGAATAGTCGAATATCAAAAGGAGCTTTCGTGTCTGAGTCTCAAAACCCATTAAAAATTGGGGTACTTATCAGCGGTAGTGGATCGAATTTGCAAGCAATAATTGATCGTATTGCGCAAGGCTCTCTTGATGCAGAAATAGTCTTGGTAATTTCGTCTCGTCCTGATGCTTATGGCCTAGAGCGTGCCGAAAAGGCAGGTATTCCAACCATTGCGCTTAATCGAGAAGTGTATAAGGATGCATCTGCGGCAAACCAGCAGATTGCAGATGCCTTAAAAGATGCAGGCGCTGAATACGTAATTATGGCTGGTTACATGCGCAAACTTACCAATGAAGTTTTGGATGCCTATCCCGACAAGGTGGTTAATTTGCATCCAGCGCTTCTGCCTTCATTTAAGGGCGCTCATGCTATTGAAGATGCGTTCAATTTTGGGGTTAAGGTAACAGGCATTACGGTTCATTTCGCCAACGAAGACTATGACAAAGGTCCTATCATTGCGCAGCGTGCTGTACAGGTGCGCGAAGATGATACGCTTGATTCGCTTGAAGAGCGTATTCATGAGGCGGAACATGCCCTGTATCCTGAAGTTATCTCTTGGTTAGCTGCAGGGCGCGTACAAATAGATGAAGAAACCAGAACAGTGCATATTTCTGCGTAAATCATTAAAGATTTTATTGCTGGATATTGTTCATGGGTGAGTAATGGCAAGATGGCAAAATTATTATATGCTCCCTTCTTCAGGGGCTGATTTTGAATTATATGTCGCAACTTTACTTGAAGATTTAGGTTATGAAGTTAAAATGACCCCACAAACAAGAGATTTTGGGGCTGATTTGGTAATTCGTAAACCTAGCAGCGATTATTCAATATGTGTTCAGGCAAAATTCTATTCTTCGGTTCTAGATGGTTCACCGATTCAAGAGGTAGTAGCTTCTTTACCTTATTATGGTGCTCAAGAAGGTTGGGTTGTAACAAATTCTACCTTTACGCAAAACGCGAAAACTTTAGCTCATGCGAATCATGTTCGCTTGATTGACAATGATGAACTCAATAAGCTAATTCAGTTAGCATTGTCGGGAGAAGAGGTGGGAACCAAAAGTGTTGGTTCTGTCCCTAATTTAGTTGGTTTTAAGGACGATGAACTTTTAAAACGTGCTGCCGAAATTGTCGTGTCAGCAGGTGTTGGATCGGCTTCAAACATTCAACAAGGTTTGTCTGTGACCTACTCTGAGGCCGAATCACTATTAAATCAGCTTGAAATAATTGGTGTAGTAGGAGCATATAGTGCGGGGAGGCCAAGAGAAGTTCTTGTCGATTCGGTGGAGCTTGCTGCGCTAATTGGATCAAACAACAATTTCACGAAAAGTAAAAATGTTGGAATATTAAGAGCAAATATTTGGTTGATTGTTGGAGTACTTATTATTCTGTTTTTTTATTGTTGGTATTCCATTAATTTATGAAGTTTTTGGAAAGCACTAGCTAGCGAATTCAGGGCAGTATACGGATTTTAGTTCAAGAAAGAGCTAGTGTGCTGGTATGCTAAAGACATAGAGGTTACTCAACGAGGAAAGGCGGTAGCAGGTGGCTGATCCTAAAGTTAAGCGTGTTCTTATGTCGGTAACAGACAAGACGGGCATTGTTGAATTTGCTCGTGCGCTCGTGCAGGATTTCGGTGCTCAGATTATTTCTACAGGTGGAACGGCTCGCGTTATTGAAGAAGCGGGCATCCCAGTAACTCCTATCGATGAAGTTACCAAGTTCCCTGAAATGATGGATGGCCGCGTAAAGACACTTCATCCTGTTGTGCATGGTGGTCTTCTTGCAAAGCGTGACAATCCCGAGCATATGGCACAGGCAGCAGAACACGGTATCGAAATGATCGATATGGTTGTTGTTAACCTGTACGCTTTCGAAAAAACAGTTGAGTCTGGTGCAGATTTTGGCACCTGCATTGAAAACATTGATATTGGCGGTCCTTCTATGCTGCGTTCTGCCGCAAAGAATTTTGCCAGCGTAGCTGTGGTAACCGATCCTAATTCTTATGGCGCAATTTTGGCCGAAATGAAAGCTAATGATGGCGCTACTACGCTTGCGACGCGCACCAAACTTGCTCTTCGCGTATTCCAGACAACTAATGCCTACGATGGCGCAATCGCTACGTGGTTAAGTGGTCAGCTTGGCGAAGATGGCACAGAAAATGCTGCGGCACTGCCTGAAACCTACGACTTGCATCTCGTAAAGCAGCAGGGTTTGCGTTACGGCGAAAATCCTCACCAGGATGCAATGTTCTATCGCTTGGACGAATTCGCAACGGCTCATTCTTTGGTAAATGCCGAACAGCTTAACGGCAAAGAGCTTTCTTATAACAACATTCTTGATACGGATGCTTGCTGGTCGCTGGTACGCGAATTCGACGAGCCAGCAGTTGTTATTCTGAAGCACCAGAATCCTTGTGGATCTGCTGTTGCTGCAGATGTTGCTACTGCCTACGATAAGGCGTTTGCTTGCGATCCTAAGAGTGCTTTCGGTGGCATTATCGCTGCTAACGTTACGGTTAGCCAGGAAATGGTTGAACATATTAACGAAAACAAGCAGTTCATTGAAGTCGTTATTGCTCCCGATTTTGAAGCAGGCGCTCTTGAACTTTTGCAGCAGAAGAAGAACGTTCGCGTATTGCGCACGGGTGGCGTAGATGCTCCTGCAGCACTTGAGTTCCGCAGTGTTGATGGCGGCATGCTTGCACAAAGTGTTGATCGCGTGAATGAAGACCCTGCTGAATTTACCGTTCCTACCAAGGTTAAGCCAACCGATGATCAGCTGCATGAAATGCTGTTTGCTTGGAAGGTTTGCAAGGGCGTAAAGTCCAACGCCATTTTGGTTTCTAAGGATCATGCTGGAATTGGCATGGGTCCTGGTCAGCCAAATCGCGTTGACTCGGCAAAGCTTGCTTGCGAGCGTGCTCATGAAGCATGTGAGCGCATGGGTGTTGAGGCTACTGGTTTGGTTTGCGCATCGGATGCATTCTTCCCATTCCGAGACAACATTGATACTTTGGCAGAATATGGCGTTAAAGCAATCATTCAGCCTGGCGGATCTATTCGCGACGAAGAGGTAATTCAAGCAGCGGATGAACATGGCATCGCAATGGTATTTACGGGTCATCGCCATTTCCGCCACTAAAACTATTTTGGTCGTTAACCAAAGTCTGTTTTCATAAAGACTTTTCAACCGTCTTTGTTTACTAACTGGTTCTGGATATTTTCCAGAACCAGTTATTTTATTTCAGGTGGAACCGCTTGCTGCTTCTATGTAGGCGTTTTGACTATGAGTCTTCTACGTCAATCTTTTGCATCAGTGGGTTCCGAGCATCTTTTTGGCTTCTTCCAAGAAAACTTTACATGCGTTAGAGCGAAATTGGAAAGGCTTCCAAGCAAGGTAAGCTTGCAGGGTAGGGGAATCTTTTAGAGGCCTATAGTTAAGATTATTTGCTCGGGAAGCACTTACAAGACCTTCGATGGTAATTGCCACACCAAATCCTTTTTCTACAAGGCGTGCAGCGTTATTAAGAAGGTTGTATGTTGCCACAAACGTAAGAATCCCACCTTCATCTTTGCTTCGATACCTTCCCAATACTCCACTGTGTATATAGGTTGATGGCACAAGAAGAGGGATATCGATAAGGTCTTCTAAGGTAATAACATCCTTTTGCGCGAGTGGGGAATCGTTTCTGAATAAAACAACAGAGCGTTCCTTGCATTTAAATGGCAGGTAATCGAGTCCTTCGTTTTTGGTGCGGCGCAACATCAATCCGAAATCGAGTAGTCCCTTGTTGATGTTTTCTGCTACGTTTTCTGCCGTGTCGCTCACAATGCTGTAGGAAATATTGGGATAGGTAGCGCGAACTGATTGCATAATATCTCCAAGCTCTTCCATAGCTTTTGTTTCTGCGCAACCAATAGATATAGTTCCTGCAATAACGTCATGAGAAAGTTGTAATTCCGATTCGGTAGTATGAACCAGTTGAGATATTTCTCCTGCTCGGCGTCGCAAAAGCATGCCATCGTCGGTCAAAATAATGCCTTGCTTGCTTCGCTCAAATAAGACACACCCTAATTCTTTTTCTAAATCCATCAACTGCCTGGAAAGAGTAGGCTGAGAAACATTTAATGCTTTAGCTGCAGCAGAAATACTGCCTTCTTGGGTGAGTGCTAAAAAGTATTCCAAAACACGTAATTCCATGTGAGCTTCCTTCT
>OLQE01001319.1_pt1 | contig 13951 bp, 12 predicted proteins | sample 1643161 | NCBI WGS metagenome assembly OLQE01 (sample SAMEA3136650, study PRJEB25190) | human gut metagenome | reverse complement strand
ATCACATTCATGTCGAAAGCGGCGCCGCAGCGTCCGCGTGCCTCGTCGTACCCCTACCCTTTCGCCCGCAAACGGGCAAGGCGTCCCCGTCAAGGACCCGGTCGACACGACTCCGCTCCAAGGAGGGATACATGAACCAACAAGCAAAGTACAAGCTTATCGGCTTCGTCATGATGTTCGCATCATCGTCGCTGATGGGCGGTATCGGAGCCTTCACCCGCTTCATCGACGCACCCGGCGACTTCGTGTCGTTCTGGCGCAACTTCGCAGGCTTGATCGCCCTCTCCCTCATCTTCTGCTTCGTCGGCGGAAGCTGGAAGAAGATCAAGGAAACCCGTTTCTCCGGCATGATGCTGTTCTCCGGCGTGTTCTTGGGCCTGCTCTCTGGCCTGTACTGCCTGTCTACGCAGTACACCACGCTGGCGAACGCATCGTTCCTCATCTACACCGGCCCCATCTACTCAACCATCCTGGCAGCGATCTTCCTGAAGGAAAAGCTCAACATCAAGGGCGTCCTGTGCATCGCCGCCGTGGTCGTCGGCATGCTGTTCATCGTCGGCATCGTCACGCCCGAGGGTCTGACCCTCGACCTCGATCCGAAGTACACCTTCGGCAACGCCATCGCCTTCGCTTCCGGCGTGGCCTACGGCCTGTACCTGTTCTTCTCGCGCTACCGCGAGGACTGCGACTCCAACGTCCGCTCCTGGTGGAACTTCCTGTTCGGCTCGCTGTCCATCGTCGTGCTGCTCGTCTGGCACCACTTCTTCCTGCAGCCGCTGTCCTACACCGAGAAGATCAACGGCGTGACGCAGTTCGACGCCTCGGGCCAGATCATCACCCACGCGTGGAACATGTTCACGATGCCCGGCTCGTCCTGGGTCGTGCTCATCGCCGCAGCGCTCATCACCGGCTTCGGCGCGTTCTACCTGCTCACCCATGCCACGAAACGCCTTAAGGCCGGCGAGCTGGCCGCCATCTCCTACCAGGAGACCATCATGGCGTCGCTTCTGGGCCTGTGCCTGTTCGGGGAGACCATGACCGCCTTCCAGCTTATCGGCGGCGCGCTCATCGTCATCGGCGGCGTGAGCCAGATCGTCTTCACCACCAAGGCCGCCAACGAGGTAGAGGGGGACGCGGCCGTGAACGGCGAAGTGTCCCTGGCCGCCCAGGTGGGCGCTGGCGGAGCCGGCCTCATCGACGCCACGCCCGACGGCATGGATCCGCGCATGGCGACCAAGGCCGACGGTGCCGACGCGGCGGCGCACCGGTACGACTGCGAGCACGCGAAGCTGGCGTGCGACTAGCGCGACGGCAGGTCGCGCGGCGCTGGCGACTCTTTTGATCCGGCGCCTACAGCATCTCATCCCATCCAGTGGTTTTTGCGGGCCCCGTCCCCGGGGCGGGGCCCCTTACGGTTTCGCTTAGGAGGATCTCATGAAGAACACGGTGTACATGGAAGAAATGGATGCGTTCACCTATCGGGACAAGCTCGCCCAGGAAGCGGTTATGTTCATCCCCGTCGGCGCCCTGGAGCAGCATGGCAGCCACATGGCCATGTGCGTGGACGCCGCGCTCACCAAGGCCATGGCCGGCGCCACGGCCGAGGCGCTGGTGGCCGACACCGAGGGGGCGGTGGAAGGCGTGGTGTGCGCCCCGATCAACTTCGGCTATCGCTCCCAGCAGCGCAGCGGCGGCGGCTTCCACCTGTCGGGCACCACATCGCTGGCCGGCTCGACGCTCATCTCGCTGGCGCGGGATATCTGCTACAACCTCATCGAGGACGGCGCCCGCAAGATCGTGTTCATGAACGGCCACTACGAGAACTACCAGTTCATCTTCGAAGGGGCCCAGCTGGCTTTGGAGAAAGCCCGCACCGATGGCATCTCCGATGTGAAGATACAGCTTCTGTCCTACTGGGATTTCGTGGACGATGCCACCATCGACGCGCTGTACCCCGATGGGTTCACCGGCTGGGATTTGGAGCATGCCGGCGTGATGGAGACCTCGCTCATGCTGCTGTTCCACCCCGATCTCGTGGACATGGATCGCATCGATGCGGGGGTCTACTGCGACCTGCCCGCCGTCCTGCCGAACTACGATGTGCTGCCGGTGGTGCCCGGCTACACGCCTCCTTCCGGCTGCCTGTCGCATCCCGGGGAGTCCACCCGCGAGAAGGGGGTCATCCTGCGCGATGTGGCCGTGCGCAACATGGTCACTGCCATCGAGAACGAGTTCTACCGTCCGGGTGATTTCCATGAGAACTAGCGACATCGCCCCTTCGGGCTCTGCGGCCGCCCCGGCGCTGGATGCCGATGTTCCGATCGCCCCTGCGGCCGGCGCCGCCTCGAAGGGTGCCCTGGGACGCGTGGCTCTCTCCTCGTTCCTCGGCAATTTTATCGAGTGGTTCGATTACGCCACCTACACCTACTTCGCCATCACTATCGGCGCCGTGTTCTTCCCGGAATCGGGGGTGAATTCGACGCTCATGGCGTTCGCCGTCTTCGCGCTGTCCTTCATCTTCCGGCCTTTGGGCGCGGTGTTCTGGGGGAACATGGGCGACAAGAAGGGCCGCAAGTGGTCGCTTTCCATTTCCATCTTCCTCATGTCCGGTGCGGCATTCCTCATCGGGTGCCTGCCCTCCTTCGCCGCCATCGGCATCGCTTCGCCCGTTTTGCTGCTCGTGCTTCGTAGCGTGCAGGGGTTCTCGGCGGCGGGGGAGTACTCGGGCGCGGCGGTGTTTCTCGCCGAGTACGCGCCGGCCGATAAGCGGGGCCGTTACTGCTCGCTCGTGCCGGCCTCCACGGCTACAGGCCTGTTCGTCGGTTCGACGGTGGCCCTCGTGCTGAAGAGCGTCCTGCCCGAGGCTGCGCTCATCGAATGGGGCTGGCGCATTCCGTTCCTCATGGCCGGTCCTTTGGGGTACATCGCCCATTTCATCCGCACGCGTTTGGAGGACTCGCCGGCGTTCCATGAGATGGAGCACGAGAAAAAGGAGGTCGATCGTCCCAGTCGCCTCGTGTTCAAGAAGTACCGGCGGCGCCTTCTGTCTTCCATCGCCGCCACCATGGTCAACTCTGTCGGCTTCTACCTGGTGCTCACCTACCTGCCCACGTATCTGACGAGCTACACGACCATGGGTGCCTCCGAGGCCCAGCTGGCCACCGACATCGCGCTGGTTACGTACATCTTCATCATCTTCGGCGCCGGGCGCCTGTCAGATAGGGTGGGGCGGCGACGCATGCTGCTGGGCGCCTGCGCGACGTTTATCGTGCTTTCCATTCCCTGCTTCCTCATGCTGGGGACGGCGTCGCTGCCCATCGTTATTGTCGCCGAGCTGATCATGTGCGTGACGCTGTCGCTCAACGACGCGAACATCGCTTGCTATCAAGCGGAGATGTTCCCCACGGAAGTGCGCTACACCGGTGCGGCTTTGGGTTCGAACATTGCCTACGTGGTGTTCGGCGGCACGGCGTCGTTTGTGGCCACGGCGCTCATCGACGCCACAGGCAACGGGCTCATGCCAGCTTTTTACATGATGGCCATCAGCGCGGTGGCCGGCGTTATCCTGTTCTTCACAGCTCACGATTATAATGGCATACCCCTGGACGAGATCAGGTAGCTGGTTGGTTGACGCTGGCTCGTGCCCCTTCTTTCGGGCCAGCTCCCTCTGAGGTGCCAGCTACCGCCTCGTTCCGGCGGATCGGCCGCTTGCCCGGCGGCCGCCTTTCGAAGGCCCCGCAGCCTGCCCTGGCTGCGGGGTCTTCCGTCACCTGCGGCGACGTGCTACCCTACAGGGCGGCAGGCGTTAAGCCGGGTGCGACCCGGCATCATGAGCGGGAGCGGAGGTGGAAGCGTGGCGAAGGTGAACCCGGGAGTCTACAAAAAAGTGCTGCGCGTGCGCGAAGCCTACCCCTTCGATATCGCCTGTTTGCTCATGCGCTTCTTCGGCAGCATGCTGAACATCGGCGTAGTCACGATGATCACGCTGTCGGGTTACTCCTTTCTCACGGCAGGGCTGTCCTCATCGCTCATCGCGCTGTCCATCTTCGTGGTGACGCCCCGGGTGTCGAAACGCATCGACGAGCGCGGCCAGTCGGCCGTGGTGCCCAAGGCCGCGGCCGTATCGCTTTTGGGCCTCGTTGTCCTTATTGCGAACGTGGCGCTGCACGGGCCGGTATGGCCCCTGTTCGTAGGAGCGCTGCTGGTGGGGTTCTTCCCGAGTCCCCAGGCCATGGCCCGCGCCCGGTGGACCTACCTCATCCGCTCCGGTCGTTTGGGGGAGGCGGCTCCCGACTTGCGCACCATGTTCTCCTACGAGAGCGTGCTCGACGATATGGCGTTCATCTTCAGCCCGTCCATCTCCATCGCGCTCGCCGCTGCCATCGCCCCGGTGGCGGGTATGGTGTGCGGCGGCGTCGCCTTTGCCGTCGGGGTCGTGCTTCTGTGCGCGGCCAAGAGCACCGAGCCGCATCCCGGTTGGTCGCAGGCTGGGGCTGCGGGGAACGATGCCGATATCACCGATGCCGCCGATGCCATCGCCGATGTGGCGGGAGACGGTGCGGCCGCTTCGAAGGGCGCGCTCGCCGAGGGGGCGGCTGCCGTCGCTTCGGCAGCGTCCGTGCCTTCGAAGAGCCTGCTTGCCACCTCCGCAGCGGTGCGCGTGCTGTTCGTGATCTACGCCTTCGCCGGGTCGTTCCTCGGCCTGTTCGATACTGCCACAGTGTCGCTTTCCGAGGACTTGAACAGCCCCGATTTCGCCGGCGCGGTTCTTATGGCCTCGGGCGCGGTATCCATGACGGCGGGCTTTCTGTTCGGCATGGTGCGCCTGCGGGCGCCGCTGCCCAAGCAGCTCGTGGTGGCCGCCTGTGCCGTCGGCCTGTCCTTCGGCACCATGTTCCTCATCGACTCGGCGCCTACGCTGATGGCGGTGGCGCTTTTGGGGGCGTGCACCTACGCGCCGCTGCTCATTGTGGCCAACGGCGTCTGCGAGCGCGCGGTGCCCGACGCGCGCCTCACCGAGGCCATCACGTGGCTCAATGCCGGCTATACCTGTGGGGCCGCCTTCGGGCCCACCGTGGCCGGCGCTCTCATCGACACCTTCGGTACCATGGCTTCCTTCAAGGTGGGCACGCTTCTGTGCCTGGGCATGCCGCTTACGGCCATACTCTGCTATCGCGTGGTGAAAGCGAGCATCCTTCCCGCCTACACGGTGGTGGAAGAGCGCGAGATGTAGGCGATCGCTCTCTTGGGGCCCTTCAAGCTTACTTAACCCTTGCGGAATTAGATGACAATTTTCCCACTGATCCGGTGTCAAAAGGGGAATGATGGCACAATAGCCCCAACGTCATTCGAGTCGGAGCGCCTCTGGTTTGCGCGGCGTCTCGCGTACCGCAAGGTGCAGGCATTTCGACTCCGGAAAGAGGAGGTTCCCATGGATCCGATGAACTACACGCCCCCGGTGCAACCTGCGCCCGCGCCTTCGCCCGCCTACACCACCAGCTGCCTGAAGGCCGCCTGGGAAGACGTGAAGGCGACGCCGAACTACATAAGCCGGCTGTTGGTGCTCGGCCTCATCATGTGCGTGCCGATTCTGAACTTCGTCGTGGCCGGCTACCTTCTGTTCTGGTCCCGCGAGGTGCCCTTCGGCGGCCGCAGCCTCTTGCCCCAGAAAATCGTGACGGGCAAGAACTTCGAGTATGGCTTTTACGCTTTCGTGCTGACGCTGGTGGTGGGCCTGGTTGGCGGCATCATCGGCGGTATCTTCGGCTGGATTCCCTTCATCGGCTGGGTCGTCTCCATCGCCGTTTCCCTGGCCACCTATGTGGCCGGCATCATCATGCAGATGCGCATGATCATGGGGCAGAGCCTGGGCGATGGCTTCAATGTGAAGGACATCTGGGAGAAGGCGCGCCGCAACTGGGGCCAGCTGTTCGCGGTGACGCTCATCCCCATGGCCATCGTCATCGGCATCTCGCTCGTGCTGAGCATCGTGGTGTTCTCGATCATGTTCCTCTGCATCATGGGCGCGGCTCCGACCATCGCCGCCATAGGCGGTGCGGCCGATCCCTCCTTCGCGCAGATCATGTCGCTTATCGCCGCTTTGGCCGGCCCGATGATTTTCTGCACGCTCATCCTGTACGTGGTGCTGTCGGTGGCGGAAACCTTCGCCGAGGCCGTGGCCATCCGCGGCGTGGCCCACTGGGTCGCCCGCTACGCCCCCGAATGGACGACGCTTTCCGCTCCGCGCTACTAATAAACTACAGGCAGAACAAAAACGGTTGGCAGAGGGCCGGGCCGCACATGAGGCAGCAGCACAGCGAGCTCGGATCCGCGCAGCCGCCGAAGCCGCGGCTCTCGCTTTCCTGCTGGTAGGTGCGGGCGCGGGCGCCGATGACGGCCTCGGCCTGGCGGTAGTCGCCGTTGGTGGGGTCGGCCTTGCGGGCGGTGCGGATCTGATCCACGGCGGCCACGGTGTTGCCGGCGCCGTAGTTGGCCAGCGCCGCTAAATAGTGCCAGCGGGCCGTGCGCTCCTTGATGGGCAGGGCCGCGAGCACGGTGAGGGCCGCCTTGTAGTTGCCGCCGTCGATGAACAGCACCGCCTGGCGCAGCTCGGCCGAATCAGTGGCCGACACCTCCGGCCGCGGCACCGAGGAGGCCTGGTTCCAGGTGTTGAACAAGTCCTCCCAGTTGATTTCCACCCACTGGTACTGGTACCCGCCGCCGGGCGCACCCCCACCGTAGGGATTGCCGGGGCCGGAACCGCCGAAGGGGTTGCCGCCCGGCGTGCCGTAGCCGGTGTAGGTGGGGTTGTAGGGCGACCGATAGCGTCGGGCGTCCTCGCGGGCGTACTTCTCCGGGTTCGTGATGCGGTCGTAGGCCTCGTTGATCTTCTTCAGGCGCTCTTCGGCCTCGGGGTCGTCCGGGTTCAAGTCCGGGTGGTTCTCCCGCGCCTTCTTGCGATAGGCCTTCTTTATCTCGTCGGACGTGGCCGTGCGGGGAACGCCGAGGATGTCGTACGGGTCTTCAGTCACGAAAATCTCCTAGGATGAGCGATGGGCGGCATCGGGGTGGATGCTCATCGATTCGAAGCGGTTTTCCATCCACTGGTTGTCGAACTGCTCGGCGCAGAACTGCTCGAGCGCGTTGTCGGGCGCCGCACCTGCCAAGCGCGAGTACCAGCAGTCGAGGGCCACGAGCGTCATGGCGCCGTCGAAGATCATGAGCGCCGCGCACAGCGCCGTGATGGAGTAGCGCCAGCGCCACGGGATGAGGTTCACCGTATGCAAAAGCGCCGGTAGGGCCAGCTTCACCCACACCACGCCAAGCACTCCCCACATGCACATGAACATGAAGTTGGTGCGCCCGTTGATGTTGAGGAAGGTGCCGGTATAGTCCCAGGCGATGGCGCCGAAGGCGTATTCCATGAACCAGCTGACGAAGTACTCGAAGGCGCCCCCGATGACGGCGCTGACGAGGAACACCACGGGGATGGGCGCGTTGTGGAAGCGGTTGAGCGCCAACGTCATGAGCACGGCGCCGAAACCGTAAATGGGGGAGAAGGGCCCCCACAGAAGGCCGGCGCGGTCCTCGTAGTGGCCGAAGTCGACCACGAGCACGTGGTAGATGGACTCGATGACCACTCCGGCCACCGAGGCGATGACGAAGATCCAGAACAGGTTGAAGAAGTCCAGTTCGATGTAGCCGCGGCCGGTCTTGTCCAGGCCGAGGGTGCCGTCCTCGGCCTCTTCGCGGGTCTGCATGAGGCGCAGCCGCCGCTGCAGCTCGCGCTCGTCGGACAGCGACGGGTCCACCCAGACGTGGGCCGCGATGAGGATGAGGGCGCAGGCTCCGAGGAACCACAGGCCCGGGTTCACGCCGAACAGCAGCAGATCGGCGGAGAAGGCGACGACGAGCCCTATGGCCACGGCCTCGGCGATGAGGCGGGCGCGCCGGCGGTTGCCGCGCAGAAGGCGGAAGCCGAGAACGCCGGAGGCCAGGGCGCAGAAGCAGGCGGACAGCGCGAGCGTGACGTACAGGATGATGGTGAGCAGCGAGTCGTCGGTGTAGGTTTTCTCGACGAAGACGGTTCCCATTTGGGCGAGCGTGTGGATTACTTCGGGCACGACGGCCACGCCCCCGGCCATGAGCAGGGCGCCGAACACGCGAAGCGCCAGGGGAGTGCGCTCGCTCTTGCTGCCGTCTCCGATGCCGGGCGAGGGCTGCAAGGGGGTTTGTTGAAGAACCGTCGGATCCATGGGCCTATGGTATCATGACCCCCATCTTCAGGCGGCAAGCCCACAACAAGCCCGCAAGCTTGAGGGGCGTCCGTCACATTGCCCGCAGGGCAGCAGGCTGAAAGGAGCGCTGGTGGCAGTCGAACAGACAAGCACCATTTCGTGGTATCTGCGCATGTTCTCGTACCTGCTGATGATCTGCGGCCTGTTCGGACTCGCCGTGGGCGGCGTGGTGATCTACGGGGCTCTCGCCGACGGGGCGGCCGCCGCGACGGGGCTTCCGCTTTCCGCCCTTGTGCTCGGTGTTGCCGCGGCCGTGGCCAACGGCATTACCATTGCGGCGGGGGTTCTCGGGCGCGCGGCCTCGCGCAATCCGGGGCGCTCGGCGGCTCTGCGCAGCCTCGCTTTGGCCGGCGTGGTCTCCTCGGTGTTCGGGTTGGGACTGTGCTATGCCACGGGCGGTCAGCTTCCCACGTCGCTCATCTTCAACCTGTTGCTCATGGCGATTTGCGTCGTCATCGCCGGGAACCTGGGGAAATCTGTCCAATAGTTCTTTCGCTGCTCTAGCCGACATCGAGTCAAATACAGTATACTGCGAGGCTAAGGCCGCATAATGGCGGTCTGCTTTCTCAGGAGGAATTATGACTGAACTCGATCCGCGCAGCGCCTCTCCGGCCGATTCCGCCCCCGACGAGGGTCTTTCCCCCCGCGCGGCCGCCGAGGCCAAGAAGGCCGCCGCCGCGAAAGCCGCCGCTGCGGCGTTCATCCAGAGTGCCGGGGACGATTACGGCAACGTCGAGGCCGCTCAGCCCCGCGACGTGAAGAAGGGCCAGCGCACGGCCGTCATCGTTGGTCTTATCATCTGCGTGCTCGTAGCCGCCGGCGTGCTCACCTATCTGTTCACCTCCGGCTTCTTCAACAAGCAGCCGGTCGCCGAGGAGACCCAGCGGGTGCCGCTGTCCGACGCCCGCGTCATCGCCGCCTTCGACGAGGTGGCCATGGACGCGCCGGACATCTCGCAGTACGCCTACGTCTCCCAAGACGCGCTCATCGGCCCGAAGTTCAGCGACATCGTGCTGAACGAGCCCACGAACTTGGGCGCGCCGGCCAACCAGATCGTCACCTGCGAGGCCACTGCCACGGCCACCTTCAAGAACAAGGGCGTCGAGATCAACGTGCCCGTGACGCTGCCCTTCGAGTACTCCGATGCCGGCGAGACGTGGGTTCCCGGCGACTTGGTGGTGGGAGAGGCGGCGGCGGTGCCTTTGGCCAGCGCCAACGCCAACGACATCTTGGCCAATCTGAACGACATCCTCGCGACCAACGACCCCACCTACGGGGAGGCCATGGTTGATGCGTCCATCGTGAAGACCACCTCCGATCTCACCATCGACGGCGGCCCTATCACCGTGGATCTTTCGAAGACCGTGGAAAGCGAGGCCGACGGCGTGAAGACGAGCGAGCTGCGCACCTCCACGGTGACGCTGAACGTGGCCTGGTCCAACACCGAGGGCTGGCTTGTCACGGTGGCCGATGCGGGGCAGATCGACACGCAGACGAACCAGATTCCCGTCGCTCCGGCCGAGGGCACGGATTCGCCGGCATCGGTCGATCCCGCCAACACCGAGCCCGAGAACATCGGCAACGTCAAGTTCGGAGACTCGATGTCGCTGTCGGGGACACTTCAGGCGGTGGAAGACGCTGCGGGCCTTTCCTCCGGCAACAACTACACCAACAACGGCACGACGGACAACGCCAACGGCAGCGTGCAGCTGGTGCTGAAGCTCACCCGGCCGCTCGACATGAATCTGAACGGCACCCAGTACCGGCTGACCACCATCGCCGTGGCCACCTCGGGCCTCGACGACAACGGCAAGAGCCTCATTGGCCGCAAGGCCGATGTGAAGGGCCCCCTGGAGGAGTCGTTCGCCACGTCCTGGTCGCCCGCCGGTATCAAGGCTCTCGAAATTCACGTGGAGTAGCGGACAGCATTTCGAAATGTGCAGACAGCGCCCCTTGGACGAAGGTTCAAGGGGCGCTGTGCTATGATTGCCGGTACTGCTTATTCGCGCCGGGCCGCTCGGCCGGCGCCTCGATACCTGAGGAGGTTGCCCGTGCCCCAAACGACAGATTGGGCCGATGTGCAGGTGGTGGGCATTCCCCGCGCGCTTCTGTTCTATCGCTTCGGCGTGCTGTGGACCACGTTCTTCGAATCCATCGGGCGCACCGTGGTGGTGAGCGACCCGACGGACAAGGCCATCGCCGATGGGGGCGATCGTCTTTCCGTGGACGAGTGCTGCCTGGCCTCGAAGGTGTTCATCGGGCACGTGGAAAGCCTTGCGGGCCGCTGCGACGCCGTCTTCGTGCCCTGCTATCCGACGAGCGACCACCGCAGCGGGTTCTGCACGAAGTTCCAGTCGGCCACCGATATGGTGCGTAACACCTTCCGCGACGACAAGCTGCGCGTCATCTCCTGCGAGGTGCAAAATGCCCGGAAGGCGAAGGACGTGCGCCGCGCCTTCTGCGACATGGCCGCCCGCATGGGCGTCGCGCCCAAGGACGCCCGCGCTGCCTTCAAGGCCGCCTGGGACGCCCAGCGCGCCCACGACGAGGCGCTGGCCACCGCCCAGGAGCGCACGCTGCGCCGCCTGGTCGACGAGCGCCGGGCCGCCGATGCCGCCGCCGCGGCCGGGGACGATGCGGTTGCGCGTCCGCTCGGCATTCTCGTGGTGGCCCATCCCTACATTTCCCACGATCCGTACCTCTCCGGCGCGGTCATCGATTCGCTCGAGGAGATGGGCGCCACGGTCGTCTACGCCGACGCCATGGATCACGAGCGCGCCTACAAGAAGAGCTTCGAGTTCTCCGGCACCATGCCGTGGCTCATCAACCGCGAGCTCATCGGCTCTATCCTCCTGGCGCAGGATGACATCGACGGCATCGTGCTCATCAGCGCCTTCCCCTGTGGCCCCGACTCCATGACCGACGACGCCATCATGCGCTGCATCCAGGGCACGCCGATTCTGAATCTGATGATCGATGCGCAGTCCGGCACCGCCGGCGTGGAGACTCGCGTAGAGAGCTTCGTCGACATCCTGCGCTTCCAGCAGAAGGGAGGCTATGTCCATGAGTAAGCCCCAGGCCCTCATCGAGCAGGTGCGCTCCTCGGTGGCTGTTGAGCTGGAGCGGCGCCATGCCCCAACGCTTCTGGCCGACCGCAAGGCCGCCAAAGCCGCCAAGCACAAGGCCAAGCACCATAAGTACACCAAGGCGGCGTTCTTCCGCTACTGCTACTACGATCCGGCGTTCAAGTTCTTCTGCGAGCAGGTGCTCGACGTGGACTACCTGCCCCTGCCCGAGGCCACCCGCGCCGCCAGCGAGGTGGGCGTCCAGAACTCGAGCGATTACGTGTGCACGCCTTTCAAGCACATCTTGGGAGACTTTGCCGAGGCGCTCGATTTGGGCGCCGACATCCTCATCCAGTTCGGCGGCCCGTGCCGGCTGGGCTATTACGGCGAGCTGCAGGAGTCCATCTTGCGGGACATGGGCTACGAGTTCATCATGATGAACTTTGCCCGGGGCATCGAACTGGGGTACATCGGCTGGGCCAAGGAAGTGCTGAAGACGGTGAACCCGAACATCGACGTTCCCCACGGCGTGGTGAAGCTGAAGGCCGTGGCGAAGATGATCGAGCACTTGGACTCCCTGCGCGACTTCTACCTGGCCAACGCCGGTTTCGAGATGGAGCGCGGGGCCTTCGACGCCGCCTGGGTGTCGGCGATGGACGCCATGCGCACCTGCCTGGACGAGCGCGACATTAATGAGGCGTACCGCGAGGCCATGGCCGCCTTCCGTGCCATTCCGCTGGACAAGCCCGCCGATCCCATCCGCATCGGCATCGTCGGCGAGATGTTCACGGCCATCGACGAGCGCAGCAACCTAGGGCTCGACCACAAGCTCGTCGCCATGGGCGTGGAAGTGCACCGCATGTTGAACTTCACGAACCGCTACCTTCGCTACAACGAGCCGAACCTGCGTGTGGGGGCGAAAGACTACCTGACCTATGACATGGGGCCCACCTCCACGCTCACCGTGGCGGCGGCGAAGAAGTACGCTGCGGGGGGCTTCGACGGCCTCATCCACGCGAAGAGCGCCGGGTGCACGCCGGAGATCGACTGCATCCCCGTGCTGCAGAAGGTGAGTGAGGACTACTCGGTGCCCGTGCTGTACCTTACCTACGACTCCCAGACCTCCGACACCGGCCTGGACACGCGCCTCGAGGCGTTCTACGACATGCTTTCCATGAAGAAGGAGAAGAGCAAATGACAAAGGGTTATCTCGGCATCGACATCGGCTCCATTTCCACGAAGGGCGTGATCATCGACGAGAACCGCGCCATCATCGCGCGTTCGTATTTGTGGACCGAGGGCAACCCGACCGAGGCGTCGAAGAACGTCGTGCGCGAGCTGGAGCGCCAGGTGGAAGGCGCGGGGGTGGATATCGTCGGCGCTGGCACGACGGGCAGCGCGCGGCGTCTCGTGGGGGCCATGCTGGGGGCTTCCGTGATCAAGAACGAGATCACCGCCCATGCCGTGGGCACCACCCATCTGCACCCGGACGTGCGCACCATTCTGGAGATCGGCGGCCAGGATTCCAAGATCATCTGCGTGTCCGACGGCATCGCGGTGGACTACGCCATGAACACCTTGTGCGCCGCGGGCACCGGCTCGTTTCTGTCGTCGCAGGCGCACCGCTTGGGCGTGGAGGTAGAGGAGTTCGGCGACATCGCGCTCACTTCCACCAAGCCGGCCAACATCGCCGCGCGCTGCACCGTGTTCGCCGAGAGTGATCTCGTGCACAAGATCCAGGTGGGCTACGCGCGCGAGGACATCATCGCGGGGCTCTGCAACGCTGTGGCCAGCAACTACCTGAACAACGTGGGCAAGGGCAAGAAGATCGCCGCGCCCGTGGTGTTCCAGGGCGGCGTGAGCAAGAACGTGGGCGTGGTGCGCGCGTTCGAGGATATGCTGGGGATGGACGTGCTCGTGGACCCCGACGGCCACCTGATGGGCGCGTTCGGCGTGGCACTGCTGGCCGCCGAGGCGAGTGCGGCGGAGGCCGGCGTGGGGTCGACGGGCGCGGGCGCATCCTCGCGCACCGCCGACTGCGAGGCGTTCGACTTCCAAGCCGTAGGAGACTTCGCGTTCAAGACGCGCGAGATCGAGTGCGCCAAGTGCGCGAACCACTGCGAGATCATCTGCGTCTACCGCGACGAGCAGCTCATCGACTCCTGGGGCAACCGCTGCGACCAAGGAGCCGTGCGGGCGGGATAGTGGATTTCGCAAATTCTGAAAGTGCACTTTCAAAATTTGTAATATTTCATCATCGATACCTCCTCCGCATGACATGGCATCCGTAGCGCGCACGGCAAATGCCTTTGCCCGCCTACGCCGCGCCCTCGTTTAGCTCAACCAGTGCACACGGTCCTCGGCATAGCGGTCCTTGCCCTTGGCGCGTGGCTCGGACTCCGGATAGCCCAACGCGATGACGGCAAACGGCTCCAGCCCCGCCGGCGCGCCCACGATCTCGGACACGGCGGCCATGCGCTCCGGCTCAGGCGCGATGCCCATCCACACGGCGCCGAAGCCAAGGTCGACGGCCTCCAGCAGGATGTTCTCCACGCAGGCGCCCATGTCCTGCACAGCGATCTCGGGAAA
>OLQE01001312.1_pt1 | contig 14018 bp, 13 predicted proteins | sample 1643161 | NCBI WGS metagenome assembly OLQE01 (sample SAMEA3136650, study PRJEB25190) | human gut metagenome | reverse complement strand
GTTAGTACGACTGGGCAGTTACAAGCCCATGACCTTTAGGTCGTGGGTAGTTGACAGTCGTTCCTTTCTGCTAAGCGCCTGTTATTCCAGCGGGCAACGTGCCAGGTGGCCATGCCTGCATGAATTTTCGCTCCTGTTATTATAAAACAAAAGAGGAAAATTGTTAAGAGATAAACAAAGAAATGCAAAAAAACAAGTGATTTTTTGATGATATGCTGAAAGAGGCAGGAGCTGCAATAAAAGGACAAAAATATACCCGATCGGGATTGCTTTGCGTATTAGAACTTGCGTTTATACCCGCTCGGAATTATAATCAGTATTATGAATAGAATTGGTAATTATATAAAAGAGGAAAGAAAAAAAGCAGGTCTGCCGCAGGAAGAGTTTGCAATACGTTCTGGATTAGGACTCCGGTTTGTAAGGGAACTGGAACATGGAAAAGAGACCGTGCGTCTGGACAAAGTAAATCAGGCGCTTGCTATGTTCGGAAAAGAAGCAGTACCGGGAGAAAGAGAGGAACGAAATTATGGCAAATATAGGACAGTCACATGCACTCGATATGACAAAAGGCAGTCCGATGCGGCTTCTGATGCAGTTTTCACTGCCGCTGTTTTTCGGCAATCTGCTGCAGCAGTGTTATAATCTGGCGGATACCGCGATTGCGGGGCATCTGCTCGGGGATGCGGCGCTGGCACAGATCGGAGCGACGGCAGCCTTATACAGTCTGATCATGAATTTTGCATTTGGATTGAATAATGGAATGGCACTGACGGTCAGCCGGAGCTTTGGCGCTGGGGATGAGAAAAAAATGCGGCAGGCTACGTGCTGGATGGTGACGCTTGCGGTGGCATGGAGCCTGCTGCTGACGATTGTATTTTTAGGGATCCGCAGGCCGCTGCTTGGCTGGCTGCAGGTACCGGCGGAGACGCTGGATGGCGCGTTGCAGTATCTGACAGTGATCCTGGCCGGCATTCCGCTCACGATGGCCTACAATCTGGAATCGGCGATGCTGCAGTCTGTCGGAGACAGTATGCTGCCGCTTAGACTGCTTTTGTTCAGCAGTGTACTGAATATTGGTCTGGATTTTCTGTTCATGGGTCCGCTTGGACTGGGGGTGCGCGGTGCGGCGATCGCAACGGTTGCTTCACAGGGTATCAGTGCAGGGCTTGGTGCGTATATGGTTGTTAAACAGCATCCGGAGCTGCATTTTTCCCGGGAAGACCGGAAGACGAAGCCGGGCTTTGTGCGGGAGCTGTTGGCCACAGGGCTCAGCATGGCGATGATGAGTACGCTGTATAATCTGGGCAGTGTTATCATGCAGGGAAGCATCAATGCACTCGGAACTGTCTACATCGCGGCGCAGGTGGGAGGTCGGCGTCTGGCAGAGCTGTTCTACATACCGGGACTGGCGCTTGGTACCGGGACAGCGACTTATGCAAGTCAGAATTACGGAGCAGGGAAGAACACGCGGATCACACGCGGCATCCGAGTTGCGATTCTGCTCTATGGCATCTGGTGGTTGTTTGCCCTTGTGTTTGAAATTTTGGGTGCGTCACAGGCGGTTCGGATGATTACCGGAAGCGACAGCCGGGAAGTGATCGAAAATGCAACCCGGTATCTGCAGGTCAGCATTCCGATGATGCCACCAATGGGAGTGCTCATCATCGTGCGAAATGCCCTGCAGGGAATGCGGCATACACTGGCTCCGCTGTTTTGCAGTGCACTTGAGCTGATCGGCAAGGTGATCTTTGCGTTCTGGATCATTCCGGTAAAGGGATATTTTGCCGTCTGCATCTGCGAACCGGTGACGTGGGTCATCTGCTGTGCATTTATTCTCATGGCGCTGTATAGGTTCCGGGGAGATTTGCAGGCGGATGTGGCGTGAGAAAAGTATAAAATAATAAACAAAAATAAGCAAAAATAAGCAGGAAGCAGGATGATTGGGAAGAGTACCCAATATTCAACTTCTTGCTTATTTTTTTGTGTCATACATTTGAACGCAGATAAGCATTCCCACGCGTAAAGCGGATATTCGCAATCCGCTTTACTTTCATCGCAGTAGCCCTGGCGATTACCGGAATCCTGAATCCGGTCGTCGGTGCGCTCGTACATAACGCGGGTTCGGTACTCGTCATTCTTAATTCGTTCTCGATTTGTTCTTTGTAGTCGAGTGAATAAACGCAGCTTGCTCATAACGGAATAGCTTATTGTTATCCACTATAAAAAAACTAATAAAATTCCTCATTTTTACTAATACTGCATGCAAGAATCTGAACAATAACAACTAATTTATTCTCGCTTTTGCTAAAGAAAAACTATTGATTGACTTTTTGCTTGTACAATGTTATAGTAATTAAACAAAATTGAGTGTGCATTGAGTGAATATGCGCTGTAAGCGCTTATGAGAGGGAATCCGGTGTAAATCCGGAACGATCCGGTCACTGTAATCAGAGAGTTTCATAAGAAAATCCATTGTATGAAAGACAGCGGGATAAGAACCGGCAGTCCGGTCTGTATGAGAAGGCATTATGAAACATTATAAGGAAGAAGTTAATTTATGGAAGACTTTCTTATAGAATCTGTAAGTCAGGAAACCTGCTAGGCATTGTATTGATGATAGCTTCCGTGGAAAGTATATCATTATTATCTGACTTTACTGTTAGATTTATTTGCGCACCGTTTTTTTATGACGGTGCGTTTTTTACTGCTCAGATTCCGCAATGCATCGACAGAAAAAAAGGAGAAAAGTAAAATGAAAAGAAAACTACTGGCAATGGTTCTTGCGGTATCAATGACATGCGGAGTTACAGCAGGAAGTAGCATGATAGGATTTGCGGAGGAGACGGAGGTAGTCACAGAGGCAGCTACAGAAGCGCTGACAGACGATGCAGAGGCAGCGGAGATAACGGCTGATCCGGCAGATGAGGATTATTATCCAGTAACAGTAGAAGTATATAACAATGCGAGAGAGCTTGTTCCATATACGTTTGAGAAGTGTCCGGAGAAGACACTGGTATACGGAAGAAATAATGTAGAGATTATGCTGGCACTTGGACTTGGAGATAAAATTGAAATGATTACAGACTGCGGTTCTGTAAAGCCGGAGTATGAAGCAGAGTTTGAAAAGCTCGATCAGCTTAAGAATCATCAGGATATTGGATATTTTGTAAAGGAATATGCACTGAGCTTGGAGCCGGATATGGTAATTGGCTGGTATTCGCTGTTTAATATGGAAGATCGTATGGGTGACGTAGATTTCTGGCATGAGAGAAATATCGGAACCTATACAAGTATCAATAGTGTATTAAAAGATAACCAGTCTCTGGAAAACGAGTATGCGGATATCCGCAATATCGCGACAATCTACAATAAGCAGGCAGAAGCAGAGAAAATCATCAGTGAGATTGAAGATGGTGTAGAAAAAGGGAAGAAAGCGGCAGAAGGCAAAGATCCGCAGCGTATCTTGATTGCAGAAAAATGGGAAGGTGAGTACGATATCTACCATGCAAAGACTGCTGCAGGTGATATCGCAGCACAGCTTGGAGCAGAGCCACTCGGAGAAGCAGGATGGACGGATGAACAGATTGTAGATGCAAACCCGGAAGCAATCTTTGCCGTACATGTAAGCTCTGTAACGGATGAGGAGGCAATTGCGCTTTATACTGAGAATCCGGCACTTGCAAGTGTAGATGCTGTTAAGAATGGCCGTATTTATCCGGTGGTATACAGCCTTGCCTATACGCCAGGTGTACGTACAATTGATACAGTAAATATGTTCCTGAAGGATCTGTATGGGATTGAGTAGTAATAACCGGACTGAAAATTGAGACAGAGAAAAAGAGAGGCGGACTGGTGAAGTCCGCTTTCTTTGAAAGGAGAAAAAGGTGAGAAGCGGAAAATACGCGGCAGTCCGAAAACTTGATTTAAAAGAAGGATTATTAAAGGGAATGCCGGTTTATATAGTGACTTTTTTTATGTTGTTTATTTTGCTTATTTTGTCAATTCTGTATGCAGTGACGGTGGGATCTGCAGATTTATCTGTGAAGCAGGTGTATGATATCATTTTGTATGAACTGTTTCGATTGGGAGATCCGGAGCTGCTCGCAAGTGGTGCGGTACATGATATCGTATGGGTGATTCGTTTGCCGCGTATTATGCTTGGCGTCGGAGTTGGAATGGGGCTTGCTGTCGTTGGCGTTGTGATGCAGGCAATCGTAAAAAATCCGTTGGCAGATCCGTATATTCTTGGGATTTCATCTGGTGCATCCCTTGGTGCGACACTGTCAATTTTACTTGGAGTTGGTGTTTTTCGCGCAACCTCAGTTGGTTTCGGTGCATTTGTGGGTGCGATGACGGTATCATTTGCTGTCATTGCGATAGCAAACATTGGTGGTAGGATCACATCAATCAAGTTAGTATTAACGGGTGTAGCTTTAAGCTCCATGTGTTCGGCAATTTCAAATTTTATTGTCTATGTGGCAGATGACAGAGACCGTTTCATGACGGTAAGTTTTTGGCTGATGGGCAGTCTTGCAGGTGCGCAGTGGGAGCAGGACGGTATTATTTTGCTGGTTGTGATCTGTGCAACACTCTTTTTTCTGACACAGTCACGGATGTTGAACTTAATGTTGTTCGGTGATGAAACGGCGATTACGCTTGGGCGGAATCTGAAACGGTATCGTCAGGTATATCTGGTGATTGCATCACTGGTAATCGGATTTGTTGTTTATGCATCCGGCACAATTGGTTTTGTCGGACTTATTATTCCACACTTCGTCCGTGGTTTTTTCGGCGTGGATCATAAGAAGCTGATTCCACTGTCTGCACTTTGCGGCAGTGTTTTTCTGGTATGGGCAGATATCGTGTCAAGGACGATTCGTCCGAATACGGAGGTGCCAATTGGTGTATTAATTTCATTAGTTGGTTCTCCGATATTCATTATGCTGATGATTAGAAAAACATATAGTTTTGGCGGAGGGAAATCATGAATTTTATTCATACAGAGAATATTGAATTTTCATGGGGTACCAAGCAGATTCTGAAGAGAGTTTCGATTGACGCGGAAGAGGGAAAATTTATCGGAGTCATTGGTCCGAATGGAAGTGGAAAAAGTACTTTTTTGAAATGTGTCTACCGAGTGTGGCAACAAAATGGCGGAATTGTTTATCTGGACGGAAAAAACACTGCGCATATGAGCTATCGGGAGACAGCATTGCTGCTTGGCGTAGTGGCACAACACAACACGTATGACTTTGATTTCAGTGTAAAGGATGTTGTATTGATGGGACGTTCTCCGCACAAAAAAGTAATTGAGCGTGATACAGCCGAGGATTTTCATATCGTGAGCGAATCATTGGAGATGGTCGGATTAAAAGGATTTGAGGCAAGAGCATTTGCTGAGCTTTCAGGTGGCGAGCAGCAGAGAGTTATTTTGGCAAGAGCGCTAGCTCAGAAAACGAAGGGGTTGATACTTGATGAGCCTACGAACCATCTCGATATTAAATATCAGCTTCAGCTGTTAAATACGGTAAAGCAGATAGGTCAGACGGTGCTTGCTGCGTTTCATGACCTCAATATTGCAGCCTTGTATTGTGATTCGATTTACGTGATGAAGGATGGTTGTGTTTATGCATATGGGACTCCAAGTGAAGTGCTCACAGAGAAACTGATCCGAGAGGTCTACAATGTTGAGACGCAGATTATTGTTGATAATCATGGAAATCCGCATATTATATATATTCCCTGATTTTTAACCGAATCAAGCAAGTATATTGCTTCAATTGCCTAGAGCAATAAGCAGTGGGGAGGGACGTGATTGTAACAGGAGTGGTACAAGCCACTCCTGTTATAATGCGAAGTAGGTATTATGTGATGAGATTGATAAGATCATCGCAGAAATCGAGGCGAGTGTATGAAAAAAGAAAAACATGAAGCCAGTATCATTCACTCATTTGAAGGAATATCTTACACTCATCACCGCTACCGGTAAAAGCTATAATATTAATCACTATAATCTGAGTGCTATCATTGCTGCAGATAACAAGGTGGATTCTCCTTGTGCAGTGTAGTTTAGAAAATGGGCAAAACACATTATTGAAAAATATCCTCAGAATTGACATTATCAGGCGAAAAAGCTATAATCTTCGCATACCCATAGAGGTATCAGATGGGAGAAATTATATGAAGAAATGCATGGATACGGAAAATCTGCATCGCAGGTTACGGAAAATAATCGGACAGGTACAGGCAATCGACCGTATGATCGATGAGGATGTGCCGTGCGAGGATGTTCTGTCCCAGATGAACGCAGTTAAGTCAGCAATGCACAAATGTGGACAGATCGTCATGGAAGGCCATATCAACAACTGCGTCCGCGAAGGCATCGAACACGGTGATGCCGATGCCACCATCGCCAAATTCACCAAAGTAGTAGAACGATTCGCAAACATGAAATAACCAGTTCAGAGCAGCAGCAAAATTATTTGCTTCTGTCCATGGCTTGATGTTCTGAACGTGTGAGCAGCAAGGGAGCAAGACAGGAAAGGAACAGATAAATGACAACACTGACATTAAATGAAGCACTGAATCAGATCACCCCGGCATCCGAGAGTGCCATTGCACAGGCATGGGATCACTGGGATGCGATCGCGATGCCGTTGCGCAGCCTTGGAAGACTGCAGCAGACCATTACCCGGATTGCCGGTATGACCGGTACGCCGCGGGTAAAGCTTGATAAAAAGGCACTGGTCGTATTTTGCGCGGACAATGGCGTCGTAGCCGAGGGTGTGACGCAGACCGGACAGGAGGTTACGAAAATCGTAGCTGAAAATTTTCTGAAGGAGAATACGACTGCGGCGATCTTCTGCCGTGAGACCGGCGCAGACATCTGCCCGATCGATATCGGAATGGTGCCGGACAGCAGCGTGCGCAACTGTAAGGTGGCGCGCGGGACAAAAAATATGGCAGTAGAACCGGCGATGACCCGCGACGAGGCAATACAGGCGCTGGAGATCGGAATCATGCTGGCCTGTGAGAAAAAGGAGCAGGGATATGATATCCTGGCGACGGGAGAGATGGGCATCGGAAATACGACGACGAGCAGTGCGATCGCTTCCGTACTCCTTGAAAAACGCCCGGAGGAAGTGACCGGAAAGGGAGCCGGACTGTCCTCCGAAGGTATGAAACGGAAGATTCACGCGATCGAGACGGCGATCCAGAAGCACCAGCCGGATAAAAATGATGTTGTGGATGTGATTTCCAAGGTCGGCGGCTTTGACATTGCAGGTATGACCGGACTCTTTCTTGGCGGCGCGGCGCTGCATATGCCGGTGGTCGCAGACGGCTTCATCTCCTGCGTGGCAGCCTTATGCGCAATCCGTATGTGCCCGGCAGTGAAGGATTATGTCATCACATCCCATAAATCAAAGGAACCGGGGACCAGAATGCTTCTCGAAGCAATAGATATTCCGGTATTTCTTGACTGTGATATGTGCCTTGGCGAAGGCACCGGGGCAGTAGCGATCTTTCCGCTGCTAGATCTGGCCCTGTCTGTTTACAACGGCATGAGCACCTTTGCGGATAATGACATCGAACAGTATGTACCGCAGAACTAAGTCGAATAGAAAAAGGAATATCCGGTAAGGCGAATAAAAAGAAGTATAAAAACGAAATATAAAAGGAAGTATAAATATACACTGGAACATGAATAAATGTATAAGATCCTTCCGATATGTGAATGAAAACAGGCTGTGATCCTTCGGGGACAGCCTGTTTTCAATGCTTTTATAAATATGTATGCGAAAATATACAAAAAAACTCGTATTAATATTCATAAACCACTTGATTTTTTCTTAAAGCGGCGTTATAATCTGTCGCATAAATATGCAGGAAATGCAACTGAGGAGGAAAAATTATGAAAAAGCTGGTTTCTGGATGTATCGCGGTTTCTATGGTACTTGGCATGATGGCAGGCTCTACGGCAATGGCAGCCGATGACGCTCTGGATAACATCAAGGAGAGAGGAAAGCTGATCGTGGCAACTGACGCTGCATGGCCTCCGTTTGAATATATGGAAGGTGAAAATGTGGTTGGTGTGGACGTGGATATCGCACAGGACATCGCAGATGGTCTCGGTGTAGATCTGGAAGTAATCAATGTCGCATTTGATTCCCTTTCTATGTATCTGGAAAATGGTGAGGCTGATCTGGCGCTTGCAGCAATCACCGTGACTGAGGACCGTGCGGAGAGCATGGAGTTTTCCGATCCATATTGTGACGCATATCAGTATATTGTCGTAAAAGAGGACGATGACAAGGTAAAGACGATCGACGATCTGGCAGGCTATATCATCGGTGTACATCTCGGTACGACTGGCGATTTCCTCGCATCGGATGAGGTAAATATGGGTGTACTCGCAGGTACCGGCGCAAGCGTACAGCAGTACAAGGATCTGACGATCGCAGCGATGGGCCTGAAGGCCGGCGATGTACAGGCGATCGTATGTGACAAGCTTCTGGCCGAGAACCTCTGCACGATCAATGATGGCCTGAAGTGCTTCGAAGCGACCTATGCGGATGGCAGCTCTACACTGGAGCAGTATGCAGTAGCGGCGGCAAAGGGCCAGACGAGCCTGATCGAGAAGGTCAATGAGATCATCAGCCCGCTGAAGGAAGACGGTACGATTGACCAGTACATCCTGGATGAGAGCGCAAAGGCATCTGCACTGAATGAGGAAGCAGAGTCTGAGACTGAGACTGAGGCTGCTTCAGAGGCAGCAGAGACCGAGACCGCTGCAGAATAAGAAAAACAATAGGTGTATTGGCAAGTCCCTTCCGGGTGCAATGTACCGGCGGGGACTTCCTTGTGTTCTTTCACAGAAACGCTTTTCTGCAGGGAATGCAACATCATTTGATTAGAAAGGAAAAACTATGAATTGGATGAATGAACTGACCGCAGAATTTGAGAAAACATTTATCCGTGACGATCGGTATAAGGTGTTTGTCACCGGATTTAAAAATACGATCCTGATCACGCTGGTTTCACTCTGCGTCGGACTGATTGCGGGAATCCTGATCGCCATCGCCCGGTACGGATTCCGGCAGATGAAACGAAAAGCAGCTGTGACTTGGTATGCGAAGCTCTGGTATGCCATCTGCTGGGTGGCAGATAAAATCCTCGCGCTGTATGTGGCGGTGATCCGTGGTGTACCGCTTGTTGTACAGCTGCTGATTATGGCATTTGTCGTGATGGCAGGCTTCCCGAACAAAATCGTGGTCTGCTGTATTGCGATGGGACTGAACTCTGCGGCTTATGTATCCGAGGTCGTACGTGGCGGTATCAATGCGGTCGACGTAGGACAGATGGAGGCGGGACGGTCACTCGGCCTGAGTACGGCGACAACTATTTTCTTTATCATTTTGCCGCAGGCGTTCAAGTCCGCACTTCCGGCGCTTTGTAATGAGGGTATTGCAGTATTAAAGGAGACATCCATTGTCGGATATATCGCAGTTGTCGATCTGACCCGTGCATCCGATCTGGTCAGGAGCCGGACGATGGCGCCGATGATGCCGTTGTTCTTTATTGCAATCGTTTATTTTGCCTGCGTCATGATTCTGTCATGGGGCGTGAGCATTCTGGAGAGGAGGCTGAAGCAGGGTGATCGAGGTTAAAGGATTAAAAAAGGAATTTAACGGACTGAAGGTCCTAAACGGAATCGACTATAAAATCAAGCAGGGCGAGAAGATCGTTGTCATCGGACCGAGTGGTTCTGGAAAGAGTACGTTTCTGCGCTGTCTGAATCTGCTGGAGGAGCCGACTGAGGGTGAGGTCTGGTTTGATGGTGTGAATATCACCGATCCCCAAAACGATATTAACAAAATGCGCCAGAAGATGGGGATGGTATTTCAGCATTTCAATCTCTTCCCGCATATGACCGTACTTGGAAACATTACCTTTGCTCCGGTCCGGCTCGGACTGCAGACAAAGGAGGAAGCCAATGCCAATGCAATGCGCCTGCTGAAGCGCATCGGATTGGAGGATAAGGCAAACGAGTATCCGAACCGCTTATCCGGAGGACAGAAGCAGCGTATTGCGATCGTGCGTGCACTGGCGATGAATCCGGAAGTGCTTCTGTTTGACGAGCCGACATCTGCACTTGACCCGGAGATGGTCGGCGAAGTGCTGGATCTGATCCGCGAGCTGGCAAACGAGGGCATGACGATGGTCATTGTTACCCATGAGATGGGTTTTGCCAGAGAGGTCGGGACACGCGTGCTTTTCATCGACGAGGGCGTGATCAAGGAAGAAAACACTCCGCAGGAGTTTTTCGCAAATCCGCAGAACCCGCGTCTGAAGGAGTTTCTGTCGAAAGTACTGTGATGATACAAGAGAAAAGGAAATAGAAAAGGAGAATCACTATGTTTAAGAATGTAATTGTAAAAAGACCATGTAGCAAGATCACAGAGGGAATCACCTCCGCACCGGAGCTTGGCAAGCCGGACTATGAGCTGGCATTAAAGCAGCATGACGCTTATATCGAAGCCTTAAAGAGCTGCGGCGTGGAAGTGACCGTGCTGGATGCGGATGAAAACTTCCCGGATTCCTGCTTCGTGGAGGATACTGCTGTGCTGACGAGAAAGTGCGCGATCATCACGAATCCGGGCGCTGCATCCAGAAATAAAGAAGTAGAGGCAATGATTCCGGTCATCAAACAGTTTTACAATGAGGACTGCATCGAGTATATCAAGGCGCCGGGTACATTAGAGGGCGGTGATGTCATGATGGTTGGAGATCATTTTTATGTAGGACGTTCTGCACGGACGAACGAGGAGGGAATCCGTCAGTTCATCGCAATTCTGGAAAAATATGGTCTGAGCGGTTCTGAAGTGAAGCTGGAGAAGGTACTGCACTTAAAGACCGGTGTGAACTATATTGAGAATAACAAGATGCTCGTATCCGGCGAGTTCGTTGACAAGCCGGAGTTTGCAAAGTATGAAAAATATGTGATCCCGGAGGATGAGGCGTACGCAGCAAACTGCATCTGGATGAACGGAAAAGTCATCGTGCCGGATCATTTTCCGAAGGTAGCGCAGATCGTAAGAGACGCGGGATATGAAGTAATCCTTGTGGATACTTCAGAGTATCGCAAGATTGACGGTGGATTAAGCTGCTTAAGCCTGCGGTTTACGGCACAGAAATAGGTTTGGCGGAGTATCCGCATGTCGGTAGTTATTTTCTGATTTGTATTTTGTATGATATAGCCCTGCTGGTCTGGCACTGAGCTCCTTGCTCAGCCAGAACGACAGGGTTTTTATAATGTAAAGGATCCTGGTAAAACGGACATTCGCAATTCGCTTCACTACTTGCTCATGAACGCAGGAATAGAACGCAGAAATAAGCGGAAGAAGAGCAGCTTAGAAAGATAGAAAAAGCACTTGAAAAACGAATACGGTTAGTGTATACTAATTTATGGTTAGTAAAATCTAACTATAGCGTGAATAAATGATTTTAAAGCTCCTGCACTGCCGTTACTGCTGACACGAGGGTGCAATGGCCGGTCGACTGCTGAACCTCCGGCCGTGGATGGTCGGCCTGCACCTGCAGGCCGGTCCGGGGAGCAGGTATTGGTTATTCCTTCTGCGTATGCAGGAGATAACAGATAAACGAAAGGGGAATGAACATGGATTACTTGGAGATTGAGAAGGTCATTGGAAGAGAAATTATGGACTCCCGCGGAAATCCAACCGTGGAAGCGGAGGTATATCTGGCAGACGGAACTGTAGGAAGAGGGATGGCGCCGAGCGGAGCATCGACCGGAGAGTTTGAGGCGTTGGAGCTGCGCGATGGTGATAAGAGCAGATACCTTGGCAAGGGCGTACAGAAAGCGGTAGAGAACATCAATACTGCAATCAATGCAGCGATCACTGGCATGGATGCGTCTGACATTTATGCAATAGATGCGGCGATGATCGCGGCAGACGGCACAAAGGATAAGTCCAAGCTTGGTGCAAATGCGATCCTGGCCGTATCGATCGCGTGCTGCAGAGCGGCTGCTACCGCACTGGATATTCCACTGTATCGTTTCCTTGGCGGCGTCTCCGGCAACCGACTTCCGGTACCGATGATGAATATCGTAAACGGTGGCTGCCATGCACTTTCCTCCGGGCTGGACGTACAGGAATTTATGGTTATGCCGGTAGGCGCGCCGAGCTTTAAAGAGGGACTTCGCTGGTGCTCCGAGGTCTTCCATGCGCTGGCATCGATTCTGAAATCCCGTGGACTTGCAACCTCTGTTGGCGACGAGGGCGGCTTCGCTCCGGCACTGGCATCCGATGAGGAAGCGATCGAGACGATTCTCGAGGCAGTACAGAAGGCTGGTTATGAGCCGGGCAAGGATTTCATGATTGCTATGGACGCTGCTTCCTCAGAGTGGAAGACCGGCAAGGTCGGAGAGTATAAGCTGCCGAAGGCAGGTACGGTCTACACCTCTGATGAGCTGATCGCACACTGGAAGAAGCTTGTAGAAAAATTTCCGATCATTTCTATCGAAGATGCACTCGACGAAGAGGACTGGGAGGGCTGGAAGAAGCTCACTGCAGAACTTGGTAATAAGGTACAGCTCGTCGGCGATGATCTGTTTGTAACGAATACAGAGCGCCTTGCAAAAGGTATCTCCCTTGGCTGTGGCAATTCCATCCTGATCAAGCTGAACCAGATCGGTTCCGTGTCCGAGACACTTGAAGCGATCAAGATGGCACATAAGGCAGGCTATACTGCGATCTCTTCCCACCGCTCCGGCGAGACTGAGGATACAACGATTGCAGATCTGGCAGTCGCACTGAACACCTGCCAGATCAAGACCGGCGCACCGTCCAGAACCGAGCGTGTCGCAAAGTACAATCAGCTTCTCCGCATCGAAGAGCAGCTGGGCGCAGCAGCCGTATATCCGGGCATGGGAGCATTCAACGTGAAGCGATAAATTATAAAATATAGAACATAAAAATGCTTCGATTTCCCGAATGGGTGGTCGAAGCATTTTGGCGTATGTTATATGTAGTGCATAAATCCTTTTCCGACGATCTCACTGCTTTTTGTGATGGCAGTAAAGGCTGTCGGATCTGTCCTGGAAATAAAGCGCTGCAGCAGGATCGCCTGCCGGACATCCACGACGGTTAGAATAACGGTGCGGTCCTTGTGGGAATATGCACCTTCTGCATGGTAGGTCGTGGCGCTGTGATTTAAGTCGTTGGTGATGAAATTGCAGATCGGATCCGGATTGGTGGAGACGATCGTGAAGAATTTATTCAGCTTCATTCGTTCGATAGATTTATCAATCAGCAGTGTCTTTGCAAAAAGTCCGAGGATGGAACACAGTCCGGTGCGCACATCAAAGATCAGGAAAGAGACAATGACGACAATCAGGTCAGTAAAGAGCAGTGCTGTCGAGATGTTCATCGTTGAATATTTTCGGATGATCATGGCGATGATATCGGTGCCGCCGCCGGATGCATTTTCAAAAAACAGCATGGCAGCCGCGATTGCCGGGAGCAGGATCGCGAAGCAGAGCTCCAGCATGATCTCATCCGTGAGGGGATGCGTCATCGGGAATATTTTTTCAAAAATGTTCAGCAAAATGGAAGACAGCACAGTGACATAGGCGGTCTTCAATCCGAAGTTTTTCCCAAGGAACGCGAATCCTACAACGAGCAGAAGCAGGTTGATGATCAGGTTGATCTGCGAGGCGGAGAAGGATGAAAACTTCGAAAAGACAACTGCCATACCGGATACGCCGCCGAAGGAAAAGTTGTTTGGAAATTTAAAAACATAAATGCCAATATCCATGATCAGGACAGCGGCAGTGATCAGAGTATACTCTTTTAAAGTACGGGGGACGGGCAAAGCCGTTTCCTTTTTTTCGCTTCGCATAAAAGTTTCCTCCTGTATGAGTTGTGACAAAATATCTTTTGCCCCTATGATACACGGATTGCTTCGCATTTCATGCTCTCGCAATCCTAAAACAC
>OLQE01001308.1_pt1 | contig 14062 bp, 9 predicted proteins | sample 1643161 | NCBI WGS metagenome assembly OLQE01 (sample SAMEA3136650, study PRJEB25190) | human gut metagenome | reverse complement strand
TGCTGGAAAATGCCATTCACCATACCAAGAAAAAGGATGGGGTGGCAGTCATCCTGGAACGGAAGGGGAAGGATGCGGTGTTCACCGTGCGGGACCGTGGAATGGGCATCAATCCGGAGCACTTGGATCGGCTCTTTGAACCGTTTTATCAGTCCAATCGAAGCGATCAGGTGGTGTATCGAGGTTTTGGGTTGGGCCTTTCCATCTGTAATTCCATTGTGAATGCCCACGGCGGCCGGATTCTGGCGAGAAACCGGAAAGATGCGTCCGGGGCGGAAATTATTTTTACGTTGCCCATGGAGGGAGAACAGTGAAACAGACAAAAGAACTTATAATGATTGTAGAAGACGACCGGCAGATTCAGGATTTTATCGCCTACTCGCTGATGACGGCGGGATTCGGCGTGCTGACGGCCGGCGGTGTGGAAGAAGCGATGCGAAAGATGCGGTCCAAAAAACCGGACATCATGGTGCTGGACCTGGGTCTTCCGGACGGAGACGGGCTGGACCTGATTCGGCGGGTCCGGAAGTTTTCGGATATTCCGATTATCGTGGTGTCGGCACGAGATAAGGAAGAGGACAAAATCGAGGCCCTGGATCGGGGCGCGGAGGATTATATTACCAAGCCCTTCTCCGAGTCGGAGCTGATGGCGCGGATTCGGGTGCTGCGGCGCCACCTGATTCGGGAAGAGCGGAACCGGATGGGGGCCGAGGTTTCGGTGCGGGGACTGAAGATTAATTTCGACGCGAAGGAAGTGACCCTGGATGGGAACCTCCTGCACGTCACTCCGCTGGAGTACCAGCTGCTGGAGCTGCTGTTCCACAACATCGGAAAGGTGATTACCACCCGGACGCTGCTGGACGAGCTGTACGGCGTGAGCTACGGGGACAATACCCAGTCTCTGCGGGCGCTGATGGCGGGGCTTCGCCGGAAAATCGAGAAGGTGCCTGGAAAGCCGCAGTACATCGTGACGGAAATCGGTGTGGGTTATCGCCTGAAGGATGAATAGAACCTTGCCGATAATGCCGGGAATAGTGTATTATTAAAATATATTTTTATGGATGAGAAAGGAAAGCAGAGAAATGAAGAAACGATCTAAAATCCTGATTTCATGCTTGATGATGGTGATTCTTGCGGCGGTCATGATGACCGGCTGTTCCAAGAAGGAAGAGGCGAAGCCGGAACCGGTTCGGAACCCGCTGACCGGCTCTGAGAAGTTCGATTCTGCGGCACAGGGAATTCGCCCGGTGGCACTGGTGGTGGAAAACGCTCCGGACGCCCGCCCGCAGTGGGGAATGACGGACAAGAAGTACTCCCCGGATATTATTTTACAGGGAGAAGTGGAGGGGGGAATTACCCGTACCCTCTGGTTCTATGCGGATTACAACAAGCTGCCGAAGAAGATCGGCCCGATGAGAAGTGCCCGTCCGCCGTACATCAAGTTCTCGGAACTGTTCGATGCGATTTTCATTCACTGGGGACAGAGTTCTTCTTCCTCGGAGTACAAGGGTGCCAACACCGTTTTCAAGGAAGATAAGGTGGACCATATCAACCAGATGACCTATAAAGGAAAGGTGGATCTGTACAGCCGGGACAACAGCCGGGACGTATCTTCGGAACACACCGGAATTCTCCACGGTGACAAAGTGGCGGATGCCATCAAGGACAAGAAGTTCCGCACCAAGAAGGCAACGCAGCTGCAGTTCGGCAAGGGCATTCGGGATCTGAGCAAGAACACCTGTGGAAAGGTGACACTCACCTGGTCGAGCCGGAGTTTTGAGGATGCGGTATGGACGTACAACCAGGAATCCGGACAATATGAGACGAAGGATTTTGAGAACAACTTGAGCCGGGAGAACCTGCTGATTCTCTTCGATAAGACCCAGTACATCACAAAATCCAATTACCACGGTACGGGTCAGGGTGTGACTTACTGTGACTACAAGCTGGCCGGCGGCAAGGCGAAGCTAATCAGCAACGGCACCGTAAAGGACATCCGCTGGGATGTAAACGAGGACAACCAGCTGGAGCTGTTCACCCTGGTGGAGAAAAAGGATTCCGATAAGGACGATGAGGATTCCGAGCCGGAGAAGAAGATGGTTTCCCTGAACCCGGGCAAAACCTGGATCGGCTGGGCTTCCTCCAACAACGGCGGCAAGGTAAAGATCGATCCGTTGAAGGAAAAGAAGTCGGAAGAGAAGGAGAAATAGACCGGAAGACCCCTGCCGGAGACGGCCGGGGTTTTCCTTTAACGAAACGAGGTACACATTTATGCAGTTGAGAGGAGAGCAAAAGTCCCTTCGCTCAGAATACATCCGATACATCATTCCATCCATACTGGCTCAGTGGGTGTACACTCTGTACACCGCAGTGGACGGGCTGTTCGTGGCGAAAGGCGTTTCTGTAACGGCCATGACCGCCATCAATATCGCATCGCCGTTTGTGACGGCGCTGTTTGCCCTGTCCCTGATGTTCGCGGTGGGCACCTCCACGGTGGTTTCCATCTCATTGGGAGAAGGCCGGAAGGAAAAAGCCAACGAAATATTCAGCCAGAACTTCGCGTTCCTGATCGTACTGTCCCTCCTGATTTCCGGGCTCCTGTTCTGGAAGCTGGAGGAGCTGGCCCTGTTCCTGGGGGCCACCAAAGCCACCCTGCCCTATGTGACGAAGTACATCGGAACCATCGCTCCTTTTGCGGTGGTATTTATCGTGTCCTATTCCTTTGAAATTCTGCTGAAGGCGGACGGGCATCCGAAGAAAGCCACCAAAATCGTGATGGTTGGCGTCATCCTGAACTGCATCATGGACTACCTGCTGGTCATCGTGTTCCCGCTGGGCGTCTTCGGTGCGGCTATTGCCACGGCACTGTCCCAGGTGGGGGTCACGGCCCTGTATCTGCGGCACTTCCTGTCCAAGGAAGCCGTGCTGCATTTCACCCGCTTTCATTTTAGCGGGCGCACCATTGTGCGGGCCATGAAGAACGGCCTGTCCTCCGGAATTACGGAGCTGTCCGCCGGACTGACGGTGTACTTTTTCAACCACGCCATTGCGACCTATCTGGGGGACGAGGCCTTGGTCAGCTACACCATCATCAACTACGTGAACGCCCTGTACATCTATTCCATGACGGGAATCGCTCAGGGCAGCCAGCCGCTGATCAGCTTCTGTCACGGGAAAAAAGAAAAATCCGCCACGGCCAAGCTGCTCCGGTACGGCCTGATTACGGCGGTAGGTTTTGCGGCGGTCACCGTGGTGCTGTCCGTATTCGGCGGAGGCCTGCTGGCGAAGCTGTTTATTCCGGCGGATTTGACTCATCTGAGAAATTACACGGTACATGCTTTGCGGATTTTCTGCATCTCCTTTGTGCCGGCGGGATTCACCGTGGTGCTGGCCGGATATTTTGCATCCATCGAGCATGCGGGGAAAGCGGTTTCCATCACCATCGGCAGAGCCATCGCGGTGATGCTGCTGGTGCTGGTGCTGATGACGAGAATTTTTGGCGGCGAAGGCATCTGGTGGACCACGCCGATTTCCGAGAGCATTTGTCTGGTGTATGCGGTGATATTGTTTATAAAGGGAAAGGCGAGAGATGCTGCAGATTAAGAACATTCGAAAAGAGTACCGCACCGGGGGACTGGTGCAGAAAGCGCTGGACGGCGTGAGCTTGAATTTCAGGGACAGCGAGTTCGCGGCGATTCTGGGACCCTCCGGTTCCGGCAAAACCACGCTGCTGAACGTACTGGGCGGACTGGACCGGTACGACAGCGGGGACCTGATCATCAACGGGACATCCACCAAGAAGTACACGGACCGGGATTGGGATTCCTACCGGAACCACACCATCGGGTTCGTGTTCCAGAGTTACAATCTGATTCCCCATCAGACCATCCTGTCCAACGTGGAACTGGCACTGACCATTTCCGGAATCGGGAAGGAAGAACGGCGAAAGAAAGCGGCGGAGGCCCTGGCCAAAGTGGGTCTGGGAGACCAGCTTCATAAGAAGCCCGGCCAGCTTTCCGGGGGACAGATGCAGCGGGTGGCCATCGCCCGGGCGCTGGTGAACGACCCGGATATTCTTTTGGCGGATGAACCGACGGGAGCGCTGGACAGCGTGACCAGCGTTCAAATTATGGATATCCTCAAAGAGGTGGCGGAGGATCACCTGGTAATCATGGTGACCCACAACCCGGAGCTGGCCCGGGAGTACGCCGACCGGATTGTGGAGCTGAAGGACGGGAATATCATTTCGGACTCCCGGCCTTTTTCCGTGAGCAAAGAGGAAGCTGGAAAAGCGGTGCACCGGAACCTGGGCAAAGCGGCCATGAATTTTGCCACCGCTTTGCAGCTGAGCTTCAACAACCTGAAGACCAAGAAAGCCCGCACCATTCTGGTGGCCTTTGCGGGATCTATCGGCATCATCGGCATTGCCATGATTTTATCCCTGTCCAATGGAGTGAACAACTACATCCGCGGCGTGGAGGAGGACACCATCCGGGAATACCCGCTGACGGTGGACAGCTCCGGCTTCGACATGTCGGCCATGTTCACCCGGGGCGGCGATGGGGATGCCGGCAAGAGTGCGAAAAAGGGGGAGATTCGGGAACTGCAGACGGTGACCAATATGGCCTCCGTCATGGAATCCAACGATTTGAAATCCCTGAAGAAATTCATCGACAGCGGTAAAAGCAATTTGGAGAAGCACACGAGAGCCATCGAATACAGCTACGACGTGAAGCCTCAGATTTTCCGGAAGGTGGACACGGAATACCGGAAGGTGAATCCGGACGAAACCCGGAAGAAAATGGGCATGTCCATCAGCTCCTCCATGGCATACAGCAGCATGATGAGCACCGACGTGTTCCACCAGTTGCCGTCGGATCCGTCTCTTTACCGGGACGAGTACGACGTGAAGGCGGGGCACTGGCCGAAGAAGTATAACGAATGCGTGCTGGTGCTGTCCAAGGAAGGCATGGCCAGCGACATCGCCCTGTACGCCATGGGCCTGAAGAACATGGACGATCTGGACAAGATGCTGAAGGATTTCTCCAAGGGAAAGGACGTGCATTCGGATGAGGATCAGACCGAATCCTTTAATTATAACGACTGCATGGGCATCAAGTTCAAGATGATTGGCAGTTCGGATTACTACACCTACGACTCTTCCCAGAACGTGTGGGTGGACCGCTCCGAAGACGACAGCCATATGGACCGCATCATCGAAAAGGGGGAGGACCTGAAAATCGTGGGCGTGGTCAAGCCGAAGAAGGATGTGGATTTCACCGTGCTGAACGGGGATATCTACTACTCGGCTTCCCTGACGGACCACATGATTCAAAAGGCGGCGGACAGCAAAGTGGTTCGGGCCCAGAAGAAGAGCCGGGACATCAATATCCTCACGGGAAAAGAATTCGGCGAGGAGAGCGACGGACCGGACTTCGAGTCCATGTTCTCCTTCGACAAAAACGCCTTTGCCAAAGCCTTCCAATTCAATCCGTCTCAGATTGGCAAGGCCATGAAGGCACCGTCCAAGAAGATGGATATGAGCGGCCTCATCGACCCGAAGGCCGTGACCCAAATGCCGGGCATGAGCCAAGGGGACATTCAGAAACTGATGCAGAGCACCAAGCTGAACTTCACTCAAGAGAGCATGCAGGAGCTTTTCGGCGGCCTGATGAAAGGCTTCCTGGAATACTCCGCGAAAAAGGGCACCGACTACACCAAGATGAACACCGCCTTTCAGGATTACATGAAATCCCCGGCGGCCCGAAAAATCCTCTCGGACAACATGAGCCGCATCCTGAAGGCCCACGTGGAGGAGCAGCTGAAGGACGAGATCCTGCAGGATACCATGAAGGACGTGCTTCAGGACTTCCCGAAATACCTGAAGGACAAGGGCATCACCGACCCCGACGGCATCACCGACGAGACCATCGACGGTTTCCTGGCATCTCAGGGCGTGCAGGACAAACTCTCCGCTAAAATGACTTCCCTAAAAACAAAACTCGAGAACGTGGAGATTTCCGACGAGGATGGGGATCGGATCATGACGGAGTTGATGGAGGGCTACGCAAAATTTGCGAAGGAGAACAACTACCCTACCACGCAGCAGATGCAGCAGGATTTTCAGGAGTATCTGTCCACCCCGGAAGCCCAGAAAATAATCAATTCCACCGTGGCAAAGAGCATGGACACCTCGGCGCTGGAGAAGAATCTGGCGGCGGCAATGTCCGGATACACCGCTAAGGCGGTGGCCTCCATGTCGGAAAAACTGGTATCCGGCATGATGACCAACTACATGAAGAGCATGGGCAGCCTGGATTTCTCCAAAGCCTTTAAGATCGACACGGATGCATTTGCGGATGCCATGGGAATGAACATGAGCGAGAGCGAGATTCAATCCCTGATCACGTCCCTGATGAACACCCAGGCCAACACTTACGAAGGAAACATGAAGAGTTTCGGCTATGCGAAGAAATCCAATCCGACTCAGATTGCCATCTACGCCAAGGACTACGAAAGCAAGGCCGAGGTGAAGGATATTCTGGATGGATACAACCGGAAGATGGTGAAGGCGGGCAAAAACGATCAAGAAATCACCTACAACGATCTGGCGGGAGCCCTGATGGGTTCCGTGACCAACATCATTGATGCCATCAGCTACGTGCTCATCGCCTTTGTGTCCATTTCCCTGGTGGTATCCTCCATCATGATCGGAGTCATCACCTACATCAGCGTGCTGGAACGGCGAAAGGAAATCGGAATTCTCCGGGCCATCGGTGCATCTAAGCGAAACGTGGGCCAGGTGTTCAACGCGGAGACCTTTATCATCGGGGCATTGGCCGGACTGATCGGAATCGGCGTGACGGAAATCCTGATCATCCCGACGAATATCATCATCGGCCATGTGACTAGCGTGAGCATGCACGTGTCTCTGCCGGTGGTGGGAGGAATCGTACTGGTAATCCTCAGCATCATCCTGACCTTGATCGGCGGAATCATCCCATCCCGGAAGGCCGCCAAGAGCGACCCGGTCACCGCCCTGCGAGTGGATTAAATAATTAAACAAAAGGAAAAAGAGATTGAATACATCAGATCGAAATCAACAAGCCGCAAAACTATCGGACCTCTTGCTGTCCTGGTACGACAGTGAACGTCGGATTCTCCCCTGGCGGGAGGATCCGACACCTTACCATGTGTGGGTTTCGGAGATCATGCTCCAGCAGACCCGAGTGGACACGGTAATTGAATATTATCAGCGGTTCCTTCGGGAACTCCCGGATGTGAAAGCGCTGGCGGAAGCGGAGGAAGAACGGCTCCTGAAACTGTGGCAGGGGCTGGGCTACTACAGCCGGATTCGGAATATGCACAAGGGGGCTATTCAGGTGATGGAAGAATACGGGGGCGAAATCCCGGGAACCCCCAAAGAGCTGCAGAAGCTGTCCGGCATCGGAGAGTACGTGGCGGCGGCCATCAGTTCCATCGCCTTCGCCTACCCCATTCCTTCCGTGGACGGGAACCTGCTTCGGGTCTACGCCCGCATGACCGGCTACGAGGAAAGCATCCGCACCACCGCCGCCCGAAAGGTGGCCACGGCCTATTACGAGGAAATCCTGGATCGCACTCGGCCCGGGGATATGAATCAGGCCCTGATGGACCTGGGAGCCACCATCTGCCTCCCCAACGGAGCGCCGCTTTGCGAAAAATGCCCATGGCAGATGCACTGTGCAGCCCGCCGGACGGGGAAGGAACAGCAGCTTCCGGTGAAGGAAGAGAAGAAGCAGCGGCGAAAAGAAAAACGCACCGTGCTTCGAATCCGGCTGGGGGACCGGGTGGTAATTGGGAAGCGCCCGGAACGGGGGCTTCTGGCGAATTTGTACGAGCTGCCCAACGCGGAAGGCTGGCTGACGGAGGCGCAGGCGGAGGAGGCCTGCCGGACGCTGGGATATGAGCCGAAGGCCATCCGGCAGCTGAAGCCGTCGAAACATATTTTTAGCCATGTGGAGTGGCACATGCACGCCTTCGAAATTGAGGCGGAGGAACGGCCGGACGCGTCGGCGGCAGAAAACGGTTTTTTTGCGGCGGAGAAGAGTGCCCTGCAGGAAGAGTATTCCATTCCAACGGCGTTTAAGGCGTACATGGACTTCTGATTCGGGAAGGCGGTTTTTACGCGGATTTTGCAGGGGATGCGAACCCGTCGGGGCGGAATTGTGGTACAATAGACAGCAATGAGACAGAAAGGAGATGGGGCATGATTAAGTATTTCTACACGCAGAACGGCCGGACGAGTTCGGTGGCGAATTTCTGTCACGACTGCTGGGTGAAGATGACCAACCCTTCCAACGAAGAGGCGGAGCTGATTGCGGAACGGATGGGCGTCGAGGTGGACGACCTGATGGCGGCAATTGACCTGGAAGAAAAGACGCGAATTGAACTTCCGGAGAACTACACTTTAATCGTGGTGGACATCCCGTCGGAGGAATACCGGAACGGGGTGCGGGCTTACGTGACCATTCCGCTGGGAATCATTATCACTAAAGAAGCCATCGTGACCATCTGCTCGGAGGAGTCCTTCGTGCTTCGGAATTTCGAGAAGAATCGGATGAAAGATTTTTCCACCCGGAAAAAACTGCGGTTCGTGTACCAGATTCTTTTGGAATCCGCTTTGCTGTACCAGAAGGCGCTGTACGCAATCGACCGGAAGCGGCAGGAAATCGAGGAAAAGGTGCGGGACGATGTGGAAGAGGAAGATCTGTTCAGCCTTCACGAGCTGGAGCAGGCGCTGGTGTACTTCGCCACCTCCATTCGTGAAAACGGCAACGTGCTGGACCGCCTCACCCGGTACTCTCGGCTGGAACGCTTCCCGGAGGACCAAGAGCTTCTGGACGATGCCATCGTGGAAAACCAGCAGGCGGTGGAAATGACGGACATCTACCGCAGCATCGTGGACGGCACCCGCCAGCTGATGTCTACGATTTTCGATAACCGGCTGAACAACGTGATGAAAATCCTCACCTCCATCACGCTGATTCTGGCGATTCCGACGGTGATCTCCGGAATGTACGGAATGAACGTGCTGACGAAATACATGCCCTTCGCCCAGACGCCTTTCGGCTTCGGCATCATCAGCGGTATCGTGGTGGTCATCTGCCTGGGCCTGTACGTCGTGCTGAAACGGAAGAAGATGTTGTGATATTGTATGAAAAATGGTACACTTGGTGCAATTTAAGGTAAAAGATCTGCCGAAGCCGACAAAGCTAAGCGTTTCCGGAGGAAAGAGAAAATGTACCATCAAGTTCAAGAAATCTTCTGCACCAAAGAGAAGCGGAAAAGTAAAGTAGTAAAACTTAATCGGATTATGAAGAAAAAGGGTCTTTTTCTGTCTATACAGAACAGAAGTGGAAGGAAGTGCAGTCGAATGGCAAATTCGTCCGCACTTCCTTTTCCAATCCCATCCGGGACCGGGGACGTGGTGCCCCTCGACGAAGGAATAAGGGATTGCGGGGAGTGAAGCACCACGTCACATCGTAGACGGAGAATTGGACTCCAAAGACTTGGTGCAAAGGAAACGGAAGAACAGGGGTTTGCGGGAGTCTTTGCACCAAGTCCGAAGCCGCGGAGCGGCGCACCACCGAAACCCGACGCCGGAAATCCTCCACTCGGTGCTTACTCCGGCCCGGAACCCTAGTTTCTCGCAATGAAAGAAGCCGCTGTACCAAGTGCACAGCGGCTTCTTCCATATATTATGCTTTTTTTGGGGTTGCAAGTTCAAAGGCGAAGCCCACGCCGCCCGACAGCGCCTCGCAAGTCCGGCAGCGCCTCGCAAGTCCGGTAGCGCCCCGCCAAGTCCCACGCCTACATCGGCCGTCTTGGGATGCGCACCGTGAAGGTGGTGCCCTCGCCCGGGATGCTGTCCACGTGAACCGTCGCGTGATGGATCATCAGCGCGTGTTTTACGATGGAGAGGCCCAGTCCGGTGCCGCCCACCTCCTTGGAACGGCTCTTGTCCACCCGGTAGAACCGTTCGAAGATGCGGCTTTGGGCGTCCTCCGGGATGCCGATTCCGGAATCGGACACCGTCAGAAGGATTTCCGATTCCGTCGGCTCCAGGTGCACGTGCACGTAGCCGCCGGAGTGATTGTATTTAATGCCGTTTTCGCAGAGGTTGTAGACGATGCTGTACAGGGTTTCCGGAATCCCGTGCATCGGACAGGATTTTCCCTGGAGGGAAATGGACACACCCGCCTCTTCCGCCGGGATTTCCAGGCAGTCCACCGCATTCTCGGCGATGGTGAAGAGATCCGTATCCTCCCACTTCATTTCCGGGGCACCGCTGTCCAGCTTGCTCAGGCCGATGGTGTCCTCCACCAGCTTGGCCATCCGCAGGGATTCCGAGCGGATTTTTGCGGCGAAAGGCCGGATGTCCTTTTCCTGAACCATGCCGTTTTCCAGAAGCTCCGCGTATCCGGAGATGGCGTGGAGCGGCGTCTTCAGTTCGTGAGACACGTTGGCGGTGAAATCCTGACGAATCTGCGCCGACCGGGCAATTTCGTCTCGGTCCTTCCGCAGCTGCTCCTGCTGCTGGGTCATACGGCGGATCAGCGGAGCAATTTCCTTGAAATCATCCTCATCCACGTGCTGAATGGCCTCATCCAGGTTCAGCTTGTTGATCGGCTCCACGATTTTCCAGGAAAGCCGGGAAGCCAGCCACAGGGAAATGAGGATGGCGAATATTGCTACAAATGCGATGGATGGGGAGATGCCCAGAAGCACCATCCACACCGGTTTCTGGTCGATGGACACCCGGAGCACGCTCTTGTCGGACAGGCGCTCCGCGGCGTAAAGTTGTTTTACGGAAAGGGTGTTGGAGTAGCGAACGCTTTGGCCGAAACCGTCCTTCTCCGCTTCTTTAATTTCCGCACGTCCTTTGTGATTGCCCATGGAATCCGCGTCTGCCCGGTTGTCGAAGAGCACCGTGCCGTCCGCAGCGACCCAGGTAATTCGGTAGCTGTCGGAATCTAATTTATGAAGATATTTTTTGCCGTTCAGTTCCACGCCCTTGGCAGCCAGATGGGTTTCGTCCACCAACTGCTCTCGCTGCGTGGTATCCACGTAATCGTACAATGCCGCCATGATGATAATCAGGGAGGCGGTCAGCACCAGGATGGAAACCATCCAGATGGAGCGAAAAATTTTCTTACTCACCGGTATCCTCCATTCTGTAACCCACTCCGCGGACGGTGGCAATCATCCCGCCGCAGATTCCCAGCTTGGTCCGCAGAGTTCCGATATGGACATCCACCGTCCGGGTTTCCCCGACGAAGTCAATTCCCCAGATCGAGGAAAGAAGCTGCTCCCGGGTGAATGCCTTGCCCAGATTTTCCATAAAAGTACGAAGGAGTTCATATTCCTTCAAGGTCAGGGTGACCGGCTGGTCGTGGACGGAAACCTGATGCTTGACGGTGTTCAGGGTAATGCCTCCGCACATCAGCACCGGCGCATCCTCTTTCGGGGTGGTGCGGCGAAGTACGGCTTTGATGCGGGAAATCATCTCCATCATGCCGAAGGGTTTTGACAGGTAGTCATCGGCGCCCAGATCCAATCCAATCACCTTATCGTATTCCGAATCCTTTGCCGTTGCCATGATTACCGGAATGTTCCGGGTCAGAGGTGAGGCTTTCAGTTCCTTGAGAATGGCGATTCCGTCTTCCCCCGGCAGCATGATATCCAGAAGAATCAGTTCCGGCGTCTCCTGTTTCATTGCATCCCAGAAAGGAACGCTGTCCGGGAAACCATTGGCGGAAAAACCCGCCGTGTTCAAAGTATACAGCATCAGATCCCGGATGCTCTGATCGTCTTCTACGCAATATATCATACCGAAACCTCCTCGTGTTCGTTTCTTTTGCTTCTTTATGGTACAATCTTAAAACTTCAATGTAAGGAACATTATCATGAATCTGTAAAATCTGTGTAAAGTCGGAAATCTCCGCCAATCCGGCCTTTTTTTATGGAAACTTTACACAAATTCTACCACTCATGGTATCATTACAATATCATAAAGGCGAAAGGAATTCCATTCATGAAGAAATTGATTATGGGAATATTGGCCCACGTTGACGCGGGTAAAACCACTTTGTCGGAGGGCTTGCTCTACCGGTCCGGCGAAATTCGGCGGTTGGGCCGGGTGGATCACGGGGACTCCTATCTGGATGGAAATTCCGTGGAGCGAAACCGAGGCATTACGGTGTTCTCGAAGCAGGCCCGGTTCCAAGCGGGAAACACGGAGGTGACCTTCCTGGACACCCCGGGACACGTGGATTTTTCGGCGGAAATGGAGCGGGTGCTGTCGGTAATCGACCTGGCGGTGCTGATTATCTCAGCGCCGGACGGCATCCAAAGCCACACGGAAACCCTGTGGAAGCTGCTGCGTCAGCGGAACATTCCGGTGATGGTGTTCGTCAACAAGATGGACCTGGCGGTTCGGGAGCGGGAGACGATTATAGAAGAATTAGAGGAAGCCTTCGGGGAGGGCTTCGTGAATTTCAGCCGGAACCGGGACAGCGAGGAGTTCCTGGACGACCTGACTTTGGCGGTGCCGGAGCTGGCGGAGCAGGTGCTGATGGATCGGCCGGTAGGGGATGAGGATATCGCCCGAGCCGTTCGGGAACGGCGGCTGTACCCGTGTATTTTTGGGTCTGCCCTGAAAATGCAGGGAATCGAATACCTGATGGACTGTCTGGATCGGTATACGGAGGAGCCGGCCTATGACGAAACCTTCGGCGCAAAGGTGTTCAAAGTGAGCCGGGACGAACGGGGGGAGCGATTGGTGTTCCTTCGGCTTACCGGAGGGAAGCTGGCGGTGCGCACCTTGCTGCACGGCACCGATGAGAACGGGGAGCCGTGGGAAGAGAAGGTGAATCAGATTCGATTCTATTCCGGGATGAAATACCGTTCCGCCGATGAGGCGGAAGCGGGAGCCGTATGCGCGGTCACCGGCCTGTCCCACGTGATTCCGGGCGACGCGCTGGGCAGCGCAGACCCGGACAGCGGCGAGGTGCTGGAACCTTTCATGACCTACAGCGTCATCGTACCGGAGGGCATGGACGTGCACACCGTGCTGCGCCATTTCCGGGAACTGGGAGAGGAAGACCCGAAGCTGCACGTCACCTGGAACAGCGAGACGTCGGAAATCGGTATCCGGCTGATGGGTCAGATTCAGCTGGAGGTGCTGCGTACCATGATCGAGGAGCGGTACGGGTACACCGTGGAATTCGGTACCGGAAGCCTGATTTATCAGGAGACCATTCTGGATACGGTGGAAGGAGTGGGCCATTTCGAGCCCCTTCGCCACTACGCCGAGGTGCACCTGATTCTGGAACCGGGGGAGCGAGGCAGCGGCATCGTGTACAACAGCACCCTGTCGGAAGACCTGCTGGCCCGCAACTGGCAGCGGCTGATTCTGGGAAATTTGGAACAGAAAGAGCATCGGGGCGTGCTGCTGGGGGCACCCTTGACGGATGTAAAAATAACATTGGCCGCGGGCAAAGCCCACGAGAAGCACACCAGCGGCGGAGATTTTCGGGAGGCGGCCTGCCGGGCGGTTCGAAACGGGCTGATGAAGGCGGAATCGGTGATTCTGGAACCCTGGTTCACCTTCCGCATCGAGGTGCCCACCGGCTATGTGGGCAGAGCCATGACGGATATTCAACAGATGGGCGGAAAAATCGGCAATCTGGAACAGTCCGGCGACCGTTCCGTGGTGCCGGGAGAAGCGCCGGCGGCCGGTTTAATGGATTATCCGGTGACATTGGCATCCTATACCGGCGGTCAGGGAAGAATTCTCTGTTCGTTGAAAGGGTACGACGTGTGCCACAATCCGGAGGAGGTACTGGCCCGCAGTTCCTATGAGCCGGAGCGGGATCTGGAAAACCCGGCGGATTCGGTGTTCGTGTCCCACGGCGCCGGCAATATCGTTCCCTGGGATGAGGTGGAAGCGCACATGCACCTGCCCTCCGCCCTTCGCAGCAGCGCCCCGGAGGAAAGCGTGCGGGATATGCGCCGGGAA
>OLQE01001306.1_pt1 | contig 14065 bp, 10 predicted proteins | sample 1643161 | NCBI WGS metagenome assembly OLQE01 (sample SAMEA3136650, study PRJEB25190) | human gut metagenome | reverse complement strand
TCTGACGACACTTCTATATTATATGGGAAACAGCGAGTGCGAGAGAATATGATATAGAAGTGTCGTCAGATGGCCAAACATTCACGCGAATTGCAGAAGAGCGAGATGGAATTTCGTATAATTATAAAAATGACACGATGATTCTAGATAAAATGGTGAATGCCCGCTATATAAGAATTAATGGCACGTCTAGAAACACAGAATATGGGTATTCTATATGGGATATTGCTGTTTATGGAAAAAGTATTGATACAAAACCAGAGATAATTACAAGTGACAAAGTTAAAATTGAGGGATATCAGATAAGTGCCGTGAAAGGTGGAAGCCGAGTAATTGGTTCGGTAGAACCACAAATAAATAATGCCAGAGTCCTAAAATGGGGTTTTATATATGCATTAGATAGTTCCGAAGGACAGAATTTTAATGTGGATGATCGTGATATACGCATAGATTCTGATAGCGAATATGTCAGAGTGTTTGAAACAAGCGATCAGGGAAACAGTAATGCTGTTTTAGGAGAATCATCCACAGCAATGTACTTTGTGAGAACAATGTTGTTCGCATCCACTACAGAAAAAGAATTTACTACGAAGTACAAGGTTAGAGCTTATGCTCAGCTACAGAATGGAGAATATGTGTATAGCAATGTATGTACATTTTCGGTTTATAATATCAGTGATTATCTGTACAGAAATAAGAAAATGAGTAACCTTTTATCTCATGAATATTTGTATAACAATATATTGAAAGTGGTAAATCCATCTTATAAGAAAGTAGATTTTGAATGGTCGAATATTCTTGCAAAATAAATACAAAAAGGATAGTAAAAGGGGCTGTAAAAAAAGTCTCCTAAAAGTAAAACAGCTATGAGCGCGAGCTCATAGCTGTTTTTGGTATAATTAAGGCTTTTTGTCAAACATGGGGTAATCACTTATATATATAAGTTTGATGACAGATATGAAGGGCAGAGGGAGAAGCGTACACAAAAAATTCATTAAAATTTAAAATATAATGGAAGGCTTTCTCTTGTGTTTTACTAAAAACTGGGTTAGAATATAAGTTGAATGATTGTTTAGGCAAGGTATAACTACAAGGAGAATGTATATGATTTCAAATCAGATTTTACAAAATACAATTGAAGGAATAAAAAGCATATCAAGGGTTGATTTGTATGTGGCAGATACAGACGGAAAGATAGTTGCCAGTACTTCCCAGGTAGGAGAACAGTTTGGACATGCTATAATGTCATTTGTAGCATCTCCGGCAGACAGCCAGTCAGTTCAGGAATATCAGTTCTTTAAGGTTTATGACGAAAACCAGTTAGAACTTATTCTTATAGCTCAGGGAACCAGCGATGATGTATTTATGGTTGGAAAGATGGCAGCATTCCAGATTCAGAATCTGTTAGTAGCATACAAAGAAAGATTTGACAAAGACAACTTTGTTAAGAATCTTCTTTTAGATAATCTTCTCCTTGTTGACATTTATAATAGAGCAAAGAAATTACACATTGATGTGGATGCACGTAGATGTGTATGCATTATTGAAACTAAGAATGAAAAGGACAGCGTGGCATTAGAGACAGTGAGAACTTTGTTCTCCGGTCAGAAGAAGGATTTTATTACAGCTGTTGATGAAAAGAGCATTATTCTTGTTAAACATTTAGATGACAAGCAGGGATATGAGGAAGTAGAACGTATAGCTAACACTATTGTAGATATGCTTAATACGGAAGCTATGGTAAAGGCGAATGTGGCATATGGAACCATTGTAAAAGAAATTAAAGAGGTTTCCCGTTCATATAAGGAAGCAAGAATGGCGTTGGATGTAGGAAAAATATTCTTTAGTACAAAGAGTGTTGTTGCTTACAACAACTTAGGAATAGGAAGACTTATATACCAGTTACCGATTCCGTTGTGCAAAATGTTTATTAAAGAAATCTTTGAGGGTAAATCACCGGATGAGTTTGATGAGGAAACACTTTCTACCATTAATAAGTTCTTTGAAAACAGCTTGAATGTTTCTGAAACATCAAGACAGCTTTATATACACAGAAATACATTGGTATACAGACTTGATAAACTACAAAAGAGCACGGGATTAGACCTCCGTGTATTTGAGGATGCAATAACCTTTAAGATTGCATTAATGGTAGTTAAGTATATGAAGTATATGGGTAACACAGATTTTTAAATAAGTGGTATGGATGAACACCGGTGTTGGTGGGACAACTACTTAGAGGATGCTTAAAAGTGAAAAGCAGAGTATATTGCTTTTCACTTTTAATACGTTATGAACATATTTACGTGATTAATGAGATTAAATAAGGAGAAAGTAAATGATTAAAATTGAAGGTGTAAGTAAGACTTATGGAAACGGGGCACCGGCACTGAATAATTTGAATCTTGATATAGATGATGGAGAATTTGTATTTGTTGTGGGAGCCAGTGGCTCAGGAAAATCAACATTTATAAAATTATTGCTTAAGGAGTTAAATCCTACAGAAGGAACCATAACAGTTGACGATGTTAAATTATCAAAGCTTCGCTCAAGAAGCGTTGCAAAATACAGAAGAAAAATAGGTGTAGTATTTCAGGATTTCAGATTATTGCAGGATAGAGATGTATATTCAAACATTGCCTTTGCACAGCGTGTAATAGGAGTGGCACCTAGGGAAATCAAGAAAAATGTATCAAAGGTTCTTGCTTTGGTAGGATTGTCGGAAAAGTATCGTTCAAATCCTAACGAGTTATCAGGTGGAGAACAGCAGAGAGTTGCTCTTGCCAGAGCTATTGTAAATAAGCCGCAGATTCTTTTGGCAGATGAACCTACAGGAAATCTTGACCCGGAGAATTCATGGGAAATCATGAAATTATTAGATAAAGTAAACAGACAGGGAACCACCGTTATTGTAGTTACCCATAATATGGAGATTGTGGAGAGAATGAATAAACGTGTAATTACAATGAAAAAAGGTGTCAAAGTAAGCGACAGCAAGGTGGTGGAATAAATGAATGCAAGAACAGCCGGATATTGTGTAAACCAGGGATTGGTTAACATAAAAAGAAACAAATTATTTTCTTTAGCGTCAATAGGAACTATTGCAGCGTGTATTTTCCTTATAGGTGTTATTTTTACTATTATTATTAATGTAAACTTTATGGAAAAGCAGGTTGAGCAAAATCTTGGAGTAACAGTTTTCTTTGATAAGGGAATTAAACAGGAACAGATTGATGCTATAGGTAATGAAATTAAAAATGACAGCCGTGTAGACAAGTACGAATACACATCTGCTGACGAAGCATGGGAAGGATTTAAGAAAAGTTATTTTGAAGACGACCCGGATTTAGCTTCAGGATTTGACAAGGACAATCCTTTAGCTAACTCAGCGTCATATACAGTCTTTTTAAAGGACATTAATCAGCAGGATTCTTTCGTTAAGAAAATGGAAGGTCTTGATGGAGTAAGAAAGGTTAAACATTCGGAACAGGCGAAAGAAACACTTTCTACCGTAGGAAAGGTTTTAGGATATATTTCGGTGGCACTGATTATTATTCTGTTAGGTGTTGGTATATTTTTAATAAGCAATACGGTTATGATTGGAATTTCCGTAAGACAGCACGAAATAAAAATAATGAAACTTATTGGTTCAACCAACGCTTTTGTAAGAGCGCCATTTATAATAGAAGGAATGATTATCGGATTAGTTGGTTCAACTATACCGCTTGTCCTGATAAGAGTTATATATAACAGATTGGTAGCTTTGGTAATGTCAAAGTTTGGCGTTATGGCAAGTTCAATCTCTTTTGCATCAGTACATGAGATTTTTTCGGTATTGGTGCCAATGGGATTAGGAATAGGAGCAGGTATCGGACTTATTGGTTCGGTGTTATCACTTAGAAAACATTTGAAAGTATAAGAGGAAGCACAATGAGAAAATTATCAAAAGTATTAGGAGCCGGATTGGCAATAGTGTTAAGCATAAGCATGGCTGCACCATCATTTGCCGACGTAAACAATGAAAAAGATAAACTGTCAGACTTAAATGCCCAGAAAAATAAAGCTGCTCGGCAGAAAAATGAGCTTGAAGCATCAAAGTCTGATGCAGAGGCGTATATTAGTCAGGTGGACAAGCAGCTGACTAAGCTTGCCACAGATATTTACGAGACAAATCAGAAATTAGACAAAACTAAGGACAAGATTGACAAAACTAATAAAAAATTAAAAAGTGCTCAGGAAAGCATTACGGTTCAGTATAGCGATATGAAGCTTAGAATCCAGTATATGTATGAAAATGGCGACACGCAAATGCTTGATTTGATTTTAAATTCAGAAAGTATAACTGAGTTTTTAAATAAGGCAGAGTACATTACTGAGTTGTCACAGTATGACCGAAAGATGCTTCATAAGTTAAAGGAAACAAAGCAGGCTATTGCTGATGCTAAGGAAACATTAGTTACAGAAAAAGAAAATCTTGTAACTATGCAGAAGAAGCAGAAAAACGACAAGGCACAGTTAGAGCAGTTATCGGATTCAAAGAAGAAGGAATTGTCTACATATGTTGCCCTGTTAGAGGATAATGAGGCAAACTCAGCTGCGTTAGACGCGGAAATCAGTGCTCAGGAGCAGAAGGTGGCAGCAGCTGAACAGCAAAGCATTGATGCTGCAAAACAGGAAGCAGCAAGAAAGGCTGCTCAGGAAGCACAAAACGCAGCTAATAATAACAATAACAACAATAATAATAATAATAATAATCAGAATAACGGTGGTTCCCATTCAGGAAACGGCAGTTTTGGATGGCCTTGCCCGGGATATACCAGTGTGTCATCAGGATATGGTTACAGAAGTGATCCTTTCTCAGGTTCAAGTTCATTCCACAACGGAATTGATATACCGGCACCGGCAGGAACACCTGTTGTAGCTGCATCATCAGGAACTGTTGAGTGGGCAAATTTAAACCCGACAGCAGGAAACTGGATTGGAATTAATCACGGAAACGGTGTATATACTATATACATGCATATGTCAGCGTTGCTTGTAAGTCCGGGAACACAGGTAAGTGCAGGTCAGACTATAGGGCTTGTAGGAACTACAGGTTCGTCTACAGGTAACCATTTGCATTTTACAGTAAGAGTGAACGGAGCTTATCAAAATCCATATGACTATTTGAATTAAAATATTACAGAAAGTGACGACACAGAGATATGAAGAAAAATAAGACAAAATTTTTACCCGGTTTTTTAACGGGAGCCTTTGTAATGCTTATAGTGGCAATATGCGTTGGTTTTGGAATAAACGCAGTAAAAACAGAAACAGGAAGCAAGACAACCATAAGCGGTGAAGTCTCCGGAAAACTGGATTTTCTGAAAAAAGTAATAGATTTAAAGTATCTTGAAAAAACAGATGAAAAGACTCTTGAAGAGAATATATATAAAGGATTACTTCAGGGATTAAATGATCCGTATTCAGTTTATTATACAAAGGATGAATATGATGCATTAAAGGAAGAAACTTCAGGAAGTTATTGCGGAATTGGTGCATTAGTTTCGCAAAATGCGGACACAGGTGTAATTACTGCCATTAATGTTTTTAAAGGTTCACCTGCAGAAAAAGCAGGAATGAAAAATGGAGATATTATATTTAAGGTAGAAGATAAGGAAGTAACCGGGGAAGATTTAAACAATGTTGTGGCAAAAATGAAGGGAGAAAAAGACACGAAAGTTAAAATTAACGTGTACAGAACCTCTGAAAAAGAATACATTGATTTAGAAATAACCAGAGACAAAGTTGATGTTCCGACAGTAGAACACAAGATGCTTGATAAGTCAAAGGGCATAGGATACATTCAAATTACCCAGTTTGAGGAAGTGACGTATGACCAGTTTAAGGAAGCATTAGATGATTTGAAGAAGCGGGGAATGAAATCAGTTATATTTGACTTAAGAAACAATCCCGGTGGACTTTATGACACGGTATGTGAAATGTTAGATGATTTGTTGCCGGAAGGAACATTGGTTTATACCAAGGATAAGGATGGAAACAAGCAGGAAAAGAAATCAGATGCTAATTTCTTAGATATGCCTATGGTAGTTTTACAGAATGAAAACAGTGCCAGTGCTTCAGAAATTTTTGCAGGAGCCATTCAGGATTTTGAAGCAGGAAAGATAGTGGGAACCCAGTCCTTTGGAAAAGGAATTGTACAAAGTATTATTCCTTTAAGTGACGGTTCTGCAGTTAAACTTACTGTAGAAAAATACTATACACCTAAGGGCGTTAACATTCATGGCAAGGGTATTACTCCTGATGTTAAGGTGGAGATATCTAAAGATGGTAAAAAGGATAATCAATTGCAAAAAGCAATAGAGGTTATTGAAAAAGAAAAGTAATAAAGGAAAAAATACTATGCCAAAGATTAACAGTGATAGCCTTATATTCAGAATAGGCAATAAAGTGTTTGATGTGATTGCGGTAAGCCTTTTGTGGTTTGTGTGTTGTATTCCGGTAATAACAGCAGGGGCATCAACTACTGCACTATATGATACGGTGTTTAGGAATATACGGCAAAACCGTGGATACTGCTATAAGGGATTTTTAAAATGCTTTAAGGATAATTTCAAAAACACGGTGCAGGCATCAATAATATTTGCCATACTTACAGTGGTTAGTATGTGGGATATATCATTAGCACTTGGTGGTGGCTCAGTAATTTCAGGATATCAGATTACATTTTTTATACTTTGGATTCTTGCCATGACATGGGCAATATGGACATTTGCGTTAACGGCAAGATTTGAAAATAATTGGAAAAATACACTAAAAAACGGACTTTTAATGTTTTTTGCACATCTTCCGGTAACACTGGGTATGGCTGTAATATTTGCTTTATCGGCAATGCTTGTTTGGGACATACCTGTACTTATTGTAGTTTTGCCGGTGGGAGGAATGCTGTTAGACAGCTTTATGCTGGAAAGGGTGTTTAAGAGATATATTAAGTAGAAAATATTTGTCTGTAAGGTAATGAAACAGATTATTTGATAAAAAAATGATGAGAAAAAGGACGCAGAGCGAAAAGTCGGATGACAAAGCTCTGTGTTTTTTTATTACATAAAAATAGTTTAATCAGTTCGTTCAAAAATCAATGATTTCAAAAACGTTTTTCTTGTTAAAAGTGCCGAAAATTCACCAGAAGGCTATCTGCACTAGTGCAAAATAGTTGACAACCATAAAATAAAATATGATAATTAAGGAACATGCGTGGTGCGGAACCATAATATTAACGTAAAATATAGAGAAAAATTGGAGGGCTATATGGTGAAAATTTTAGAGAAAATTAGGAAATTTAGTAAGGAAGAAAGTGGTGCTTCCATGGTTATGGTAGTGTTGAGTCTTGTGGTGATTTTCGGATTTACGGCATTTGCAGTGGATTTTGGAAATGCTTACACAACCAAGGTAAGTATGCAGGATGCCTGCGATTTATCAGCATTAGCAGCAGCAAAGTCATTGCCTGATAATGCGAAGACGGAAAGCGCTGCCAAGGAATATGCGGAACTTAACGGCTATGATCCTAAAAATGTAACGGTAAACATATTAGATGAAGGTGAAAAAGTAGAGGTTAAGATTAAGGAAGACGTAAAGACGTATTTCGCAGGGGTAGTGGGATATAGTGAGTTACCGGTTGCCTGTAAGGCAGTTGCCACAGCGGACAAAAGGGCAAAAGATTATGCAATATTTTCGGGAAACACCAGCTATTTTGAATTGCATGGAGATATAGTTGTCCCGGAAGGTGATGTCCACGCTAACGGTGCAGGCGATATATCCGGAACACTTAATATAGAAAAAGGCGTTATAGATGTGCCTAAATTTAACAATAAAGGGTCATCCGGTAACTATAAACCATATATAGATGAAGAGAATATTATAGATATGCCATATTATGATGACATAATAAGTGCAAGAATTCCGTATGTGGATGATTCGGAATATCAGGTTATTGAGGGTAACTTTCCGGATACTGATTTTGCAAAAAGCCATACGCATGATGGCGTGTTGACGATAGAGAGCAATGAAAAAATATTCGCCAAGAGTCATTTAGATATTGGTAATGGAATAAAACAATTAGTTATAAAAGGAACATTGCGTGTTAATGGAATTGGAATAGATTCGGAGTTAATTGTTGAAGGAAATCTGTTCTCAGATGGGTATTCAGGAATACGAGGCAAAGCTAATGTCAGTGGAGTGATTGTTTCCAAAGGCGATATCGTATTTTCAAATGATGTTATACTTAACAGTGCAACTATTGTAGGTGATGGACAGGAAATAAACTTTGCAAACGGAAAGAATGTTTCTGATGCTTCTTATGGCGGTTACTCAGCTATTTGGGGAAGAGGAACGCAAACACATATAAATCTAAATAGTAAAAAAATGGATATAAACGCAATGTTATATGCACCTAAGGGTGAATGTATTATGAACGGAGAAGACGTTAAGGTTAAAGGGTCCATAACAGCTAGTCAGGTAGGTACAAACAATGGAACGTTAACAGTCAGTCTGCCAAAGAACGATCCTGATTGGCCATTTGGAGGAAGAACAAAGCCGGGCAATGGTAAAAAAGGCGCCAAGCTTGTTGAATAATAAAAATATAATAATTTTTTAGTAGGAGAAATGCTGATTATGAGAAAATTTTCAAAAAAAATTTTAAGCATGGTATTAGCTGCTACTATGACATTTTCAATCATTCCTGGAACTAATCTTTCGGGAATGATTAATATTGTCAGTGCAGCAGAGTCCATGGCTGATGATAATATACAAATTACAACAAATATAATTCCTGATGTACAGTTATGCTACGCATTGCGTTACATAATAGGAGAAGACAAATATGCAAATATTACAGTAAAGGATTTAAGGACATATACAGGTAAAATCGATTTGTCAACATACCCGGATTATGACAAAATAGAAAGCTTAGAAGGCTTGGGATATGCAAGAAAGGCTTCGGCGATTGATGCTTCAAAACTGTCAAAAGTTAAAAGGATTGAGGCAAATGAGTTTCAAAATTGTGGATTTAAGCAGTTTGGAATGCCATCAAATATTGTGGAAATAGGCAAAGAAGCATTTTTTAACTGTGCTAATTTGGAAACTGTTGATTTACCACAGACACTGGTTACAATTCAAAGTGAGGCATTTAGAAATTGTAAGGCTTTAGACGGAATAGTGCTTCCGGAAAAAATAGCTAAAATTGGAAATAATGCATTTGCTATATGTGAGAATTTAAAGTCTATAGTGATACCTGATGGTATAAATGCAGCCATAGAAAATGCCGGAGATGATTCGGTTGTAGGAATTGGTGGTGGCGTTTTTGATGGATGTATAAGATTAGATTCGGTTAAATTAGGTGCAGGAATGACAGCAATTCCGGCAGGATTTTTATCCAACACTACTAGCCTTAAGAGTATAGAAATACCGGAGAAAATTGTAAAAATCATGGATAGTGCATTCTCCGGAAGCGGACTTCTGAAAATAGATTTGTCTGCAAACACCGGAATTACAGCTATTGAAACCTCGGTATTTGAAATGTGTGAAGAATTATATGATGTAAAGCTTCCTGATAGCATAGAAAGAATAGAGGAGGGAGCATTTAATGGCTGTTACTCCATATATGATTTTTCTTTTGTGACAAAGCTTACGAAACTTAAGACAATAGGAAGAGCCTCATTTTCTCATTGTAATTTTTTCTCAGTAGAAATACCGGGAACTGTAGAATCCATTGGCGCGTATGCATTTTCTCAAAATGACTTAATGGAAGAATTGGTTATAGATGATTTCCCGGATGTAAAGGGAGATGTTGTAAAGAAGATAGGAAATTATGCATTTTCAGATTCAACAAGTCTTAAAAAAGTAAAATTACCTACCGACAATGAATATAATCAAAGGGTTACTTTGGAAATAGGAGATTACGCTTTTAGTGGTTGTAGCCGTATGGAAAACATTAATTTCCCGGCAAACCTTATAAAAATAGGGGATTATGCCTTTAATGAGTGTGGGTACAGTGTGACTGACTGGGCTAAAGATGATGACGAATTTATAGGAACAGATAAGGCAATAAAATATTTTATTATGCCTGATGATATACATGCTTCTAAAGAAGATGGAGATGAGAAAGTTATAGTGTATTCCAGTCAGAATGCAAATTATTATCAGCCAAAGGAAGCATATATTAATCCGGACAAATTAAAAAAATCTGCTAATGAGGCAGGAGATGATTCTATTGAAATTTATATTCAAATATCTGAAAATAGTCCGGATTATGCGTATGCAAGCAACCTTCATTATCAATACATAGTGGGACTGACGAATGTTGATTTGTCTAAGTGCTCAAAATTAACACTAGGAAAGTATGCATTTTATAAATGTTTGAATTTAAAAAGGGTATCATTACCTAAAGAATTAAAGGTTATTCCGGAGTATGCTTTTGCAGAATGTTCAACAAAAATTTTAATGGGAAATGGCTTAGCTGTTTCAAGTTTAGGTGTAAAAGCCATAGATGATGAGTGGTATACAGGACTTGAAACTGTTGAGATGGGTGACAATATCGAAAAAATTGGACGATTTGCATTTTATAATGATTTCAACCTTGTTATAGATGGTGAGTTGCCGCAGGCTTTGAAGGTAATAGAGAATGGCGCATATCAGGGATGCGAGTCTCTAAAGAGTGTTGTGCTACCTAGAAATCTGGAAACTATAGGTGATAATGCATTTGCGGATTCTTCAAGGATTGCAGAAAATTATATGACAGACAAAAAGGAATTAAATTTGGACGCATCATATGCAGGAAAGTTACAATATATTGGATTAGGAGCATTTAGTAATAGTGGATTAAGAAGCTTTGTTATGGACAAAAATGCACCGCTTACAATAATTAATAGAAGTGCTTTTTATGGATGTCAGTATTTGGATACGGTGGTATTAAGCAAAGCTGTAGCATGTGTTGATAATCAGGCTCTTGGTGCATGTATAAGATTAAAATCGGTAAATGTTTATGATAAGTGCACATTTAAAACGGATTCCATAATGGGTGGAATTGATAATGAAAAATTCCCGAAAACCGGATGGTCAGGAATTGGATATAACAATAATGGAAAATTCTATTTAACAACATATAATTTTAACCTGGCTATTACACCGTTAAATGAACAGATAACAGTCAGACTTAATGAGGAAACAATTATACCTCTTTATACTATTGCTTCAGATTCAAATGGTTATTATTCACAGGTCAAAGTGGCAGATAATTCGTATTTATATGATGCAAAGATAGGCAATCTTGACGGTGAAAAAAATCCGGAAAGAACAAAGATGGTGCCAACACAAAAGATAGCCGTAAACAAAGCAGATAAAAACGACTATACTGATGCATACCAGAATTCGGCCTATGCCGTAGTACTTAAGGGATTAAGTGAGGGAGAAAAAATAGGTGTGAACATACAGGAATACCTTCAGTTAAGAGTAGCGGATGGAGTTGTTTCAGTATATTCACCAACTGTAAGCTATGTGGCAGATGTAACAAGGGTGCCTTGCGTTGATATAGTAACGGATGATAAACAGTATATTAGTGTTGATGAAAAAGCAGGTGTGAAAATATCACCTAAATTTGTATCAAAAACCGGTGATCCTATTACAGATACTGTTGAATGGGATGTATTAACCGGTGCGGATTATATATCAATGACGGTAGCGGATGATGGATTATCAGTTACGATATCACCTAAAGGCGGAAGCTGTGGAACTGCAAGTATCAGGGTGAAAGCCGGTCAGGTAACCAAGGTTATATATATTAATGTGGTTTCGCCTGCAAATCTTATTACAATTAGTCCTAGAGGCTCTATAGATATGATGTATGGAACTACAACTGACATTGAAGCTTCAGAAATACTTCTAGGTGATGATGAAAATGCTGAATATAGAGATACCATTAAGTTTACAAGTAGTAATGAAAACATTGTAAAAGTTACAAAAACTACGGAGGTAGACGGAAAGTTTGTATGTACCTTACAGGCTGTTGGAGCGGGAGAAGCTACAATAAATGCGAAAGCTATGGCAGGAAGAGGTCAGGCAAGTCTAAAGGTATGTGTATCCTCAAAGAATTTGAGAATCAAATTGTATGACGGAGAAGGAAACGAATTAAAAATAGAGAATAATGGTAAAGTTTATATTACAGATGAAATATCTTACATTTATGGATTTAATGAAGAATTATTAAGTAATGACATTGTGGTTAAAAGCAGTAACGAAGATGTTGTAAAAACTAATGTAAATACTTTTGCCGATAAAATTAGTTTTAGACCACTTAAGGTTGGGAAGTCACAAATTACCATTTATCCGGCTGTTGGTAATGAAGAAAACGGTGTTACTTTCACGATGCATGTAAATGGTAATATAACGGATATTCGTCTTTCAAGTAAAAGTATTCAGGAAGGGGCAACAGATTCAGTATTCTCTTATATGACTAATAATTTTAGAGACAGAATAACTGAAGCTACAGAGGAAAATTATAAGAAAATTACAAATAATAAAATTGAGTTTGTTTCGGGCAACCCGGATAAAGCTGTTGTGGATAGTTATGGTAATGTAACAGTTAAAAAGTATTCTGAAAATGAGAGAACCGTCACCATCACATGTAATGTTTATAATGATGATGGGAAAATAATAAAATCAGAGTCAACAACTATAACTATAGAAAAACCCAAGGTAACCGGAGTTAAAATTACAGGAAATACTAATATTAAGGTGGGTCAGACTGTAAAATTGGGAATAGAAATATTGCCACATACAGGTGACTACAACGATATTATTGTTGAGTTGGTTGAGGGTAACTATGTGACTGCAAAATGGGAGTTAAGTCAGGATCAGAAGACACTTTCCGTAACAGGTATAAATGCAGGTACTGTTGTATTAGAAATACGCGCTAATAAAAACAGAATTTTGCAGGCATCAAAAACAGTTAAAATAGTTGTGTCAAAGCCTCCTGTTTCAGTGAAAGCACCTGGTAAGGCAAAATGGGCAAAATGCAAAGGTGGAAAAAAGAAAATATCATTGAAGTGGAGAAAAGTCTCGGGAGCTACCGGTTATCAGATACAGATATCCAAAAAGAAAAAAGGTGGATATAAAACTGTTAAGAAGATAAACAGCGGAAAGAGTTTGGGGTGCACAATTAAAAAACTTAAGAAAAAGAAGAAATATTATTTTAGAATAAGAGCCTTTGTTAAAAAATCCGGTGTCACAAAATATGGCAAATGGAGTGGAATTAAGGCAGTCAAGACCAAATAGTATACAATATAGCACCGGCTGGCAGGGTTAAATTTAGTGCATAATTTATAAATTTAAAAAATTCACTAAATGAAATCGTTACAAGTGCAAAAAAGGTGTTGACAAAATAAATTGTGAACATTATACTAAAAAACATAACAAGCAGACAAAATAATGTACAAATTTTTAAAGTTTAACGTTAAATCAAAAAAGACAAATTGTTCTATTTTTAGCAAAAACTGAACATATTAAAAATATATTTGTTTAAAATGACGACGCATGAATGCGTATAGATGCTGGTTATAAGTAAAAAATTACCGATTTAAGTAATTTTTTTCAACATTGAGTTGTTGAAAGTATTATAAAAAATTATAAGTTAAGAAGGGAGAACATTATGTTAAAGAGATTTTTAAAGGATGAAAGCGGTCAGGGAATGGTAGAATATGCATTAATCATTGCATTAATCGCTGTTGCAGTTATCGCAGCTATCACACTTTTATCTGATGGAATTAGTGGAAAATTCAACCAGGTATCAAACACTCTTAAGAAATAAGAGAAAACAACCAGATGATTTGGTTATTGATAATTATGATGACTTAGGATGGGTTACATACTAAGGTTGGATGTATAGGAATTTATATAATTGCCTATATATCATAATTGATGATAAGGCGGGTCTTATGGACTCGCCTTATTTAATATAAAATTTATACATGATGTTAATATGACGTTATCTGGTGAGGTACTAATCTGGTTTACA
>OLQE01001304.1_pt1 | contig 14075 bp, 10 predicted proteins | sample 1643161 | NCBI WGS metagenome assembly OLQE01 (sample SAMEA3136650, study PRJEB25190) | human gut metagenome | reverse complement strand
TGTTGATCATGGTTATTCCGCCGTCTACATTTTCTTATGGAAACTGGGAGACATGGATATATAAAGGACTTATTTTTATAATCGTGGCATGTCCATGTGCGCTTGCAGTGGCAGCACCACTTGCATTTTTAGGTGGAATTGCTTCAGCAGCCAGACAGGGAATCGTGGTCAAAGGTGGTAATTTTCTGGAAAGTCTGGTGAAAGCAGATACATTTATCTTTGATAAAACAGGAACTTTGACACAAGGAGAGTTCCGGGTGGCAAGAATAAAAGCAGTGGGTATGACAGAAGAAGAACTTTTAAAGCTGGTCGCTCATGTGGAGAGTTATTCCAATCACCCGCTGGCAAAATCACTGGCAGATGCATATGGAAAAGAGCTGGATACTGACAGTGTCAGAAGCGTAAAAGAAAAGCCTGGATTTGGAATCAGTGCGACCTATGAAGGTCAGAGAGTGCATGTTGGAAGCCGTCGTATGATGGATGCAAAAAAGCTGCTGGTAGATGAAATTAATGAACCGGGAACAGTCGTCTACGTATGTGTGGGCAGAGAGTATGCAGGATATGTACTCGTTCAGGATCAGGTGAAAGAAGAGGCGAAAGCGACGCTTACATGGCTGAAGGAAAAGTATCGGGCAATTTTGGTGATGCTGACGGGAGACACAGAAAAGACGGGACGGGCGGTTGGACGCGAACTTCATATGGACTATGTTTATACGGACTTACTTCCGCAGGATAAACTGGAACAGTTAGAAGATTTCATGTCTATTCAGGGAGAGGCAGAGAAGCTGGTCTGTGTCGGTGATGGAATTAACGATGCTCCGATGCTGGCGAGAGCAGATATAGGAATTGCCATGGGAAATCTCGGGTCAGAAGCGGCAATTGAGGCAGCAGATGTGATTCTTGTAAAAGATGACCTTCATGGAATAGTAGCTTTGATGAAAATTGCAAAAGAGACCCTGCGCAGTGTTTCACAGAATATTACATTTGCAGTATTTATAAAGATACTTGTGTTGTTTATGGCAGTTATTGGATACTTTGGTATGTGGGAAGCAATTTTAGTAGAGATGGTCGTGGTGATACTGGCAGTGATTAATTCAGCAGGAGTTGCAGGATATACTGCTTAGACAGGAGGAAAAAAGACAACAATTATGAAATGCTATAAAAGAATTATACCACTGATACTGGCGTGCATGATGCTTGCCGGATGTGGTCAGAATGTGTATAAAAAGGGTGTGGAAAGTCTGGAAAATAAAGATTATGCAGCAGCACAGGAGAATTTCCAGAAAGCAGTAGAGGATAAGAAAAATGTGGCCGATTCCTATCGTGGACTGGGAATTGCATATTATGAACAGGAAAAATACAAAGATGCGCTTGCTGCATTTGAAAATGCAGTTTCAGCCGGAACGAAGGAGACAGGAACAATCTGTAATATGATGGCAGTGTGTAAGATGCAGACAGAAAACTATGAAGATGCTATTTCTTATTATGAAAAAGCATTGGATCATTCAGATTGTTCTGACGATATGAAGCAGGAAATTCAGTTTAATGTAATAGTCTGCTATGAAAAACTGGAAGACTGGGACAATGCAAAAGCAAAACTGGAAGATTATGTGACTGCATATCCAGATGACGAGAAAGCTGCTAAAGAAGCAGAATTTTTAAAAACCAGATAAGGGAAGTTTAAATGATAGAATTAAAGAAAGAGACAGAACGTGTTATATTGGTAGGGGTATGTCTTCCGGGGCAGGAGGATATCGATGCTTCACTGGAAGAACTAAGTGAGCTTGCGAAGACAGCCGGTGCTGTTACAGTAGGAAAAGTTGTGCAGAGCCGGGATCAGGTACACCCGGGAACTTATGTCGGAAAGGGAAAGATTGATGAGATCAAAAGCCTTTTGTGGGAGTTAGATGCAACAGGAATTATCTGTGATGATGAATTGTCGCCGGCACAGATGAAGAATCTCCAGGATGAACTAGATGCAAAGGTTATGGATCGGACTCTGGTTATTTTGGATATATTTGCTGCAAGAGCATCTACCAGTGAAGGAAAGATTCAGGTTGAGCTGGCGCAGCTTAAGTACCGACAGACGAGACTTGCCGGATTTGGAACTGCCATGTCAAGGCTTGGCGGTGGTATCGGTACGAGAGGTCCGGGAGAAAAGAAGCTGGAGATGGACAGACGTCTTATTAAAAATCGGATCGCACTTCTGAATCGGGAGCTAAAGAGTGTAAAGCAACACCGTGAAGTGACAAGAGAAAAAAGAGCAAAGAGCCGGATTCCGGTCGCAGCAATCGTGGGATATACGAATGCCGGAAAGTCAACACTTCTCAACGCTTTGACTGGTGCAGATATTCTGGCGGAAGATAAGTTGTTTGCAACACTGGACCCGACGACAAGAAGTCTGAAGCTTCCAAGCGGTCAGGAGATACTTCTGACAGATACCGTAGGTTTTATCCGGAAGCTGCCACATCATCTGATCGATGCATTCAAAAGTACACTGGAGGAAGCAAAGTATGCAGATATGATTCTGCATGTGGTTGATGTCTCGAATCCTCAGGCGGATGAGCAGATGTTTACTGTTTATGAGACACTTCAGGGATTAAAAGTCCAGGATAAACCGATTATTACCGTATTTAATAAACAGGACCGACTGGAAGGAATACCAGTTATTCGAGATTTTAAGGCAGACTATACGGTTTCAATATCTGCAAAGACTAAAGCAGGACTCGGGGATCTGCTGGAGACGATTGAAGCGCTTCTTCGCCAGCAGAAGGTTTATATAGAGGAAGTATATCCGTACAGTGAAGCCGGGAAGATCCAGCTTATTCGAAAATATGGAGAATTACTGGAAGAGAATTATGCAGAAGAAGGTATCCAGGTTACGGCATATGTACCTGCTGATATTTATCCGCAAATTGTTGTCAACAGGTAATTCTTATTATGTTTTATAGTGTATCATTTTTTCATACATTTAAACGACAGAAAAATCATTATATACATTGAAAAAGAAATTGATGCCTGTTATGATAAGAATAGTGAAAATTGTCTGAAGATTTAAAACGGAGGTATGTTATGAAAGTGGTATTAGAGCGTTATCATGGATTAAGCAACGATTATGTAGTATTTGATCCAAATAAAAATGAACTGGAACTGACACCGGGAAATGTTAAGATGATTTGTGACCGTAATGCAGGACTTGGAGCAGATGGAGTCCTGGAAGGTTATAAAAGAAGACGGCATGCATGTCAAAGTATGGAATCCGGATGGAAGTGAATCTGAAACAAGTGGAAATGGTGTCCGTATTTTTGCAAAATATTTAAAAGATGCAGGCTATATCCAAAAGAAGAATTTCAAATTATATACCAGATATGGGGAGGCAGCAGTTACATTTTTAAATGAAGACGGAAGCAGACTCCGCGTTTCTATGGGAAAGATTTCTTTCTGGAGTGATGAAATTCCGGTGACAGGAGAGAAGAGAGAAGTTATCAATGAAGATATGGTATTCGGAAGGACATTGTATCCGGTTACTTGTGTAAGTGTCGGTAATCCGCACTGCGTGATTCCGATGAGAGAAATCTCTAAGAATATTGTATGTAAGATTGGTGATTACTCCGAGTGTGCGAAGTATTTCCCGCACAGAATCAATACACAGATTATGAAAGTCATCGACAAAGAGAATATCGCTATTGAGATTTATGAACGTGGTGCAGGCTATACTCTGGCATCTGGAACAGGTGCATGTGCAGCCGCAGCCGTGGCACATAAGCTTGGTATGACGAATAACAAAGTAATCGTACATATGCCGGGAGGAGATCTTCAGGTGGAAGTAGAAGATGACGGAACGGTCTTTATGACAGGAGATGTATTCTACGTGGCAAAGATTACGCTCAGCAGTGAATTTACGGAGAATTTAAGAAGCCTGTAAGAAGGAGAGATATGTCTTTAAAATTCGTATTTGGGCCGTCTGGCTCAGGAAAATCTTATCAATTATATGATTATGTGATCCGGGAATCTGTAAAGTTCCCGGATCGTCAGTATATTGTCCTTGTACCGGAGCAGTTTACGATGCAGACGCAGAAGGATCTTGTCATGCAACATCCGAATCATGGAATTATGAATATCGACGTACTTAGTTTTGTAAGGCTTGCTTACCGCATCTTTGAGGAGACCGGTGGGCAGGCTCTTCCGGTGTTGGATGATGAGGGAAAGAATCTGATTCTGCGAAAGATTGCCGGTGATTATGAAAAGGATTTAAAAGTTTTAAAGGGAAATATGAAAAAGCTTGGCTATATCAGCGAAGTCAAATCAGTGCTTTCAGAATTTGATCAGTACGATATTGGGGAAGAGGAACTGAGGCAGATGAAAGCAGCAGCAGGGGAGAATTCAAGGCTTTATTATAAACTTCAGGATCTGGAAGTTCTGTATATTGGTTTTAAGAAATATCTGGAAGATAGATTTATTACGAAAGAAGAACTCCTGGATGCACTTTGCCGTGTAGTGAAAGGTTCGGATATTTTAAAAGAAAGTACGATTGTTCTGGACGGATTCACAGGATTTACACCAGTACAGAACCGGCTGCTTGGAGAACTTCTTGAAGTATGCCGGGAAGTGATCGTAACTGTAACGATGGATGATCGGGAAAATCCGTACGTTTATAAGCACCCATATCAGTTATTTGCACTCGGCAAGCATACCGTGACATCGTTAATACAGATTGCGGCAGAGAGAAAAGTGAGTGTGGAAGACCCATTGTGTCTGTACGAACGTCCACTCTATCGATTCTGTGACAATTCGGCTATGGAGTTTCTGGAGAGAAATATATTCCGCTATAGCAAAGAATGTTATAAGGAAAAACAGGGAGCAGTCCGGATACATGTGGCCAGAAATCCAAGAGAAGAAGCGATGAAAGCTGCAGGAAGAGTTCGGAACCTGGTTCGGACAAAAGGATATCGTTACCGGGATATCGGAGTTATTGTAAGCAATATGGAGGTGTATGGTGATGACCTGGGACAGGCATTTGACCTCTACGAAATTCCGGTGTTTATGGATCATAAGCGGAGTATTCTTTTGAATTCTTTTGTAGAATATATCCGGAGTCTTCTGAATATGGTGAAAGATAATTTCAGTTATGAGAGTGTATTTCGTTTCTTAAGAACAAATCTTAGTGGTTTTACTTATGGTGAAGTCGATGAACTGGAAAATTACGTAATTGCACTTGGAATCCGTGGATATAAGAAATGGCAGGAGAGCTGGATCCGCCGCCCGAAATATCTGGAAGAAGAAAATCTGGAAATTCTGAATCATAACCGGGTTCGTCTTGTGGAAAAGGTGGACACGCTTGTGTATGTATTAAGACAAAGGAGCAAGACAGTCAAAGATGTGACGATGGCGCTTTATGAGTTTATGGTGAGAGAAGAACTTCAGTTAAAATTGCAGCGTCAGTCTGAAGCATTTCAAGAGGCAGGAGAACTTGCGCTTGCCAAGGAATACAGTCAGGTTTATCGTATTTTGATTGAACTATTTGATAAATTCGTAGAACTTCTTGGTGATGAGAAGGTGACCATGGATGAATATCTGAAGCTTTTAGACGCGGGTCTTGAAGAAGCAAGAGTCGGAGTCATTCCACCTGGAATTGATCAGGTCGTTGTTGGAGACATGCAACGTACAAGATTAAAAGATATTAAAGCACTTATTTTTGTCGGGGCAAATGATACATTTCTTCCGGGAGCATTAATAAGGAGTGGCCTTCTTACAGAGCGCGACAGGGATAAGTTTGCAACAGGAAAGATTCATCTGTCACCGGGAGGTAAAGAGAAAGCGTACGAGCAGAAATTTTATCTTTACATGAATCTGACAAAACCTTCTGAGACATTGGATATTTATTACAGCAAGGTTTCCGCGGACGGAAAAAGTATCCGCCCATCATATCTGATCCAGGAGATGCAGAGATTATTTTCGGGTCTGGAAATAGAAGACGAAGAAAAACAGGCATTTTCTGCCCAGGAGTGGACCCCCAGGCTTGGTATGCAAAAAGTTATCAGAGGATTTCAGGACGGGAACGCTATGGATCAGGAATGGCAGGAATTATATTCCTGGTACAAGAGACAGCCACAGTGGCAGTATCGTGTAGAAGAACTTATGAAATCAGGATTTTATACCCGGCCGGCAGATGGACTGACAAAAGAGGTGGCTAAGCAGCTTTATGGAGAACATTTTCAGGACAGTATTACGAGAATTGAACGGTTTTCAGCCTGCGCATTTGCGCATTTTCTTACTTATGGACTGCGCCTTCGGGAGCGTCAGACATACGAATTCCAACCGCTGGATTTGGGAAATGTGTGCCACAGTGCCCTGGAGTATTATTCCAGAAAGCTAAAAGAAGAGCATTTGTCCTGGACAGAGATTGAGGAAGAAAAAAGACAAGAATACATTGATGATAGTGTGGAACATGCCATTTCCGACTATGGGAATTCGGTGCTTTACAGTTCGGCGCGCAACGAGTATATGATTGAGCGCATGAAGCGTCTTCTGACGAGAACCATATGGGCGCTTACAAAGCAGCTGGAAGCAGGAGATTTTGTGCCGGTGGCTTATGAAATGCGTTTTGAGAATGGTAAGATTGACCGTGTGGATCTGTGCAAAGACAAAGACAAGGTCTATGTCAAGGTTCTGGATTATAAGACCGGGAGCAAGGCCTTTGATGTGGTGGCTTTATATCATGGGCTCCAGCTTCAGCTTATGGTCTATATGGACGCAGCAGTAAAAATGACTCAAAAACATTACCCGGACAGTGAGGTGATTCCGGCAGGTGTCTTTTATTACCGTTTAAATGATCCTCTTGTGGAGAAGAAAGTGGTTGGAGAGGAAGAAGAAATCTGGCAGAAAGTACTAAAAGAGCTGAAAGTGGATGGCGTGATGAATTTGAAAGATGAGACACTGGAGCATCTGGATCATTGTCAGGCCGGAGAATCTGCTGTCATTCCTGTGAAATATAATAAAAATGGTAGTCTGTCAAAAAATTCAAAAGTTGCATCGGAGCAGGAATTTGAAGTGATGATGCGCCATGCCCTGGGGAAAGTTTTTAAGGTGCATCAAAAAATATTAAGTGGAGAAGTTGCAGCATTTCCATACCGGAGAAAACAGGAGAGTGGCTGTGATTATTGTGCATACCGGCATATCTGTGGTTTTGACCAGAAAATACCGGGATACAAATATCGGGATATTTTTGAGATGACACAGTCAGAGGTGATAGCAGCCATGGAAGCAGATGCAGTCAAAGAGAACATGAATCGGGACGATCATGAAAAGGAGCAGGAGAAAGGAACGGGCTCATGGGAGTAAAATGGACAAAACAGCAGCAACAGGTCATTGATCTTCGGGACCGCAATATTCTTGTGTCTGCAGCAGCAGGTTCGGGAAAGACAGCAGTGTTGGTAGAGCGTATTATTACAATGCTGACTGATGAGGAACACCCGGTCAATGTGGACGAACTTCTGATTGTAACATTTACAGAAGCAGCGGCAGGTGAGATGAAAGAACGAATCCGGGGTGCCATTGAAAAGGCATTAGAAGAGAATCCGGAAAATGAACATCTGAAAAGACAGGCGACTTTGATCCACAATGCGCAGATTACAACAATTCACAGTTTCTGTCTTTCCGTAATCCGTGATCATTTTCATGTAATCGATATTGATCCAGGTTTCCGTACTGCAGAAGAAGGAGAACTGAAACTTTTGCGGCATGATGTATTAGATGAACTGCTGGAAGAAAAGTACGCGCAAAAAGAAGAGCGGTTCTTGCGGTTTTCTAATGCCTATGGTGGAAGAAGAAATGATAAAAAGCTGGAAGAAATGATTGAGAAGGCTTACGATTACAGTCGGAGCTATCCAGACGGAGAGGGCTGGCTTGATTCTTGTGTTGATGCATATAGAGTCGACTGTGCAGAAGATCTGGAAAAAAGTGATTATGGAAACAAAATTGTAACCTGGGCGAAAGCCTACCTGGAAGAAGCAAAACTATTGAATGAACAGGCAACGCAAATTAGTCTGGAAATAGATGGCCCGGCTGTGTATGAAGAGGCTTTGAAGCTGGATGCTCAGACAATAAGAGAGCTCTTAAGTGCAAAAAATTATAATGAGCTGTCTGGGCGCATCCAGAATGTAGAGTGGAGCAGGTTTGCATCATGCAGAGATAAGACTGTATCGAAAGAAAAAATAGAAGCAGTTAAGGATCTTCGTGAGCAGGTGAAGGAAATTGTCAGTGGTCTGAAGAAAGATTATTTTTATCAGAAACCGGAAGAAATGGCAGCAGATATGCAGATATGTCTTCCTTATATGGAAGAATTGGTGGGCCTGGTAAAATGTTTTTCGCAAAGATTTGACGCAAAGAAGCGCCAGGAAAATGTTATTGATTTTTCAGATATGGAGCAGTTTGCACTTCAGATCCTGGCAAAAAAAACAGAAGAAGGGTTTGAACCTTCTGAGGTTGCAAAGGAATATCAGGATCAGTTCCGGGAGATTATGATTGACGAATATCAAGATAGTAATCTGATCCAGGAGACAATTCTGACCAGTATTTCCGGTGTTTCGAAAGGAAAATATAATATTTTTATGGTGGGAGATGTCAAGCAGAGTATTTATAGCTTCCGGCTGTCCAGACCAGAGCTTTTTATGGAAAAATTTGACACGTATGATTTGGAAAAAGGACCAAAACAAAGGATTGATCTTCATAAAAACTTCCGGAGTCGAAAAGAAGTACTGGACAGTGTGAATTACATTTTTCGGCAGATTATGATGCGAAATCTTGGAGAAATTGATTACGATGACAAGGCGGCATTGTATGTAGGTGCAGAATATCCTGAAAATCCGGGGTGTGAAACAGAAGTACTTGTATTAAATACAGAATTGAAAAAATATGACCGTTCCATAAAAGCCTCCAAACAGGAGATGGAAGCTCGGATGATCGCAAGCCGGATCCGCAGGCTAATTGCAGAGCAGAAGGTTCTGGATAAGAAGACAGGAAAACTGCGTCCGGCAAGATATTCCGATATTGTCATTCTTACCAGAAGTGTGAAAGGGATTGCTGACATATTCGTACAGGAACTGAATCGGGAAGGAATTCCGGCATTTTCAGGTACAAAAGAAGGCTATTTTGCGACGCAGGAAATCGGTGTGCTTCTGGATTATCTGAGAGTGCTGGATAATCGGAAACAGGATATTCCACTGGCGGCGGTTCTTATGTCGGCATTTTGTGGACTGAATGAACAAGAAATGGCAGTGATCCGAAGTTCTGAAGCTTTTGAAATTCCATTTTACCAGGCGGTAGAAAATTATCTGGAAAACGGAGAAAATACGGTAATATGTGAGAAACTCAAACATTGCTATGGAAAAATGAATGATTTCCGCGAAATTGTTCCGTATACACCAATCCATGAACTTCTACGGAGTATTCTGACACAAACCGGGTATGGTCAGTTTATTTCAGCAATGCCGGGAGGCGCGCAGCGTGCGGCAAATGTAGAAATGCTGATTACAAAAGCGCAGGCATTTCAGTCTTCCAGCTATAAAGGACTTTTTCATTTTGTGCGTTATATTGAGCAGCTTCAGAAATTTGAAGTGGATTATGGTGAGGCAAGTCTGGAAGATGAGCAGTCAGACACAGTCCGTGTCATGACAATCCATAAAAGTAAAGGACTGGAGTTTCCAATCGTGTTTGTAGCAGGAACTGGTAAAAAATTCAATGTGACGGATCTTGCCGGACAGGTGATTATTCATGCCAGACTGGGAGTCGGTATGGACGTGGTAGATTTAGATAGAAGAACGAAAATTCCAAGTCTGGTAAAAAAAGTGATTCAAAAAGAAGCGAAGCTTGATAATTTAGGAGAAGAGCTTCGTGTGCTTTATGTTGCACTGACAAGAGCAAAGGAAAAGCTGATTATTACAGGAACCTGTGATAATCTAGAGACAAAAATGGCAAAGACGCTGACCTTTGCACAGAGAAGTAGTGCTATTCAATATCTGGACTGGATCATACCGGCACTTGCATATATACCAGAAGAGATACCGGTCACTTTCGAAGAAGTGTTGCTAGAAGAGATTGTCCGTGATGAGGTGGAGACGGAAGTATCCGGAAAAATACAGGAAGAAATATTACGAAGATGGGACACTTCAGCAGAATATGATGCAAATGTAAGACAGACATTAGAAGAACAGTTCGCATATCAGTATCCTTATCCAAAAAGTCATGCTAGAAAGATGAAATTTACAGTATCCGAGCTAAAAAAAATGGCTTATCAGGCAGAACTTGACGATGAGGAAAATGCTTTGGGAGAAGTAGTTTTTGAAGAACCGGAAGTTGTACCGCTTCTTCCTAAATTTATGACAGAAGAAGAAACACTGACCGGAGCTCCGCGAGGAACTGCTTATCACCGCGTCATGGAACTTCTCGATTTTGAAAAAATGTATGATAGGCAGACGCTGGAGACAGAGATAAACACATTTGTAGAACAAGGGCGAATGACGCGAGAAATGGCAGATTCCGTCCGGACAGCCGATGTGTTGGGATTTCTTGATAGCTCTGTGGGAAAACGAATGAGAACAAGTGCAGATTGTGGAAAACTGTGGAAAGAACAGCCGTTTGTACTTGGAATACCAGAGCAGGAATTATATAAAGACGAGCCAGAAGGTGACTTTGCTCTTGTACAGGGAATCATAGATGTGTACTTTGAGGAAGAAGACGGACTGGTCGTACTGGATTACAAGACAGACAAAGTATATAAGATAGAAGAACTGGTGGGAAAATACCATGCCCAGCTAGATTACTATGGCAGGGCACTGGAACAGATTACCGGGAAGAAAGTGAAAGAAAAGGTGCTGTACTCTTTTACTTTGGGCGAAGCCTGCAGTTTGTCTTAACAAATATTAATTACTAAAAAGGATGCATCAAGTGCATATTCTAAGCTCCCCACACAGGGAATTACGATGAACCTCTAAAAACAAACATCATATTCGGCAGAGGCCTCTATAATGTTAAGAGTTTCATCTCCATTGTGTGGAAGTCGCGTAGAATATGCACTTGATGCTGTTTTTATTGAAAATACCTGTTAAGACAAACTGCAGGTTGTTCAATTTTTGCAACTGTTTTCTCTTGACTTATAATATTATATGCCATATAATATACAAAAGCATATATTATACAGCATATAATATATGAAACAAAATAATATAGCGAATCTGTAAAGATAATTGCATGACAATTTTTGGTTAAATCCAGATTTTGCAGAAAGGGTGTGGTGAAATGGTCTTTAATACAGGTGCAGCTCTTTTGGATGCGATTGTTCTGGCAGTTGTGTCACGGACAGAGGAAGGCACTTATGGTTATAAGATTACACAGGATGTGCGTGAGACGATAGAAGTGTCTGAATCAACCCTCTATCCAGTTCTTCGAAGACTCCAAAAAGATGGGTGTCTTGAAGTGTACGACAGACAATATGATGGGCGCAATCGAAGATATTATAAGGTGACTTTGGCAGGAAGGGAAAAGCTTGATATGTATCGGACAGAATGGACACAATATATGAACAAGATCAATCAGTTATTTGCAGGGGGTGAGAAGTAATGAACCGAATTGAATATATGACAAAACTAGCATCGCTTTTACAGGACATCCCTGAAGTAGAACGAAGAGATGCTATGAAGTATTATAACGATTATTTTGATGAGGCCGGCGAAGAGAATGAAGAACAGGTTATCCGGGAATTTGGCGCTCCGGAGGAAGTGGCAGAGAATATAAAAGCAGATTTAAAAGGCAAGACGGAAAATACAACGCATGGTCAGCAGGAAGAATATCAGTCAGCAGGACAGCAATATCAGATGAATCATCAGGAGAATAAGCAGTCATCGGAATATCAGTATGGGACATCAGATGATCAGAAAAAGAAAAATGCCCGTATTGGAAAAATTGTTTTAATTGTGGCTCTTGCGATAATTATAGGACCGGTCTTGATTCCAATTATCGGAGGTATTCTGGCTGCAGGACTGGCAATGGTGTTAACTATCATTGTTGGAGTATTTGCATTGGTTATTGCCGGGGCTGCCATTGCAATTGTAGGAATTTCGCTGATAATATCCGGTTCCGTTATACTTCTGCCACAGACAGCCGCAGGATTGGCATTGATTGGCAGCGGTCTGATCATAATGGTTCTTGGTGTGCTTGCAACAGTAGGATTTGGAAAACTCTGTGAAGTAGTACTCCGTGGACTGGCAAAGGGAATGAAGTACCTCTGGGAAAAGATTTCTCATAGAAAGGTGGTAGCGTGAAGATGAAAAAAGGATGGAAAATATTCTGGCTGACCTGTGGTATTACATTGGTAGTCGGTATTGCACTTTTAGGCATTGGACTGGGAATGGGCGCAACGATGGAAATAGTGAAAGAACGTGCTCCAATAAAAGAGACTTATAGTCCGAATATTCAGGAAAGCTATCAGGGCATCCGAGAATTGGATCTTGACATAGCAACAGGCGAGATAAAAATATTAAAAGCACCAAAAGAACAGCAGGAGATTACTGTAGAAACACAAAAAATATCCAAAAGTCTTAAGTTTAAGTGTTATGAAGAAGAGGGAGTATTAAATATTACAACAAATAAAAAAGTCTGGAACTGGATTTACGCGCGAAATCATGCACAAGATGCAAAAATATATATTTATATTCCAGAAGGCTATAAGCTGGAGGAAGTAGAGATGAATCTGAGTGCAGGCAGCATTTATATAGAAGATATCCATACAGAAGATTTAGATATAGATGTAGATGCCGGTGAGGTTCAAGTGGATTCTTTCCTGACAAATGATCTGACAATGAATTGTGATATGGGGCTGATCGAAGCGCTCGGAAAGACGCTGGGAGATGCAGATCTTGAAAGTGGCGTCGGAGAGATTATCTTTACTGCCATCGGTAATGAGACAGATTATAATTATGATCTGAATTGCGACATAGGAAGTATTGTGTGTGGCGAAAGAGAATTTACGGAGATTGGAAGTGAATATCAGATTGAAAATCAGTCCGATAAGACAATGTCAATTGAATGTGGAGTTGGGGAGGTAAATGTTCAATTTCAGGCAGAACAATAATAGGAAATGTGAAAAAATAAGCCGAAGGTAAATGTTTTGGCGAATAAGAAATACAGATGTGTTAACAATACTGGTGTAGAAAAATATGTTTCGGCCATATGAAGGAAAGGAGTTTGCTATGGCAAAAAAGAAGGATACACCAGTTCGTCTGGATCAGCTTACAGAAGAAGAGAAGATGAAATATGAGATAGCCGATGAGTTAGGACTTTTAGATAGGGTTATGAAAGATGGTTGGAAATCGTTGTCATCAAAAGAAACCGGGAGAATTGGTGGAATACTTGCCAGAAAAAGGAAAAATCGAAGTAAGAAGTAACAAAAATATTACAAAAAATATTACGAATATTAACAAATGTGAACATTTTACAAGAAACCTTGAAAAACATAGAATCGTTTGCTATAATCGAACAGCTACAAGATGTTGACAAATATGAGTGAGATTATGAGCAAAAAGATAAGTGTTTTAGATATATCCATTGATAATTTTACAGCAAAAGAAGCTATGCGGGAAGCGCTTGTTTATATGGAATCGGATCTGGTGAGTGTGATCGAACTTGTGACGATAGAAAGTCTTATGGAACTGGGAACAGAGGCTGAGTTAAAAGAAGAGATCGAGAATTTCGACCTTATACTGGCTGGTAACAAGACAATTCTGGAAGCAGCAGAGATTACAGATCACAAGTGTCTGCGAGAGACGGAAGATAAGACATTTTTAAAGATGTTTTTAAGATATCTGGCAAGAAAGCATAAGCGGGTATATCTTTTGGTGGAATCGGAAGAAGAAGGACAGAAGATGTTCGGACATTTTGAAGAGTATTACAGAGGAACCCAGATTGTAGGTATGGCGAAGGTATCTGCAAAGAATCGGGCAGATGATATGCTGATTAATGCGATTAATGGCGAGGAAGTAGATTGTGTCTTGTCGGCACTTTCTTCACCGCTGCAGGAAGAA
>OLQE01001291.1_pt1 | contig 14234 bp, 10 predicted proteins | sample 1643161 | NCBI WGS metagenome assembly OLQE01 (sample SAMEA3136650, study PRJEB25190) | human gut metagenome | reverse complement strand
TGGCGCTGCTGTTCTCGCTGATGGCGGTGATGAAGGGGTACCAGCAGATCGGCATTTTCGCGCGGCTGAGCGACGCGCTGCTTCGGCGGGTGGGCACCACGCGCGGCATGGTGATGACGCTGGTGTTCCTGCCGTTCTTCCTGAGCATGGTGGTCACCAACGACGTTTCCCTGATCACCTTCGTGCCGTTCGCGCTGGTGGTGCTGCGCATGGCCGGCAGGGAACGGCTGATTGTGCCGACGGTGATCCTGCAGACGATCGCCGCGAACCTGGGCAGCATGCTCACCCCGATGGGCAACCCGCAGAACCTGTACCTGTACGCGCAATCGGGGATGGGCTTCGGCGAGCTGGTGGCGCTGACGCTGCCGTACGTGACGGTTTCGGGCGTGGTGCTGGCGGCGGTGATCGGTGTGGGATTGCGCCGGCCGAAACCGGTGCGGGGCGTGTCGGTTGCCGTGCACATCTGCCGGCGGCGTTCGCTGGTGGGCTGCACCGGCGGTTTCGCGCTCTGTCTGCTGGCCATCTTCGGTCTGGTGCCCCCGTGGGCGACCGCCGCGCTGATCGCCGTCACGCTGCTTGTGGTGAACCGGCGGGTGCTGGCCAGCGTCGACTATGCGCTGCTGGCCACGTTCATCGCATTCTTCGTCTTCATCGGCAACGTGGGCAATATCGGCCCGTTCCGCGAGCTGCTGGCCACCATGCTGGAGGGGCGCGTGGAGATCGTGTCCGTGCTGGCCAGCCAGGTCGTCAGCAACGTGCCCGCGGCCCTGCTGCTGTCGGGGTTCACCGATGACTGGGCGGGGCTGATCGTCGGGTGCAACCTGGGCGGCCTGGGCACGCTGATCGCCTCGATGGCCAGCCTGATCTCCTACAAGATGGTGGTACGCGAATACCCGCAGCACCGCGGCCGGTATCTGCTGTGGTTCACCGTCGCCAACGTGGCGCTGCTGATGCTGCTCATGACGATATCCGCCGTGTGGTGAGGCGGATCGTGGGATTCGGCGGCCCCTACCGAATCACGCCGAAATGCCGCAACGCGTTCATGACGCCGTCATGGTCCACGTCGTCGGTCACGTAGTCGGCCGCCGCCCTGACCTCGTCGTTCGCGTTGCCCATCGCCACGCCGATGCCGGCGAATCGAAGCATCGCCATGTCGTTGCCGCCGTCGCCGAAGGCCATCGTCTGCTCCCGGGCGAACCCGTGATGCTCCATGAAGCAACGGATACCGCGCGGCTTGCCGCCGTCGGCCGGGATCATGTCGGTGAAATCCGGGTGCCAGCGCACGCCGGCCACGTTCCGGCACAGCCCGGTCAGCTCCGCCTCCTGCTCAGGGGTGATGAACGGGCTGATCTGGAACGTCTCGTGCGTCAGCGGCCGGGTGTGCGGGTCGTCGATGTACCGCGTGGGCGCCGTCTTGCCCAGCTGCCGCCATGTCTGCTCCATCGCGGTGGTGATCTGGTTGAAATAGACGTAATCGCGTTCGCTGAAGCTGGCGACGACATCGGGGTGACTGTCCAGCCAATCCACGATGACGGCGATGTCGTCGACGCCGATCGGCTGCGTGTCGAGGAATCCGTGGTCGTCGAAGCAGTACTGCCCGTTGGCGGCCACGATGCCGTCGAAGGACACCGGCATCATGTCGGCCACGACGCCGAACTGGGAGGGGGCCCGGCCCGTGCAGATGAAGATGAGCACGCCGCGCTCCCGCAACATATGCAGCGCGTCGATGGTGGACTGCGGCACCGTATGGGTGGTGAAACTGGTCAACGTGCCGTCCACGTCGAAGAACACGGCCTTGATGTCGGCGGTTGTCATCGGAACACCTTTCCCGGGAAACGAATCATGCCGGTTCCAGTGTATCGGGACGATTACACTGGAACGCATGACACAGATTCGTTTCGCCCTAGCACAGATCGACACCTGCGTGGGAGACCTGGCCGGCAACGCGGCCAAGGTGCTCGACTACGCCCGCCGCGCCGCCGCCGAACACGCCCGCGTGGCGGTGTTCCCGGAGATGACGCTGACCGGATACCCGATCGAGGACCTTGCCCTGCGCGCCACCTTCCGGCAGGCCGCCTGGAACCAGGCGAACGATCTGGCCGCCGCACTCGCCGAGGAAGGACTGGGGGAGCTGTATGTGGCGGTCGGCACGGTCGGCACCGACCCGGAGAACGCAAAGCCCCGCAACCGGCTTGTGGTGCTGCACGAGGGCGTGGTCTGGGCGGGCTACGACAAGCACTTCCTGCCCAACTACGGCGTGTTCGACGAGTTCCGCATCTTCTCGGCCGGGGATCGGTCGGTGGTCTTCGACGTGGACGGCGCGCGCATCGGCGTGGCGATCTGCGAGGACATCTGGCAGGACGGCGGCCCCGTGGCCGATCTGGCCGGCCGTGGCATCAATCTGCTGCTGACGATGAACGGTTCGCCGTATGAGGAGGGCAAGACCCATACGCGTCTGGAACTGGCGGCCCGCCGCGCCCGCGAGGTCGGCGCGCCGCTGATCTACCTGAACCAGGTCGGAGGCCAGGACGACCTGATCTTCGACGGCGGCAGCTTCGTGGTCGACGCCGACGGCACGCTGCTGGAGCGCTCGCCGATGTTCGTGGAGGACCTGAGCTACTTCACGCTCGATACCGAAGCCGAGCATCAGACCCCGACCGGCATCGCCGCCGATCTGGACCCCGATGAGGAGGTCTATACGGCCTGCGTGCTGGGACTGAAGGACTACATGCGCAAGAACGGGTTCACCGGGGTGACTCTGGGCCTGTCCGGCGGCATCGATTCGGCGCTGGTGGCGGCCATGGCCGCGGACGCCTGCGGCGGTGGGAACGTCTGGGGCATCTCGATGCCCAGCATGTACTCGTCCGATGGATCGAAGGACGACGCCGCCGATCTGGCCGCGAACCTCGGCGCGCACTACGACATCCAGCCGATCGAACCGCTGTTCGCCGCGTTCCAGAACCAGCTCGCCCTGGAGGGCGTGGCCGCCGAGAACCTGCAGGCGCGCATCCGCGGCGTCATCGTGATGGCGTACTCCAACTCCAAGGGGCTGCTGGCGCTGGCCACCGGCAACAAGTCCGAACTCGCCTGCGGGTACTCCACGATCTACGGCGATGCGGTCGGCGGCTACGCGCCGATCAAGGACCTGCTCAAAACCCGTGTGTGGGAGCTGGCCCGCTGGCGCAACAGGGCCGCCGCGGCCGGTGTCGGCATCGGCGGCATCGCGGTGGTCGGCAACGAATCGCATGATGCCGGCACGCCGCTGCCGGGCGGCGTGATGATCCCCGTCAACAGCATCACCAAGGCGCCGAGCGCCGAATTGCGCCCCGGACAGAAGGACTCCGACAGCCTGCCGGAATACGAGCTGCTGGACCGCGTGCTGGCCGCGTACATCGAACACGCCCACGGGCGCGCCGATCTGCTGGCGGACGGGTTCGACGAGGCGACCGTCGACACGGTGATGCGCCTGGTGGACCGCGCCGAATGGAAGCGTCGCCAGTATCCGCTGGGACCGAAGGTCACCGCGCTCGCCTTCGGCCGTGACCGCAGACTGCCGGTGACGACCGCGTTCCGCGAATAGTCCGGCCCTGACGGGCACCAAGTATCGCGATGCGGCGTCGCGCCCGGCGGGTGCGGCGCCGTCGCCATATCCGCCGGGCGCGATGTGAGCGATAACGAAATGTGACGAAGCTCACGTTGCCCTCCAGCTTGTTTTCAGCTGCCTGCGGCTACAATAGATAACCAACGACGGCGTAACGATGCGTCGCCGACGATCACCCAAAAGGAGTGGATATGACAGCAGTTGATGCAACCGCGGTCTCCCCGGAGGAGCTCAACGCCAAGGCGTGGGACGGCTTCGAAGGCGGTCATTGGCAGGAAGATATCGACGTGCGTGACTTCATTCAGAAGAACTACACGCCGTACGAGGGCGATGAGTCCTTCCTCGCCGACGCGACCGAAAAGACCAAGCATCTGTGGCAGTATCTCGATGACAACTACCTGTCCGTGGAGCGCAAGCAGCGCGTCTACGACGTGGATACCCACACCCCGGCCGATGTCGACGCCTTCCCGGCCGGCTACATCGACAGCCCGGAGGTCGACAACGTGATCGTCGGTCTGCAGACCGACGTCCCCTGCAAGCGCGCGATGATGCCGAACGGCGGCTGGCGCATGGTCGAGCAGGCTATTAAGGAGGCCGGCAAGGAGCCGGATCCGCAGATCAAGAAGATCTTCACCAAGTACCGCAAGACCCACAACGACGGCGTCTTCGGCGTGTACACCAAGCAGATCAAGGTCGCCCGCCACAACAAGATCCTCACCGGTCTGCCGGACGCCTACGGCCGCGGCCGCATCATCGGCGACTACCGTCGTGTGGCCCTGTACGGCGTGAACGCCCTGATCAAGTTCAAGCAGCGCGACAAGGACTCGATCCCGTACCGCAACGACTTCACCGAGCCGGAGATCGAGCACTGGATCCGTTTCCGCGAGGAGCATGACGAGCAGATCAAGGCCCTGAAGAAGCTGATCAACCTCGGCAACGAGTACGGCCTGGACCTGTCCCGTCCGGCCCAGACCGCCCAGGAGGCCGTGCAGTGGACCTACATGGGCTACCTGGCCTCGGTCAAGAGCCAGGACGGCGCCGCCATGTCCTTCGGCCGCAACTCGACCTTCTTCGACATCTACATCGAGCGCGACCTGAAGAACGGCACGCTTGACGAGGCCGGCGCGCAGGAGCTCATCGACAACATCGTCATGAAGCTGCGCATCGTGCGCTTCCTGCGCACCAAGGACTACGACGCGATCTTCTCCGGAGACCCGTACTGGGCGACCTGGTCCGACGCCGGCTTCGGCGACGACGGCCGTACCATGGTCACCAAGACCTCGTTCCGTCTGCTCAACACCCTGACCCTTGAGCACCTGGGACCCGGCCCGGAGCCGAACATCACGATCTTCTGGGATCCGAAGCTGCCGGAGGGCTACAAGCGCTTCTGCGCCAAGATCTCCATCGACACCTCGGCCATCCAGTATGAGTCCGACAAGGAGATCCGCGGCCACTGGGGCGACGACGCGGCCATCGCCTGCTGCGTGTCCCCGATGCGCGTCGGCAAGCAGATGCAGTTCTTCGCCGCCCGCGTGAACTCCGCCAAGGCGCTGCTGTACGCGATCAACGGAGGCCGTGACGAGATGACCGGCATGCAGGTCATCGACAAGGGTGTGATCGATCCGATCCAGCCCGAGGCCGACGGCACCCTGGATTACGAGAAGGTCAAGAACAACTACGAGAAGGCCCTCGAGTGGCTGTCCGAGACCTACGTGATGGCGCTGAACATCATCCATTACATGCATGACAAGTACGCCTACGAGTCCATCGAGATGGCCCTGCACGACAAGGAGGTGTACCGCACCCTGGGTTGCGGCATGTCTGGTCTGTCCATTGCCGCCGACTCGCTGTCCGCCGTCAAGTACGCCAAGGTCTACCCGATCTACAACAAGGACGCCAAGGACATGCCGGGCCACGAGTACGAGTATGTCGAGGGCGCCGATGACGATCTGGTGGTCGGCTACCGCACCGAGGGCGAGTTCCCGGTCTACGGCAACGACGACGATCGCGCCGACGACATCGCCAAGTGGGTCGTCTCCACGGTCATGGGCCAGATCAAGCGCCTGCCGGTCTACCGCGGCGCCGTCCCGACCCAGTCGATCCTGACGATCACCTCGAACGTCGAGTACGGCAAGAACACCGGCTCCTTCCCGTCTGGCCACGAGAAGGGCACCCCGTACGCTCCGGGCGCGAACCCGGAGAACGGCATGGACTCCCACGGCATGCTGCCGTCGATGTTCTCGGTCGGCAAGATCGACTACAACGACGCGCTGGACGGCATCTCGCTGACCAACACGATCACCCCCGACGGCCTGGGCCGCGACGAGGATGAGCGCATCACCAACCTGGTCGGCATCCTGGACGCGGGCAACGGCCACGGCCTGTACCACGCCAACATCAACGTGCTGCGCAAGGAGCAGCTCGAGGATGCCGTCGAGCACCCGGAGAAGTACCCGCACCTGACCGTGCGCGTTTCCGGCTACGCGGTGAACTTCGTCAAGCTCACCAAGGAGCAGCAGCTCGACGTGATCTCCCGTACGTTCCACCAGGGCGCCGTCGTCGACTGAGTCGATGACGTGCACCGTGTGAACGGCTGAACGGTCCGGCGGGGTCTTCTTCGGAAGGCCCCGCCTTTCCTATTCCCTCCCTTTGACGGGAGAGGCTCCGCGCACGGCGCGGGTCGTTCTTTCCTCCCTCCGAAAGGCAGGCAGCCGCAGCACGGTCGAAAGGCCCGCATGCGACGGTGGGGGAGAACCGCTCGGGACACGTGAGGCACCTCACAGCGGAAAGCCGCGTGTCCGGCGATGCAAGGCCTTACGATGGCAATCAGTATCATGTGTATGTGCGCGCGTTCGCGCGATAAGGAGGACGAGGATGTCTGAGACCACCGAATTCCGCACCACGACCCGCCATATGCTGAAGCGGTCGAAACAATACGCCAGCCAGACCCTGATGGGCGGCCTGTCCGGATTCGAATCCCCGATCGGCCTGGACCGGCGCGACCGCATCGAGGCCCTGCGCACCGGCGACATCGGCTTCGTGCACTCGTGGGACATCAACACCTCCGTGGACGGCCCGGGCACCCGCATGACCGTGTTCATGAGCGGCTGCCCGCTGCGCTGCCAGTACTGCCAGAACCCCGACACCTGGAAGATGCGCGACGGCCAGCCGGTGTACCTGGAGGCCATGATCAAGAAGGTCGAGCGATACGCCGACCTGTTCAAGGCCACCGGCGGCGGCATCACGTTCTCCGGCGGCGAGTCGATGATGCAGCCGGCGTTCGTCTCCCGCGTGTTCCGCGCGGCCAAGGAGATGGGCGTGCACACCTGCCTGGACACCTCCGGATTCCTCAACCGGAACTACACCGACGAGATGATCGAGGACATCGACCTGTGCCTGCTTGACGTCAAATCCGGTGACGAGGAGACCTACCACAAGGTCACCGGCGGCCTGCTCGCCCCGACCATCGAGTTCGGGCAGCGTCTGGCCAAGGCCGGCAAGAAGATCTGGGTGCGCTTCGTGCTCGTGCCCGGTCTGACCGATTCCGAGGAGAACGTGGAGAACGTGGCCAGGATCTGCGAGACCTTCGGCGAGGCCATCGAGCATATCGATGTGCTTGGCTTCCACCAGCTCGGCCGGCCCAAGTGGCATGAACTGCGCATCCCGTACCCGCTGGAGGACGCCAAGGGCCCCTCGGCCAAGCTCAAGGCGCGGGTCAAGGAGCAGTTCGAGGACCACGGTTTCGTCGTCTACTGACGTTTTGTGTGGGGGGTGGTCCTCGAACTGCCGTTGTTTGTGCGCGGGCACCCCGTGGTGGGGTGCCCGGCTACGTTCGGTCCACTGGACCGAACGTCACGGGTTTGTCGTCTACTGAGACGTCCCCGCGCGTGTGATACCACGAATCGGGGCCGAGACACGTAGCCTTGGAATATGGCGAGCATTTACTCGTTCCCGATGCACACGCCCGAGGAAGAGCGGACGGGAACCGCGCATACTGAGGACTACATCCGGCCGTCGCGTCCCGCCGGCGTGCCCGACGAGGTCTGGCATGCCGTCGAGTCGGTGCGTGTGATGCGCCGTCTCGACGGCGTGGACTATCGGGAGATTCCGGTGCCGTCCGCATCGGCCGACTACGGCATCGGCGTGGAATTGGAATGCGCGGAGCGCGACGGGACCGGCGTCCGTGTGGCTTCCGGCTGGATCATGATCCTGTATACGGGCGTCGCGCGGTCGGGCTGGTGGTCGCGGTGGCGTTGCGTGGCGTTCGCCAGTCTGCCGTTGGAGGAGGACGGCGACTGCCTGACGTCGTCGATGTACTGGGAGGATATGGCCGATGTGCTGAGCGGCGTCGATCCCAGCCATCTGAAGGGCACGGTGACGGTGACGCAGAACACGTCCTTCGGCGGTATGGAGGCCGAACCGCACACCGGGTGCGAGATGCGCGTATCATGGACGCCGGCGGAACCGCCGGAAGGCGTCGACGCCGGGGCACAGGTGATGGCGTGGGCTCGATTCCTGCGCGCATCGCTGCGGAATGGCGAAAGGGAGACGATTGAATAGGGAGCCGAGGCTGCAGACCGAGCCGCGGGATGGCGTCCCCGACGTCATCGACACACCTGAAGGGTATCGCCGGTACTGCGCCAGGTTGCGCGAGACCTCGGGGCCGTTGGCGGCCGATGCCGAACGCGCCTCCGGTTTCCGATACGGGCACGAGGATTGGCTGGTCCAGTTCAAACGTGACGGTGCGGGCATCGGTCTGCTGGACCCGGTGGCGTTGGACGCCGCGGGCGTGCGTTGGAACGAGTTCAACGACGCCGTGGGGGACGCGACGTGGATCATCCATGACGCCTCGCAGGATCTGCCGGGGTTCGCCCAGATCGGTCTTGAGCCTCGGGCCTTGTTCGACACGGAGATCGCCGCCCGGCTGTTGGGATTGCATCGGTTCGGTCTGGCGGCGGTGATGGAGCAGTATCTGGGCATCACCCTGGCCAAGGAGCATTCGGCGGCCGACTGGTCCTACCGTCCGCTGCCTCGGGACTGGCGCAACTACGCGGCGCTGGACGTGGAACTGCTCATCGAGCTTGAGCAGCGCCTGTCGCACGATCTTAAACGGCAGGGCAAGGACGAGTGGGCGCGCCAGGAGTTCGCACACACGCTGCATGAGGGCATGCTGCCCCGTCCGGGGCATCCGGTGCCTTGGATGCGGATCTCCCGGATCACCTCGTTGAGCCGTGACCGGCAGGGACTGGCCGTGGCCAAGGCGCTCTGGCAGGAGCGCGACCGGCTGGCGCAACACTACGATATAGCCCCGGGACTGCTGCTGTCCGATGCGGCCATCATCGAGGCGGCGCAGAAGAAACCCCGCAACGCCAGGGAATTCAGGGCCATCCGTTCGTTGAACGAGCGGGTGCGGATCCATACCGGCGGCGAACAGGACAAGATGTTCGAGCGGTATGCGCCGATTCAACGCGCCGTCAAACCGAATGTCTGGAAGACCGTGATCCAGGAGGCGCTGGCGCTGCGGCCCGACCAGTGGCCCAGCGTGCCCGCGCAGCCCGCCGACGCCCCGAACAACGCGCCGCGTTCGATGCGGATATGGTCCACCCGGCATCCCGAACGGTATCGCCGGCTGCAGGCGGTCCGGCAGACGATCAATCAGATCGCCGAGGATACGCGGACCCCGGCGGAGATGATCATCAAGCCGCAGATCATTCGCAACCTGTGCTGGATGGACGATCCCGCCGGCGGGAATGTCGCGGAATTCCTCACCGAACAGGGTGCCCGGCCATGGCAGGTGTCGTTGGTCGCAGCGTCCGTGAGTCGCGTTATCATGTAACGGTTGCCTAACGGCAGGAATAACGAATACGAATATTTCACAGGAGCGCAAGCGTGAAAATCAGCGTCAGGAACCTCGAGCCCACCAAGGTGAAGCTCACCATCACCGTCGATCCCGAGGAGTTCAACCCGTATCTGGATGCCGCCCGCAAGGAGATCGCCAAGCAGGTCACCGTGCCCGGCTTCCGTAAGGGCCATGTCCCGGGCAAGATCATCGACCAGCGCATCGGTTTCGCCGCCGTTGCCGGCGAGGCCGTGAACAACGGTGTGCCGGAGCTGTATTCCAAGGCGCTCGAGGAGAAGAAGATCCGTCCGATGGCCCAGCCGGAGATCGACGTGCAGGAAGTGCCGTCCTCCGCCAAGGACGAGACCAAGCTCAAGTTCGTCGCCACCGTGGAGCGTCGTCCGGACATCGAGCTGCCGGAGCTCGAAGGCATGGAGATCGACGTGCCGAAGGCCGAGATCACCGATGAGGACGTGAATAACCGTCTGGAGAACCTGCGCCAGCGTTTCGGCACCCTGGTGGGCGTCGACCGTCCGGCCGCCAAGGGCGACTTCGCGAACATCGACCTGGTCGCGCAGATCGACGGCGAGACCGTCGACTCCCAGGAGGGCGTGAGCTACGAGCTCGGCTCCAACACCATGCTTGATGGTCTGGATGAGGCCCTGGACGGCCTGTCCGCCGGCGAGGAGACCACCTTCGAAGGCACGCTGGAAGCCGGCGAGCATGAGGGCGAGAAGGCCCAGATCAAGGTCAAGGTCAACTCCGTCAAGGCCGAGGAGCTGCCGGAGCTGGACGACGACTTCGCCCAGGAGGCCTCCGAGTTCGACACCCTGGACGAGCTGAAGGCCGATATCCGCAAGGCCTGCGAGCGTGACGCCGAAGGCCGCCAGGCCACCGAGGCCCGCGACGCGTTCATCGCCAAGCTCAAGGAAGGCCTGGAGATCCCGGTGCCGAAGGGCGTCAAGGCCGAGGCCGCCGAGCAGCACCTGAAGGGCATGACCCCGGATCCGGAGCAGGCCACCAAGGAGCAGAAGGCCGAGGCCGAGGAGGCCGCCGAGAACGAGCTGCGCGACCAGATGGTGCTCGACGCCCTGGCCGAGAAGATGGACGTCAAGGTCTCCCAGATGGATGTGACCAACTTCCTGGCCTCTATCGCCCAGCAGTATGGCATGGATCCGTCGGCGTTCATCAACGCGATCATCCGCAACGGCCAGCTGGGCTCCGCCGTGGAGGAGGTCGGCCGCTCGAAGGGCCTGCTGGCCGGTATGCGTGCCGTGACCTTCAAGTGCGAGGGCGAGGTGCTCGATCTGAGCTCCTTCCTCGGTGACGTGGCTGAGGATGAGGAGGCCGAGTCCGTTGAGGCCGCCTCCGCCGCTGCCGCCGTGGCCGACGAGCTCGCCCAGGCCGAGGACGCCGAGTGAGTTGCGACCTTGCCGTGGCAAGGGTCTGAATAACGATGATTGTGGGCTGGAACCGGTTGTGCCGGTTCCAGCCCACAATCATTGGGGCGGAGGGAGTGTGCGATGAGCGAACGACGACGTGCGGTGGCGATGATCGCGGCGGTACTGGGGCTGGGCGTGGTCATCGGCGTTGCGGCCGGTCTGCTGACGTTGATGTTGTACGGCATCGAACATGTGGCGCTGGGCTTCGTGGAGAGTCCCGAACAACCCGGGCCGTTCGCCACGCCGTCGTGGCGCCGCGCGCTGTCAGTGATTGTCGGTGCGACCCTCGCCGCGGTGATCTGGTGGCTGCTGCGCACCCGCAGCGCCAAGGTGCCCTCGGTGACCAAGGCGGTGGCGGGTGAGCGGATGCCGTGGTGGCAGACCATCGTGCATGTGCTGCTGCAGATCCTGATTGTCGGCTGCGGCATGTCGATCGGCCGCGAGGTGGCGCCGCGCGAGTTCGGCGCGATGGCCGGCCAACGCGCCTCCGGTTGGCTGAAGCTCAACGCCGCCGACACCCGCACGATTGTGGCGGTCGCAGCTGGCGCGGGCCTGGCCGGCGTGTACAACGCGCCGTTGGCCGGTGCGTTCTTCGCCGTGGAGATCCTGCTGGCCGACGTGACGCTTCGGACCGTGGCCTACGCGTTCGCCTGCTCCACCGTGGCGGCATGGGTGGGCACGCTGATCAAGGGCACGCACACGTTCTACGACATGGGCGAGCCCAGCGGGCTGTTCACGCCCGACCTGATGGGGTTCGCGCTGGTCGCGGGCCTGGTGTGCGGCGTTGCGGGCGCCGTGTTCCGATTTGGCTCGTCCTGGGCCGAGCGGCACCACGCCACGGGCAATGCGATACTCTGGCAGCTGCCGCTGGCGGGTGTGATAACCGGCGTGGTGGCCATCTGGGTGCCGCAGGTGATGGGCAACGGCCGCGCCACGGCACAGATGGGATTCGGCGGCGACTGCGATTGGGTGCTGATCGGCGTGCTGCTGGTATCTTGCGCAGTCAAGGGCGTCATGACGCTGCTGACGATCCGCTCGGGCGCCTCCGGAGGCGTGCTGACCCCGGGCATCGCGTTGGGCGCCACGTTGGGCGCGGTGCTGGGAATCCTCTGGATGCAGGGCTTCGGCACCAATTCGATCGGCGTGTATGCGCTGATCGGCGCCTGCGCGCTGCTGTCGGCTTCGCAGCAGGCGCCGTTGATGGCGATGTGCCTGGTCATGGAACTGACCGACGCGCCGCTGAATCTGTTCGTTCCGGTCTGCCTGGCGGTGGCGGCCAGCACCGTGTGCGCCAGATGGCTCGGCGAACGGCTGAACGCCGCCGCCGGCCCGAAGCCGGCCGTGCGTGCCTGACAGCGCGGCCGGCCGCCGCGGGCTATGCGCTCCGCGCAAAAGGCGCATGCCGTCGATTCAAGGCGGTAGGCTGAGGAACATCACGACTATCTTGAAGGAGACATCAGTGAGCAATCCGCTTGCAGCGTCGCCGGTCATGGCCGGCGAGGACGTGCCCGCCGGGCCCGTCGACCCGATCTTCAACCGTCTGCTCAAGGACCGCATCATCTGGATGGGCGAGGAGGTCAAGGACGACATGGCCAACCGCATCTGCGCCCAGATGCTGATGCTGGCCGCCGAGGACCCGAAGAAGGACATCTGGCTGTACATCAACTCGCCGGGCGGCTCGATCACCGCCGGCATGGCCATCTACGACACGATGCAGCTGATCGAACCCGATGTGGCCACCGTGGGTCTGGGCATGTGCGCCTCGATGGGCCAGTTCCTGTTGAGCTCCGGTGCCAAGGGCAAGCGGTATCTGACCTCGCACGCCCGTGTGCTGATGCACCAGCCGTCCGGCGGCATCGGCGGCACCACCACCGACGTGCGCATCAATGCCGAACTGATCATGGATATGAAACGCACGCTCGCCGAGCTGACCGCGGAACAGACCGGTCACACGGTGGAGGAGATCTACCGCGACAACGAGTACGACCACTGGTTCACCGCGCAGCAGGCGTTGGAATACGGTTTCGTCGACAAGATCGTGACCACGCCGGACACTATCAACGCCGACTGAGGAAGGGAAAAGACGAGCAATGGCAAGTGAAGAAGCGAAGTTCGCGGCCCGCGCCGACAGTCTCGCCGGAGCGCGCGGCGTGGTCGGGTTCGTGCCGTCCGCCGTGCGCGACGTGCGGCTCGCCCCGCAGGACCGGTACATCCTGCCGCAGTTCGAGGAGAAGACCCCGTACGGCTACAAGCGCCAGGACCCGTACACGCGCCTGTTCGAGGACCGCATCATCTTCATGGGCGTGCAGGTGGACGACGCCGCGGCCGACGACATCATGGCGCAGCTGCTGGTGCTGGAAAGCCAGGACCCGAACCGTGACGTGATGATGTACATCAACTCGCCGGGCGGTTCGATGACCGCGATGACCGCCATCTATGACACGATGCAGTACATCAAGCCGGACGTGCAGACCGTCTGCCTTGGCCAGGCGGCTTCGGCGGCGGCCATCCTGCTGGCCGCCGGCGCCAAGGGCAAGCGCCTGATCCTGCCGAACGCGCGTGTGCTCATCCACCAGCCGGCCATCGACCAGGGCTTCGGCAAGGCCACGGAGATCGAGATCCAGGCCCGCGAGATGTTGCGCATGCGCGAATGGCTGGAGAACACGCTGGCCAAGCACACCGGCCAGGACGTCGAACGCATCCGCAAGGACATCGAGGTCGACACCTTCCTGACCGCCCCCGAGGCCAAGGAATACGGCATTGTGGACGAGGTGCTCGAACACCGTTCGTGAATGTCCTCATGACCTTTACACGGGTGCGCCCCTTATCGAGGAAACCGGCCGGTATCCTCGATAAGGGGCGCACCCGTATGGCGATGCGTCGGAACGGAGGAAACGTATGGGACGCGTGGTGAGCTACAACGAGGACGTGCCAAGGTGCACGTTCTGCGGCAAGACCGAGCATCAGGTGCGCAAGCTGGTCGCCGGTCCGAGCGCCTCGATCTGCGACGAATGCATCGCCCTGTGCGTCGACATCATTTCCGAGGAACGGCATCGCGACGCCGACGTCAACGCGCTGACGCTGCCCAAGCCGACCGAGATCAACGCGTATCTCGACCGGTACGTCATCGGGCAGGAGGCGGCCAAGCGCACGCTGTCGGTGGCCGTCTATAACCATTACAAGCGCGTCAACATGGAGCTGCGCGAGGCCGCCGACGATCTGGGCAAGGGGCGCGACGGCACGCCGGTGCGCGTTTCCGACTCCTCCGACCCGTTGGCCGGCGTGCAGGTGGCCAAGTCGAACATCCTGCTGATGGGCCCGACCGGCGTGGGCAAGACCTATCTGGCCCAGA
>OLQE01001286.1_pt1 | contig 14329 bp, 15 predicted proteins | sample 1643161 | NCBI WGS metagenome assembly OLQE01 (sample SAMEA3136650, study PRJEB25190) | human gut metagenome | reverse complement strand
AAGCATGATTCACACTTTTGCATGAAAATCTGCTTGGCTCTGAACAGTTACAAAATATTGTACCTTTATTCTAGCATACTTTCTCGAAAAAGGTTAATAATTTTCGTAGTGGTTTTTTTGTTAAAAAAAAGACAAAAAACGCTTGCGTTAATTATTTAACAGAGTTATAATAGAATCGTCGAGAGAACAGATTCTCGAAAAAACAGCTTACAGGTTTGTTTTTTACCTGCACAGCTATGCAAACAACTAATCAAGCTTACTAAAACTATTTTTTTAAGGAGATGACAAACATGGCAAGATTTACTTTACCGAGAGATATTTACCATGGAACAGGATGTCTGGAAGAGCTGAAAAATCTGAAAGGTAAAAAGGCTGTTCTGGTTGTAGGAGGCGGCTCTATGAAGCGTCAGGGCTTTCTTGACCGCGCTGTGAACTATCTGAAAGAAGGCGGCATGGAAGTGCAACTGATCGAAGGTGTAGAACCGGATCCCTCTGTTGAGACTGTCATGAGAGGTGCAAAAGTGATGCAGGAGTTCCAGCCGGACTGGATCGTGGCAATGGGCGGCGGTTCCCCCATCGATGCAGCCAAAGCTATGTGGGCTTTCTACGAGTATCCGGATACAAAATTCGAGGATCTCATCACTCCCTTCGGCTTCCCGGAGCTGAGACAGAAGGCAAGATTCGCTGCCATCCCCTCTACTTCCGGTACTGCTACCGAGGTAACTGCTTTCTCCGTTATCACTGATTATCAGAGCGGCATCAAATATCCGCTGGCTGATTTCAACATCACTCCGGATGTTGCCATCGTTGATCCGGATCTGGTTATGGGACTTCCTGTAAAACAGGTTGCCTATACCGGTATGGATGCTCTGACTCATGCCATCGAGGCTTATGTTTCCACCCTGAACTGCCCGTTCACCGATCCGCTGGCTCTGCAGGCCATTGAAATGGTTCTGGAATATCTGCCGGCTTCTTACAACGGAAACAAAGTTGCCAGAGAGCAGATGCACTATGCACAGTGCCTGGCTGGTATGTCCTTCTCCAATGCTCTCCTGGGTATCGTTCATTCCATGGCCCACAAGACCGGAGCTGCATTCTCTACCGGACATATTCCTCACGGCTGTGCAAATGCGATTTATCTGCCGTATGTGATCAAATACAACGCAAAAGATCCGGTTGCTGCTTCCCGTTATGCTGAGATCGCACGCAGAATGGGTCTGGAAGGAACTTCCCAGCAGGCTCTGATCAACAGCCTCTGTGAAAAGATCGATTCCTTCAATGTAAAATTGAACATTCCGAAGACCCTGAAAGAGTTCGGAATCAACGAAGAGGAATTCAAAGAAAAGGTTGCCAAGATCGCTGAGCTGGCCGTTGGTGATGCCTGCACAGGATCCAACCCGAGAGCCATTGATCCGGCTAATATGGAAAAACTGCTGACCTGCACCTTCTATGGTACCGAGGTAGATTTTTAAAGTTCTGTAAGTTCCTTGAGTTTAAAAAGGGGGACGACTCGAAATCACGAGCCGTTCCCCTTTGCTTACTCTATATGATCCTTTTTCCGCGCACCACCGGTTCCAGTGTCGTTTCCATTGCCAGTCTGAGCAGATCTACATTTCCTTTTTCCCGTATCTTCCGTACCACTGTGTTCTCCGACAAGGCAGCGGTAAGCGATTCCAGGCCATCCAGAAGGATTTTCTTTCCGGGCACTTCACTGAAGTGTACTTCCATCTCTTCTTCCTCAAAGAAAATTTTGATCCTTCTTCTTATGGCGTCTTCCAGATAATAAATGTTCAGTTCCAGTACCAGTCTTCCGTCTTCATCGAAAGCAAAGCGGCCTTCTGCCGCATCCAGATAAGGCTCTCCGTGAAAATCGATCACGGAATATTCTGCTTTTTCAAACCCTGCCGGGATGGAAAAGCTCTTCTCTCCCTCCCGGATATCCAGAAAAAACCGGCTTTTTTCCAGATGAAAACCAAGTTCCCGGATCCCATCGGTGTAATTGTTATGAAAGACCTGCCCCATCAGGGTGAATAAGCCCACCTGAGGAGTCATCATTACATAGCGTTTTCCGTCCAGAAAATGCTGAAAACACCGGATATCAGCCGGCTCCATACTGCGCTTGCCCGCTCCTCCCGGAGCCTGATATGCCATTTCCATGCCCTGACGCTCTGTTTTTAAAAGAAAGCGACGGTCTTTCCTGCGGCAGCCTCTGCGGCTTTCGCCCATCCTGCAGCTCCAGCCTCCGTGCCTGAGAATGGATGCCGCCGGGGAAGGCCCAGACAACTCCTGCTGACAGGCAAGCAGACTCTGATATGCCTTTTTATCTTCCGGAAGCGGCGGAAGATAAGCACTCTCCGACGGCAGATGCTCTTCCAGCACATCCTGAAGCACATTGCTGTTAAAAAGCACCTCATTTCCCGCTGTGGTCACTACCACCATATCCACATCCGGATAAACGAAAACATTCTGCCCCAGCATCCCGTTGAATGCAAACTGCCCGGCTCTTTTGCAGGTCCAGATCTGATAGCCGTAGCCCGGAAAACCGGTATTTTCCGGCGGAACTACTTTAGAGGAAACAGACTCTCTCACCCAGTCCTCCGGAATGAGCTGCTGCCCCTTCCATTTTCCGGCATCCAGATACAGCTGCCCCAGCTTGGCCATATCCTCCACACAGAGAAACAGACCCCATCCGCCCTTATTATTTCCCTTTGGACAGGTTTCCCAGAAGACTTTTGTAATCCCCATGGGGTCAAAAAGTCTGGGGGTTAAATATTCCAGTACGGTTTCTCCGGTGATTTCCGTGAGGATCGCAGAAAGCATATATGTATTCATGCTGTTGTATTCAAAAAACGTTCCCGGTTCGTGATGACAGAAAGCCTCCAGATAACTCTTCACCCAGTCGTTGCCGGAGATCGCACCGGTCTCATTAAAAGAGACACCGCTGGTCATGGTCAGGAGATGGCGCACCGTCAGATCTTTCTGCCGGATAAAGCCAAAAAGGCTCACATTTTTCCGGAAAATGTCCACAACCTTCGTATCCAGCGTAAGCTTTCCTTCGGATATCAGAAGACCGACAGCCATGGAAGTCACACTTTTACACATGGAATAGGTTGCATGCCAGAGCTCCTGCCGGTAAGGATAAAAAGCCGTCTCTCCGATGACTTTTCCTCCCTTCAGTATCATCACATTATGCATATGAAGCTCTTTGGAGGCTTTAAGTGCCCGGAAAAGCTCCTCGATCTGCCGGGAGTGGATCCCCTGAGACTCCGGTGAAGTCCTTGGAAAGGGCTGTTCATAGGGAAGTGCCTCCGGAAAAGCCGGTTTCTGGGGAACATAATCCACCCGGCTGATCCCATCCGTTCTTCCTCTCATAAGATCCCAGATCAGTTCAATGGTTGCTGCTTCTTTTGCCATAGTCTGCCCTCCTGATAAACGATAGCCCTTTCAGGCTTTTTCCTCTCCCTCATTTGCTTCTTCTGTCAGAATCTCTTCCCTTGCCGGCTGGTCTGTGAAATTGATCTGAACGACCGACTGCTGGTAATTGACGGAAAGCCACACATGTTTGTCTTTTGCTGCCGCCTGTGCTTCCGCTTCTCTTAAAATCTCCTCCAGAATAGAACGGTTCCATGCACCGCCCCGCCAGTGAAATACAAAACAGGGCTGTTTCTTCCGGAGGACAGCTTTCAGTCTTTTTCCCACCTCTTCCGTTTTTGTCAAAGACAGACGGTTGACCCGGTAATAAAAAGCATCTTTTTTTGTGCAGGCCGGTACCGGTGCGATCAGAGGCTGATGATCCCGGAAAAGCTGGCGGTCATCCAGGTTATAATAATCATATCTCTTTGTCCCGTACCGTTTCAGGGAATTGTCAAAGGTGGCATCCAGATGCATCCAGTCTCCGCCGATCTTCACCAGATTCCACGCATGCCGATAGCGGACGCCATGTTCCGGGTCTGCCTCGCTGACAGCAATCAGGCAGTCGATCCCCAGACGGTCACAGAAAAGCTTCACAGTCTTGGCGATCCCTTCACAGACACCGATTCCATGCTGGAGCGGACCGATGATCTCATGCGAATACTGCTTCTGTAATTTGTCATAAGTCACATTTTCCAGAATAAAATCATGGATGCTTTTCTCCTGTTCCTCCGGCGTCAGCTCCTGCATCGGACGAAGCAGTCTGGTGATCCGCCCTTCCAGCGCCTTCTGATGCTCCTTGATCTTTTTCTTTTCAAAAAGGTATTCCGGAATCAGATGAACAGAATCCGCCTGATCAAAAAAACGATACGTGAAATTACTCACATAAAAGATCGAGGGGTGATCCAGCCGGAGCCTGAAAAAAATCTCCGCAAGTTCTTTTCCTTCCAGACGGAGAACCGGAAATTCCGGCGCCAGAGCTGTAAAACCGTCATACATGGCCCGGTAGACCTGTTTTTCTTCCCGGTTCATCTGTTGAAAATAGTATTCCTGTTTCATCACTTCATCCTTTTTACACCTGTGGCGCAGAAGGTTTTCATCCAAACTGCGCCACAGATATGTATTTCTTATTTTACGTTGTATTTTTCTCTCAGTGCTTTTACCTTCTCATTATAAACAGTATTCTGCTTCCTATTCAGAAGATTTCTGCGGATGGACTCTTTTGCTTCGTCAAAGGAAGCAATGCTTTCTTCTGTGCGGCTCTCAACCTTGATCAGATGATAACCGAACTGTGTTTTCACAGGTCCGATGACTTTGCCGATCTCACCTGTAAAGGCTGCATCCTCAAACTCTTTTACCATCTGGCCTCTGCCGAATTCGCCAAGATCTCCGCCTTTCTGGCCGGAAGGACAGGTGGAATACTCCTGTGCTGCCATCTCGAAGGCTTTTGTTCCGTTTTCGATCTCTTCCATGATCTCTTTACATTTGTCTTCGCTGTCCGTGAGGATGTGTTTCGCACGGACGGTTCCACCTTTTGCAAACTGATTTTTATTTTCCTCATAAAAAGTACGGATCTCTTCATCTGAAACAGTTGCAGTCTTTAAAGCCTCTGCCATAGACAGCTGTGCCAGAATGTCGCGTTTTGCATTGGCGATCATACTTTTGAACTCTTCTGTTTCATCCAGCTTCTGATCTGCTCCGTCTTTTGCAAAAAGATGAAGAGCGACCAGCTGATCCAGATAGTGGCTTCTCATAGCCGGATTGGAAAGATACGCCTGCTGCTCTCTCGGCACATTCTGTAAAAATGCTTCAAATTCTGCTTCTGTGATCTCTTCACCTGCTACGCTTGCTAATACCTTATTTTCCATTGTTGTTCTCCTTTTTTCTTGTTCTTCCAAAAGTATAACAGACTCTGGAGAAAAACAACAGCTTTATTTTCTTGCCTCAACCATTTTCAGGATCCGGTCACAGCCGGCGAGGGTGCTGCTCCAGAAAAGTAATGCGCTGATGAAGCTCCCGGAAACTGATTTTTTCCAGTGGAATCCCATTGATGAGGATCTCGCCCTCCGTTGGCGCATAAAACCGAAGAAGCAGCCGGGAGGATTGTGGATTTTCCACAGCCCGAAAGACCAACCAGAGCCGCCACAATAGCCGCATAGATTAGCCCCTCGGTGACAAGAAACGAAGTGAAGTTGATCTTCATATATTTGTTGATGTTCCGATTTATTAACCTTTTCTGAGCTCCTCGATTTTTCCACGGAACACGTTGTTCAGCGGAAGCAGGCATAAAGAGACAACCAAAAGCAAAATCGCCTCCGGCATCCAGTTCCAGCACCTTTTTGAAGATCATCCGGCGCATGCTGGTTCTCGCCGCTGCCGCCGTCCGGTATTCCAGCAAGCCTTTCAAAAGCTGGGCCAGAAAAGTAAAGATTGCTGCGACGAGTGCCGCCCGTACCGCGCTCCAGGCCGTCCCCAGCATCTCCAATTTTCAGTATACTTACTACGTTAAGAAATCCTCCCGCTTTTGTCAAGCGGCGGACGGGCTGCAAGCTGAGAATTTTTATTGGCGTGAAAAAAAGACACCTGTTTCTGTTGTGAAAGCGGCGTCTCTTCGTCCATAATTTCTATTTCAATTCCATATTGATCGTTTTTTCCGTAAACCCATAGTTCTTATACATTTCATATGCCATTTTGTTTTTAGCATTTACCTGTAATTCAATAGAATCATAACCATTCTCTTCTTTGATTTGCTTTACTTTTTCAAAAAACTGGTGTCCAATTCCTTTTCCCCGATATTCCTGATCAACCGCCATGGAACTGATAAATAAAATGTCCCTGGTTACCTGAGAAGGATTCTCAATATGGTATATAATTAATTCCAGAACACCGACTACCTTACCATCTGCCTCAGCTACATACCAGTTATCTCCCTTTAGAATTTCTTCAAACATTTCCTTCGTAATCAAAGGAGTGGCCGGTTTGTAAACATCCGGTCTCCAGCCAACATGAAGCAGCTGAACCTGATCCATAATATTGGAAAATCTGTCATAATCCTGCTGTTTCGGCGAACGAATCTTAACCTCCATAAATGTTTCCCCCATTATTTCCTTTTTGCAAATCAAAATCCGGTCAGATTTCTATCTTCCTTGCAATCATCCCATACAATTCTGGCCGTCTGTTTTTGAAATTGCAGCTCTCACGTTTTCTATACTCCCGCAGCATCGTTACATCCAGCTCAGCCAGAAACACGCTTTCTTCTTCGCCTGTTTCACACACAAACATATCGCGGGGAAGACCCGTTTCCATATCATATATCACACCGTCAAATAGCGTGGAATGGCCATTGCAGCCGCGCTGCAAAGCCGGATAGTTGCAGGTAGCAATCGCCAGCTGATTCTCATAGGCCCGTCCGCGCAATTGAGACAGGCGGTTGATTTCCATCGGGCAGGCATTTGGAACAAGAAGAAGTTCCGCCCCTTTCATCATCAAGACTCTGGCAGCTTCCGGAAATTCCCGATCGTAGCAGATCATTGAACCAACTTTTATCAGACCCTTTTCCGTATCGAGGTCTTCCACACAAAAGTTATCTCCGGCGTCAAGGACGCTCTCATCATCCTCCTCTCCAAAGTTACAGATATGTACCTTGGAATAACGATAAACCAGCTTTCCATGCCGGTCAAAGAGGCAGACGGTATTTCTGGGATTAGGCTCATGCTTTTCCAGCAGTGTGATCGCGATTGCCATTTGAAGTTCCCGGGCCAGCCCTGAAAATCTCTTTACATATGCACTGTCCAGGGAAACTGAGTTTTTCTTCAGCCATTCTTCATCATGTGGAAATACATAGCCGCTGCTCCACATTTCAGGAAACAGCGCGATATCCGCACCCTTCTCCTTGGCCTCGCGGCACGCTTTTATTCCTTTTTCTATATTATCTTCGATAGCTGCACCAGGCAGCAGTTGTAAAAAAGCTATTTTGAGTTTCATATTCTTTATTTTTCCATAACCTCGATCGCACATTCATGTTTCTTCGTTTTCTTATTATAATTGATAGCAACCAGTAGCAGCTTTCCCTGATAGTCTTTCAATGCACTTCCATAATTCTTTTCTTTGATTTGCTCCAGAGCACCAATTGTACTCTTGTCCCATTTTAATTCAATTATCACTGCCGGTTTATCCAAATGCCGCTTCCTCGGAATCATACATACATCAGCAAATCCTTTTCCTGTCGGCAATTCCCGAATCATGGTGTAGTATTCCCGTGCAAAATAGAATGCGAGATGAATGGTGCAGCTAAGAGAATTTTCATCATTATATTGAAGAATTGAAATTTCCTCATGTGTTTTTTCAACTCCGACAGCCACCGCATCTGCATCCATTGCCCATAAAGATTCCAACAATTTGCGTGAAGATTCCAATGACTCCGTCACTCCATACCAGTTCATCGTACTGATTGCATTAACATATTCCTGAGAAACCTCTTTATTTGGAATACTCACAGTCCCCTCTATGCTGTTGTAAGTCAGATAGCCCAAATGTACCAGTAAGGTCAGCACATCGTCTTTCGTTGCAAATGTAGTCATATCGTTGCTGAATGTTCCAATGTTAATCGGAACAGACTCACCCGCAAGCATTCGAACCACAGAATCTTTTAATCCATCCATGCCCATCTGAATATAAACTTTTAGTGCTTCATATGTTTCCGTTTGATTCCAGTAGGCTCCAAATTTGTGACGCAGCATGGCTTCCACAACGGATTTGGGGCTGTACATGGAGTAACATGCATTTCCCGTCCGACGATGTGTAATCAACTGATAGCCATCGTACCATGTTTTTGCTTCCTCAAAGCTCATTTCATATTTCTCACAGAGTACAACTACCTCCTGCTCCGTGAACCCAAAATATTCTGCCAGCTCACCGGGATCTGTCATGGAATACTCTGTAAACATATTTAATGCAGAATGAGAACCATATTTCTTGATCGGCAGAATTCCTGTCATGTAGGCCAATGCAACATAATCTTTATCTTTCAGCCATGCTCGAAGAAAATCCAGATATTTTTTCTGCGCTTCTTTATCCTGTTTATATTCCCGGAACAGACAATCCCACTCATCAATCAGAATAACAAACGGGCACTTGGTATAAGAAAATACATCTTTCATAACCTGAATCAGATTCTTTTCATCTCGAAAATGCACTTTCGGGTAAGTTTCCTCAAAATCTGAAACAAGATAGTTTTTAAGCATGCTCAGCATTTCTTCTATCGTTTCTGACATACTCAGAAATTCCTGTATATTGACTTTGATAACATCGTACTGATTCAGATTTTCTTTGTAGGACTTGTCTTCACTGATTACAAGATTCTGAAATAAGTCTTCTGTATTTTCACTTCGATCATAATATGCGGCAAGCATATTGGCTGCCATGGATTTGCCAAATCTTCTCGGACGGCTCACGCAGATATACTTCTGCTCTGTACAAAGAGCTTCATTTGTCTTTGCAATCAATTTGCTTTTATCTACATATATCTTAGAACGAAGACTTCCACGAAATGAAAAATTTCCCGGATTCAGATAACTTCCCATGCAAATCCCTCCCTGTCAAATTTTCATAAAAGATATTATACTTGATTCTCTCAATAATCACAAGAACCATTGGGGACGGTGTTTTTGGCTTTTTTAGCGTCCCCAATGGTTTCCATCAATTTTAGTTGTTGGTTTTATCACTCATAGAACTTCGCAATGGCATCACTCAAAAAGGCAGAGAAACCTTCTCCGTATTTCTCATCCGTTGCTGTCTGCACCCGCTTATCCTTATAAATCTGTGCCTGCTCCAGCATCATATCAAACAATTCTTCTGATTCTTCTCTTATAAAAACTGTAAAGTCCATTTTTTCTCCTCCGGATAACAGGGAAGTGTTTCGGTAAATGCTCAGCACTTCTGTTAAGGGAACCAGGATGGTTGCCACTTTCATGGTAAGTTCGGTCGCTTTGAATCACAATTGCAGTTGATTGAAAAAACATTTCCCCTCTCCTCCTTCTCTTATCCTTCTTTCTGACTATAGTTTATCATAAAAAAATGCGTCCCGGATTTTTTTCGCCCGGAGCGCATTTCTTTTTTATAATTTATGCATCAAGTCCTGCATGGTAGCCCATGTAGATGGCGCTGGTGATGTTGCTCGGACGGACGCAGTCGCCGACCTCGCGAACGACGGGCGCGCAGTCACGAAGCTGGTCTACTGCGGCGCGGTTGGCTCTCTGGCTCACAGCGCAAATCACGGATTTTCCAGGCACCAGCACTTCTTTTCCTTCGGGATCTTTGCAGATCACGCCCTCGGAAAAAAGTCCTTTGGTAGACAGTTAGTTGGATTTAGGTAAAAAGCTGTTGGAAATTTCTGACGATATGGTATGATATAAACAGGATTTTTATACGAAAGAAAGAGTGAATTTAGATGAGAACTTTAAAATATGCAATTCTTGGACTTTTGAATCAGAAGTAAATGACCGGGTATGATCTGATGAAGCAGTTTGAATCTACTTTGTGTGAGTTCTGGTCTGCCAAGCACAGCCAGATTTATCCGGAACTGAAGAAGCTCACGGAGGAGGGCAGCGTCGCTTATAAGACGGAGCCTTCTGCCAACGAAGCCGCAGCCTACCCCGAAGGATATCTCCCGGCTGAAGATTTTTTTCTGTAACTGTCTTCCGGCTGAAGACCGGAAATTTCTCCTGGAGGACCAGCTCCACAAGCATTCCTCCCGCCTGAAGCACCTCAGGAACAACCAGACCAAATTTACCGCCGTACCGGACAGTGAGGCAGATGAATTTGGCGATTATCTCGTGCTGATGGGAACTATCATGCGGGAGGAAATGGTGATTGAGTGGCTGAGGAAATGTCTGGCGCTGTTAGGCTGAGGGTAAAAATACGTCAATTTTCCAAAGAGCCCATTGGGCTCATTGGGGAAATTGACGCATTTTTGACAGTGTAGGATAGCTATTTTAATGTGTCTTGAAATACTCATCGCAAAACTGATACCACTTTTTCTCATACTCACTATGACTTACCATTTTTATGTCTTGTGGCGTATAAATCTCGCGCTTTTGTGCCTCTTTCACAAAATCAAAAATATACACATCTGAACTTTCCACAACGGCCCGGACGGCTTTCCATTTATTTAACACTGCATAATATAAACGTGTATGACCATCTAGAGAGATACATCGCCCTTTATATGGCATTACCGGAATTATAATATCATTTGCGCTATGAACAAATTTTTGAATTGCAAAAATCTTTTCCTCATCTACATAAAACTGTGAAGGCTGAATTTCTTCAAGTGAAATCGTTTTTATAAAAACAGTTGAATATTCTTTTATTATATTTCCCCGGCTATTATAAAATTTTGTAATGTGAGGAGCGTAAAATCTAAATTCTTCGATGATTTTCAAATATACTTCTTTTTCTTCTCCTCGAACTACCGCTTCAAAATCAGAAATAATTTCTATTTCATAAGGTCTTCCCTCTACAAGGAAACATCCATGCTGAAACAACGCACATTCAGAAAATCTGCTATCCGCGTATGTATCAATTCGTTGTATTTCCACTCACTATTTTTTTCCTTTCTAGTACAGTGTATATTCTTTTTATTTGCACACATCCACCCAGCCCGTGGCTCCGGCGATCTTTTCCAGTTCGTCCACGGTGAGTTTCACGGCGCTGTGGTCGTCGCCGGCGGCGGGGTAGACGGTTTCAAACTGCCGCAGGCTTTCGTCCAGGTAGACCGTGACATTTTCGTTGATGCCGAAGGGGCAGACGCCACCGGGGGCATGGCCGACCTGAGTTTCCACTTCCTCGAAGGGAATCATTTTGGCTTTGATATGGAAGGTATCTTTGTATTTCCGGTTGTCGATCTTTGCGGTTCCTTCGGTCAGAATCAGCACCGGCTTCTCTTCCTGGAGAAAGGAAAGGGTCTTAGCGATCATTCCGGGTTCCACGCCGAGGGCTTCGGCGGCCTCCGCCACCGTCGCCGTGGAAGCTGCCAGATGGATTACGCGATCCAGCATTCCTTTCTTTTTGAGATCTTCTTCCGCTTTTACTAATGACATTTCTTAGTCCTGCCTTTCTTCGTTGAGAAGCGCAAGGAACGCTTCCCCGTATTTTCTGAATTTATTCTCGCCCACGCCGCTTACCATGAGCATTTCTTCTTTTGACTTCGGGCGGAGCTGACACATCTGTGTCAGAGTCTTATCCGTGAAAACAAGATAAGGCGGCACCCGGTCTTTTTTCGCAAGCTCCATGCGAAGCCCTCTGAGTTTTTCAAAGAGGTCGTAGTCCACCTCTCCCTCCTCGGCCAGCAGGCGTTTCTTCGGCTTTTTCTCTTTGATTTTCTTCGGCTGCTCTTTGGCTGTCTTCATCCGGATCGTGCCACCTTCCAGGATTTCCTCCGATTTTTCTGTCAGTTCCAGCACCGGATATTTGTCATCTGTGAGAAAAAGACAGCCCTCCACCAGAAGATGGTTCAGGATCTGTCGAAGACGATAGACCGGCTCCTCCGCACAGGAGGCATAATAGGGATTCCGGTCCATGCCGACCTGAAGAAGCCGGCTGTTTTTGCTTCCATGAACGGTATCCACAATGAGTGTCATACCATAACTCCGTCTGGCAGCCTTTACGCAGCCGATCAGTTTCCGTGCCGTTTCGGATACATCTTTTTCTTCAAACTGTGTGAGACAATTAGAGCAGTTTCCACAATAACTGTCCCCGTATTCTCCGAAATAGCGCAGGATATAAGACCGGAGACAGTCATTCGTGAAACAGTAAAAGGTCATTTTCTTCAAACGTTCCCGCTCTCTTTCCTGTACCAGAGCCGCTGTCTCCTCATCCATCCCTTCCGCCGCTTCCATCCGGTCAATAAAAAACTGGTTCGTTACCACATCCTGTCCGGAGTAAAAAAGGATACATTCTGACGGAAGGCCGTCTCTTCCGGCTCTTCCTGCTTCCTGATAATAGCTCTCCATATTTTTGGGCATATTATAATGGAGAACATAACGGACGTTGGATTTATCGATTCCCATGCCAAAAGCATTGGTCGCCACCATGATCTCCTTCCGGTCAAAAATAAAATCCTCCTGATTTTCTCTCCGCTCTTCATCACTTAAGCCCGCATGGTAACGGGTTGCCGAAAAGCCTCTGCCTACCAGGGCATTGTGCACTTCCTCCACCGTCTTTCTGGTCAGACAGTAGATGATCCCGCATTCGCCACTGTGCTCCGTCAGATATGCCAGCGTGGAAGAAAGCTTATCTTTTGGCTGCTTTACGGAAAAGAACAGGTTTTTCCGGTCAAAACCGGTGACCAGGGTGACCGGATCCTGCAGCCCCAGGATCGCTGCAATATCCTCTCTTACTTCTGCCGTTGCCGTCGCCGTAAAAGCACTGACCACAGGCCTTACCGGCAGCTGCTCCACAAAATCCGGGATCTTCAGATAGCTCGGACGAAAATCCTGTCCCCACTGAGAAATACAATGAGCCTCATCGACACTGACCATGGAAATTTCTATCTGAGAAGCCGCCCAGAGAAAGCTGTCTGTCAAAAGACGCTCCGGTGCCACATAGACGATCTTGTAACGTCCCTGGACCAGATTCCGCAAGGCAGTCTGATACTGCCCGGGCGTAAGAGAACTGTTTAAATAAGCAGCATGGATCCCTGCCTGATTGAGTGCTGTGACCTGATCCTTCATCAGAGAGATCAGTGGCGAAACAACAATGGTAATGCCGGACATAAGAAGAGCCGGAATCTGGTAACAGAGTGATTTTCCGGCTCCTGTCGGCATGATCCCAAGCGTATCCCTGCCGGAAAGGATCCCGTTTACCAACGTTTCCTGCCCTGCCCGGAAGCTGTCATAACCAAAATATTTCTTTAAAACTTCTTCTTTTGTCATAGAGACGCCTTTCTTCGTCAGAAACAAAACGGTGCGGCTTCCATAGGAAACCACACCATGTTGTTTTTACCAGATTTCATAACACTTCCGTGTCCGGTTTTATTTCCCACAATTCGGACACTTGCCGTTTTCATCCAGTCTGGAACCACACTCTGTACAGAAAACTGCTTTGGGTCTGGCCGGTGCTTCCGGTGCCGTTTTGACAGGAGCCGGCTTTTCCGTAACCTTTGCCTCGGATGCTTCTGGTGTTGTGCTGACAGGAGCCGCTTTAACAGGAGCAGGTTTTACCGGCTGGGCCGGTCTCTCTGCTGCCGGCTTTGCTGCCGGAACCGTTTTTTCTGCCGCTGACTTCGCTGGCTGAGCCGGTCTCTCCGCTGCGGGTTTTGCCGCTGGCTTCGCTGTAGGAGCTGCTTTCTTTACAGGCTCCTTTGCCGGTGCAGGGGCAGGCTTTTTCCGTTCGCGGCTCGCAAAAACAGAAGCCTCCGGCTGCTGTTTTTTATCAACCGTGTTTTGATTTTTCAGCTTGTTATCGATCATGATCACATGCTTCAGAAGCAGTACCGTCATCATCAGGAATTCATAGATCAGACGGATCAGAAGCGGAAGACCGATCATGATCACCAGTCCAATTCCAAAGCTTTTGAACAGTGTATAAGCACCTGTGAGGATTGAAAAAACCGTCAGAAAAATATAGAGTGCCTGCAGAAGCTTCTCAATAAGAAGATAATTGAAATTGCAGGTATCATGCAGAAATTTTCCAAATGCATTCAGCTTTGCCCGACGTTTCTCCGGTACGATAAAAATAAAAGCCAGTACCGTCAGTACCACTGCCAGAACAAGTAAAGCTGCCATAAACGCTGCTGAAGAATCACTTCCTCTTCCTGTGTAATAACCTCCTGTAAATCCCATTTCTCTTCCTCCTTTTTTATTATTTTAGTAACAGTTCAGAACATCAGCGAAATGAAAAATCAGACTATGCAAACTTG
>OLQE01001284.1_pt1 | contig 14339 bp, 15 predicted proteins | sample 1643161 | NCBI WGS metagenome assembly OLQE01 (sample SAMEA3136650, study PRJEB25190) | human gut metagenome | reverse complement strand
CATGATTAATTCCTCCTAAAGTTTCTTAAACTATTATTTGTATTTGACAATTCCTTAACTTTGTTAAAGATTCATCAACCTTTATTTATTGTACTAAATCCGCACAGAAAATTCAAGTCATATTTACAATTTTATGGAAGTTGTTGAAAAACAGGTTTTCTTCCTTTAAACTCTGTATAATATTGAAAGCCACAGCTATGCAGGATCTCACTTACAAGTCCAAATGCATAAGCAAGATGCTCCGGTCTATGTCCATCCGAACCTACTGTAACAATCTCTCCGCCAAGCTCCCGATATCTCTTTAAAATATCTGGATGCGGATGACCAAATCCAAGTCCATACTTATATCCCGCCATATTCAGCTCCAACCCTTTTCCTTGACCGATCAGCTCCCGCAGGATTTCATCGATCAGATCTGAAAAGGTACTGTAAGAATAGCTCTCTATACTTCTTCCATAGCGCACAATATAATCCAAATGACCAAGTACATCAAATTCTGAGACCGCACGGATATTTTCCAGTGTTGCCAAAAAAGCCGCCTCATATGCTTCCCGATCTGTTCTTTTCTCGAAAAACTGTGGATAATACGGATCTTCTGACTGAATCACATGCACCGATCCGAGCACAAAGTCAAACGGATACTGACTGATATACTGTTTATAGTACTCGCCAAGGTGCGGCTGAAGTCCCAGTTCTACACCGATCCGCACATCTATCTTTTCTCGATATTCCTGCTGAAGTCTCTGCATTGTCCGAAAATAAAATTCCGTATCGAACGTAAAGGAAAGAGGTCCTCCTTGATAATCTTTATCCTGATGGTCAGTAAAGCAAATCGTTTGAAGCCCTCTTCTGATTGCCTCTTGTATCATTGCTTCCGGTTCAAATTCTGCATCAGATGAAAAACTGGAGTGCATATGAAAATCCGCTTTCATCCTTTCCCTCCTTCACATTTTTTCTGTTCGAACAGCATGTTGCTTCTATAGAATAGTACCTCCTCCGACAATATACTCTCCATCATAGAAAACAACTGCCTGTCCCGGAGTAATGGCTCTCTGCGGTTCCTCAAAGGTACATGTAACCTCATCTTTTCCGCTCTTTCGGATTGTCCCCCATGCTCCTTTGTGGTTGTAACGAATCTTGGTCCATACGCGCATCTCACCGGTTAAATCCTCGATGGACATAAAATTCAACTGATTCGCTCTCAGTGTATAGGACATAGAATCTTCATTACTTCCTATTACAATCTCATTTCTATCCGGTCGAATCTCAAGAACAAAAGCCGGATGTCCCAAAGACAACCCAAGTCCTTTTCGCTGACCGACCGTATAGTGTGTGATGCCTTTATGTCTCCCAAGTACTCTTCCATCAAGATCTACGAAATTTCCTTCCGGGATCTTCACAGCCGCCTCTTCTTCAATAAAAGAAGCATAATCTCCATCTGGTACAAAACAGATATCCTGACTATCCGGCTTATTGGCAATGCGAAGATTTATTTTTTCTGCAATCTCCCTCACTTGGTCTTTCGTATACTCACCGACCGGCATCAGTGTCCTCTTCAGCTGTTCCTGCGTCAGATTGTAAAGAGCATACGTCTGATCCTTTGCCAGAGTCGCTGAACACTTCAATGTATACCGTCCGTTTTCCAGCTGCACAACTCTTGCATAATGCCCGGTTGCGATATAATCTGCTCCGATATCCATACTCCTCTTCAACAAGGATTCCCATTTCACATAACGGTTACAGGCAATACATGGATTCGGAGTTCGCCCATGCAGATATTCCTGCACAAAATAATCAATGACCTTTTCTTTAAATTCTTTCTTAAAATTCATCACATAGTATGGAATTTCAAGTGCCGCCGCAACACGTCTTGCATCATCAACCGCACTGAGCCCACAGCAGCCTCCGTTTTCTTCTTCAACTGCGCGATCCTCATCCTGCCAGATCTGCATCGTCACCCCGATTACATCATACCCCTGTTCTTTGAGCAGATATGCTGCTACCGAAGAGTCCACACCTCCTGACATTCCTACGACTACCTTTTTCTTCATCTAAATTCCTCCCGCCCGGCAGATGCCAGACTGTGTTTTTGTATTCGGATTAGTATTCTTCCTCATCCTCTTCGTCTTCATGGATATCAGATTTCGGCTTCGTCAATCCTTCGATCTTGATTCCGTTTTTCTCTGCATAATCCCAAAGCGCTGCATGAATTGCTTCCTCAGCGAGAAGAGAACAGTGAACTTTCACCGGCGGAAGTCCATCAAGTGCTTCCATAACAGCTTTATTTGTCACTTTCAGCGCTTCATAAATACTCTTTCCCTTTACAAGTTCTGTTGCCATACTGCTTGTGGCAACAGCAGCTCCACAACCAAATGTTTTGAATTTTACATCACGAATGATCTGATCTTCATCAATATCAAGATAAATTCGCATAATATCACCACATTTTGCATTTCCGACAGTTCCTACCCCACTTGGGTTTTCTAATTCTCCTACATTTCTTGGATTCTGAAAATGATCCATAACCTTCTCTGTATACATAATATTTTTCCTCCTGATTCTTCCAGCAGGGCCGCTTGATCCATGCCTGCTGCTCTTTGATTTTTTATTTGATTCTATTTTGCTTTCTTTTCTTATTTTTTCTGCTTCTTCTGAAAATCTTCATAGAGTGGGGACATCTTTCTTAAATGCTCCACAATCTCTTTTAATACATCCGCTGTATAATCAAGATCTTCCTTCGTTGTCTCTTCGCTCAGAGTCAGACGCAAGGAACCATGTGCAATCTCGTGCGGGAGTCCAATCGCAAGCAGCACATGAGACGGGTCTAAAGATCCAGATGTACAGGCCGATCCGCTGGAACCGCAGATTCCCTTCATATCCAGCATAATTAGAAGCGATTCTCCTTCAATAAACTGAAAACTAAAGTTTGTATTATTCGGCAGCCTTTTGCTCTCATGTCCATTGAGTCTACTATATGGAATCTCAGTGAGAATCCGATTGATAAAATAGTCTCTTAATTCGACTTCCTTTTTCGTTCTCTCTTCCATTGACTCAGCTGCTCTTTTTGCAGCAGTTCCAAGTCCTACGATTCCAGGCACATTCTCTGTTCCGGCGCGTCTCTTTCTCTCCTGCGCTCCACCATGAACAAAAGAGCGAATCTTTACCCCTTTACGAATATAAAGAAATCCGATCCCTTTTGGTCCGTTGATCTTATGCCCACTCGCACTTAACATATCAATATGACATTCATCTACATTGATCGGCACCTGACAGAATGCCTGTACAGCATCTGTGTGGAACAAAATTCCATGTTCCTGTGCGATTTCCCCGATTTCTTTGATCGGCTGAATTGTACCAATCTCATTGTTTGCAAACATGACAGAAATCAAAATAGTGTCCGGACGGATTGCCGCACGGAGTTGCTCCAAGTCTACCAATCCCTTCTCATCCACATCAAGGTACGTCACTTCAAACCCTTTTTTCTCCAGATACTCTGCTGTATGAAGAATTGCGTGGTGTTCGATCTTTGTAGTGATGATATGTCTGCCTTTGTTCTCATAACATTCTGCTGTTGCTTTCAGCGCCCAGTTATCAGACTCTGAACCACCCGCTGTAAAATAAATTTCATTTGCCTCTGCGCCAATAATCTCTGCAATAGTCTCTCTCTGTCTCGTGATAACCTCTTTATTGCCTGCTGCAAACCCATACACGCTAGATGGATTTCCATAATATTCTGTAAAGTACGGCAGCATTGCCTCTACAACTTCCGGAGCTGTCTTTGTCGTTGCTGCATTATCTAAATAAATCAATTTTTCCATGTCTGTATCCTCCTAATTTCCGCAATGCATCTGACCAGGAATCTGTTGTCCCTTCATCGCCTTGCTCTCTTCTACCAGACGGTCAAGCTTGATCTCATCCACCGTCTGATTAATACTTTCGTTGATTTTCTGCCAGACATACTTCGTCACACATCCTCCTGCGGCCTCGCATCCTTCTTCTGGGTGAAGCCCACTGCACTCTACCGGTTCTAAATTTCCTTCCAGCGCACGGAGTACGTCTCCAACGGATATACTTTCTACTTCTCTGGCAAGCACATATCCACCGCCAGCACCACGAATGCTCTTGATCAGCCCTGCCTTCTTTAATTTCGCCATCAGCTGCTCCAGATAACGTTCCGAAATCCCCTGACGCGCTGCAATACTGCTGATCGAAACCGGTTCAATCTCGCTGTACTGCGCAAGATCAATCAATGCGCGGAGTCCATATCTCCCCTTTGTAGATAATTTCAAGTTCTCACCTTCTTTATTCTCAATCCCTACTAAATTACTAGGATTTACATTTTGTAGAATACCACTCCTTTTTTGTTCTGTCAAGACTCTGTTTTGAATATGTTTATACAGATTACATATCTTGTCACCGGAGTCATTATGTCTAAAAAATATACAATCTTAAAAGGTACTTTCATCCTTACCGCCACTGGCATCATCACACGCCTGATCGGCTTCTTCTACCGTGTCTACTTAAGTCAGACGTTCGGCGAAGAAGGTGTGGGGCTCTATCAACTTATTTTTCCAGTTTATGCCCTCTGCTTCTCTCTGACAGCAGCAGGAATTGAGACGACCATTTCCCGCTGCGTCGCAAGAAAAGCAGCGCTCGGAAAACTTCAGGAAGCCAGGGAATTTCTCTTTACCGGAATGAGCATTTCCTTTCTTCTCTCATGTATTGTTACCATTTTTCTCCAGAATAACGCACACATAATTGCCGTTCATTTTATTGGTGAAACACGCTGTATCCCGCTTCTCACTGCAATGTCCTATGCATTTCCATTTGCCGCGATCCACAGCTGTATCTGCGGCTATTATCTCGGTCTCAAACGCACCGGTATTCCAGCAGCCTCGCAACTCATCGAGCAAATTGCCCGCGTACTCTCCGTCTATCTTTTTTCCCTTTATCTTCTTCATGATCAGGGTACACTTTCTGTGACGCTTGCCGTGTCAGGACTTGTTGCCGGAGAAATCTTTTCCTCCTTGTTTTGTGCCCAAATGTTTTTTCACACGCACCGTCGCCATCCTGTACACACTTCTATTCAAACAGTACACCGTTGCCTTTCCTATGTAGGAGAACTTTTCCGGCTTTCAGTTCCACTGACTGCCAATCGCATTCTACTAAACCTTCTGCAAAGTATTGAGGCAATCTCTATTCCAAAAGCACTGATCACATATGGAAGCAGCCGAAGCGAAGCTCTTAGCCTCTACGGCGTTCTGACTGGAATGGCTCTCCCATGCATTTTATTCCCATCTGCACTGACAAATTCGATTTCCGTCATGCTGCTCCCTACAGTTGCAGAACTTCAAGCTTCACAAAAACGCGAAACGCTTCTGTTATTAATTAAAAAAGTTTTTTTCTGTTGTTTTGCACTTGGTCTGTCATGTACCATTGGATTTTTGCTGTTTGGTCGTTTCATTGGAAGCACCTTATTTCACAGTACCCTTGCAGGCAGTCTGATTCTTACACTCGCCTGGATCTGCCCTTTCCTCTACACAAATTCCACACTGGTCAGCATTTTGAACGGGCTAGGACATACCGCCTCTTCCTTTTTCGTCAATACCGTCGGACTGCTGCTGCGTATCGCTAGTGTTTTCTTTTTGATTCCTCTTGCCGGAATCCGCGGTTATCTCTGGGGACTGCTTGGAAGCCAGCTGACAATCACACTTCTCTGTCTCTGGGAACTCTTCCATCTTCTTCATCGGAATCCCTCAGTCTGATGCACACAAAAAGCATATTTTGACAAAAGGATACTCCCTCTGTCAAAATATGCTTTCTCTTCTCATAACTCTTTGCATCACTTCACAAACAAGCGAATGGCAGCCTTTAAACATACCGGATTGACATATGCCTCCAAGGCGATACCTGCCAGAAACATTAGGCCTGTGAAAATACTTTTCCCGCTATTCCACCTGACTTGCGGCGATAAATATAGGTACCATAGATAGACAAGCGCCGCCGGGAGGTAAAAGAAAATTTGCGGAAATACTCCCACCGCACAAATCACGATCCCAGTAGCTCCAAGCTGAAGAATTCCTGACGTCAACACAATGCCGCTTGCGAGGCCTGTCCAAAGAAGCGTCACCACCACCACCATCTGTTTCCATCTTGTACAGCCTGCCGCCAGAAGAACTCCGACCGGGATTATCCGAATACGAAGAAGATATCCCAAATATTCTTCTGGGATAATCTCTGTAATCTGGAACTGTCTGAGAAAGTACTCACTAAAAACACCGTACGATTCCAGATAACTGTCCGATACCATGTTCGCATATAAGATTCCCGCCAGAAATCCAGACATATAAAAAATCAAAAACTGTTTTTTACTCTGTTGTATCTTCAAAAACATCCCTCCTGTTTTCAGATACTCTATATATATGTCCTCCACATGTTCTTCATGACCTCTTCTTCGGCTGATGGAATTGTATTTATCCTTTCCGCTTATTTTGATTTCTTTCCCAGATTCTCAACTATCATTTTCTTCTAACAGTACTTTACGGCATATGCCATCAATGCAGAGATTGTCTTTCCATCTTCAATCTCTCCTGCAAAAATCTTTTCTTTCAGTTCTTCCATTGTATATGCTTCCACTTCAACAAATTCATCCTCGTCTAAATGTTGTTCTGTAGGAATTAGATTTTTTGCCACAAAAATTTCAATCCTCTCATTACAGAATGCCACTGTCGTACGAAGTGTGATCAACCATTCCAACTGCTCTGATCGGAATCCTGTCTCTTCCTCTAATTCTCTTTTGGCACAGACAATACCTTCCTCCTTTGGATCATCCAATTTCCCCGCCGGAATCTCCAAGGTCGCTCTGTCAAGCGCATTCCGATATTGTCTTACCATAAGAATCTTTCCATCCTCTGTCACAGGGACAACCGCCGCCGCGCCATCGTGATGGATATAGTCCCACTCTGCCACATTTCCATTTGGCAGCTCTACCTGATCTCGGTAAACATTCAGAACTGCCCCCTGATAAACCAGTTCCCGCTTCCGTCTTTTAATTTCTTCCATTGTCTTTGCTTCCTTTCTCTGTAAACTTCCGCATTCCATTAAGTGCGGAGCACTTTTATTTCATAGAATATATTTCCTATAACAAAAAATAACAGACAATAGAGACTGCTCTCCACTGCCTGTTATTTTTCACTTTTGTGGTCTTTGATTCTATATAGTTCTTAGTCTATTTCGCGTAGTCTGTCACTCTTGACTCGCGGATTACATTTACTTTAATCTGACCAGGATATTCCAATTCAAACTCAATCTGCTTTGAAATATCTCTTGCCATCAATACCATATCGTCATCAGATACCTGTTCTGGAACTACCATAATACGAATCTCTCTACCTGCCTGAATTGCAAAAGATTTATCGACACCTTTAAACTGGTTCGCAATATCCTCTAACTGTTTTAATCTGTTTGTGTACGTCTCTAACGTTTCTCTTCTCGCACCCGGTCTTGCAGCCGATATTGTATCCGCTGCCTGCACAATACATGCAATCAGTGTTTCCGGTTCTACATCACCATGGTGAGATTCCACTGCATTGATAACTGTAGCAGATTCTTTGTATTTCCTACAAAGATCCACACCAATCTGAATATGAGACCCTTCTACATCATGATCAATCGATTTTCCGATATCATGTAACAGACCTGCTCGCTTAGCCAGTCTGACATCCAGACCAATCTCTCCTGCAAGCAGTCCTGAGAGCTGTGCAACTTCAATGGAGTGTTTCAATGCATTCTGTCCATAGCTTGTCCTGAACTTCATTCTTCCTAAAAGACGGAGTAACTCAGGATGAATACCATGTACGCCCACTTCGAGAGCTGCCGCTTCTCCTTCCTCACGGATCATTGCTTCTACATCTCTCTGCGCTTTCTCTACCATCTCTTCGATCCTTGCCGGATGGATACGTCCGTCAAGAATCAGTTTTTCCAGCGCAATTCTTGCCACTTCCCTGCGAATCGGATCAAAACCTGATAACACAACAGCCTCCGGTGTATCATCTATAATCAATTCTACCCCGGTCATTGTCTCAAGTGTACGGATATTACGACCTTCTCGCCCGATAATACGTCCCTTCATCTCATCACTTGGAAGTTGTACTACAGAAATCGTAGTTTCTGCAACATGATCTGCCGCGCATTTTTGAATTGCTGTCACAACATATTCTCTTGCTTTCTTTCCAGCCTCTTCTTTTGCCTGATTTTCAAGTTCCTTGATCATCTTCGCAGTGTCATGTTTTACATCTTCTTCAACAGTTTTTAATAAATATTCTTTTGCCTGTGCAGAGGTAAGTCCTGAGATTCTTTCCAGTTCCTGTACTCGTTTACTGTTAAGCTCGTCTACTTTGATCTCACGCTGTTTGATCTGCTCTTCTCTTACTGTAATCTTCGATTCACGCTGTTCCAGTACATCGGCTCTCTTGTCAAGCGCTTCTTCTTTAGATAAGACACGTTTTTCATAGCGCTGTAACTCTGCTCTACGCTCTTTTGTCTCCTTCTCAAGTTCATTTTTTGTCTTAATGGACTCTTCCTTGATTTCCAGAAGCGTTTCCTTCTTCTTTGCCTCTGCATTCTTTAAAGCATCATCTATTATCTCTCTTGCTTTGTTCTCAGCATTCCCAATCTTTGAATCTGCATCTTTCTTCAGATTGTTCACCGTTACATAGTAAGTAATAACAACAGCTGCCACAACTGCAATCAGACCAGCAATTATTGATACTATCGGCACAGGAGCACCTCCTTATTTAATTTTCATTGTACACAAATACAACACTTAGATTTTATACCGTTTTCACAAATATGTCAAGTATGCTTACACCGTTTTGGTCATTTTTATGAACCTCTCAGCTATCTCTACCAATATACTTCTTCCGCCTCGAGAGCTCTTCGGATATTCTCATAAGAAAATCCCTTCCGCATAAAATAAGCCATTTGTTTCTGCTGCTCTTCTCTTGTAGCATCGCGAAAATGATATTTCCTCTTTGCTGCCAACCGGCGGATCGCTTCTATCTCATCATCTTCTCCTGTATAGCATTCCTCCATGGCAAGCTCAATCAGTTCTCTTTCAATCCCTTTTCCTACAAGCTGTGCATACAATTCCCTTTTACTTTTCTGATTCTGTCTGTTCTGAATGTATCGCTTTGCATAGTCAAGGTCGTCTATATAACCAAATGACTTCACATATGCCAGTGCAGCTTCTACCACATCTTCAGTATAACAACTCTGTCTGAGTTTCGTGCGGAGCTGTGATTCTGTCCGATCCATGTCATTGAGAAGGTGCATTGCGCGAAGCTTAGCCCGCTTTATAATCACTTCTTTCCTAATCTGTTCAAAACTCTCCTCTGAGACTTCACATTCTTCTCTGATCTGATAGTGTGACAATTCTCTTCGATACAAAACAAAAGCGAACTCTCCGTCAACCTCTACTTTATACCTATTTTTTGATACAGGCTCTACCTTCGTGACAATCATCTCTTATTCATCTGCCTTCTGTTCCGCTGCAAGTTCCTCTTCTCCTGCCGCTCCGTCAAGCTTATAATGTGCCCGTACTTTTGCCTCAATCTCTTCCATCACTTCCGGATGTGTAGAGAGATATGTCTTTGCATTCTCACGGCCCTGTCCAATTTTATCGCCATTGTATGCATACCATGCACCACTCTTATTGATAATATCAAGTCCTGCTGCCAGGTCTAGAATGTCTCCTTCCTTCGAAATTCCTTTCCCGAACATAATGTCAAACTCAGCTTCCTTAAACGGCGGCGCAATCTTATTCTTCACTACTTTAATTCTGGTACGGTTACCGACCATCTCTCCACCCTGCTTTAACGTCTCTGTCCTTCTGACATCCATACGGATAGATGCATAGAACTTCAACGCACGTCCACCGGTTGTTGTCTCTGGATTTCCGAACATCACACCGACTTTCTCACGAAGCTGATTGATAAAGATCACAACACAATTAGACTTACTAATAACTGGTGTCAGCTTTCTGAGGGCCTGAGACATCAAACGTGCCTGAAGACCAACATGGCTATCTCCCATATCCCCTTCAATCTCCTGTCTCGGAACAAGTGCGGCAACAGAATCGACAACAATGATATCCATCGCTCCCGAGCGCACCATTGTCTCTGTGATTTCCAACGCCTGATCACCACTGTCCGGCTGTGAAATATACAGTTCATCAATATCTACCCCGATATTCTTCGCATAAACTGGATCCAGAGCATGCTCTGCATCAATAAAGCCTGCAATGCCTCCCCTTTTTTGTACTTCTGCAATCATATGGAGCGCTACTGTCGTCTTACCACTTGACTCCGGTCCGTAAATCTCGATGATACGTCCCTTTGGCACTCCACCAAGACCAAGTGCAATGTCGAGGCTTAAAGAACCAGTAGGCACTGTCTCAACACTGACATTTGCCGCCGCATCTCCAAGTTTCATCACCGCTCCCTTTCCAAAGTCCTTCTCCAACTTTGCAATTGCTGCATCTAATGCTTTTAATTTATCGTCTCCTGCCATAATATTCTCCTTTTCAAATACGAACTTATGTTCGTTTTCTAATTAATATAGTATCTTACTTACTTGCGATTGTCAATTCTTTTTTCACTTTTCTCATAGCTCGTTGGGTTCTTCGGCAGACACGCCCGAATGATTCAGAATATTTCTTAACTATAAGCGTACTATAACACCTTTTCTTTACTCTGTAAAGAAAAAAAGTACAGAATGTCCTAACGACCTCCTGCACTTTCTTCTATCTTGAAAATCTATTCAGGATTCCCTCTCGAATCCGAATCAACTGCTTTGGAAATGCCTCCCGCTTCTCACGATAGAATGCATTTGCAAAGTCAAGTGTAAACAACACCGCCAAAAATCCTCCGAGCGCTTTTCCTGCCATCATCGGAATCCCGTTTACGAATCCCTCTACAAATTTATGCAGAAATACAAATAATCCAATCGTATAAAACCCCCATGCGATTGAACTTTCCAGACAGAGAATCCCTTTGTAATTGAATGGCTTGTCCGTATAATCCCACCAGATCTCTCCGAAAATTTTATTCATCAATACTGCTGTGAAATATTCCAAAGTCGTTGCAAGCAAAGATCCAAAGAAAAATAATTTCCAAAGATTATCACTGTATGGCTTCAATAAAAAAAATACTGTCAAAGCTCCCACCCCGTAAATCGGACAGATCGGTCCTCTTGCAAATCCCCGGTTTGTAAGCTTTCGGTTGCAGATCGACATATAAATGGACTCTACCAGCCAACCAAGCATACTGTACGCAAGAAACCACAGCAACACATGATAAAAATCATAGCCAAAAATCACTCTGTTCCACATCCCTTATTCCTCTTATCCTTTCTCTCTTATTTTCTCTGTATTCTACTATATCTGACTAAAAATTTCTATCTCTTTCAGAAAGCCTTAAGAAATTTATAACTTTTTCTATAAAATCTCCTCTGTTTTTACAGATACAACCACTTCCTCAAACACCGCTCCTGTCACTTTTTGAAAATCCTGCGGCGTCAATTTGATCTGCATTCCTATTTTGCCGCCACTTACAATCATTTCCTCCAAGGCCTCTGCACATTTTTCTACGACAACCGGAAACGGCTTTTTCATCCCAATCGCAGTGCATCCTCCCCTGATATACCCTGTCACAGCAGTCAGATCTTTCAGTGGAAGCATAAGGAGAGATTTTTCTCCGACAACCCGGGCCGCTTTCTTTAAATCCAGCTCCTCTTCAATCGGAATGACAAATACATAATACTCTCTGCTCTTTGCGACTGTCACAAGTGTTTTATACACCAGCTCATGCGGTTGTCCGAGCTTATCTGCAATCTGTACCCCATCCACGAACTCCTCACACTCATAAGTGATATATGTAAATGGGATTTTCTTTTTTTCCAGTATCCTCATTGCATTGGTCTTCAGCTCTTTTTTTGCCATTTTTCTCCTCTTTTCTTATTATTTCCGCCTGTTTGCTTCTTTTGCAGAGGCAACAACCTCTCTCAATGGCTTTCGAACCTTTTTTCGAGTCACTTCTACAAGCTGTAATCCCGTCATATCTACAAGAATTGTCTGGACAGGATCTTTCCGCAATTCTTTTTGAAACACTTCCAACAGATCTTTTGTACACTCTTTTGATTTCAAATTAATAAAATCAATCAGAATAATCCCTGAGAGATTGCGGAGCCGAATCTGTTTTGCCGCTTCTTTGGCTGCTTCGAGATTGATCTTCATATAAACTTCGTCATCTTTCTTACCTGCAATACATTTTCCTGTATTGACATCGATCACCGTCAGCGCCTCTGTCGGCTGAATCACAAGATAAGCGCCTGATTTCATCCACACCCTCTCTGATAGCGCCCGTGAAATGACAGACTCCAGCGAATATAACTTATAAAGTGGTAGCTGCCTGTCAGCATAACATACAAGCTTTTCTAAATCCTCCGGCTGCTCTTTCTCCAAATATTGCTTTACATCTTCAAAAAGGCTCTCCTCTACAACAATATCTGTCAATCCTTCCTGATAAATATCACGGATATTTGATAGATATGTAAAAGGGGCCTCTAAAAGACAACTAAATACCTTACGTGACTGCGCGATCTCAACTAAATGCATATAAGATTCTGCTAGCTGCCCCAACTCTTCTTTCACAAGATCTGCCGGAATATCTTTGGCATTTGTACGGACAATAAATCCATATCTTTCCGATTGGAGAACTTCGACAGCCTCCTGAATCTGTGTCCGCTTTTCTCCTGTGATCTTGGAAGAAATTCCAATCTTTTTGATACCAGACGTTAAGACAACATACTTCCCTGTGAAACTTAAGTTGGAAGTCACTGTCGGCACCTTCGTTTTAACTGCCTCTTTCTGGATCTGAACAAGCAGCTCATCCCCGATACAGAGCGGCTTTTTCCCGACTTTCTGCGTGAAATGTGGGGAAGGATTCTGAGGGATAGAGTAATAACACTCCACCCCGTTTGCAATTTCGATAAAGGCAGCCTGAATATTTGGGACAATGTTTTTTACTTTCCCCACGTAAATATTTCCAACACGGTACGCCTCTGTATCTTTATCGCTGACATGAATTTCCACCACTTCTTCATTTTCTAACACGGCTGTCACGACCTGCTCTGCTATTTTTGTGATCACTAACTTTCTTTTCATATTCCGAATCACCTATATCCCCAGCTGGTCTAATGGTACTAGATGACGTTGTCCCTCACTTCCCACATCCGCATACACTTCCAGACGATGATGGCGCATCGCAGTCTCTTCCAAATCTATTCCAAGGAATTTTCCAAACGCCTGCATAACAAGCTCTGGTTTCAAATTCTCCACGCTTCCAGTTGCCACAAGCATATACACCTTTCCGTCTTGTTCTCTCATATCATAGATCATAGGCTTAATATTGACATCTTTTTCACTCTTTTTCGTTTTTTTCCATACGATGATCTCTGGCTGACTGCGAAAGGCATCAATCTTATCAGCAAGATTTTCCACTGGATGTTCCATTACAAACTCAGACAGATAATCTGCTGCAGCGACAATCGCCATTCCGGTTTTCTTCTTATCGTCTGAGATTTCAATCATATTGACGATTTCCATCCCTTCCACCATTGCTTCATTTAATCTTCGAACTGCCTGCGCAAAATCAACAGACTCAGACAATTCAATATCGAAGTATTCTCCATCGCTTGTCAGACCTACTCCAAGTGGATTTGCAAATGACATCACCATGTGCGGACTATATCCGCCCGTAAATGCAATTGGAATTTCCGCCCTTCTCATTGCCTTTTGAAAATATCTCATAATATCCAGATGTCCGATGAATTTCATCACACCATATTTTCGAAATTTAATTCTTGCTTTCAACACAGACACCTCCTCCGTAAATCGCCGCTCCACATCCTGCACATTTCATTTTGCAGTTTGGTGTCACTTCGCCCTTCATAGCCCGTTCCCACTCGCGCTGTAAAAATTTCTTTGTCACACCGATATTGATGAAATCCCATGGGAAAATCTCATCCATATCTCTCTGCCGCAAATTATAAAAGCCAATATCAACACCTGTCTTTTCAAATGCCTCCATCCATTTCTCATTATCAAAAAACTCAGACCAGGAATCATACAGACATCCCATTTTATAAGCTTCTAAGATTACCTTTGATACTTTTCTATCTCCGCGCGCAAAAACTCCTTCCAGCACAGTGACATCTGCCTCGTGCCAGTTATATTTCAAACTCTTTCTGTTTAACTGCGCTTTCATTTCATTATTTACAAT
>OLQE01001282.1_pt1 | contig 14368 bp, 9 predicted proteins | sample 1643161 | NCBI WGS metagenome assembly OLQE01 (sample SAMEA3136650, study PRJEB25190) | human gut metagenome | reverse complement strand
TTTCATCTACCATATCCATCAATTCAGGAATCAGCTCTGTCAGACGGATATAGCGAAAAATCTGGTTTTTACTCTGACCTACTTGCTCCGCCAAAACCTCGCTGGACTTCTTCCCAAAATCGTTCCCAACTTGGGAACAATTTTCTTTACTCGGTCTGCCAGCCTGTCTTTTCATGGCATCCAGCTTCATTTTATAAGCAAATGCCCTTTCACTTGGGAGCAGGCTTTCTCGCTGCAAGTTGCTGTCAACCATAATGATCGTGGCGGCATCATCATCCAAATCCCGAACAATGACCGGCATAGTCTCCTTGTCTGCCAGTTCACTGGCTCTGTGCCGCCTGTGTCCGGCTACCAGCTCATAACCGCCCTCCGGGTCCGGTCGGGCAATGGCCGGAACCAGAACGCCATACTGTTTGATACTGTCAGCGGTCTCCATCATGGCTTCGTCATCCTTGACTTTGAATGGGTGGTTCTTGAACGGATGCAGTTCAGACAACGGAATTTCCTGAATCTTTTCCAGCTTTGCATCCTGGCGGCCTTCTTCGGTGGAGAACAAATCATCTACCGAGGCCAGCTCTATTTTTTTCGCGCTGCTTTTCAAGTTTCAACACCTCCTTCGTCAGATTTTTGTAGCCCTCAGCCACCTTGCCGCCGGGATCATGGGCAAAAATGCTTTTTCCCTCTGCGCTGATTTCCTTTGCCCGGACAGAATGGGGGATCTCTGTGCTGAATACTTTGATCTTGCTGCCATAGGTCTCCCGCAGGAGCGCGGAGATCTCTTTGGCAAAGTTGGTTCGGCTGTCCACCATCGTCAGCAGGATACCGTCTATCTGGAGCTTGGGGTTGATCTGCCGCTTTACCTTGTTTACCGTGGAGAGCAGCTGTTCCAGCCCTTTGGCTGGCAGATACTCCGCCTGAACGGGAATGATGATCCTGTTCGCAGCGGCCAGCGCATTGACTGTGAGCATACCCAGGGAGGGCTGGCAGTCGATGAGGATATGGGAGTATTGCCCCTTCAGCGTGTCCAGATATTGCCGCAAGATAGTCTCACGGCTCATGGCGTTTACCAGGGATACCTCCATACCGGATAACTGGATGTCCGCAGGCATCAGGTCTACACCCTCTGGGTGGTGCAGGATACCCTCGCCGGGACGAAGCAGCTCATCCATCAGGATACGCCCCATAGCGTCTGACAACGTAAAGGGCAGCTTGTCCGGCTGGGGATGGCCCAGGCTGATTGTCAGGCTCCCTTGCGGGTCCCCGTCGATCAGCAGGACTTTCTTTCCGGCCTGCGCCAGCCCGATTCCCAAGTTGGCACAGGTCGTTGTCTTGCCAACGCCGCCTTTCTGGTTGGCAATGGCAATGATTTGCGTGTTCATTAACTGTCACCTCATTTCTAATTGTTGCTGTTGCTTCTGGAAATAGAAAAAGCCGCCACTCCAAAATAAAAAGTGAAGTGACGGCTCTTTCTATCGCCGGAATCTCTGAAATTCAGTGTGAGATACCCTTCGAGCATCTCACACTGATCAGCGGTCGTCAAATGACTATTCGTGCAAGCACGATAGTCACTTTCCTCCTCGCCATGACAAAAAGCACCCAGTTATTTATTACTGAGTGCCTGCATTAGAATCGTGTTTAATTGTTCAGATTTGGTCAGATTATGCCAAACTCTCCAGCGAAAAATCTGGTGTCTGAGTTTAGGTATAAGAAAACCCCGGAAAACCTTGGCTTAACAGTGATAAGGAAGTAATTCTCATTTTTACTGTTGGCTGACAGATTCGGGTGTGCAGGGCAACCGTAAGGCTGCAAAAGCTATCTGTTTCCAACAGAAACAGACAGCTTTTAATTTGCGTTGAAAGCATCTCGCTGTTTTCTCTCGAGCGGGGCGGTCTTCCCACGGACCGCCCCGCGAAGCCGTTACGGCTCGATGATGTTGAAGGTGTTGGCTCCGGTGATCGGGAACTGGTTCATATTCTCCATCATCAGCGTCAGCAGCTCTGCGCTGCCCTCGACCTTGACGGCCTGTGTAACCGTTTCCTGATTGTTGGTCAGGATCGCAAACAGCGCATTCTTCGGGCAGGTAATAGACACGTCCGCATCATCAGACAATGTATCCGCATAGACCAGCAGCACACCATTCTTCACGCGGAGCATGTGCTGTTCGCCCACGTCAGGCAGGATCACGTTCATGGTGAAGTCGCGGTCAGCCAGCGCCTGCTTGTCCATGACAATGGCCATATAGTCAAACAGCATGGGCGCGGAGAGGGCCTTGACCATGTCGCCGGTAGATTTGGTGGAAGCGGTGAAATTGGCGTTTCCATGGCGCAGCTCCTGCGCGGCGGTCAGATATTCGTTGCGCCACGGACCGGACTCCGCCTGATACCCCAGCTGCTCCAGTGCATCGGCGCACAGAAGCCGTGCATCGGTGTTCGTCGGGTCGGCAAAGACGATGGTGTTTGTGACCTCGGCGACCCACTGATATTCACCCTTGTCAAAATCCGCCTTTGCCATTTGCAGGACCTTGTCAACATCCCCCAGGTACTCCACCCATTTTTTTGCGCTGTCGCTTGGCATGAGGGGGTTCAGGTTGACAGGGTTGCTGTCATACCATCCCATGAACTTCTGGTAGACCGCCTTGGCGTTGTGGGCGACCGTCCCGTAGTACTGGCGGGTGTACCAGATTTTATTGAGCGCCTCCGGCAGCTCGATCATGTTGGAGATCTCGTCGCTGGTGTAGCCCTGATTGATATAGGTCAGAGTCTGGTCGTTGATGAACTTATACACGGCAGCCGTGTTGACCATGTAGTCGTTCACCACGTTGTTTCCCCAGTGCGGCCAGTTGTGGGACTGGAAGGTTACCTCCGCGTCCTTGCCGTAAAGGGAAATGGCCTCGGTGATATAGCTTGCCCATGCCGCGCCGTCGCGCACCTCCGCGCCGCGCAGCGTGTAGAGATTGTGGAGCGTGCCGGTGCAGTTTTCCGCCATCCAAAGCGCCTTGTACTGGGGCAGCCACGTGTTCATTTCGGCGGGCGCTTCCGTACCCGGCGTGAGCTGGAACTCCAGCTCCACACCATCGATCGTCAGCTTTTCGCCGGACTGCATGATTTCATAGCTGGGCGTCATGAACGAGACCGTTCCGGTGGACTGTCCCATGCCGATGCCCTGCGCCAGCTTGCCGGTCACGCCGGGGGGCAGAAGGATGCCATACTGATAATTGCTGCGGCGGCCCATACCCTTACCGGCGTAGACATTTTCCCTCACGGAGTGCTCCGTGAAGCCCACAGGCGTGATCACGGGGATCTTGCCGCTGGCGAGCTGATCTTCAATAGAAAGTGTCTCGTCTGCCTTATCCTCTTTCGCCATCACGCCAGCGATGCCGCCAAAATGGTCGGCGTGGGAATGAGAGATGATGACGGCCTTGACCGGGAATTTACCAAGATTCTTTTCGATCAGCTGCATGGCAGCCTGGCTGCACTCCACACTCATCAGCGTGTCAAAGACGATCCAGCCCGTATCGCCCTTGATAACGGTGAGGTTTGCCATGTCATAGCCGCGGACCTGATAGATGCCATCCGTCACTTCAAAAAGACCATAGGCATGGTTGTTCTTCGTGTTCTCCCAGAGGCTGGGATTTACGCTGTCAGGCGCTTTTTCATAATCGTCCAGGAACGCATAGGCTTCCTGACTCCAGAGAATCGTCCCATCCTCGTCCTTTAGTTCCAGTGTTTCCGGCGCGTCGATCAGTCCACGAGTGGCGAATTCATATTCCTGCTTATCATCGAAGTCAAGTTCATCGTAGATGGCGGCATTTGCCTTTGCCGTAAAGTCTGTGGCGGGCTTGACATCGGCGGTCAGACCCAGGTCTGCCTTTTCCGCGCCCGGCTCTTTGCGCCCATCCTGCGCACAGCCGACGCAGGACAGCAATAGTACCGATGTAAGAAGCATTGCTGCAATACGTTTCATAGCCATTCTTTTTCCATCTCCTTATTGTTCGCGGATAGCAGGTGGCTGCCAGCTATCCAGTGCTGTCATATCCGGTACATAGATCCGCATGAACAGATGAAATTCTCCGTCGGAAACAGGCAGCCAGTTAGAGGTGTCTTCCGGTGCATCCTTGGACAGGATAATATCCAATGTGCCGTCCGCATTCAGCTTGAAGTCGGAGCGGTCGTTGATGCAGTAGCGGTCGATGGAATTGTCAATGAGGAAATCATCCTCTCCGTAGGCGGTCACGGACCAGAAGCCGCCCTCCAGCGTGGGAGGAAGGGTTTCAAAGTGGAGCGTATACTTCTTTTCTCCGGTCAGCGCTGCGCCGGTCTCATCCACCGCTGTCTTGGGATAGATTGCCACGTCCACGGTGTTGGCGCCAAGCCCCACCAGCGCTACCATCGCGCGGTAGGTATACTCCGTGCCGAAGTCGCCGATGGGCTTGCCGTAATAGATCCACTGACCGAGTTTTTGCGCATACTTCGCGCCGTCGGCGGCAAGCGTGGCGCGAAGCCCCTGAAGCATCTGCGTCCAGCGCTCGGCAGCTCCTTCGCCCAGGAGGGCGGCGTCGAAGGTCTTACCCGCGCCCACGTTGATGGCGGAGAGTTTCTTCAGCAGTTCCTCATCCGCATCGGCGGGCGGGTTGACCTGCATCAGAGCGTTCGCCGTATTGAAAAACTCTGCTGGCGTCATGGAAAGCACCTTGTTCACGGGAACAAAGTCATTTTCCTCTTTATAAGCTCCCTGCGGTGCGGTATACTCGCCTCCCTGTACATAAGCCGAAAGAGGCAGGAGCTGCATCTGCTCCTGAATGGCATAGACATTGGGCAGATCCTCGTTCCCGGACAGCACCGTGCGGGTGATCGACCACATCGTTGCGGTGGGCACGTCCACGCGCGTCACACCGTCGGGCAGCTCGCCCTCCCAGCCGGGAAGCGCAATGGCATAAGCACCCGCCTTGTCCAGCACGGCGGCGGTGTTCGTCCACGCATCCAGAAGCTGCACATTGCAGAAGTGATCCGTTTCCGGCAGGACGTAGACCATAGGCTCTGTGCTGATGTCAAGCCATGCCTGCGAATAGACGGTATCGACGTTCGGCGTCACGACGGTGCGGAAAGAGGCGTCCGCCAGCTTTTTTGCATGGTTGAACTGATTGATGGGCGCACGGCCAGTCATGGTCCCGTCCGTATTGGTCGATAATGTTTTGGTTGCGTCGGTCAGCACCAGCGGGAACGCATAGATGTATGCCTCGCTGACCGTTTCCCACACGGTTTCAGTATCCAATGTATCCGGCTGCGTTTTTTCGGCAGAGCAGGCGGAAAGAAGCCCGCAGGAAAGCATCGTAATCAGCGATAGTAGAATTGCAAGTATCTTTTTCATGTTGTCCTCCTATGATTCTTTTCTGTTTTGGTCATCTCCTCGGAACGGTTTGTGCGTATGGATTAACTATGAAGTCGTTTGTGATTTTCTCTTTATGGTAAACTATCGATTATTCCGCCCCTTTCTTTCTGCAAGCCTTGAAAGCTCTTTTTTGACCGCTTCGATTTGTGGGTCAAACAGCGCTCGCTCGGCAAAGATCATATAATTGTTGATGGCAAGGATCGACAGATGAACGAACGGCTCAACCTCTTTGTCGGTGCAGCCGAGGATTTCCGCAATCCTGTCCGTGTAATAAGGGTATCTTTCGGCAAGCCGCACAAGTGAAGGTTTTACCTTTTCTCCGTATTCGCGCGACACACATACGCTGACCAGAAAGCGCATGGTAGGCGACATTTTATCCGCCAGCTCACCGAGATGATCCATCATGCTTTGGATGTCACTAATATCTTCAAACACGATGCCAAACGCGGCTTTTTCAATTCGACTGATCGCTTCCTCTGCGCAGGCAAGAACGATTTCCTCTTTGGTGGAGAAGTAATAGTAGATGCCGCCGTTTTGCAGCTTTGCCGCCTTACAGAGGTTCTTTGTCGTGGCAACGGTCAGCCCCTTTTCGACAAAGCAGTCAAGGCAGACGCCTACAAGCTCCTGTCTCTTTTCGGCTTTCTTTTCTTCCCGCAAAACACAATCCCCTCATTTCTGTGCATTATCCAGTGTTTCTTATAATAAGATATCAGACTTCACAAAATAAATCAGGCGATTGCTTGAATAAAAATTGTAAATTTTTATGATCACAATGCTTAATCAAACATCACAACAGCCTCTTTCAGCAGCCGCACCTCCGGCAAGCTATGGATGTACCGAATCGCCGTCCTTGCAAAGACATTGGACTTTACCGTATCCAACTCTGCCAGCTAGACGATCTCCGCTGTGCCGGTTGCAAAGTCAAATCTAATCTCTCCCCATTCGCCGTCGTTGTCTACCTAATATAGGTAGACAGCGGCGGCTATTTTTTGTTCCTTTTGCGGCATTCGGTCTGCTTCAGCGTCACGGTATGGACAAGCCTGCTTTCAAGCAGCTTCAGGCGCAGCTTATCAAGCGTACGCCGGTAGAATCGCTTCGCGCCACTGGCGGTTGTACCCTCGAAATCCACCGCCAAGTCCTCAAAGGTAGACTGCGTGGACAAAGGGCTGACGCGTCCACAGGTCATGCAGAGGCTTTCGCCGCCGACAGTTGCTCTGATCTGCTGGTTTTCCTTCTTGACATGAACAATGCTCCCTTCGTAATTGACAGTGTTTTTATTTCACTATCTCTCATAAAGGGAGCATATCAATCAGAAACGGGGGTGATTTTGTAGTTTTTTGACAGCTTTCCTTGAGTCTTACTTTGCAAGTACAGCGGAAATTTTGATTTCCTTTTCCGTCTCGCTCAGGTCGAACGCGCCGCCGTCTGCGACGCTCACACGCAGCTCATACAGTGTGCTGTCAGAAAGCTTATCCACGGCACTGCCTGCTTCATCCGTGATCGACCACAGTTCATTGCTGACCTCCGCCAGCTTTCCATCTGCACCGTAGGCATAGAGCTTCAGCTCAGCGGCGCTTCCGGAAAGATTGTTCATCCGGAACGAGACCATTGTGTTGGGATGAACATTTTCGACCGTCACAGTATTGCGCCAGCTGGCGACCGTGCCGTCACCGCCGTCCTGCTCAAACTGTTCCTGTGTCAGTACGTTCCGCGCGGCCTTATCAAGATCAATCTCTCGGTACGGCATTTCGGGCAGATAGACGAAGCGATCCTGTAATCTGAGCAGCTCCAGATAGCCCGTCGGGCAGTAGAGCGCGTTGCCGCTGTTTCCGGCATACATACCGATAGCCATGTTATTGTAGCCATATTTGTTGGAGACGTCCATGGTGAATACCGTCTCGCCGGTGGCAAAGTCCAGAATGATGTACTGCCACATGCCGCTTTCCAGATCCTGCACATAGCCGTAGATATAGCCCGTCGCGGTGGAGAGCTTGAGAATCGATGTATCGCTCAGGTCATTTCGAGACCAGATGCTCTTCATCTCATAGCCGCTATCGGTTTTCACGGTGTCCACGCGCTCGACGCCGGGCGCAATCATGCAGTTGCCCTTCGTCAGCCAGTTCATGTCATAGATGTTGGCGTAGCTCTGGATGGAAGAGTCACTGTTGGGATCGGCAAGGCCTGCGCTGCCTGCGCCGAACCAGTTGCACACGATAGTGCTGACGGTGCCCTCACTGTCATCATAGACGATGGCAGAGTTATCAACCGCCACCTGATAGCCCTCGGGCAGATCATCCAGCACCGGCAGACTTGCAACAATCTCACCGGTCTTCATATCGAGCGCCAGCAGCTTGACGGGGTCTGCGTTGTCGGTGAACATCACAAGATCCGGCGTCAGCGACGGGGAGCAGCCGCCACCCCAGGTAAGACCGCCGCCGGTGGTCTTGTCGTTTTCGCCGCTGACCTTAGCGCCGACGCTCTCATACGGTGTGCACCAGACAGCCTCGACACCGTTATTGGCACGCAGCAGATAGCAGTTCCGGTTTGTCAGGATGACCGCGCCGTCCTTGGAGGCGGCAATGCCGTTCTCCGCGCCCTCACCGGGGGTGAGTTCATAAACAAAGACCGCGTCGGAGAGGTCAGCCTGTTCGCCATTTAAAATCGCGTCAATGGCGGAGCGTGCGATGTAGCCCATCACACCCTGCTGCTGGCGCTCCGGGTAGATGCGGAAGCCGCCGGTGGCAAACCAGAGATTTCCTTCATAATCAAACACTACGGACAGCAGGTTCTGCTCCAGCGTCTTGCCCAGTGCAGCCTCTGCGGCAGCCTTGATGTCAATGTCCAGCACCTTTTCAAATTCAGGCAGGACGTTTCCTGCTTCATCGGTTGCCCGCAGCATCAGCACATGGTTGTTGCTGGTGGGGCAGACGATGCGGTTTTCTGAGTCCAGGAACGTGTAGGAGCTCTGGATGACATAACCACCGCCGTCATGTTGCTTCGGAGAGAAATAGCCAAGAGTCTTCGTCTCTTCGGCATTCAGATCGCGGATGGCGATGCCGCCGAGCAGCGGAACGACTGCATGGCCGTAGCTGTCAAAGTAAATGGCAGGCGAAGCGTTCGCGTTGGTTTTTTCATAGGAAACATTGATCTCCGGATAGATGCCGAGTGGCAGGACTTCATCCGTAGAGTCGGTATTGTAGCCGTCGTGGTGAATGTTGGCGTCGCTCTTTGCCATATATGGGTTTTCGTCAACACGTTTGGCATTCATGGCCTTTACCGGCAGGGCAGTGCTTACCGCGGAGTCTGTATTCGATGCAGGCATGTCGGAAGACTGCTTCGCATCGCAGGCTGTCCATGTCAGGCACAACACACCGGCCAGCATAAAGATTGGTACAGAACATTGTAACTTTTTCCTTTTCATTGATATCCTCCATTTTTGTGCTTATTGTCCCGGTTTGGTTCGATGCCCGTTTATTCAATCCAGGCATTCAGTCCTCGCTGGAATGCTTCTTCGGAAACCGGCTTCATCAGGAAATAGTCGGCCCGCAGCCGGAAGGCATGAAGAGAGAAATCCAGGTCACTGCACCATATCATCCGGCATGCGGGGCATAAGGACCGAAGGTGCTCCGCCGCATTCAACCCTGCCACCCCGGAAAGTGCAATGACGGCATTGGTTAGATCAGCTTTCTGCGCCATTTCAAAAAAATGTTCCTGATTGTCATATTGCATGACCTGCGGAAACAGCCCCTTCGCTTCACAAAACCGGGTAATTTGCTCGGCGTAGCGCTGCCGCTCTGCTTCCTGTTCTGCCAGCACGGCAATACGATACACGGATCTCCCTCCTTCCTTCATCCGATTTAGCATCTTGCTTGCACTCAGTATAAAAAGGCCATTCGTTTTTTTCAAGCGCCGTGGCACGAAAGGGGAGATTTTAGCACGAATTCCGACAGCAGTTCTTTGTCATCCTCAACAAGCTGTGATATAATTATCTTGGAATTTAAGCACAAGGAGAGAAACCTGCATGAGAATTGCGATTGTGGATGATCTTGCCGCGGAACGCACACTGCTGAAAGGCCGGCTGGAGTGGCAGCTTCAGCGGAGAAAAGTACAGGCGGATATTCTGGAATACGAAAGCGGTGAGACATTTCTGGAAGCGGCAAGGAAAGAGCCCTTTACTGCCGCATTTCTGGATATTTATATGGATGGCATGACGGGCATGGAGGCGGCAAAGAAGCTGCGGAAAACCGACACTGACTGCCTGCTGGTTTTTATCACGACCTCGACCGACCATGCATTGGAGGGCTTTCAGGTACGGGCGCTGCACTATCTGGTCAAGCCCTTTACCGAAGCGGACATCGACGCGCTGACGGACGAGCTGCTTGCCCGCATACCGCAGCCGGACAAATATATGGAGCTAAAGGTGGAGGGAAGCGAGATCCATCTGCGCTATCAGGACATCGTCTATGCAGAACACTTCGCCCACTTGATCTACGTCCATACGACGGTTCAAAAGACGCTTGCCACACGCCAACCCTTCAAGACGTTCATCGCCCCACTAAAGGATGACACACGCTTTTTTGTGTGCGGGCGCGGAGTGATCGTGAATCTGGAACACGCGAAGGATCTGGAAGGTGCCGCCTTCCGCATGGCGGACGGAAGCCGCGTGTTTGTCAGTCAGGACCTTCTGAAAAGCGCCCGGCAGGCGCTTATGGAATTCCTGCTTCAAAGGGGGCGGATGGTATAATGGAGTTGCTGCGTCCAATTCTTGAACTCGGCGTGGTGATTCCCGGCATGCTGCTTGCCTGCTTCCCGGTAAAATCCAGTTTAAAGCAGCCGCTGTCAAAGCTTGTTTTGTGGCTTGCCCCGCTGCTTACGCTGCTTTGTGCCGCCGGAGGCGTGATGTGCTATGCGCGCCGCATGCCAACTGCGCCGATGCTTGCAGGCCTAACCTTGCTTGCAGTCGTGATCTACATAAAAACGCTCCGGATTTCGCTTTGGAAATCCGGAACGATTGCGTTGTCCGTCTGTGCGGTATTTGCCTGTATCAACAGCCTTGCAAGAGCGCTCAACGCCGCTATGCTGGCCGGTTTGCCACAGGCGCAGGCTGCACCATGGTTCTGTCTGCGGGCCGTGATTTGCTATCATGCGATCTGCTGGCTGTTTGCCGCCATCGCCTATTATCCTGCGACGCACAGCGTGCGGAGGATGGTCGAGGACGAAAATTTTGCACAGACCTGGTATGTGTTCTGGGTGCTGCCGCTGGTGTTCATTGCGCTGAATCTGTTTATGATTCCCAAGTATGCGGACACGCTCTATACCGGGCGTGTTTTGCAGGGGTATTTTGTGGTCAGCATCGCACTTTTGTTTTTGATGCTTTTCTTTAACGCAATCTTCCTTCTGATGGCGATCAGCATCAACCGGAATGTGAGATTGCAGCAGGAGAACCAGCTGCTTTCCATGCAGCAGCAGCGCTACGAAAGCCTGAAAGCTTCCATTGAGGAAGCACGGCAGGCGCGGCACGATCTGCGCCACCAGCTATGTCAGCTCGCTGCCCTTGCAGAAGAAGGGAATCTTGAAAAGATCAAAGCCTATCTTTCCGGCGCAGTTTCCAGAATCCCGAGTCTGGAGCTGCATTTCTGTGAAAACCGGGCGGCAGACGGCGTGGTCGGGTATTACTGTGCACTTGCGAAGCGGGAGCAGATCCCATTTTCCGTGCAGATTGATCTGCCGGAATGTCTTCCTGTAGACGAAATCAATCTGTGTCTGGTTCTCTCTAATCTGCTGGAAAATGCGCTGGAAGCCAGCCTGCGTACTGCACCTGCCAGACGCAGAATCAAGCTGACTGCCTATCTGCATGGCAACAGTCTGGCACTGATTCAGGTTGAAAACACATATGATGGAGTTATCCGGGAAAAAGACGGGGTATTTCTGTCCTCCAAGCGAAAAGGAGAAGGTGTTGGTATCCAGTCCGTCCGCCATATCGCAGAAAAATCCGGCGGAGTAAGTACAGTTACCTATCAGGACGGCCTGTTCTGCGCAAAGGTCATGCTCTGCGGGTAATTATGCCCTGCCTTTCCAAAACGGCACGGTCACAGATTTCAGCAGTCCCGCTTCCGGAAATCCCTGTATGTACCGGATCGCCGTTTTTGCAAAGACGTTAGATTTCACTGTGTCCCAATCTGCCAGTTTTACTATCTCGGCTGTGCCGTTTTCAAAATCGAACCGAATTTCGCCCCATTCGCCGTCGTTGTCCGCCTGATATTGGTAGGATAATCAAAGTTCTTGAGGGTTTGCCAAACTTGTTGAGGGGCTTTCGTGAGGGTTTCACTATAAAAACAAGCATAGTTGTTGAGGGTTCTTCGTGAGGGTCTTTTATGAGGGGCAAACTTGAGGGGCGAAGATGAGGGTCTGGCGGAAGCTAGACCCCTTTAATGCAAGAACGTTATTATTCGACTGGATATGGGATATCGTGATCGTCAAGTAATGCCTGTAGTAATTGTATGTATTCATTTTTTTGTTCAATTTCAATCCAGTTGCTTGGCATAAAGAGCCAGCTTCTTCTAGCTCATATCTTGTGAGTTCATAATCAGTCCAGTTGAGGCATTTATGATTTTTACTGAATGCGCAATAGTTTTCCATGAAATTTTCCTTCTAAAATTCATCGTTTTCAAGATAAGATACAGGGTTATAATCAGAAACACCATTTAAGACAGGCAGAGCCCTTGTTGCATAAAGAAATCTGTTCCTAAAGTGCTCAAAATTGCGGAAACCACGCCCTAAGCGTTTTAAATCTTTGACTTTTCGGTTTAATGATTCAATGGGACCATTTGATAAACGGGTGTCATATATTTTTCCGTTTCCGATTTTTTCTACCATGATAAAAGAATTAATGATAGGATCTTGGTATTTTTCCAAAAGAGAAGCAAATTCCCGAAAGATTTCATGACCGGATTTCATGTAGACCTGGATTAATTCTGTGAGTTCTTTGCGGGCAGAAACAGGGTTTCCAGCATTTCGGGCGTTGAATTGGATATAGAGCTCCTTAAGATCACGATAGTCCTTTAGATTTGGAGCAATGCGAAACAGCCAGCTTTCATAATCGTATGTATTCATCAGTACATGAAAATGAGGATCCATACGAAGATCAGAATGATAGAGAATATTTGATTGATTTGACAGGATCAGCCAGCGGTATTTTTGCAGAATGTACACTTCATCAGAAACGGGAAATGACACTGTTTTTTGCTGTTGCCTGGAGAGTTTTTCTTGGAGTTCTCTATCTCGTTGGCGGTACTTTTTAAGAAGCTGCCGGATGTAATTGTCAACTTTTCGGATGATCCATTGAATGACGTGGAAAGAGTCTACAACAGGGACTGCGTTGGGAAAATACTTATCCACGTACGTAATATATTGGTTGTACATGTCGGAAATAAGATATTTTACAGCAGCCCGCTCTTCCATTGGAAGGGCGGCAAAGTAGGGTTCTGTGACATTCGTACGTCGACTGCGGAGCAGATCAATTGGATCTCCTGTATGAAAGTCCTGGATTACCAGAGCATACTTACAGTCATTATCCATATCCAGAAACACTTCATCGACAGAAATGGCATCGGTAAGAGGTAGCCGGTCAAGCTTTACATATCTGTCAAATACATCATGTGCATAAGTATCTGAGACATGGAATCTTTTGGAGATAGAAACAGAAGATTCAGCCAGGTTTTGATAAGCGCTGACGATGAGCATATCTGTTGCATTGGTGGTACGTCGGTTTCTGTTGACGAATTTAAAAGTTTCGCTGGTGTCATAGCGACAATCCGGATTGGTACAACGCCAGCGTCGTTGCTTCAGAATAAGAATAAGCCTGTAGTTATCCTGAAGAATTGGATGATTGATTTTTCTTTGCTTGATTCCACGAGAGTGCATTTTATATCCACAGGAAGGACAGTAATGAGCGACTGGTTTGGATTCAAGAAAGAGAGTTTTGGTTTGCCCTTGGATCTGAATATCCGTAATTGTTATATCAGTATCTTCAAGGTCAAGTAAATCTGTGATACTATTCATGTATCCTCCTTTCATTTGGTAGTTTCCGCAAAAACATCATATGAAAAGAAGGATAAAAGGACAAGAGATCCTTATGAAAAAAGGATTGGTCAGCCAAGAAACTGATCAATCCTTTTCCATTACAGGCAGAAACCCTCATGAAGAACCCTCAAACCAGCCCCTCATGAACGTCCCTCACGACAAACCCTCAAGTTTGCCACTCACGAAGAGAGACCCTCAACAAGTTTGATTACCCCTTTCTTTTTCCCAGTATTTATGCGGGTTCCGGGACTTTTTGGGTCTCGGAAAGTGTCTGTTTATTCGACTCAGAAAATGACTTTTTTGGACGGTTGTACTCAGTTTTGTACTCAGGTGGCTGAAAATTGGGGAATGGTGGTTTTCGGACAGTTTTGTTTATTGACATGTCACAAAAAGTGGGATAAAGCAGGATGAAGTAAAAAGAGAAAATGGTGGGAGTACTTATGAAATATTAGAAGTTACGCCGGAAGCATCGGAAGAAGTCATAAAGGCCGCATATAAAGCTTTGGTAAAAAGGATGCATCCAGATAACGGCGGTACAGGAACTTGGAACGGAAAGATAAGATACTTTATCCCTATTCCAGACAGGTACGCAGAGCATGATACTCACAAAGCAGTGTCCATTCAGATAGTTGGAACCGTTGTGTACAGCATGGTCAAACAGTTTTGAAACATTTTCAAATTTTGTGCCAAATTTAGATACCATCGTATCATCCACGCACAGAAATACAGGCTGCGTCTGCAATGAATCCGGTATCAGCTTCAAAGTAATCCTGATAGTGGTATTCATAAATCTGGAATAATCAACCTTTGCATAGGAACATGCATAATAAAATACATTCAGTGATTTCTCCGCGGCTTTTCTTCCAGGATGGGAGAGTGCCGCGGAGAATTTTTTGCG